>Ga0097621_100002123_pt1 | contig 13555 bp, 11 predicted proteins | sample KBSMisM72_FD_73165 | JGI IMG/M metagenome (GOLD analysis project Ga0097621, IMG submission 73165) | Miscanthus rhizosphere microbial communities from Kellogg Biological Station, Michigan, USA - KBS Miscanthus M7-2 (version 2) (version 2) | ecosystem: Host-associated > Plants > Roots >... | reverse complement strand
AGGGCTCGAGCTTGTCGCCGGCGGCAGCGCTGATCAGGTAGCCGCAGCGCACGAGGCCGCACGATGCCTCCACGTCGCCGACGTACGCTGCGAAGTCGTTGAACACGTCCCACGACCGTTTCGCGAGCTCGACGTTCTCGCGCACGGAGTAGTGCGTGCGCAGGATGCCGGACGACTGGGCGGTGGTCCCCGAGCCGATCGTCTCGCGCTCGAGCAGCAGCACCTTCTTCGCACCGAGCCTGGACAGATGGAACGCGACGGACGTGCCGACGACGCCGCCGCCGATCACGACCACATCGAACTTCTCCACCGCGCTCTCCTTCAAGCGACGGGACCGACGACTTCACCTAGGGCGCAAGCTCGTTCTTCACCACTCGCCCGCCCTTCATCACGAACTTGACGCGCTGCAAGACAGTGATATCGGCAGTCGGATCGCCCTGCACGGCGATCAGGTCGGCGAACTTGCCGGCTTCGACCGAGCCGACGTCACCGGTCCATCCCATCAGCTCGGCCGCGGAGGTCGTCGCTGCGCGGATCGCCTCCAGCGCGGTCAACCCGCGACGCGTCATCGCTTCGAGCTCCTCGGCGTTCCTGCCGTGGCGATCGACTGCAGCAGGATCCGAGCCGTCCGCGATCCTGACGCCGAGCTCCTTGGCGATCGCCATCGCCTGACGAATCGACTCGAGGAACGCTCGGCTCTTGGGCGACGACCACTGCTCGGGCGCCTTCGCGACCGAGGCGTCGACGACGGACAAGGTCGGCACCAGGTACACGCCTCTGGCCTTCATCAGCTCCAGGGCGCCCCGGTCCGCGCCGTGCCCATGCTCGATGGAATCGACACCGGCCTGCACGGCGTTGCGGATTCCCTCGGGCGTCGTCGCATGGGCGGCGACTTTGCGCTTGGCGCGATGCGCCTCCTCCACGACGACCTGCATCTCGGCGATCGTGAGCGTCGGTTCTCTCCAGTCCGCGTAGATCTTGATCAGGTCGGCGCCGCGGCCCAGCTGCTCGCGCACGGCGCGCCGTGCCTCCTCGACCCCGCTGACCATCTGCGCACCCGTTGGGAACGAGGCGAGATCGGGCGAGACGCCGAACGGGAAGTACTGGCCCACGGCGGCGATGCCTCGCGTCGCCACCTGCATGCGGGGACCTTCGATGAAGCCCTCGCGGATCGCGTCGCGCAGCGCGACATCGGCGTAGTCCGAGCCCTCGTTCTCGACGTCGCGCACGCTCGTGAACCCCGCTTCGAGCGTGGCCCGCGCGTTGGCCGCGCCTTCGAGCGCGCGGTACGCCTGCGACTTCGTGAGCAAGTTGATTTCGTAGCCGTGCCGCTCGTCAGGGATCCTGGCCATGAGATGGGTATGGCAGTCGATCAGGCCCGGCAACACGGTGGCTGCGCCGAGGTCGATCACCCGCGCCCCGGCGGGAGCGGATTTCACGGCGTCATCCGCCGGCCCGATCGCGCGGATGCGGTCGCCATCGATCGTGATCGTGACGTTCGTCAGGTACGTGCCGGAGCGAACGTCGAGCAGTCGCCCGACGCGAACGACGACACTTCGCACCGGCGCTTCGCTCGACGCGGTTTGCGCCGGCGCGTTCGAGGCCGCGGCGAGCACGACGACGATCGCAACGATGGCGACGATGCCGCGTTGTTGTCGGCGAAAACGAACCACGGTCCCTCTCCCTACGCGGCCCTGCGGCTCTCCAGGATCTCGTTGGCTTGCCGTCTTCCCAAGGTCCTGAGCGCAAAGATCGCAGGCAGGTGCTGCGCGCGTGGGCGAGCCTTGCCTTCCTCCCAGTTGTAGATCGATTGCGCCGATGCACCGATGAGCAACCCGCATTCCGCGGCCGAGAGGCCCAGCCGGCGCCGCTGAGCAGCCATGCTCCTGGCGCTGAAGCGAGTCCCTGAAGGCACCGGATCGTTCGACGCCATGGGCCGAGCCGACGCCCGTTCCCGACCGGCTCGTCGAAGCTGGCGCTCGAGCTCGAGGACGCGGCGTTTCAAGGCGGCGATCTCGGAGCGATGCGTTGTGGACGACTTCTTCAACGAAGACGTCTCGCGGCGGGTCTCCTTGCGGGCGATGCGCGAGATTTCCTCTTTCAGGACGGACGCGACGTTTGCCATGAGTTCCTGTCGGGGCTGAAACAATGGCATCTTAGGACGTCGCGGTCACGCGGGAGTTCTGCGGTCTGGAGTCGAAGGCAGTGAAGGCGAGAGACGCCAACCCGCGAACATACTGCGATGCGGTACCTCGAAGGCAACTTGATCGAACTTCGTCTGCGGCCGCACCTGCGAGCGCGCCATCGCCGCACACTCGCGCCGCTTGCGTTGTGCAGGTCATCCAGGCGGCGAACCATGGCCACCAGGAGCAGTTCCTCCCCGCGGCGCTGATCTGCGCCGCGACGCTCACCTTCCTGGTGTTCGAGCGTGTCCGTCCCGGACGGCGGCTGCCGGAGTCCCCCGGCTGGTACGTCCGCGCCGGCCTTCTGAATCTCGCCCAGCTGGCCCTCATCGGCCTCGGCGGCCTGACATGGAACAGGCACTTTCGCGGCCATGCGCTGCTGGAGATCGGCGGATGGTCGAGCCCGATCGCCGAGGGCGCGTCTACTGGTTCGCGGGGACCTTCGTCTTCTATTGGTGGCACCGCATCAGGCACCTCGCCCTCCACTGCGCAGGTACAGTCGCCGCTGGGCCGCAGTTGGCTCGACGCAATGCGCCGCTTCTGCGGCGCACAGGAACATCCATGGGCAAGAAGCGCATCGCCGTCATCGCCGGTGACGGCATCGGCAAGGAAGTGATGCCCGAAGGCGTGCGCGTGGTCGACGCGGCCGCGCGCAAGTTCGGCATCGACCTCGCCTGGGAGCATTTCGATTTCGGCTGCTGGGAATACTGCGAGAAGCACGGCAAGTACCTGCCCGACGACTGGAAGGAGCGCATCGGAGGCCACGACGCGATCTACTTCGGTGCCGTCGGCTGGCCGGAGAAGGTGCCGGACCACATCTCGCTGTGGGGCTCGCTCATCCTGTTTCGCCGCGAGTTCGACCAGTACGTCAACTTGCGCCCGGCGCGCCTGATGCCCGGCATCGTCTGTCCGGTGGTGCGCAAGGACGGCAGCAAGCGCGCGCCCGGCGAGATCGACATGTACATCGTGCGCGAGAACACCGAGGGCGAGTACTCGTCGATCGGGGGGCGGATGTACCCGGGCTCCGAGCGCGAGATCGTCATGCAGGAGACCGTGATGTCGCGCGTCGGAGTCGACCGCGTGCTGAAGTTCGCGTTCGAGCTCGCGCGGACGCGTCCAAAGAGACACCTCACGAGCGCCACCAAGTCCAACGGCATCGCGATCACCATGCCGTACTGGGACGAGCGCGTCGAGGCGATGGCCAAGAAGTTCCCGGAGGTGAACGTCGACAAGTTCCACATCGACATCCTCACGGCGCACTTCGTGCAACGGCCCGACTTCTTCGATGTCGTGGTCGCGAGCAATCTCTTCGGCGACATCCTCTCCGACCTCGGGCCCGCGTGCACTGGCACGATCGGGATCGCGCCGAGCGCGAACCTCGACCCGGAGCGCAGGAATCCGTCGCTGTTCGAGCCGGTGCACGGGTCGGCGCCCGACATCTACGGCAAGCAGATCGCCAACCCGATCGGGCAGATCTGGTGCGGGGCGATGATGCTGGAGTTCCTCGGCCACAAGGATGCCCACGACGCGATCCTGCGCGCGATCGAGAACGTGCTCGACCCTGCAAGCGGTGCGCCCAGAACGCCGGACATCGGCGGCAAGGGCAGCACGACCGATCTCGGGCGTGCCATCGCCGAACTGATCTGACACCGGTGAAAACGCCCTCGGCGATGCTTGCGCTTGCAGCCGCCCGGGATCAGTATCACGGGTCCTGAACCGTCTGTGGGAGTGGAAGATGGGCCTTCTCGACCAGATACTCGGTGGACTGACCGGTGGCATGCAGAGGCAAGGGCAAGCGCCGATGGGCCAGAGCTTCGGCGGTGGCGCCGGCGGCGCCGCGATGATGGCGCTGCTGCCGATCGTGCTCAGCATGCTGTCGAATCGCAGCGGCGGGACCAGCGCTGTCGCGGCACCCGTCATGGGCGGAGGAGGGGGCATGGGTGGCCTCGGCGGACTGCTTCAGCAGCTGACGCAGAGCGGATACGGTCGGCAGGCCGACTCATGGGTCGGCACCGGAGCCAACGAGCCGCTGCCGCCGCAGGCCTGGTCGCAAGTCCTGCCGCCGGAACAGCTGTCGGCAATCGCCTCGCGGGCGGGCATCAGCGAAGACGAAGCACGGCATGGACTGTCCCAGCTCGTGCCCGAGGTCGTCGATCACCTGACGCCACAAGGGCAACTTCCGCCCGCGGACGAGCTGCTTGCGAGCATCGACCGATTCGCGAGTCGGCTGGATCGCTAGCCGGCAAGCGAACTTCGCTTTTCTCAGAGGGACCGCTCTCTTCCGGTCGTATTCCTTTGCGCGCTGGCGCCGACGCGCTACCCTCGCGCCCGATGGCGACGCGCAGAAGGAAGCCGATTCCGCCTCCCGGACCGGGCGCCCCGCTCGACCTCGCACTCCAGGGCGGTGGCTCGCACGGCGCGTTCACCTGGGGCGTGCTCGACCGCCTGCTCGACGACGAGACGCTCGCGATCGACGGCATCTGCGGCACGAGCGCAGGGGCGCTCAACGCAGCAGTGATGGCAACCGGTTGGGCCCAGGGCAGCCGCATCGGCGCGAAAGCCGCGTTGCGCGCGTTCTGGCTCGATGTCGCTGAGCAAGGCGGCTGCTTCGGTAGCGGCAGCGGCGGCGAGCCGGATCAACCGGGGTTGGTCGGATCCAGCCTCGAGGGCAACCCGCTCTACTTCTGGTCGCAGCAGTTCCTGCGCGCACTCAGTCCCTACCAGTTCAACCCGCTCGACATCAACCCGCTGCGCGACGTCCTGAGGCGCCACGTCCACGAGGAAGCGCTCCGCACCGGCCCGCTGGCGGTGTTCGTCACCGCAACCGCGGTCCGGACAGGCCAGCCGCGTGTCTTCGATCGCAACGACGTGACGATCGACGCGCTGCTCGCGTCGGCGTGCCTGCCCCAGCTCTTTCGCGCCGTCGTCGTCGACGGCGAGCCGTACTGGGACGGCGGCTACAGCGGCAACCCGGCGATCTGGCCGCTGATCTACGAAACCCCGGCGCTCGACGTGATGCTGGTCAAGATCGACCCGCTGGTTCGGCCCGAGACGCCAGACACCAGCGGGGAAATCGCCGATCGCGTCAACGAGATCACGTTCAACGCTTCGCTCGTTTCGGAAATGCGGGCGATCGCGTTCGTGCAGCGGCTGGTGCGCGAAGGACGTCTCAGCGACGGCGAATACAAGGACCTGCGACTGCACATGATCGCCGACGAGCGGCACCTGGCGCAGCTGCACCCGTCGAGCAAGCTCAACACCGACCGCGCCTTTCTCGAAGCGCTGTTCGATCTCGGCTGCGCTGCTGCACACGCCTGGTTGGCGCGGCACCGCCACGACATCGGTGTGCGTTCGACGTTCGATCCGGCAAAGACCTTTCTGGCACAGCGATCGGCGAACCGACCGACTACTTCTACTGGACCTTGAACGACTTCGTCGCCACCGACTTGCCGTCGAGCAGGATCTCGACCTGGTAGTCGCCGAGCGGCCAGCCGTCGGGCTTGGCGATGTGGAACTCGGTCGTCGCTGGCCCGGTCGGCGTGATGGTCGCGCTGTCTTCCTTCACCGCGGCGGTCTTGCCATCCTTCGAATAGGTCCACTTCGCCGCCAGCGTCGCAGATCCGGTGCCGCTGGTGTCGACCGAGGCGTGGATCGTGTCGCCCTTGGCGAACACCTCGCTGGTCGCGGTGACCTTCTTGTCGGCGCCGACCGACTTGCCGAGGCTCACCGACGACAACGTGACGCCGGCCGGCGTCGGGGCCGGAGTCGCCGCCGGCGCAGGTGCAGGCGCCGGAGCGGCAGGCGGCGGCGGTTCGGCCTTCTTGCCGCAAGCGCCGAGCACAACGGCGAAAGCGAAGGCGACCAGCAGGTGCACGAGTCTCGAATGCATGGAAGTCTCCTTGCCGCGCCTGGTCAGGCCAGCGGCGGAATGGTCAGCTTCTGGCCGGGAAAGATCTTGTTCGGATCCTTCAACTGGTCCTTGTTGGCCTCGAAGATCTGCGGCCACTTGCTGGCGTCGCCGTATTCGCTCTTCGCGATCTTCGACAGGCTGTCGCCGGGCTTGACCTCGTAGACCTTGGCCGCGGTCGAACTCGATCCGCCTTGCACGTTCGAGAAGTCGGGCATGTCGCTCATGGCGCTCTCCTCCTGGCAATGTTGCCCGGGCGGACGCCCGGCGGTCTGGAACACGAGTCGGAACCCCGGCTCGCGCGTCGGCGCAGGGCGCGACGACTTGATCCGGGACCGGATAGTGTCCATCGTCGCGGCCGCTTCGGCCAGCCCTCGTGCCGACGGATGGCCGCCTGCACGGTTCGCCCGCGCAGCATGAAAGGGAGCGAGGTCGCAGAATCGCAAGGCGCGCCGACTTTCCGGGAACTCGCATCGTCGACGAGTGACCTGTCATTCACTCCGGGATCTTCATGAGCGATGTAGGCGTAGGGACCCTCGCAGAACGAACCTCACGGGCGGGGCCACGCCGCGACCGGCGGTCCCTGGCTGCGGCGCTGGTGGTGGCCGCCGTGTACTACGCGGGCGCCAAGATCGGTCTCGCGCTCACCTTCGAACCGTTCCCGCTCTCGGTCCTCTGGCCGCCCAACGCCCTGCTGCTGGCCTGCCTGCTGCTCGCGCCAAGTCGCTGGTGGTGGCTGCTGATCCTCGCAGCGTTTCCGGCGCACCTGCTCGCGGAGCTGCAGGGGGGCGTGCCGGTCGCGATGGTGCTCTGCTGGTTCGTGAGCAACGTCGTCGAGGCGCTCATCGGCGCGCTCTTCGTGCGCCACTTCGCAGGAGCCGCGTTGACGCTGGGCACGCTTCGCGACGTCGTCCTGTTCGGCTTCGCTGCCATGCTGGGTCCCTTGTTGTCGTCGTTTCTCGATGCCGGCTTCGTGCGACTCGTCGGCTGGCGCGATGCCGACTACTGGTCGCTGTGGCACGCCCGCGTGTTCTCGAACATGCTCGCGACGTTGACGTTCGTGCCCATCGCGCTGACCTGGGCCGCGGCCGGCACGGCGCAACTGCGCCGCATCGCCGAATCGAACCTGGCCGAGGCAGCTGCGCTGCTCGTCGGCCTGATCGGCGTCAGCTTTGTGGCGTTCGACTCGGGGATGGTCGATCCCACCTCGGCGACAAGCCTGCTGTACCTGCCGGTCCCGTTCCTGCTGTGGGCGGCGCTTCGCTTCGGGCCGCCGATGACCAGCACCGCCTTCGCCGTTGTGGCCTTTTCGGTGATCTGGGGCGCCGGTCACGGACGCGGGCCGTTCCTGCAGGCGGCCTCGCACGAGGATGCGTTCCCGATCCAGCTCTTTCTCATCAGCATGGCGTTGCCGATGCTTCTGCTGGCGGCCGTGATCGAGGAGCGCCGACGCGCCGAGCGGCAAGTGCGCGCTTCGGAGGACCTGTTTTCGACGGCGTTTCGCTCGAGCCCGGACGCGATCGCGATCAGTCGGCGCAGCGACGGCCGCCTCATCGAGGCCAACGACCGCTGGCTCGACCTGCTCGGCTACGAGCGCGTCGAGCTCGAGCGCGGGCTGATCGCCCCGCTGGCGGCGCACGCGGACGATGCTGGCCGGCAAATGCTCACGGCGCTCGAGCACGAAGGCGCCGATTCTGGCGATGTCGATGTGACCTTGCGCGACCGCCGCGGCGGCGAGCGCCAGACGCTCGTGCGCATCAACGCGGTCGAGGTGGGAGGCGAGGCGTGCGTGATCGGCATCGTCCGCGACATGACCGCGCAACGGCAAGCAGAGCGGCAAGCGCGCGAGCAGCGGCAGCAGATCACACACCTCTCGCGCGTCGCTTCGCTCACCGATTTCTCGAGCGCGCTGGCGCACGAGCTCAACCAGCCGCTCACGGCGATCCTCGCCAACGCGCAGGCGGCGCTGCGCTACCTGTCGCGCGACCAGCCCGACCTGACGGAGATCCGCGCGATCCTGCGCGAGATCGCCGAGTCGGACAAGCGCGCCGGCGATCTGATCCATCACCTGCGTCTGCTGATGAAGCACGGCGAGGAGGAATTCACCCCCGTCGATCTCAACCAGGTCGTGCGGGAGGTGCTCGACTTCATGCATGGCGAGTTCGTCATGCGCGACGTCGATGTGCACGTCAGCTTCGCGCCGGACCTCCCCCACGTCAACGGCGACCGGGTGCAGCTGCAGCAGCTCATCCTCAACCTCGCGTGCAACGCGTCCGAAGCGATGGAGGGTCAGCAGCGCGGCCGCAAGACGCTAGGCGCCAGCACCGCCCACGGCGGGAACGACAGCGTGCAACTGGTGGTGACCGACACCGGCCCCGGCATCGAGGCTGAGCGGGTCGAACGGATCTTCGACCCCTTTTTCACGACCAAGGAGAAGGGTCTGGGGCTCGGCCTGCCGATCTCGCGCAACATCGCGAAGGCGCACGGCGGCGACCTGATCGCCGAGCGCAGCGAGAGCAACGGCGCGATCTTCCGACTCGTGCTGCCAGCAGTGAAATAGATGCCTGGCGCGGAGTTGGACCTTGGTCCAATAGGCCGACACATCTCGAAGCGCCAATCATCCCGCGCATGAGGCGCCTCTCCAGCACCCGCGAGCTGTGACGATCCGTCTGGGGCGCGGTGCTCTGCAACGAAGTCGCGGCATAGCTCGCAGACGATGATCGTCCCCTTGCCCGCCACAGACATCGCATTCGCGATGAACGCGGTCATGCAGGGCGTCTTCTGCGGAATCTGGCTGCTCGGGGCGTGGGTCTTCGGCGACGTCCGGCGGGCGGCGCTGCACTGGTCGGCCTTCGCCGGGCTCAGCACCCTGAGCTTCCTGGCCCTCATCGCGGCCCTCCATCAGCCGGTGCCGCTGCCGGCAGAGTACCTTCGCGCGCTCGGAAACCTCTTCGGTGTGGCTGCCATGCTCGCCTTGCACCGCGGCGTCCGGCTCTTCATCGATGCCCCGCTCCCGACCCGCGCGCATGCGCTCGCGTTCGCCGTCGTGCTCGTCGTGTCGTGGCTCGGCCTGACGCCGGCGCGCGCGGCGCTGCGCATCAGCGCGAACTCCGCGGTGCTGACGCTGATCGCGCTCGCCATCGCGGCCGACCTCTATCGCTACGGGCGCGACGTCGTGCGCCAGCCCCACATGTGGCTGCTGGCCGTGCCGCTCGTGGCGGCGGCGGTGGGGTTCGCCCAGCGAGGCGTGCGCGCGCTTTGGGGCGGGGAGTCGATCGCCACGGAAATGGTCACCGACAGCACCGTCAACGTCGTCTCGGCCATCTTCTACATGGTGGTCGCGCTGACGTTCCATGCGACGCTGCTGGGCCTCGTGATCGGTCGAATCCTCATCGATCTGCGCTATCGCTCCCGCCACGATGCGCTGACAGGCCTGCTCAACCGCCGGGCGATGGAAGAGACGCTGCTCGTTCAGATGCAGCGCAGCCGACGCACCGGTGAGCCGTTCACGGTGCTGATGATCGATCTGGACCACTTCAAGACCGTCAACGATCGCCACGGCCATGCGGCCGGCGACCGCGCGCTGAAGCACACCGCCGCGGCGCTCAAGGCCGAGCTGCGCGAGGTCGACGCCGTCGGCCGCTTCGGCGGCGAGGAGTTCCTGATCCTGATGCCGGGTGCCACCGTCGAAACCGCCCTGCCGGTGGCCGAACGGCTGCGTCAGGCACTCGTCATCGACGCCGCGGCCGTGGACGGCGCGCCGCTGCTCCTCTCGGCCAGCATCGGCATTGCCCAGTGGCGCGAGCCGGCGGAGGAGCCGTCGCGCCTCTTGATGCGCGCGGACGCCGCGCTCTACGACGCGAAGCAGCGCGGGCGCGACTGCGTCGTCGTCGACGCGTCCGACAGCGCGTCCATCGCAGGCTTCGCTGCTGCGCGGGGATGAGTTCGTCGATACGAAAAAGCCGCCCGAAGGCGGCGAAGTCGTTGTCGTCAGACGAACCGTTGGCGGAGTGGACGGGGCTCGAACCCGCGACCCCCGGCGTGACAGGCCGGTATTCTAACCAACTGAACTACCACTCCGAATCTCTTGCCCTGCCCTCGCATCGGTGGCGAAGGTGGCGTCCCCTAGGGGATTCGAACCCCTGTAATCACCGTGAAAGGGTGGTGTCCTAGGCCTCTAGACGAAGGGGACTGAATTCTGTCGACGTCGGCTCTCGGCTGTCGACGTCAGCTGTCTTGGTGGAGGTAAGCGGGATCGAACCGCTGACCTCTTGCATGCCATGCAAGCGCTCTCCCAGCTGAGCTATACCCCCGTGGATCACCCTGGAATCGCGGTCGATCGCGCCTGCCGAGAACAGCCGATCACCGCACCGAGCCGGCAATTATAGCGAGCCGTGCCCGGGCGTCGGTCTGCAGCCGCTAGCGCCCGAGGCGAGCGAGCACCGTCGCGCGGTCGAAGATGGCGAGGACGGCGTCGAGCGACGGTGTCTGCGCGCGGCCGCAGACGACCACGCGCACCGCGGGCGCGAGCTGCGGCATCTTCAGTCCGTGCGCGGCGAGCGTCTCCTTGATCGCCGCGGCGATCGATTCCTTGTCCCATGCCTGCACCGCAGCGAACTTGTCGCGCAGCGTCGCGAGCGCCGGGCGGATCGCGTCGGTGACGTGCTGCGCGAGGTCGGCCGGCGAAGGTGAGACATCGGCGAAGACGATCGCGAGCCAGTCGGCGAGCTCGGCGACCGTGCTGCAGCGGTCGCGGAACACCATCGAGGCGCGCAGCACCGCCTCGGACGACGGCGCGGCGATGCCACGGCGCGTCAGCTGCGCCTCTGCGAGCGCGACGAGCCGCTCGTTGTCGAGCGTCTTCAGGTAGTGCGCGTTGACCCAGTCGAGCTTGGCCGGGTCCCACTGCGCCGGGCTCTTCGAGAGATGGCCGCCGTCGAACCACGCGACCATCTGCTCGCGCGAGAAGATCTCCTCGTCGCCGTGGCTCCAGCCGAGCCGCGCGAGGTAGTTGAGCATGGCCTCGGGCAGGTAGCCGCGCTCCTCGTAGGCCGTCACGCTGACCGCGCCGCGCCGCTTGGAGAGCTTGAGGCCGTCGCTGCCGAGGATGATCGGGACGTGCGCGAACGCCGGCAGCGGCGCCCCGAGCGCGCGGAACATGTTGATCTGCCACGGCGTGTTGTTGACGTGCTCGTCGCCGCGAAAGACGTGGCTGATGCGCATGTCCCAGTCGTCGACGACGACCGCGAAGTTGTAGGTCGGGATGCCGTCGGCGCGGACGATGACGAGGTCGTCGATCTCGTGGTTGGAGATCGCGATCGGTCCCTTGACGAGATCGTCCCAGGCCACGACGCCCGATGCCGGGTTGCGGAAGCGGGTCACCGGCGCGACGCCTTCGGGAATCGGCGGCAACGTCTTGCCCGGCTCGGGACGCCAGCGGCCGTCGTAGAGCGTCTTTTCGCCGCGCGCACGCTGCGCCTCGCGCATCGTCTCGAGCTCGGCCGGCGTCGCGTAGCAGTGGTACGCCTTGTCCTCGGCGATCATCCGCTCGGCGACCTCGCGGTAGCGGTCGAGCCGCTGCAGCTGGTAGACCGGGCCTTCCTCGTAGTCGAGGCCGAGCCAGCGCATCGACGCCAGGATCTGCTCGGCCGATTCATCGCTCGAGCGCGCGACGTCGGTGTCCTCGATCCGCAGGATGAAGTCGCCGCCGTGGTGGCGCGCGAACGCCCACGAGAAGAGCGCGGTGCGCGCGGTGCCGAGGTGGAGAAAGCCGGTCGGCGACGGGGCGATGCGCGTGCGGACGCGCTGGCCGGGCGCGATCGTCGGCGCCGCGTGCGGCGCACTCACAGCGTCGTCAGGCCGCGCGCGAGGTCGGCCTCGATATCGGCGACGTCGTCGAGCCCCATCGCGACGCGAATCATCCCCTGCGTGATCCCGGCCGCCGCGCGCTGCTCCTCGCTGAGCCTGCCGTGCGACGTGCTCGCCGGATGCGTGATCGTCGTCTTGGTGTCGCCGAGGTTGGCGGTGATCGAGCACACCTGCGTCGAATCGATGACATGGAACGCGTTGCGGCGCGCCGCCGCCGGCCCGCCGCCGCGCTCGCCGCGAACGATGAACGAGACGACCGCGCCGCCGCTTCCCGACTGCTGCGCCATCGCGAGCGCGTGCTGCGGATGCGACTCGAGCGCGGGGAAGTAGACGCGCTCGACCGCCGGCTGGCGCTCGAGCCAGCGCGCGAGCTCGAGCGCGCGCGCGCTTTGTGCCTGCATGCGCACCGAGAGCGTCTCGAGTCCCTTCAAGACGACCCAGGCGTTGAATGGCGAGAGCGACATCCCGGCGCTGCGCATCACCGGAACGAAGCGCTCGTTGACGTCGGCTTCGCGCCCGCACAGCGCGCCGGCGATGACACGTCCCTGGCCGTCGAGGTACTTCGTTCCCGAGTGGACGATGAAGTCGGCGCCGAGCTCGATCGGGCGCTGCAGCGCCGGCGTGCAGAAGCAGTTGTCGACGGCGAGCACCGCGCCGGCGCCGTGCGCGAGGTCGGCGAGCGCGCGGATGTCGCACACCTCGGTGAGCGGGTTGGTCGGCGATTCGGCGAACAGCAGCCGCGTGTTCGGACGCAGTGCCCGCTTCCACTCGCCGACGTCGGTCTGCGAGACGAAGGTCGTCTCGACGCCGAACTTCGCGAACTCGCGACCGAAGAGCGACACCGTCGAGCCGAACACGCTCTGCGAGCAGACCACGTGGTCGCCGGCCTTCAGCAGCGCCATGCCGAGGAGCAGGATCGCGCCCATGCCGCTGGCCGTCCCGATGCTCGCCTCGGTGCCCTCGAGCGCGGCCAGGCGGCGCTCCATCATCGTCACCGTCGGGTTGGTGAAGCGCGAGTAGATGAACGCCTCTTCCTCGTTGGCGAAGCGCGCAGCGGCGGTCGCTGCATCGGGCTGGACGAAGCTGCTGGTGAGGAACAGCGCTTCCGAGTTCTCGCCCCACGCGCTTGCCGGCAAGCCCTCGCGAACGGCGAGCGTGTCGAGCCTGAGCCCCGCGGGCAGGGGCTTTCTCGGGATCTTGCGATCTGCCATCAAGCGGACTCGGTCGCGCTCTGCAGCGTGAGCGTCTTGCCGTCGGCGGCGGCGTCGTCGTCGTCGACCGAGCGCTTGCGATCTTTCGCCATCGCCGCGAGCTCGTCGGCGCTGCCGCCGCCGGCGACGTAGACGCCGTCGAAGCACGACGCATCGAAGCCGTCGAGCTTCGGGTTGAGCGCGCCGATGACGCGCTTCATCGCGGCGACGTCCTGGTAGATCAGCTTGTCGGCGCCGATGAACGCGCGGATCTCCTCGATCGAGCGGTCGTGGGCGATCAGCTCCTCGGCGGTCGGCATGTCGATGCCGTAGACGTTCGGGTAGCGCACCGGCGGCGCCGCCGAGGCCAGGTAGACCTTCTTCGCGCCGGCGTCGCGCGCCATCTG
>Ga0097621_100002120_pt1 | contig 13559 bp, 10 predicted proteins | sample KBSMisM72_FD_73165 | JGI IMG/M metagenome (GOLD analysis project Ga0097621, IMG submission 73165) | Miscanthus rhizosphere microbial communities from Kellogg Biological Station, Michigan, USA - KBS Miscanthus M7-2 (version 2) (version 2) | ecosystem: Host-associated > Plants > Roots >... | reverse complement strand
CGCTCGGCCCACATCATTGGCGGCGAGTGATTCGTGCGACGACGGCATGGCGTCCCGAGCTTCAGCGAAGTGTTGCGGCAAGGGTCGAGAGGACCGCGTCACCGGTGATCGACCAGGCGACAGTGCGGCCACTTCGAGCGTGAGGGGTCGGAGCGAGCCAGGCGGTGCATCCAGGAACGATCGGGCCGGCTCGATCCTTGCCGCCACTTCGATGAAGCGAGAGCCTAGAGTTCGACCTAACCAGCCAGGACGCGAACGTGCTCGACCACGCAGCGGCCTAGGGCCTCGGTGTTGTAGCCCCCCTCGAGCGTGGAGACGACGCGGCCTTTCGCGTGGCGTTGGGCCACGTCCATGAGCTTCTCGGTCACCCAGCGATAGTCGGCGTCGTCGAGCTTGAGGTATGCGAGGGGATCGTCGCGATGCGCGTCGAATCCCGCGGACACGAAGACCATCTGCGGCCCGAACGACTCGAGCGCCGGCAACCAGAAGCGCTCGACGGCTTCGCGAAACCCGCGCCCGTCGGTCATCGCCGGCAGCGGCACGTTGACGATGTGCTCGTTGCCCGAATCGGCGCCGCAATACGGGTAGTACGGGTGCTGGAATGTCGAGCACAGCATCACGCGAGGGTCCTCGTGGAAAGCGTCCTCGGTCCCGTTGCCGTGGTGGACGTCGAAGTCCAGCACGCACACGCGCTCGAGCCCGTGCCGCTCGATCGCGTGCATCGCGCCGATCGCCACGTTGTTGAAGATGCAAAAGCCCATGGGCCGCTGCGGCGTCGCGTGATGACCGGGCGGGCGCACCGCGCAGAATGCATTGGAAGCTTCCCCGCCGATCACCATGTCCGTTGCGCGCACGACCGCGCCCGCCGCACGCAGTGCGGCGGAGAGCGACTTCGGGTTCATGGACGTGTCGGGATCGAGATAGGCGTAGCCGCGCTCCGGAGCAGCCTCGAAGACCATGTCCACGTGCTCCGCATGGTGCACGCGTTCCAGATGCTCGCGCTGCGCCGGCGGCGCCTCGTGCATGGTGAGCTTCGCGGCAAGTCCGGACGACTCGAGGGCCGCGAGGATCGCCTTCAGGCGCATGGGGGATTCGGGATGCCCCTCGCCCATCTCATGCTGGGCGCAGTCGGGGTGCGTGAGGATCGCGGTCGTCATGCCGCGATTCTAGCTAGAACGGAAGGCGCTCGATCTGCTTGCTGCCGCTCATCGCCGGCAGGCCGAAGGCGGGGTCGTTGCTCGACAGTCCCTGCGGCGGCGAGATGTCGTAGGTGAACGTGCCGGTGGAGGCGGTTGCGAAACTGAACGAGAACGTGCCCACGCGCGTCTGCTGGCGGTTGCTGCCCGGCTGGAAAAACGGCGTCCCGTTCAGCACGTAGACATCGCCCGTGAGCGTCGTCGGGCTGGTCCACGTGCCGCCGGGCATGTTGATCCACAGCGGCTTGTAGGCCCCCGCCGCCGAGGGATCCTGCTGGCGCGGATCGTACGTGTACCAGATCGCCCAGATCTGGTTGGTCGGATGTTGCGTGATGGTGAGGCCCCATCCGCTCTCGTTGGGATTCCACCACAGGTCAGTGTAATTTGCGGCGGGCGTGGCCTGTGCGGCCGCCGGCAGAGCGGCAGCGCAAACCAGGATGGCCAAGAGCTTCGAAATCGTCACGTCATCTCCCAAGTGCAACTATTGTAGGCAAAGCGGTTTCCAACCCGGACTCCAGGCGCGGGGACGCGGCGAGCCGACTCGTTCGCCATGATATCCTCGACCACATCGGATTGGACCCGTAACCCGCTGACAAGGTTCCCTTTTTTCGATGCTCCTGGACGCTCGCAGCCGTCTCGCCGCAGGACCCACTGAAAGCGTAGTCGCTGCCGCGGGCCAAGTGGTCCTCGGCAAGGAGCGGCAGATCCGCCTTGCGATGGCGTGCATCCTCGCCCGCGGCCACCTGTTGATCGAGGATGTTCCCGGCGTCGGAAAGACCACGCTTTCCCATGCGCTCGCGCGCCTGCTGGGCCTCGACTACCAGCGCATCCAGTTCACGTCGGACCTCTTGCCCGCAGACATCCTTGGCGTGTCGATCTTCGATCGCGACAGCTCGACTTTCCGCTTCCACCCCGGGCCGATCTTCGCGCAGATCATCCTCGCCGACGAAATCAACCGCGCGAGCCCGAAGGCGCAAAGCGCCTTGCTCGAGGCGATGGAGGAACACCAGGTCACGGCCGAGGGCGAGACTCGTCCGCTGCCCGAGCCGTTCTTCGTGATCGCCACCCAGAATCCGTTGCACCAGGTGGGAACGTTCCCGCTGCCCGAGTCGCAGCTCGACCGCTTCCTCATGCGCATCGCCCTCGGATATCCGGACGCCAAGGCCGAGCGCGAGTTGCTGAGGGGAGCGGAGCGGCGCGACATCATCTCGCAGCTGCAGCCGGCGATGAACGGCTCTCAGCTCGCCGAGTTGCAGAAGGCCGTGCCGCAGATGCAGGTGTCCGACGCTCTCCTCGACTACGTGCAGCAGATCATCAACCACACGCGCCACTCACCACGCTTCACGCAGGGCCTGTCCCCGCGGGCGGGTGTGGCGATCCTGCGTGCTTCGCAGGCGTGGGCGATGATGGAAGGCCGCCGCCAGGTCCTGCCCGAGGACGTGCAGGCGATCCTGCCCGCCGTCGTGGGCCACCGCCTGCACGGCAACGCCGACGCCGTGAAGGGCAGCTTCGACCCGGCCAAGGAACTGATCTCGAGCGTCGCAATACCGTAGGCCCGCCGGCGCCCACCTTCGACCGCTTACGCCGACCGCCTTGTTCGCCGACCTACGGCAGTCGATCTCCGACTGGATCTTCCGGGCCGGGGTGCCAGAGACCCCGCCGGTCACCCTGGTCCAGCGGCGCATCTTCATCCTGCCCACGCGCCAGGGATACACGTTCGGCTTCACCACGCTGGTCCTGCTGGTCGCGTCGATCAACTACGCGCTCTCGCTCGGATTCATCCTCACGTTCCTGCTCATGAGCATGGCGGGCGTGGCGATGCTCCACACGTGGCGCAACCTCGCCCATCTCAAGCTGCGGCCGGGACGCTGCGACCCGGTGTTCGCCGGCGAAACCGCGCACTTCGGCGTCACGGTCGAGACACCGTCGCTCACGCGCTTCGCCATCGCGGTGCGGCGCAAGGACGAGGAGCCGGTGTATGCGGACGTCGTCCAGTCGGAGATCACCGCCATCGCCCTGCCCGTGGCGGCATCCCGCCGTGGCGTGATGAGCTGCGGAAGGCTCGAGATCTTCACGCGCTACCCGGTGGGCCTCTTCCATGCGTGGTCGTATGTCGATTTCAACCTCCAGGTGATCGTCTATCCGCGTCCCGACGCGGCGGCAGGCACGCCGCCCGCGCAATCGCGAAGCGCGACCGAGGAAGGCATTCCCGTCGCCGGCGACGAGGAATTCCACATGCTTCGCCCCTACCGTGCGGGCGACCCGCCGAAACTCATCGCGTGGAAGGCGCTCGCGCGCGAGCAGGGCCTGCTCAGCAAGGAATTCAGCGCCATGGCCTCGAGCGAGCTGTGGATCGACTACGAGGAAGCCCACTCCTCCAACCTGGAGCAGCGACTGTCGATGCTGTGCCACTGGGTCTTGACGGCCGACCGCTTCGGCCAGGGCTACGGCTTGCGGCTGCCCGGAGTCGTCATCCCTCTCTCGCGCGGTGACGCGCATCGCACGCGCTGCCTCGAGGCGCTGGCGCTCTTCCAGGGCGGCGGCGCGGGTCCATGAGAAGCGTCCCGGCCTCTCCGCACCTCGATGTGCGCAATGTCATGTGGCTGCTCGCCGCGATGGTCTTCGTGGTGGCCCCACACCTGCTGCGCATGCCGTACTGGATCGCGGTCTTCTTCCTCGCCATCGTCGCGTGGCGCGGCTGGGTGGCGTGGGCCGCGATGCATTTTCCGGGGCGGCTCGTGACCACGGCGCTCACCATCGCGGCGGCGATCGCGGTCTTCTTCACGTATAACCGCATCGTGGGGCGCGAGGCGGGCGTCGCACTGCTCGTGGTGATGTCGGCGCTGAAGCTGCTCGAAATGAAGACGCAGCGCGAGGTGACGCTGTCGATCTACCTCGGCTTCTTCCTCGTGCTCACCAACTTCCTTTTCTCGCAGACGATCCCGCTCGGCATCTACATGCTGGTGTGCGTGTGGATCTTCATCGGGACGCTGGTGGGGTTCAACCGCATCGGCAGCTCGCCGACGTTCATCGAGCGCATGCGCCCCGCGGGAGCGCTGCTCGCCCAGTCGCTGCCGCTCATGGTCGCTTTCTTCATCCTCTTCCCCCGCGCCGCCGGGCCATTGTGGGCGCTGCCAACCGACACCCGCTCGGCCACCAGCGGGCTTTCGGACTCGATGGCCCCGGGCAATATCTCCAACCTCATCAAGAGCGACGCGATCGCCTTCCGCGTGCAGTTCGAGGGCGACCGTCCGGCCTACTCGACCCTCTATTGGCGCGGTCCGGTGCTCACGCAGTTCGACGGCGTGACGTGGAGCCTGTCGCCCGACAAGTCGCGGGGTTCCCCCAGCACTTACGCGCGCGCGCTGAAACCAACGCGCTACACAGTCACGCTCGAGCCACACAACAAGACCTGGCTTTTCGCGCTCGACGTGCCCGCGCTCGTCCCGCCGGATTCCTTCCTGCTCCACGACTTGCAGCTGCGCACGCCCGAACAAAGGCCGGTGCGCGACCGCAAGCGCTACGAGATGACGTCGTACCTCGACTATCGCTACGGCGCCTCCACGCCACGGGGTCCGCTGCGAGAGGCGCTGCGCTTCGACGAGACGCGCAATCCGCGCACGATCGCGCTCGGGCGCCAGTGGGCGCGCGAATCGGCCAATACGCCCGAGGTGCTGCAGAAAGCGTTCCAGTACTTCAACCGCGAGTTCACGTATACGCTCGAGCCGCCGCCGCTCAACTCGCGCGATCCATACGACGCATTCCTCTTCGAGACGAAGCAGGGTTTCTGCGAGCACTACGCGGGAAGCTTCGCGCTCGCGATGCGCGCCGCGGGAATCCCGTCGCGCGTCGTGACCGGCTACCAGGGTGGCGAGGTCAACCCGTTCAACAACGAGCTGGTGGTGAGGCAGGCCGACGCCCACGCCTGGGTGGAGATCTGGGTTCCCGACCAGGGATGGCTTCGCGTCGATCCGACGGCCGCGGTCTCGCCGCTGCGGATCGAAAGCGGTGCGAACGCCGCGTACGGTCCCATTGGCGTGCTCCCGAGGCTCCTCGCCGCAGATCCGCTCGGGGTTCTGGTGGGCATCCGCGACGCCTGGCGCGCCATGAACAGCCAGTGGGATGCTTGGGTCGTGGGCTATTCGATGGACCGTCAACGCCAGCTATTCGCCGAGCTCGGGTTCCCGGGGATCGACTGGCGCGCGCTCGGCTTCTGGCTCATGGTGGCCACCTTCGCGGTCGGTGCGGCGATCAGCATCGGGCTGCTGGTTCGCGACCGGCCGCGACGCGACGAACCGTCGCTGACCGCATGGAACCGTTTCTGCGCCAAGCTCGCCGCCGCCGGCGTCGCGCCGCGCGCCCCGCACGAAGGTCCGCTGGATTTCCTGCGACGCGTGGAATCCTCGCGTGCGGAACTGGCTGCCGCCGCTCACGACATCACCCTGCGCTACGTGGAGGCCCGCTACGGCGCAGGCGCCACGCGCAAAGAGCTGCGCGAGCTCGCGCGACGCGTGCGCGAATTCCGCCCGGCGTGAGGACGCGGCGCACTCACATCGCCGGCAGCACCTTGACCGGATCGACGGGCTTGCCCTGGCGGCGGACCTCGAAGTGCAGCTTCACCTGGTCGGCGTCCGAGGATCCCATCTCGGCGATCTTCTGCCCCTTGCGCACGTCCTGCTGCTCCTTCACGAGGATGTTGTCGTTGTGCGCATAGGCCGACAGCCAAGTCTCGTTGTGCTTGATGATCACGAGCTTGCCGTAGCCGCGTAATCCGGCGCCCGCGTACACCACGCGTCCCGAGGCTGCAGCGAGGACAGGCGCGCCCTTCTTGCCCGCGATGTCCATGCCCTTGCTCGCATCGTTGAACGCAGCGATGACCTTGCCTTTCGCCGGCCAGATCCAGTCCACATCCTCGCCGTCGGTTCCGGGCGAGGCCTTCTCGGGCTCGGGCCGCACTGGCGTCGCCGGCGCGTTGGGCGGCGCGGTTGCAACGATGGGCGGCGGCGCGTCGCCTGCGAGAGGCGACGGTCCGGACTCCACGGCGTTCATTTGCGACAGGGCGCGATCCGAGAACGGCACCTTGGACGCGCGCGGCTCGACTTTCGCAGTCGGCGTGTTCGCGAGGGGTCGCGACTCGATCGGCGCTCCGGGTGTGGCAAGCGGCGTCGTGATCGGCGTGGTCACGGACGAAGTGGCGGGTGTCGAGCCCGTCGGTGCCGCGAGGACCAGCACGCGTCCGACCTCGAGGCGGTTGGGGTTCACGATGCTGTTCCACCCGGCGAGCTCGCGGTAATCGAGACCGTACTGCAGCGCAATGCTGGCGAGCGTCTCGCCACGCTTCACCGTATGCGTGGCGATGGGCTTCTGCGCGGGCGGCTCCGGCGCGGGCGGCATCGGGGATTCCGCCGGGGGCGGTGACGCAGGCATCCGCTCCACCACGGGAGCGGGTCGTCGGGCCGCGCACGCCGCGAGCATCATCGCCATCACGATCGCGGCAATGCGCATCATGCGAGCCCGGGCAGCAGCGGCACGAAATGCACGCCCGCGCAGCGTTTCTCGGTGAAGCCCGTCTCGTCGCGATCGATCACGTAGAGCCATTGGTTGTCGGTGCCGACGGGCAACACCATGCGCCCGCCCACCGCCAGCTGCTGCTTGAGCGCCTCCGGAACGTGCGTGGCCGACGCGGTGACCATGATCCCGTCGTACGGCGCGCCCTCCGGATAGCCGACATGGCCGTCCACATGCTTGAAGCGCACATTGTAGAAACGCAGGTCGCGCAAGTGACGCCGCGCCTTGTCCATGAGCGGCGCGATGCGTTCGAGCGTATAGACCTCGGGCACGAGCTTTGCGAGCACGGCCGTCTGGTATCCGCATCCCGTGCCGATCTCGAGCACCTTGTCCATCGGCGATCTCTCGAGGAGAAGCTGCGTCATCAGGGCCACGACGATGGGCGCGGAAATCGTCTGGCCATGACCGATGGGCAGCGCGGTGTTGAATTCATAGGCGCGCGAGGCGATCCCTTCCTCGACGAAAACGTGGCGCGGGATCTGCGTCATGGCGCCCAGCACGCGCTCGTTCACGATCTTGTCGGCGCGCAGCGCCTCGATCATTCGCATGCGCGTGCGCTCGGAGGTCATGCCGATGCCTTCACGGGCGCTCATTTCACGATCCAATCGCCCACGACGCCAATCTGGTTGGCGTGCGTGAGATCCACCTGCAGCGGCGTGACGGACACGGCGCCGCGCTCGAGCGCGTTGAAATCCGTTCCAGGCCCCGCTTCGCGCGCGGCGCCCGCGGGTCCGACCCAGTAGACGGTCTCGCCGCGCGGGTTCTTTCCCGGGATCACGGGCTGCGCCTTGTGCCGGCGGCCCAGGCGCGTGACCTCGATGCCCGCCAGCGATTCGTAGGGAATGTCCGGCACGTTCACATTGAGCAGCACCGGCGAGCCGAATGGCGCGCGCCCAAGCCGCTCCACGAGATCGTGGGCCACGCGCGCTGCCGTGCGGTAATGCTCGAACTTCGTGCCCACGAGCGACACGGCGATGGAAGGAATGCCCAGGAGATAGCCCTCGGTGGCCGCTGCTACGGTGCCGGAGTAGAGCGTGTCGTCGCCCATGTTGGAGCCGCTGTTGATGCCCGAGACGATCACGTCGGGCTCGAAATCGAGCAGCCCCGTGACCGCCATGTGCACGCAGTCGGTCGGCGTCCCGTTCACGTAGTGGAAGCCGTTGTGCGCATGCGAGAGCATCAGGGGGCGATCCAGCGTGAGGGAGTTGGACGCGCCGCTGCGGTCGCGTTCGGGTGCCACGACGGTGATCTCCCCCAGCGGCTTCAGGCCCTCCGCGAGCGCGGCCAGTCCGGGCGCGAAGTAGCCGTCGTCGTTCGAGAGGAGGATGCGCATTCGAAGCGAAAGTATAGCTAGAATCGCCCTTTCACTTTCATCGCGGAATCCTTCCTTGAAGCTACATCGCCTGCACAGCGCGCTCGCCGTGGCCGCGTCGCTGGCGGCCGGCTCGGCTGCCGCCGCCCTCGACGTCTCCGGGCTCGATCGGGACACCGATCCCTGCGCCGACTTCTACCGTTACGCCAACCAGCGGTGGCTCGACAGCATCGAGATCCCGAAGGACCGGCCACGCTGGGGCGCATTCGACCAGCTGGACGAACGCAACACGCAGATCCTCGTCGCGGCACTGGACGAGGCGATGCGCTCGCCGCCCGCGGCATCGACGCCGCAGGGCAAGGTGGCGCGCTTCTACGCGAGCGGGATGGACACTGCCGGGATCGACAAGGTGGGTCTCAAGCCCCTTGCCGCGCCGCTCGCTCGCGCCGACTCCGTGATCGATCCCGCGGGGCTCGCCTCGACCCTCGCCTACCTGCACCAGCATGGCGTCGATGCGGGGTTCGGATTCGCGGTGCGACCCGATGCCAAGGACTCCACTCGATACCTCGCGCAAGTCACGCAAGGCGGCCTGGGCCTGTCCGATCGCGACGACTACTTCCGCGACGACGCGCGCTCGGCACAGATCCGCGAGGCTTACCGCAAGCACGTCTCGCGCATGTTCCAGCTCGCTGGTGCCGATGCCACCGCAGCGGGGAAACTCGCCGCGCAGGTGTGGGATATGGAGACGATGCTCGCCAAGGCCTCCATGACGGCGGTCGAACGGCGCGACATCGACAAGACCTACAACAAGATGACAGTCGCGCAACTCTCGGACGCGGCGCCCGGCTTCCCGTGGCTCGCGTACTTCGCGGCGCTGGGTGCGCCGGAGCTCGCCCAAGTCAACGTCGCGCAGCCTGATTTCGCGAAGGCGATCGGCCGGCTCACGGAACACTATTCGCTCTGGCGCACCTACCTGCGCTGGCAGGTGCTGCGCGCGACGGCCCCGACCCTTCCGGAAGCATTCGCCGCGGAGTCCTTCGATTTCTACGAGGGCTTGTTGCGCGGGCGCAAGGCCCGGCCGCCGCGAAACCGCGAGGTGATCGAATTGATCGGCGGGCGTTACGGCGGCGAGCCCATGGCGCAGGCGCTTTCCATGATCTTCGTGGAGCGCGCCTTCAGCGCGCAATCGAAGGCGCGAGTGCAAGAGATGGTCGCCAACATCAAGGCCGCGCTCGCCGACAGGCTGCGCACGCTCGACTGGATGAGCGGGGAGACGCGCGAGCGAGCGCTGGACAAGCTCGCGGCGATGGGCGTGAAGATCGGCTATCCCGACAAGTGGCGCGATTTCTCGGACGCGGACGTCGGATCGTACAGCTACGTCGAGAACTGGATGCGCGGGAAAGCCTTTTTCGTCCGCCGTGACGTCGCGCGCATCGGCCGCCCCGTGGATCGGGCCGACTGGCTCATGTCACCGCACATCGTGAACGCCCAATACAGCGCCTCCGGCAACGAGATCATCTTCCCGGCGGGCATCCTGCAGCCGCCCTTCTTCGACCCGAAAGCCGATGATGCGGTCAATTACGGCGGCATCGGCGTGGTGATCGGGCACGAGATCACGCACGGCTTCGACGACCGCGGCCGCCGCTTCGATGCGGGAGGCAACCTCACCGACTGGTGGACCCCGGAGGACGCGCGACGCTACGTGGAGCGCGCGGACCGCGTGGAGCGCCAGTACGACGGCTACGTTGGCGTTGAAAAAATCCACGTGAACGGCAAGCTCACGCTGGGCGAGAACATATCCGACGTGGGCGGCACCAAGATCGCGTACCTCGCGCTGCAGCGCTCGCTCGCGGGCAAGTCGCGCGAGGCGATCGACGGATTGAGCGCCGAGCAGCGCTTCTTCCTTTCTTTCGCGCAGATCTGGCGCGCGCGCTCGCGCGAAGAGAACGAGCGCCTGCAGTTGCGCACCGACGGCCATTCGCCGCCGCGTTTCCGCGTGGCGGGGGTCATCGCCAACCTGCCGGAATTCTCGAGCGCCTATTCCTGCTCCGCCGGAAAGCCGCTGTTGTCGGAATCCGACCGCGCCAACATCTGGTAGTGGATTTCTCCTTAAGCCCCGACTTGCAGAGGCTGCGCGCGCGCTATCGCGCGTTCGCGCGCAACGAGGTCGTGCCGCTCGATACGACGCCGGAGTCGTACGACGAGCACGACAACATCCGCGAGGATCTGCTGGAGGCGATGCGCGACAAGGCGAAGGACGAGGGCCTGTGGGCGCCCCAGATGCCCGTGTCGCGCGGCGGCCAGGGACTGTCGGTCGCCGCGATGGCGGTGTGCTACGAGGAGCTCAACTACGCGCTCTTCGGCCCCGTGGTGTGCAACTGCGCCGCGCCCGACGACGGCAACATGATGGTCCTCGAGAAGATTGCCACGCCCGAGCAGAAGGAGCGCTGGCTCCAGCCGATCGTCGAGGGCCGCGTGCGCTCGTCGTTCGCGATGACCGAGCCGCATCCGGGAAGCGGTTCCGATCCCTCGATGATGCTCACGACGGCGACCCGGCGCGGCGACACCTGGCGCATCGAGGGACGCAAGTGGTTCATCACGGGCGCGGGTGTGGCGAAGCACTTCATCCTCATCGCGAAGACCTCCGACGATCCGCGCAAGGGGCTCACGGCGTTCCTCTTCGACGCGGGCCAGCCCGGGTGGCGCGTGGTGCGGCGAATCCCCATCATGGGCCCCGAAGAGCACGGCGGCCATTGCGAGCTCGAGTTCGACGGCCTCGAGATCGACGACGCGAACCGGCTCATGGGCGTCGGCGACGGGCTCAAGGTCACGCAGATCCGGTTGGGCACGGCGCGCCTCACGCATTGCATGCGCTGGCTGGGACTCGCGCGCCGCGCGCTCGACATCGCGGCCGATTACGTCTCGGAGCGCGAAAGCGGCGGCGTGAGGCTCGGCGATCGCGAGTCGGTGCAGACGAAGCTCGGCCACTGCGCGATGCAGGTCGAGATCGGGCGTCTCCTCACCATGAAAGCGGCAACGCTCCTCGACAAGGGAGACTACGCGCGCAAGGAGATCTCCATGGCGAAGGTCCAGGTCGCCGACACGCTGCACCTGTGCGCCGATACGGCCATCCAACTGTGCGGCGCGCGCGGCTATTCACGCGACACTCCGCTCGAATGGATCTACCGCTATGCGCGGCAGGCGCGGCTCGTCGACGGCGCCACCGAGGTGCACCAGCAGGTGCTCGCGCGCCACTTCATGGAAGAGCGCGGCGACTTCTGGCGCTGGGGCTAGCCGGCCTCCACGGGAACGCAGCTGCAGAAAAGATTCCGGTCGCCGTACACGTTGTCCGCGCGTCCCACCGGCACCCAGTACTTGTTCTTGCGCAGTGACGCGACCGGATAGGCGGCGAGCGAGCGCGGATACTTTCGCGTCCATTCGTCGGCGCACACCACGGCCGCGGTGTGCGGGGCGTGCTTGAGCGGATTGTCCTCGCGGTCCATGCGGCCCTCCTCGACCGCGCGGATCTCCTCGCGAATCGCGATCATCGCATCGCAGAAGCGGTCGAGCTCGGCCATCGACTCGCTCTCGGTGGGCTCCACCATGAGCGTCCCGGCGACGGGGAACGACATCGTGGGAGCGTGGAACCCGAAATCGATGAGGCGTTTTGCGACATCCTCGACGGCGATTCCCGACGTTTCCTTCAGCCCGCGCAGGTCGAGGATGCATTCGTGGGCCACGAGACCTCCCGGTCCGGTATAGAGCACCGGGTAATGCGGTCCCAGGCGCCGCGCGATGTAGTTCGCATTGAGGATCGCCACCTCGCTCGCCGCCGTGAGGCCCGCGTCGCCCATCATCTCGATGTACATCCACGAGATCGGCAGGATCGAGGCGCTGCCGTAGGGCGCGGCCGTGACCGCGCCGATCGCTTGCTCGCGTCTCGGAAGGTGGCGATGGCCCGGAAGGAATTGCGCGAGGTGCCTTGCCACCGCGACCGGGCCGACGCCGGGACCGCCGCCGCCGTGCGGGATGCAGAACGTCTTGTGCAGGTTCAGGTGCGAGACGTCGCCGCCGAATTGTCCCGGAGCCGTGAGTCCCACCATCGCGTTCATGTTGGCGCCGTCCACGTACACCTGGCCGCCATGGCGATGCACGATCTCGCAGATCCTCGTGATGCCCGACTCGAATACGCCGTGCGTCGACGGATACGTGACCATGAGCGCGGCGAGGCTCCTCGAATGCTCCGCCGCCTTCTTCTCCAGGTCGCCGAGATCGACGTTGCCGGCCTCGTCGCAGGAAACGACGATCACGCGCATGCCCGCCATCTGCGCGGACGCGGGATTCGTGCCGTGCGCCGAGCTGGGAATGAGGCAGACATTGCGGTGCCCCTCGCGGCGGCTCGCGTGCCACGCGCGGATGATGAGCAGTCCCGCGTACTCGCCCTGCGAGCCGGCGTTGGGTTGTATCGAAACGGCCGCGTACCCCGTGGCAAGCGCCAGGCGTTCTTCCAGGTCCTCGATCAGCTCGCGATAGCCGAGCCACTGCTCCGGCGGTGCGAACGGGTGGATGTGCGCGAACTCCCGCCACGACACCGGGATCATCTCGGAGGTCGCGTTCAGCTTCATCGTGCACGACCCCAGCGGGATCATCGAACGGTCGAGCGCCACGTCCTTGTCGGCGAGGCCGCGCAGGTAGCGCAGCATCTCCGTCTCGGAGTGGTAGCGGTTGAACACCGGGTGCGTGAGGAAGGCGCTTTTCCTTGCGGCCGATGCCGGAATCGCGTCGGCCACGTTCCCGTCGAGATCGGCAACCTTCACCGTGGCGTTGGCGCCGAAAACGGCGAGGATCGCGTCGACGTCCGCGCGCGTCGTGGTCTCATCGAGCGAGATTCCCAGGCGTCCGCCGCCCACGTCGCGGAAGTTCATCCGCGCCACGCGGCCGCGCTCGACGATGCCGGCGAGCTTTCCTTGCGTGTCCACCGTGATCGTGTCGAAGAAGTGGCGCTGCGCCACCCGGAATCCGAGCTTCTCGAGCCCCAGCTTCGCAAGCGCCGTGAGCCGGTGAACGCGTCGCGCGATGCGCGCGAGTCCCTCCGGGCCGTGATAGACCGCATACATAGAGGCCATGACCGCCAGCAGCACCTGTGCGGTGCAGATATTGGAAGTCGCCTTCTCGCGCCGGATGTGCTGCTCGCGCGTCTGCAGCGCGAGGCGATAGGCGGGCTCGCCCTGGGCGTCCACCGTCACGCCCACCAGGCGCCCGGGCATGCTGCGCTTCAACTCGTCCCGCGTGGCCATGTAGCCCGCATGCGGGCCGCCGAAACCCATGGGCACGCCGAAGCGCTGTGAGTTGCCGATGGCGACGTCCGCGCCCCATTGGCCCGGGGCCTCCAGGAGCGTGAGCGCGAGCAGGTCCGCGGCGACGACGAGATAGCCGCCGCGCGCGTGAAGGGCCTGCGCGATCGGCGCGTGGTCGCGGATCTC
>Ga0097621_100002114_pt1 | contig 13601 bp, 15 predicted proteins | sample KBSMisM72_FD_73165 | JGI IMG/M metagenome (GOLD analysis project Ga0097621, IMG submission 73165) | Miscanthus rhizosphere microbial communities from Kellogg Biological Station, Michigan, USA - KBS Miscanthus M7-2 (version 2) (version 2) | ecosystem: Host-associated > Plants > Roots >... | reverse complement strand
CCAAGGTGCACACGCCATGGCACCGGCCGCTTCGCTGAATCGAGCGATCGGCTGACGAACGATGGGTTGCAGCGGCAGCCGGAGACTCTGTGATCGAGGCTCCGGCCTTGCCGCCGCCCGAACTACCAAGGAGACAAGATGACAAAGATCGAAGCAATCATTCAACCGAACAGGTTTGATTTCGTGAAGAAAGCCCTCATCGATATTGGCGTGGAGGGCATGACCGTTTCGGAGGTGCGGGGACACGGAAGACAAAAGGGACACAAGGAAAGTTATCGTGGCAGTGAGTACAGTGTGGACCTCCTGCCCAAAGTGAAGCTGGAGGTAGTACTGGACGACAACATTGTAGAAAGTGCCGTGAACACGATCATTACAAACGCCTCCACCGGGAAAATTGGTGACGGCAAAATCTTCCTCTACAAGGTGGAGGAGGCGATCCGCATTCGCAGCCAGGAGCGTGGTGCGGCTGCTGTTTGATGTCAGTCGTATGCGTCGGCCAAAACGTAGCGACGACCATGGCGAGATGCAGGGACCTCTGTATCTCGCCATCGCTGGTTCGATTGAGGGGCGGAAGACGTAGCTTGAAGAAGAGATTGATCTTGGATCTGCACTCTCCAAAACGTCGGTCACCATTGATCTGGGTCCTAATCGTCTCGGTTTCCACGGCGTGCGCTACACCTGGTCATGGGATTGAGTCCGATCGCTTTCGGCAAGATCAGTCCCATTCCGCAGACATTTCGGTTGCTCGACCTTCAACTCTGTCCTTTTCACAAGCCCGCATCGCCAGGATTCAGCTAAAAAACGGTTGCAGCAAGAAAACAGTTACTCCTATCTCCGCCGCTAAAGTAGGCCTGCCGTGCCTCACCGAATCATGGCTGCTACTTCAAGGCTTGAGCCGATCTTACTTTGTAGATTTAGGTTCAGGACTTGGTCGTTCTCCCCCCTGGGCAATTCTCTAAACAATTTGCGCTGGTCTCCGCCCGATGAATTACAGCGGTTGGAGTATCGGCGCAGGTCTTGATTTGTAGTGGGTGCTCGGGACACTCACTTCCCTAATCGTTTGGCATTATCCAATTTGAACGAGGAGAATGGGATGCTCATTGAACAATCGTGCGTCGTATCGACCGTTGTGCGGCCAATTCGAACGTCGAAACAGGCCGCGATTTCACGGGTACTAAGACTTTTTCCATTAGGCCTGCTGGTGATCACTGCAAGTGCACGGGCCACTGATCTGGAATCGGTGGATGCTGCTGCAAAAGCAGCTCAGAGCGCAGGTGATAACGCCTGGATGCTAACCAGCGCAGCGCTGGTGCTGATGATGACCGGACCAGGGCTGGCCCTTTTCTATGGCGGACTGGTACGAAAGAAGAACGTCCTTGCCACCATGATGCAGAGTTTCGTTCTCATGGCGGTCATCACGGTTCTGTGGGCAGTCGTCGGCTACAGCTTTTCGTTTGGCGAGGGTAACTCCTTTATTGGCGGCCTGCGCTATTTGTTTTTGAACGGCGTCGACAGCGCCCCCAATCCCGATTACGCCGCCACCATCCCGCAGCAGACCTTCATGGTCTATCAACTCATGTTTGCAATCATCACTCCCGCGCTGATCACGGGGGCGTTCGGGGAACGCATGAAGTTCAAAGCCATGCTCCTATTCATGGTGCTTTGGTCGCTGCTTGTCTACTTTCCAATGGCACACATGGTGTGGGGCAAGGGGGGTCTTCTGAACGCCTTTCTGGGTGGCCGCTTCCCATGTTTCGACTTCGCCGGAGGCACAGTGGTCCATATCACGTCCGGAGTATCTGCGCTGGTCTGTGCGCTCTATCTGGGCAAGCGTTTGGGGTACCCCACTGGGATGAAACCGCACAGCGTCGTACTCAGCTTTATTGGCGCCTGCCTGCTGTGGGTGGGATGGTTCGGGTTCAATGCCGGCAGTGCATTGGGGGCATCGAGTTTGGCGACCAGCGCATTTGTCGCCACGCACTTCGCCGCCGCGACGGCCGCCCTCGGGTGGATGTTGACGGAATGGGTCAGGGTTGGCAAGCCCAGTGTTCTGGGCGGAATTTCTGGGAGCGTGGCCGGACTCGTGGCTATCACGCCAGCATCGGGGTTCGTAAAACCCATGCCCGCGATGCTCATCGGTTTTCTCGCGGGAGTGATTTGCTACTTCATGGTCACGACCGTCAAGAACAAATTCGGCTATGACGATTCCTTGGATGCCTTCGGCGTACACGGCGCCGGCGGAACGCTAGGCGCCATTCTTACAGGAGTATTCGCGACTAATGCTGTCAACAATGCGTTGAAGGATAACTCGGGCAACCCACTTCCTCTGGGACTCGTGGACGGTCATGCGGGCCAGCTTGTCAATCAACTGATTGGAACAGCCATCGCATGGGGCCTCGCAATTGTGGGGACGCTGATTATCTTGAAGATCTGCGACGTTTTGCTCGGATTGCGGGTTACTCCGGAACACGAAATCGAAGGCCTTGATCTAGCGCTGCACGGAGAAGAAGGCTACATCATGGAGGCCTGAAGCAACTCCATGAGTGCAGCGTAAATAACGGTGTCGATAGATAGCCCTATGCTCGTCCAGGAGGACGCGATGATGACAAAGATTGAAGCAATCATTCAACCGGGGAAGCTGGAGGCTCTGAAGACTGCGCTGATTGAGCTTGGTGCTCAGGGCATGACGATTTTTGAGGTTCGGGGACATGGCCGTCAGAAAGGTCATACTGAGGTGTACCGGGGCCAGGAATACGTAGTCGATCTTTTACCCAAGATAAAGGTTGAGATCGTTGTACCCGACCACCTAGCTGAGACCACGGTGCAAACCATTGTTCGAACCACTGCGACCGGGAAGATTGGGGACGGGAAGATTTTTCTCTCCAGCATCAACGACGCGGTCCGCATTCGCAATCAGGAAAGAGGAACGGCAGCACTGTAGTTTTTGAAGTGTCGCGTAGCGTCGGCCAAACCTAGCGACGACCTGCGGCGGGATGTGGGACCTCACGTTCCGCCGCATGGGACCTCTGTTTTGCTGGAGTGCCGGGCTCCCTCGGCTGCAATTTCGAACCCTCCTTTTTAGCCCGCCAAAAATTGGCTTCAACTTTTTCAGTTTGACAGCTGGAGTTCCTGCTGCCATCATTTTCGAGGGCCGGTGTGGTTAGGGTTGATTTTCCGGCTCATGTAAGACTCTTCAGGACGGGGTGAGATGGCAATTACCAGACGAGACATTTTTGCAATGATTCCTGCTGCTGTGCCACTGGCATCGGTTCTGCCCGCAGTGGCGGGCGGACAGGATGCGCTTCCTTCCGCGACATTCGAGTTCGATAAGTTGCCGGCTGAAAGGCATGATCGTGTCGAAGTCCGGCACATCATGAAAGGGAAGCTGGCGACCGGGGAGTCGGTGGAGGTGCATGAATCCACGCTGCCGCCGAACGGGTACCCGCACCCTCCCCATCGCCATGCCCATTCGGAGATGTGGCTGATCCGTGAAGGCACAGTGCAGCTCACCATTAACGGTACGACCCATATCATCGGGCCAGGCGGAATGGGCTTTGTACGATCGAACGACGAGCATGGAATCAGGAACGTCGGCAGCGTACCGGCGAATTACTATGTCGTAGCGATAGGACCCGGAGCTGATATCCAGGCCTGAGTATTCCCCAACGATCGGCGCCCATGACGACGACACATCGACAGACCGAGCTCGCCGAAGTAGCACCGGAACTTGCGAGAACGCTGGAGCAAGAACCAAAGGACCGCCGGGCTGCCAACTTCGCTGCGGCCACAGGTTTCTTCGCCCTTTTCTCGGTCGTCGGCATCGCGCTATGGGGCCTTCCTTTTTATTACGACTTTATGGTGAAGGAGTTTGGCTGGACGCGAGCCCAGGTAGCATCGGGCAACGCGTTCAGCAAACTGCTCATAGGTCCGGTTTTCGGTTTTCTAGCGGGCTGGATGGTGGACCGCTTTGGCCCGCGCAAACTGCTCATTGTAGGCATATTGCTGGCCGGTCTTGCTGTGGCTGGGTTGGGAAGTATTTCGACCCTGCCATGGTTCTACTTTTTTTATCTGCTGAACGCTCTCGGATATGTGTGCGGAGGGCCGCTTCCTTGCCAGGTGTTGGTCTCGCGATGGTTTGTGAAAGGTCGCGGAAAGGCGATGGGATCCGCTTATCTGGGGATTGGCTTTGGAGGTGCCGCGCTACCTTGGATCTCGCGATTTCTGGTTGACCAAGTTGGTTGGCAGATGGCGCTGCGGGTGCTGGGCCTGCTCATCGTTGTTATTTCGCTGCCATTTGCCGTCTTGGTCAAGGAGGCACCCCCACCTCCCGAAACCGCTGCAAGAAGTACAACTTCGGATGTCGGGCGAGCCTTCAGGAGCTTTTCGTTTGCCCTGCTCATTCTTGGGAGCATGTGCTCGATTGCCGCGGTGAGCGGAACCCAACAAAGCCTAAAGCTTTTCCTCAGTTTCGACCGGCACTACACCCAGACTGAGGCAGCGCGGGTCTTGTCACTGGTCCTAGGCTGCAGCATTGTGGGCAGATTGCTCATGGGTTGGCTGGCCGATCGTTTCCCCAAGAAATACGTGATGCTATTGATTTACCTGTTAGTTGCGATGGCGATCCCGTTGATTTTCTTCTCCCATGAACCGATGATGACATCATTCGCTGCGGCGCTGTTTGGCATCGCGCTTGGCGGCGACTACATGATCATCCCATTGATGACGGCCGAGATTTTTGGAGTGCAGATTCTTGGACGCCTTATGGGAGTGCTTCTAACCGCCGGGGGCGTTGCCGAGGCGTTGGCGCCCTGGTGGGTCGGTCATCTACGGGATACCAGCGGAAGCTACGGGCTGGGATGTCTGGTGCTTGTGGGAATGGCCCTCCTCGGTGCCGCAGCAGCTTTGCTACTCCCAAACACAAGGAGAGCTGGATGAGTAGTAGCACGATTGTGCGAGTGCCGAGTCTCAAAAATGCCAGCCGTTTCAAGGAGCACGTGCATTCCCTGGGTGTAGTGATCCCCTGTGATGAGACGATCCTGACCGGCGAGGACTCGCCGTTGCGTCAACCACTGGTGCGCGGCGGCTACACGATCGCGAACCGCATCGCTGTCCAGCCGATGGAAGGGTGGGACGGAACCCACGAGGGAAATCCTTCCGAAGCAACCATTCGGCGATGGCTGCATTTCGGACTCAGCGGGGCAGGTCTTATCTGGGGAGGAGAGGCGGTTGCTGTCTCGCACGAAGGCCGCGCCAATCCCAATCAGTTGGTGATCGCGGATCGTACCAAGAGAGGCCTTGCCGGGCTTCGTCAGACCTTGGTCGAGGGGTATCGCATTGCGACCGGATCTGATAGCAAGCCGCTCGTTGGCCTGCAATTGACGCATTCCGGGCGTTATTCAAAGCCGAACCTGCATAGCAAGAATGAGCCTCGAATCGCATATCACCATCCTCATCTGGACCCGCGCCTTCGGTTATCGCAGTCCTACCCGGTGCTCACCGACGGTGAGCTTAGGGCGATCATCGAGAGCTTTCATCGTGCGGCGGTCGTGGCGCAAGATCTTGGCTTCGATTTCGTCGATATCAAGCACTGTCATGGATATCTCGCGCATGAACTCCTGAGCGCACACACGCGAGAAGGGGACTACGGCGGCAGCCTTGAAAATCGCACGCGGTTCTTGCGAGAAGTGGTTTTAGGCATACGGTCGGCTGCGCCCGGGCTCGATATCGGCGTGAGGCTGTCGGCTTTTGACATGGTTCCGTTCCGACCGGACCCCGAGCAATCGTCGGGAACAAAGCTTGGGCCTGGAATTCCAGAGACCAACGACGAATGGATCCCGTACCGGTGGGGATTTGGGGTGGATGCGAAACATCCCACCGAGATGGATCTGAGCGAACCGGCAAAGTTCCTGGAGCTTCTGCAGCAGCTGAACATACGGCTAGTGAACCTGACTGCCGGCAGTCCTTATTATTCCCCGCATATCCAACGGCCGGCGTTGTATCCCCCCTCCGACGGATATCAACCGCCAGAGGACCCTTTGATCGGGGTGGCGCGGCAGATGGACGCCACCCGAAAACTGAAAGCGCAATTCCCAGAACTGATCATCGTGGGCACGGCCTACAGCTATCTTCAGGAATTTTTGCCACAGGTTGCGCAAGCTGCCATTCGTGAGGGATGGGTAGACCTGGTAGGTCTGGGGCGAATGGTATTGACGTATCCGCAAATTCTCTGGCATGCGAGCTCGGGACGGGCGCTTGAGAGGAAGCGTATCTGCCGCACCTTCAGCGATTGCACGACCGCACCTCGAAACGGGCTGCCTTCGGGATGCTTCCCGCTCGATAGCTATTACAAAGATTCGGAGCTGGCTAAGAAACTGGAGCTCGCGAAAGGAGTCACTCGGCGAACGGAGCCTGAGGTCACTAGGCAATGATGAGCTGAGGGAGAGATGGCGCAAACGATCGAGAAGATAATCGCAAGCAAGAAACCTCGCCGGCGGATTCAAGGGATCGCAGCGGCCGTTCTGCCCTATGAAGAGGATGACAGCATTGCGGTCGAAGCATTTCAGCACCACCTGGTGGCTACCCATCAGTCCGGGTTGGTGAATGCCGTCAACATGGATACCGGCTACGTCAACCATTTGACGCGCGCCGAGAAGCGAGACGTTTTGAGCTGGACTCGAGCCGCATTGGGGCGGGACGTACCATTTGTGGCCGGAGCCTTTATCGAAAACGAGACCGGGGACCCCGTTGATCTCTACCGCCGCGAGATGGACGCGATCGCAAGTGTCGGAGGGATTCCCATCATGTTCCAGACGGAGCGCCTGCAGGGGAAGTCCACTGCTGAAAGAGCTCGTGTATACCAACTGGCCAGCCAGGACTATCCGCAAGTCTTGGCCTTCGAACTGAGCCCGCGGTTCGCACCCAATGGGAGTATGTTCGACGAGGAGATGTTCAGACGGCTGCTCGATATTCCTACGATCACGGGCATGAAGCATTCCTCGCTCGACCGCATGCTGGAGATGGGGCGTTTGCGGCTCCGTGACCTACATCGTCCTGAGTTCCGCATTTACACGGGCAATGATCTTGCAATCGACATGATCGAATATGGCTCGGATTACCTTCTCGGCTTGGCCACATTCGCGCCGGAGAAGTTTGCCGAACGAGACCGCTTGTGGGAAGCGGGAGATGCTCGCTACTGGGCGCTCTCCGATGCTCTGCAGTACCTGGGGAACATCTCTTTCAGGGATCCCGTACCGGCGTACAAAGCTTCTGCGGCTATTTTCCTGCATTTGATGGGCAGGATTCCAACCGCGCGATCCCACCCCAAGAACGCCAAGCGTCCTGAGTGGGAAGTTGAGATCCTATCCGACTGCGCTCGACGGCTAGGGTTGCAGCCGAAGCCTTATTCGCAACCCATGGCAGAAGTCAAGAAGGACTCATGATCGTCGACTCTTTCAGGCTGATGACAGGATCGACCCGCAGACTGGGCGCGGCCATTGCGGTTGCGCTAGCGGAAGCTCGAGCCAACGTTTGCGGTTCATGGGAGATCCAACAGCGGGGAAGGGACGTGCTCGCAAGTGGTGAGCGCGGGCGGAAAACCTTCTTCATGCCAGGTGACATTGCGGATGCCGGTTTTTGTTGAGCCGACAGATCTTGGAAAGAATTCCTGCGTGCCGCCGGGGAACTCCGCGAGATGTTGCTGGGGCGGCCGACGCAAATTGTAGCCATCGATAGGTTCTAGCGGTGGACGGTGGGTAGCTCGCGCGTTTGGTCTTCTCTCGATTCAAGAATGAAAGCCGTCAACATAGCGGACCTGCGAGAATTGGCGCGCCGACGCGTGCCCGGAATCGTCTTCGATTACCTCGACGGGGGAGCCGAGGCCGAAGTCACGATGCAGGAAAACCGCCGCGCCTTTCAGGAGGTTTTGTTTCGTCCGCAGCAGGCAGTTGCATCTCGCGAATGTAATCTCCAGACTCGGGTGCTGGGATGCGATTTGTCTATGCCGGTGTTACTCGCGCCGGTGGGTTACCTGCGGGTCATGCATCCAGGAGGGGAGATTGCTTCCGCCCGCGCCGCCTGCCGCGGGGGAGCGGGATTCGTGCTTTCTACCGTTTCTGGACATAAACTCGAGGACGTGAGGACGGCGTGTTCAGGGCCGGCATGGTTTCAGTTGTACTTGACCGGCGGACGAGCCGCGGCAGAACAGGCGCTCGAGCGGGCACAAAGCGCGGGCTATGAAGTCCTCGTCGTCACCATCGACACGACCGTGATCGGGCAGCGCGAACGCGAACTACGCTCGGGAATGGAACAATTACTTCGCGGGAGCTTTTGGTCGAAGCTTCCATTTACTCCGCAACTGTTCGCGCATCCCCGATGGCTGGTACGCTTCCTCCTCGACGGGGGACTACCGAGGATGGCGAATATCGTCCACCCCGAGAAAGGTCCGTTGCGTGTGAGTCAGGCACACACGGCGTTGGTGCGGTCTGCTTTCAGTTGGCCCGATATGGCATGGATCCGGCAAGTATGGAAAAGACCCATTGTGATCAAGGGTGTCCTAACCAGGAACGATGCTCGACGCTCCCTCGATGAAGGGGCGTCGGGTCTTGTCGTCTCAAATCATGGCGGCCGTCAACTGGATGGTGTGCAGGCTTCGTTGCGAGCCTTGCCAGAGATTCTGGGTGCAGTTGAAGGCAGAGCCGAAGTCCTTCTCGACGGCGGGATTCGCCGCGGCGCGGACATTGTGAAGGCCTTGTGCATGGGCGCACGGGCTGTGCTGATCGGACGAGCGTTCGCATATGGACTGGCAGCAGCGGGTGAGGCTGGCGTTACTCGGGCTGTTCAGATTTTGCGCGAGGACATGGAGCGTACCCTGAGGCTGCTCGGTTGCCATTCCGTGGAACAATTGAATCGAACCTACTTGGACATTCCCAAGGTGATGTGAGTCTACAAGCCGCTCTGCGGTTAGTCCTCTGGCCGGGCCACGGGGAGAGTTCTGCCCGCCGCACGATAAATCTCCTCAACCAAAACCAGACTTCGTCGTGCTTCTTCTCCGTCGCAGAGAGGCGCTCGGTCCTCCTGAATGGCACGAATAAAGTCTTCAAAGATCGCCTGATGGCCTGAGAAGTCGCTTACCACGGGTGAGGCGAGGTTCTCAAGATCGTCTGACGGAGTGCCGGGGCGGACATCTTCCGGCGGATTTCGCAAGTCGACTGCGACCACGCGGTCGTGTTCCAAGACGAGGGTTCCTTCGGTCCCTGTGATCTCGATACGCCGCGGATAGCCTGGGAAAATGGCTGTGGAAGCTTGCAGAATTCCGTGGGCGCCTGAGGAAAATTCGAGGAGAGCAACGGCGAGGTCTTCCGCCTCAATTTTGTGAAGTCCGGTGGCAACAGAAGACTGCACGCGGGCCACATCTCCCATGAGCCAAATCAGAAGGTCCACGGTATGCACGGCTTGGTTGATCAAAGCTCCACCACCGTCCAGTTCCAAGGTCCCTCGCCATTTCGAATTTGCGTAGTACTCAGGTGGACGGTACCACTTCACGCGGGCGTCGGCGAGCAGCGGCCTCCCGAGCACGCCCTGCTCGATCCATCTTTTGAGTTTGCGGATCTCCGGTTTAACGCGGTCCTGAAACATTACGCCAAGTTTTACGTTTCGCGTACGCGCGGCTTGAATCAGTGTGTCAGCAGTGGCTACGGAAATGTCGATCGGTTTTTCCGTAAGGACGTGAAGACCTCGTTCTGCAGCCGCGATCCCTTGCGCCGCATGCAGGCCAGATGGGCTCCCGATGGCGACGAAATCCATGGGGGTGTGATTGAGAAAGTCATCGAGCTTGGTATAGGGCTGGCCCCCAAACTTATCGGCAAACCGCCGCACTTTTTCGGGATTGGAGCCATAGATCGCCGCAATGCCGAGGCCCGGAATCGCAAGCGCCGCACGCGCGTGCGTTTCGCTGATATTGCCCGCTCCCATCAACCCCACCTGGATCGTCCGATTCATTCGCGAACCCTGCCACAGAGATGACTAGTCGATCCGCGATGGGTGGTTGTCTACGCGGGCTCTCCAGCCGAATGGCGTTCTTAGTATCCCTTTACCTTGACGACGAAGTAAGTAAATTCTTTCGATCCTTCGAGTAAGATCTGGTGCGGAACCTTGGGAGGAATGCGGATCACATCTCCTGGGGAGAGTTGTTTGCGAACTCCGCCCTCGATTTTCCCGTTCCGCTTCTCGTGAGGCTCGACGGTTTCGCCCCCAACCATCGTGCCACCCACAACCAAGGTTGCAGATCCCGACTGAACAAAGAAGACGTCTGCCTGGGTCTCGTGCCACTCGGGAATTCCGTCGGCCTCGCGATGCGCGAGCATAAATAGATCGTTGGAGAAGTCCCCGAGCCGGCGAGTCGCGACGTGATGAGGGGCGGTCGCGGCCTCCGTCCTCAATTCTTTTGCCATCTGGCTCAAAGAGGCGGAGGTCCAATGCTGGAAGCCTTCCGGAACCGTTTCCTGTGCGGATGCGACGAAGACCGCGAGAACGAAGAGATAACAGAACTTGAGGACCACGAATCACCTCGGGTGGAGAAATGTGAATTGCATTCCGCGCCGGCAATAAAAGTCCGCTGCGATCCGAAGGCTAGGCATCCCACCAAAATGTGTCAAGCAGAAAATTCTAGCCCTGCACGTTAACAACGCAAAACTCAGCAGCCCCTTCAGGGGGGCCAGTCTGAGCGAGATCCGAGTCCGACTGTTGGAGCGTTTTACCCGTGCCTGCTCGGAAGTGTGCAGCACCTGCTATGATGAGCGCCGTTTTCAGTGACACGGGAGCATCTGGGCGGTGAATCGCCGCTCGGGTTCGAATGAAATCCTGATGGCAACGAGGTCGTCTTCGAGCAAACCTCCTCCGGATCAAGGTGAAGGCTCTTACGCAACAACAGCACGCTTTTGGGAGATCCCTAAGAATCTATGCCTGCATTTCAACTGTCTGTTCTGAGTGACGAAGTTTCACAAGACTTTGGGCGGGCCTGTGAGGTGGCGCGCAGCCGTTTTGGCATAAACCTGGTCGAACTGCGTTCCCTCTGGGACAAGAACATCGTGGCGCTCGATGCGACTGAAGTTGTCGAAGCAGCTCGGTTGATGAAGCGCTATGACCTTAGAGTGAGCGGCATTGCTGGACCCTTGTTCAAGGTTGACTGGCCGGGTGCTCCAATTCCCACCCACAATGAGCAACGCGATCATTTCAACGCGAGCTATACATTTGCGCAACAAGACGAAGTGCTCGAACGGAGCATCGCACTGGCGAAGATCCTGGGAGCTTCCACGGTGCGGTGTTTCGATTTCTGGAGGCTGGATGACCAGGGACCATATCGCGAGGCGATGAATCAGGCGCTGCGAGAGGCTGCAGAGAAAAGTGGGAAACAGGGCATCACACTCGTGCTGGAGAATGAACACGCCTGCAATACGGCGACCGGAGCGGAGGCAGCGAGTGTCCTGGCAGAAGTCAGATCCAGACATCTGATGCTCAACTGGGACCCTGGGAATGCAGCCATGGCGGGCGAAACCCCTTACCCATCAGGTTACGACCTGCTTCCGAAAGATCGCATTGGCCTTTGTCATTGCAAAGACGTCGGGTGGAATGGTGCTAAACGAGAATGGGCAGCGGTTGGGGAGGGCATGATTGATTGGCCTGGTCAATTCCGGGCGTTAAAGCACGATGGCTATCACGGCGTGATCAGCTTAGAGACGCATTGGCGCGGTGCAGGTGCGGCCGAGGCGTCTTCGATCCAAAGCTGGCAAGGAATGAAATCTGCGCTGGCGGACGCGGAAGCTGCGTAGGACGTCCGTTCACCGAGACCGACTGCCCACTTCAGGGATGCTACCGCGCCTGGGCGAATTGTTCATCCTGATTGATGAACCCGACCGAGACCAAGGCGGTCTCACCCGCGACCTGTCTTCTAGGATCTCGGGGAGGACCCGCTTGTAAAAGGCTGATGGGCGGGCGCTTTTTGGTTGTCAGGTTCGAGCCAGCTTGCATGTCATCCATTCTCTCGGACGAAGTCAGAGTTTGGCTGGTGTCGACGATGGCTATGCTGTTGGTCGTTACCTTGCCTGCGAGGTCCTAAGCTTTCAGGTTTCATGCCATCGCGTTCAGACTGCTCTGCATCATAATTGTCGATAACGGGCGTTCATTTCCGATCTTGGCAACTTACCTTACCTTTTTTGGGTATCTGCAGTGTCTCTGGATCGGGTGAATTTAAGGTGTGCTGAGAGGAATGTGGCACGCTATTCACGGAAAAACTTGAAAATGGGTTCAGAAAATTTCTAGCTCTTTGCTGAACACAGACACGCGTTTTGAGCATAAAATTTCGATGTTGTAATCCTGCCGAAGATGTCGTCCTAGTATCCCAGAGGTGGTGGCAGGTTCACTCCAGGTTGGCATGACTCACTACAGGAGTCGGTATGGCTGACAACGAGAAATCCATGCAGCAACTCTCTGATGCGGTGGCGCGGCGAATCACGCGGCGCAACTTCATCAAAGGTGTCATTGGCAGTGGCGTGGCCGTCTCCTCGGCTACCTATTTGTTCCGTGCATCAGGTGTGCTCGGGGACAGCAGCGGCGATCGGCTCCTTACCCTGAACGTCAACGGTCAACAGCGTCGAGTGGACGTAATGAAGCAGGAGACGCTGGCATGGACGCTCCGCTACAAACTCGGGCTCACGGGAACGAAGTTGGGATGTGACCGGGCTGAGTGCGGGGCTTGTACCGTCTTGATCGATGATGTTCCGCACTATTCGTGTTCGATCCTGACGCACACGGTACGCAACAAGAAAGTACTCACGATTGAAGGCCTCGCCAGTGCCGATGGCAAACTCCATCCCGTACAACAGGGCGTAATTGACGAACAGGGATTCCAGTGCGCGTTCTGCATGTCGGGATTCATCATGTCGGCGGTTGGATTTCTGAAGACGAATCGAACCCCAACCCGGCTTGAAATGGCGCACGGTGTATCCGGAAACCTCTGTCGTTGTCAGGACTACGACAAAATTCTCACCGCGCTGATGCGCGGAGCCGAGAACATGCGGAAGGTGACCCATGCCTAGTGAATGGAAGCCGAATCAGCAAAAGTTCGGGGCCAAGTACAAAGTACTCGGCAAGGACTACGCAACGCCCGATCTTTACGCTAAGGTGACCGGGCAGGCGAAGTATGCGGAAGATTTTCGCGCCGAGGGGATGCTGTTCTGCAAGTTGCTGCTGAGTCCGGTGCCGCACGGCCGCGTGAAGCACCTCGACTTAAGCAGGGCGCTCGCGATGCCGGGGGTGAAGGCGATCCTTACGCAGGATGATCTCCCGGCGCCAGCCGACAGCGTCTCTGATCTGGGAGTGGTGACCAAGGCAAATCAGCAAGGCGAAAAAGCTCTGGCGATGGAACCGCTGTACCAAGGCGAGCCGATTCTGGCGGTCGCCGCTGTGGATGAATACACCGCGGCCGAGGCTATTGAAGCCATCGACATTGAATTTGAGCATTTGCCGTTTGCCGTGGATCCGCTCGACACATTACGCCCAGGTGGGCCGAACCCCCGGATGGAAGGCAACGTCTGGGTGAAGCAGCC
>Ga0097621_100002110_pt1 | contig 13621 bp, 10 predicted proteins | sample KBSMisM72_FD_73165 | JGI IMG/M metagenome (GOLD analysis project Ga0097621, IMG submission 73165) | Miscanthus rhizosphere microbial communities from Kellogg Biological Station, Michigan, USA - KBS Miscanthus M7-2 (version 2) (version 2) | ecosystem: Host-associated > Plants > Roots >... | reverse complement strand
ATGGCCCTGCTGGCATCGGATGAAAAATTGTGATCGATATTGCTTAAAACCGGCAAAGGAACCGTGCATATACAAAGATCGCCCTGTATTTTTTGTTCGCCCTCCTTTGTTTTATACACAACACTTACACCATCGGCCGTATTTCTTATTGCTGTTACCTCCGACTGAAAACGTATCATTTTGCCAACTTCTTTTTCAAAGGCTTTTGCTATCATATCCATTCCGCCAATAGCCTGAAACATTGTCATCTGTAATTCATACGTATACTCTGCAACATTATAGAAATCCGGATCCATAAGACCAGAGCCAAGAATGGATGCCAGCGGCCAGGCATCCGCAATGGTGCCGGGTTTGTCACCCGCCCCAGGCGGAGAGCTATAGCCACGGCGGGCGGAAGCGCGATAGAGTTTATCCGTATCCAGGCCGCCTTCAGCGCGCAGGTATTCAATAATTTTTTCGGAATCTTCTTTGGTCATAGCAAGGTCTAATTGTTTGTTATCAATAGCCTTGGCAAGCAGTTCATTCATATAGCCGCGTACATCGTTGTGTATTTCGCGGACGCGGATTTTTTTGTTAGACAAAGGGCCTTTGCCTTCACTAAAATAATACGTGGATTCATTTACATTATTATATACCTGTATGGGCACTTTCAGTTCCTTACAATAATGCAATGTCAGTTGATGATGATGCGGTATACGCGAAGGGCCTGCATTATAATAAAGTCCATCATCAAAACCCGCCGTCTGTGTTACATTTCCTGTCTCCGTATTGGTTGAATTTTTTCTAACACTCCAGCAACGTCCGCCAGATCTGTTTCTTGCTTCCAGTATCGTGCACCGGTAACCAAGTTTTACCAGTTCGTAAGCAGCTGCCATTCCGGCCAGGCCTGCTCCTAAAATAATAATGTGTTTGCCGGCTCCGTTTTTTTCTGCCGGCAATGGTTTTATTGGCGCTTCTTTCAACATTCCCAGAGCTAGCATAGCCGGATAAGTTCCACCTGCCAGCATACCGGATTGAGACAGAAACTGCCTTCTGGTTAATTTTCTCAAGTAATAGTTTTGGTTGTGTAAAGCCGATCATCTTAAAGTTAGGAAATTTGGGCGAAAACGGGTAACAGATGGCAGAATTTATCTTCCATCAGCTGGGCGGGCTTGCCAGATTCTTTAATGGTATAAATTGTTGGGCGGTTGATTCTGCTGACATGTAAGCATTATATTTATTCAGCCAAAATCATTTGTATGAACAAACCCCGCCTGCTTTTTCTCATTTTTACTGTTGTTCTGTCCCGGATCAACGCCCAGCAATTAACAAAAAAGGATTATGCACGTGCTGTTTCTTTTATTTCAGCCAACCTGTTTAATAAGAAGGTGTTTAATGTCAACACACAGTTTACATGGTCTGCTGATAGTTCCGGTGTTTCTTTTTTTGATTACAGCAAAGATGGAAAAGTCTTTAAAAAGCTGGAATGGAAGACAATGAAAATAGAAAAAATATTTGATCATGAGCGGCTGGCGAAACTGCTCAGCGATTCTCTAAAAAAAGAAATCAAATCCACAGATCTGCCGTTTTATGCAGTGAAATGCATTGACAAATCGCATGTAGAATTTAATATAGATGGTAAAGACTATTTGCTTGATCTGGCTGATTATTCGATAAACACAAAAAAGAAAGAGTCAGTCAATCCAATGGAAACAAAATCGCCCGATGGAAAGTGGATGGCCTATACCAAAGACTATAATCTTTTTATTAAATCAACCGCCACGGGGGAAGTAAAACAATTAAGCAGGGCTGGTATAAAAAATTATGAATACGCCAGCTATTATGGTTGGGGCGATATTATGGAAGGCGAAAATGGTGAGAGGCCGCAACACTTTTCGGTATCCTGGTCGCCGGATTCAAAATGGATTGGCACTCATTTATGTGATTTGCGCAACGCAAAAAAAATGTACTTGCTTGATTGGGGTATTGACAGCCTGTACCGGGCAAAATTACTTTCTTATTACCGGGGCTCACCTGGCGATACTGATATGGTATATACGACGCCTGTTTTTTTTAATGTGGAAACTGGTGAAGAAATAAGGAAAGATGAATTCAGAAATGTAAACGCAGCGGGGTATGAGTGGACAACAGAATCCGGAGTGGCTTATATTGAAAACAGGGTACGCGGTTACCAGGAAATAGATTTATACAAATTCAACTGTAGTAACAAATCGCAGGACTTGTTGTATACAGAGAAGAGCACTACCAATATTGATAACTATGATTCACGGGTGATAGATAGCAATAGAATAATCATTACATCAGAAAAAGATGGTTGGAAACAATTGTATTTGCTGAATACAAAAAATAACATTGTTCAACCAATTACCAATGGTGCTTATTATGTTAATGAGATTTTGTATGTTGATAAAAAAACAAAAACGATCTTTTTTACTGCATCAGGCAAAGAAAATGGCCGCAACCCCTATTACCAGCATGCCTACACGATTAAGTTTGATGGCAGCGGATTAAAATTGCTTACGCCAGAAAATACCAATCATGACATTGCCGTATCTCCTGACGGAAAATATTTTACCGATAATATTTCTACTCTTGATCAACCAACTGTATCTGTACTAAGAGAAACAAAGACCGGCAAAATAGTACAGGAACTTACCAGGGCAAATATTGATGGACTACTGGCCATGCATTTTAAAATGCCCGAGGCTTTTACTGCTGTTGGCCGCGACGGTGTTACTACCATCTTCGGCGCTATCTGGAAGCCCTCAAATTTTGACTCAACAAAAAAATATCCGGTAATAGATCAAACCTATACAGGGCCGCATACTTATATGTACCCCAAAAATTTTGTTTCTGCTATTGCCCGCTCCAACCAGGCTTTGGCGGAACTGGGTTTTATTGTAATTACTGTTGATGGTTTGGGAACGGCCAACCGGTCAAAAGCGTTTCACAATGTTTCCTATAAAAACATGGGTAAAAATTTGCTTGACCACGTAATTGCCATACGCGAACTGGGTAAGCGTTTTTCGTGGATAGATACCAGCCGCGTGGGTATTTTTGGTCACTCCGCGGGCGGTTACGACGCTGGCCACGCGGTACTGGAGTTTCCTGATTTTTATAAAGTAGCCGTAGCCAGCTCCGGTGATCATGATTTCAGGATGGAGAAAGATTGGTGGCCGGAAATGTATATGGGCTGGCCGGTTGATTCCAGCTATAACCAGGTCTCTAATATTACCATGGCGGGTAACCTGAAAGGAAAACTATTGATTGTACATGGCGGCATTGATGAAAACGTAAACCCTTCGGCAACTTTTAAATTAGCCGAGGCCCTGGTAAAAGCAGATAAAGAATTTGATATGCTGATACTGCCCAGCCAGCACCATGGTTATGCACCTAAATACAACGACTACTTTACCAAAAAGAAATGGAATTATTTTGTAGAGAACTTATTGGGTGTAAAACCTATTTGGGATTTTGAATTGAAATAAACCGGTGTTCATGAATTTATATGCTCCGGCATTTAAAAGACGGGTTGCGGGTTATGCATATCACTTCGTGCAAAAGCTGTGGCTGCTTTGATTTTAGCAATTGTTGCCGCTTTTTTATCGCCGGCTTTTTCATATGCGGTTGCAAGGCCGTTTAAAGACCATCCATTATTTGGATTAATGGCAAGATCTTCTTTGAAGACTTTTACTGCTTGCACATATTGCTTATTTTTCAATAAAACACTGCCAAGGTATTGCCTTACGGGATGCACCCAGTCTTTGGGTTCGTTGTATATCATGGCGTCTTCCAGTTCAACCGCCTCTTTAAGTAGTTGTATAGCCGCGGTAAAATTGTTTTTTTCTTCTTCCATTACACCCATTAATATTTTCTCTGCCACACGGGCACCGTTAATACCGGGGTTAGCATAGGCCGGGGCCGGCGCTTTTAACTGATCGCTCTTCAAAGCGGCCTGAACCGTTGCTAGTTCCTGCATGGCTTCGTCGAACCGGTGTTTCCGCGCAAAAGCAAGTCCGCGCCCATAATGCCATAATAAATTAGCATACACATAGCTGGTAGAAACCGGCGGCTCCTTTAACATCTCATCCCATTTGCCAAACCGGATCTCCGTTAGCCAGGGTGTCATATAAAAATATTGAATGAATATACCAGGGTAATCGGGTATGCTCAGCCAACTGCTGTCGAAGCTGCTCCTGCAATCCATAGAAACCTTCATGGCATAGTCGAAGCGGCCATCCATATTGGCACAGGTGGCCTGCATGTGCAAGTTGTGCAACAGGTACAGCGGGGCATTGTTTGCAACTGCCGGGTATTTGCTCAAATAATTGTAATATCCTTTTACTGCTTCTTCATTAACATCAACACCTTTTTTATAATAACCACTGCGTATAAAAATATGTGCTGGCATATGTACCACATGTGACACGCCGGGCATCAGTTGCGGCAATTTTCTTGCTACCGCCAGTCCTTTTTCCGGATGATCAGAGGCTTCTATTGCGTGAATATAATAATGACCCGCGCCCGGGTGGTTGGGGTTTTGTTTCAGCGCTGTTTCAATAGTTGTTACAATGAGTGGCGTCCAGGTTTTCGGTTTACCATGGCTGTCATACAAATCCCAGGGGTGCTGCTGCATCAGTGCGTCTGCATATAATACTGTTACATCTGTATTTTCGGCAAACTGTTCATGTACTGTTTTCATGGCATCAACATATCTCTGATTAAGTGTCTCCCGGGTCTGTGTGCTGTCTGGCGAATATCTTGGCTGCATGGCGTCAATCAATGCTTTCTCAACAGGCTTGCATGTACCGGATAAAGCCTTTGCTTTTTCTTTGGCAAGCAAGGCATCCGGAGACGCCGTATAACCAAAGTCGTTGATATTGGGTCCATAGGCCAGCGCTTTGCCCCAATAGCCCATGGCAAAACTGCTGTCGAATAGTATGCTTTTGCTAAACGATGCCAGCGCCTCAATAACATGAAAGCCATAATACAAATTAATACCCTGTTGAAAATATATATCAGCACTGTCGCTTGGGGTTGTTACCTGCATGTGGTAATAACCCCACCCGGTGAGCAGTGGGATGGCGCTCGCCGTATCGTCCAGATTGAGCGATGCCAGGTTTACTGCACAGGAAACAGCAACCCTTTTCTTATACCGCAGCAGGTCTGCCTTTGCAACCGCCTGGTTGAGTGCACCGGTTGTTGAAATGCTTAGATATGCCAGCGATCCAAAGGAAAACAATACACTGATTATGATAATTCTCATACCCGTGATTTTTATTTATAGAAAAGATTTCTTGCAAGTAGCAGCTACGACCCTGCAGATGGTCGTATTCATCCTCTTTATTTTACTCTTAATAAATATAATTCTTTTGCTGAATATTCTTATTTCCCCGGGAGTGAACGGCATTTTATGCAGCATCTGCCTGGTACTAAAAATATAGAATAACAAATGCAATGGTCGTTTCTTGCTAAAATAAAACAACCGGAGTTTCGAAACTCCGGTTGTTTTTACCTGCGATAAGGATTTGCTGCACACTTCATATATGTTGTGTTCTTGCCGTTTTTTGTTCGGATTGCGCCGCCTCTTACATCTTCAACTCTCCCCAACCGCTTCTGTAAATTCTTTTTACAAATGCATTCGCCGGTTCAAAATTGGTAATGCGCATATTAGGACCATCCCATAGTAATTTTTTTCTGCCGGGGTAAGTAAATCCGCCCTTGCCATCGCTTTCACGATAGTTATAACTGCGCACCGCCAGGTTACCCATCAATACAGTTTCTGCTAGTGGACCGCTTTTGTCGAATGAAGAACTGGTATAGGCGCCGTAACCTTGTTTGCAGGCTTTTACCCATTGTTGCTGGTGTCCTTCAGAACCATTGTCCACAAAAGGAAATTTACTTTTCGGCAGACTGGCTGTTTTCATTTTTAAGGTAGGGAGCAATGTTGCATTTCGTCCAAATAATCCAGCCATCAGCTTTCCTTTGCTGCCTTCAAAGATCATTCCGCCATCCCATTCTGCCAATGGTTCATCTGGCAACAGTTCATCGGGCCGTTGAGGTTTAATGCCGCCATCGTACCAGATCAATTTTACCGGGCCCATGGCATCTCTTGCTGGAAACTGAATGGTAGTAACGGAAGACGGGGGATAGCTATCCGTATATATTTCTTCTTTAAAAAAACCGGAATATACCGAACCCACGCTGCACTCTACTGATACAGGATATTTTAATTGCAGCGCACGATAGGGAACGTCAATAAAATGGCAACCCATATCGCCTAAAGAGCCGGTTCCAAAGTCGCTCCATCCGCGCCAGATGGCGGGCAGGTAAATAGGATTGAAGTCGCGCAGCGGCGCCGTGCCCAGCCATAGATCCCAATCCAATTCTTTTGGAATATCAAACTTACCTGTGGGAGTGGGTATACCTTGTGGCCAGGTTGGCCGGTTGGTCCATACATGAACCGCATGTACATCGCCTATTACTCCGGCTTGTATCCATGTTTCAACATTTCGTGTATCAGGCCCGCTGCTACCCTGGTTACCCATCTGCGTTACTACTTTATAATGCGCAGCTGCCTGGGTTAAAACTCTTGCCTCATAAATATCATGGGTAAGCGGTTTTTCGCAATAGACATGCTTGCCCAGTTGCATAGCCGCCAAAGCAATGGTAGCATGCATATGATCGGGCGTGGTAACAATTACCGCATCAATATGTTTATTCTCTTTCTCAAGCAACACCCTAAAATCTTTATAGTAAGGTGCATTGGGCCATTTTTTTCTTGCGTTTACTGCCATGCGATCATCTACATCGCAAAGCGCCACAATATTGTCGCTGCCATTGTTATAGGCATATGGCAGATTGACCTCTGCTTTTCCACCAGCACCAATACCAGCAATATTTAATTTATCGCTGGGTGCAGTAAAACCCCGGCCCAATACCTGACGGGGAACAATATAAAAACCAGCAGTCGCAAGCGCTGCGTTGCGAATAAATTTGCGGCGGCCCGTGGTCGTATTTTTTTTCATGTTGCAATCGTTTTTAGCGTGAGACGACAGTCGTGAGTGGGACCGGCGACTGATAGCAAGTTAACAATTTATATAAAGTAACAAACAATGAATTCTTTTGAAATTGACTGTTGCATTGTGCTAGTCTTCCGAAAGTGCAGGTCTTTCGTTTCATGCCTTACTATTCACGTCCTCACGATTTCTTCCCCGCATTCGCAAACTGATCAAATAATCCTCCCTGTATAAATTGTGGCCTTTGTAAATGAAGACCACACCGTTCGTTGAGTTTATCCACCAGGTAAACGGTCAGCTCCGGTGAAAAGGCTTCATCATGCATGTGCATGAAAAAATATAGTTCGTGTAATCCGTTATCCAGCCAGTACCTGATTCTTTCCACCCATTCATCTGTTCTTGAATAATCCGTTTTGTGCAGGCTGTTGCCTACGTAGCGGATAAAAGTTTTTGGAATGGTGAGTTCCATATGCGCGCAATCCCTTCTGCCCGCTGTATCTGTAATGACGGCACCTATTTTTAAAGCGCGTAGTGTATCAAATAATTCTTTATTAACCGTTGGGTCAGAAAACCAATCCGGGTGCCGCACTTCAAGAAAAAACTGCAGATCGGTGGGCAGGGTTTTCAGGTAGTCAAACAATTTATCGCGTTGTTTAGGACTGTACTTTTCGCTTACCTGCAAAAAAATGGGGCCCAGGTTGTCCCCAAAAGCCAGGACACCTTCAAGAAAAGCTGTGGTGATAACATCAACGTTATTAAATCCGCTGTCATGGCTGATACTGTTGGTTACTTTTGGGCAAAATTTAAAATCACGGCCCGCGGCTTTGGCAGCCCACTTTGCAATATCCTCTGGTTTGGGTATCTCGTAGTGGGTAGCATTTAATTCAATGGAATTATAATGTTTTACATATTGGTCAAGAAACTGCGCACTCTTTGTTCTTTTGGGATAAATTTTCCCAACCCATTCTTTTCTTCCCCATTTGGCGCAACCAAGATAAACCATTGGTTCCTTTTTTGTTTTTTCCAGTACCAGCTTGTTTGCCGCGGGTTCTTTTGGCAGCGAAAAATCAATTTTATCAAGCTCTTTTTCGGTTAGCCGTCCAAATTCCATAATGTATAACGTTGATGGTTAAGCGCTAATTAATCCGGGTTAAAATCATTTTTGCCGGTTCGCTCTGATTGAGCCCTTATCCAAAAATACTTTTTACCATGCCTCCGTCTACGGTAATGGTTTGTCCTGTAATATAGCCCGAGGCAGGACTTAGCAGCCAGGTAGCCAAAGATGCAAAATCGTCCGGCGATCCCAGCCTGCCAACCGGTATTTGCTGAATGCCTTGCTGACGCGCATCTGCGGCAGATATACCCGTTTGTTCGGATTTTTTTGTATACAATCTTTCAATAGCTGGTGTATCATGAGAACCCGGACCCATTACATTTAGTGTGATACCAGTTTTTGCTATTTCCTGGCTCAGCGTTTTTACAAATCCTACAACTGCCAACCGTATTGAATTGCTTAGCACCAGGTTTTCCAATGGCTGTTTCACAGAAGAGCTTTCTATATATACAATACGGCCGTATTGGTGTTCCTTCATTTTTGGAACTACCTGCTGCGTAATATTTATTTTCCAGCGAAGGATGTTTTTATACGCGTTATCCCAGTCCTCCAGCGTTGTTTCCAGGAATGTTTTTGCTGGCGGACCACCTGCATTTACCAGCACACCATGTAATTGTCTTTGTCCAACTGTTGCCGTTATTTTTTCAATAATTTCATCCTGTGTTATATCGCCCGCTACGGTTTCTATCTGCGATGGAGCACTGCTCTTGAGTTCATTCAGTTTGTCGGGGTTTCTTGCTACAGCAATAATGGAAGCGCCTTCATTGATTAATGAGCTGGCTATGGCTTTACCAAAACCACTGGTAGCGCCTCCAACGATAAAGAGCTGATTTTTTATTCGCAGGTCCATAGTGATTTTTTTCTTTTTAAAATTAGTATTTGTAGCTGTTCTTTCTGCCAGTAATATTTTTACTATCGTGAATTGCTGAAAGACGGGCCGATATAATTGTTGTAACTATGCTGAAAACCCTGCATCAAATAACCATACCCAGCAATAAGCAAATCACAACAATAACGGGCGAAGGAAGTTTGGTAAAAAATAAAAGCCCGAATGTGCCGGCTATCACCAGCAGGTTGATAATACTTACTGTATTTAGCCCGGTTACCGAGACGTCTTTCATCATATACAATGTTGCCGCCAGCATAATACCAGCAACGGCAGCGTTTATACCTTCCAGGGCACGGTATACCGCCGCGTATTTTTTTAAATTATGCCAGATGGGATAAAAAAACAAAACCAGCAAAAGGCTGGGCAGAAAAATGGCAAGGGACCCAATAATGGCTCCGATCACCTGCATCGATGCTCCATGGTCTTTCATGGCAATGGCCCCTGTAAAAGAAGCAATAGAAAAAACAGGCCCGGGTATGGCTCTTACAATACCGGCGCCAGTATAAAACTCCTCACGATTTATACTAATTACCGATTGTTTTTTATCCTGGTTTTTCCTGATCACAATTTGCGATTTGGGGCGTTCCACAAACTGCTCATACATAAACGGAATCAATACCTGGCCGCCGCCAAACACCAGGCTGCCCATACGATACGTATTTTCAAAAAGATTGATCGGTCTGCGGTTATTCCAATCTTGTAAACGGGCAACCTCGCTGGTTACACCTGCCGCAATAAATATAACAGCGAACAGCCAGATATTCCACCATTTTATTTTTTGCGGTTTTATAGCGGTTTGAGGAATGCGTTTGCTGCTAAGATTGGTAACAAAACCCGCCAGCAGGATGAGCAAAGGAAAAATAAACGGCGCCTTAAAAAAAACATACGAAGTAATGAGTGTTACCAGCACGATAATTTGTGTAACGGTATTTTTTGCTGCTATCTTCAAAGCATAATAAGCTGCAAATGCCAGAAAGCCTACTGCCATTGGGGCGATAAATTTAAATACATCTGTTTTGAGTGTTTTTTGGTTAATGTATTCCAGCAGGAATGACAATGCTCCCATTAAAGTGCAGGCCGGTAAAATCCAAATTATCAGCGTCAAGATGGCCAGCGGAATGCCGCCTCTTTTATAACCAATAAGTGTAAGTGTTTGGGTAGATGAGGCGCCCGGTAAAAGTTGACAAAAAGAATTAAAATCAAGTAATTCTTCCTCTGTGATATCTTTTCTTCTGTGAACAAATGTTTTCAGCATCATACCGAAATGACCCTGCGGTCCTCCAAAAGCTGTAATGCTGTGCAGGAAAACAGCTTTTAGAAAAGGTATGTGACGTAGCAGAACCATCAGGGGCAAAAATTTCTATTTATCCTTTATAGTACAATTTATCAATAGGAAGATTATTGGCCAAATCGATTTTAGTATCACCGGTAATAATGATACAATTCAATTTCTTCACGCACTTTATCCGGCACCAGGTAGCGGATAGATTTGCCCTGTTTGATCATCTCACGTATATGGGTAGACGAAATTTCGAGGAGGGGAGCCGCTGCTATTTCAATTCTTGCACCCGTTAGATTATTTATTTCGAAGCCGGGTCTTTTATATATTCTGAATTTGTAATCCCTTACCAGCACTTCCGCGTTTTTCCATTTATGCAGGTTTTGAAATCCATCACTTCCCATTACAATGGAAAATTCATGCTCGGGGTGTTTCTCTTTAAGATAAGTTAGTGTGTCAATAGTATAGGAAGGTCTGGGCAGATAAAATTCAATATCGCTGGCTTTAAGGTTGATCTCATCTTCTGTAGCCAGTTTTACCAGGTGCAGGCGATGGTATTCATTGAGAAGATTAGTTGATTCTTTAAACGGGTTCTGGGGAGAAACAACCAGCCACACCCGTTCAAGATCTGTATTCTGAACAAAATGGCTGGCAATAATGCAATGACCAATATGAACAGGGTTAAAAGATCCGAAATATAATCCTATTTTCATATTATATTGTAAATCATTGTTTTATCCTACTTTTTACAAAGATTCAAGTTTTTCGACAAAGATATTTTGTGCTTCATTTAGCCTCAGGCTAAGGCTATAACCCGAAACGCTGATAGCGATAGGATCTCCCAGCGGGGCAATTTGCTCTACCCTAATCTCCTCGCCCGGTACACAGCCCATTTCCATTAGTTTTAGAAAGATATCATTGTTTTCAAATGATTTTATTTTCACGGTCTGTCCTACGGGTATTTCTGATAATCGTCTTAGCATTGTGGCGCAAATCTATGGCGTATTGCAGGTAAATTATTACGACTTTTGGAAATGCCTGATAAATCATCTCTACCATCTATCCAATTTCATTTTTTGCAGGAAAGCGCTCTTCCAAAAGAAAGGAAAAGATTAAAGGCGTACATTCTGGCCATTTTTAAGAAAGAAAAAACGCCGCTTAAGTCCCTTAGCTATATTTTTTGTTCCGATGCCTATCTGCTGGGTATTAATCAACAGTTCCTTCAGCACAACTATTACACAGATGTCATCAGCTTTAACCTTGCTGGCCCCAATGCGCCAATAGAAGGGGAAATATACATTAGCCTGGACCGGGTTAAAGAAAATGCCAAAAACCTGGGCGAATCTTATGTTGCCGAACTCCACCGGGTAATCTTTCATGGGGTGCTTCATTTTTGCGGATATAAGGATAAGAAGGCCAGCGATATAAAGCTTATGCGCAAGAAAGAAGGGCAATATATCAGGGCTTATTTCAAATAGTTGTTTATTAAAATCCGGACCTGGGTAAGTCCTAAAAGGCTTAAAATCATTACTGGATGATATTACTAAGCGAGCCTGGCGGGTTCGTTAGATTTGATGATACGTTTGGTGAGTAGTAATTTAATGAGGGATGAATCGCGGGCCATATGCATAAAGAGCCCGATGGATTCGGCATATGTTCCAGCAGCACATCTGTAGGTAGGAATTTTAACAAACAGGCATACGCGTGCCTACAGCACGCCTGGAGCTAACGCGGCAATTTTCCATCAAACATTCCAATTGGCGTAGAAACATCTTAACTCGCTGGATCCAATGTTCCACGAATCACAGTTCCAGGCTGAAACTGTGATTCGTGGAACATTCTTTATCTTCGCTTATGTCCAGAAAAGCAATAATACCTGCATCAGATGTTACGCCAGACCTGCTCAGATCTCGGGAAAAAAGAAAATGGCAGATTGCGCTGAGACGCTATGTTCTTGAAAAAAAGGCAAGCGCTGAATATGCTCCTTATTTCGGCTTAGATATCGCTAGTCTTCGGGAATGGTTCGAGATGCAGTTTGAACCCGGCATCGGCTGGGGCGATTTTGCACACCAGTGGCAGTTTGACCACATCATTCCGGTAACCCATTTTGATTTTAGCGGCGATCTGGAACTAAAAATGTGCTGGAATTTCACCAACCTCCGCGTTAGCCCTCTTGCAACACACAAAGGTTCCGGATACCAATCCGATTTGTTGGCCGCAAAAAACTATTTTGAGAACCTTCATCGCGCAACCCTATATAAACCCTGCCTGGCGCTACTTGAAAAAATAGAAAAGCTGAATCAGCCGGAATTGCTGAATTTAGACAAACAACAGGCCTTTATAACCAAGCACCGCCCTTACCTTGATATACTGGAGAATTATTCATCTTTTGAATTCGGGCTTCTTAACAGCGGAAGAACCATCGACGAGGTCACGAAGGAAGTAGCCTTTCTCAAAAAGTTTTAGAGTAATTTTGCCTCTTATGTTTCCAGAATACGATGTCATAGTAGCCGGAGCCGGTCATGCGGGTTGCGAAGCGGCCGCAAGCGCCGCCAATCTTGGCTCAAAAGTGCTTTTAATTACCATGAACATGCAGACCATTGCTCAAATGAGCTGTAATCCTGCCATGGGTGGTATAGCAAAAGGCCAAATTGTAAGAGAAATTGATGCGCTTGGTGGCTATTCAGGTATCGTCTCCGATATAAGCACTATCCAGTTCAGGATGCTTAATAAATCAAAGGGCCCCGCTATGTGGAGTCCCCGAACACAAAACGACAGAATGCTTTTTGCCAGCACCTGGCGGGAAAAACTGGAACAGACCCCTAATGTAGATTTCTACCAGGATACTGTAGTCGGACTCCTGATAAAAGACAATAAAGCATATGGTGTACTAACCGGATTAGGCAATCAAATAAAAGCCAAAGCGGTCGTCATCACCAGTGGCACATTTCTAAATGGAATTATACATATTGGAGAAAAACGATTCGGAGGCGGCCGGGTAGGAGAAAAAGCCGCCACAGGCATTACAGAACAATTGGTATCACTAGGCCTTGAAAGCGATCGCTTAAAAACAGGAACCCCGCCCCGAGTAGACGGCCGAAGCCTGGACTACTCAAAAATGGAGGTGCAGGAAGGTGACACAGAAATTACAGGGTTCTCTTATCTCGCTTCAAAAAAGATAAAAGCAACAGACCAAAGAAATTGCTGGATAACATATACCTCTCAAAAAACCCACGATGTTCTAAAAACCGGCTTCGACAGAAGCCCTATGTATACCGGTAGAATCGAAGGCATTGGTCCCCGCTATTGCCCAAGTATTG
>Ga0097621_100002107_pt1 | contig 13637 bp, 9 predicted proteins | sample KBSMisM72_FD_73165 | JGI IMG/M metagenome (GOLD analysis project Ga0097621, IMG submission 73165) | Miscanthus rhizosphere microbial communities from Kellogg Biological Station, Michigan, USA - KBS Miscanthus M7-2 (version 2) (version 2) | ecosystem: Host-associated > Plants > Roots >... | reverse complement strand
CGCCAGACTCTCCGGACCGATGACGATGTAGCGGGCGATACAGTTGGAAAGCTCGCGCATGTTGCCTGGCCAGGTGAGATTCTGCAGGTAGCCGAGGAGCTCCGGGCCGAACGGCTCGCATTCCTTGTCGAACTGCTGCATGTGCAACTGACGGAAGTGTTCGGCAAGCAGCGGGATGTCCTCGCGGCGCTGGGTCAGCCTGGGCATCTCGATCTTGAGAACGTTGATGCGGTAATACAAGTCGGCGCGGAAACGGCCGGCGGCAATTTCATCCTCGAGCCGGCGACTCGTGGCACACATCACGCGCGTATCCACCATGCGTTCGGAGGACTGGTCGCCCAGGCGGGAAAAATATCCGTCCTGCAAAAAGTGCAACAGCTTGCTCTGTAGCGCGGAATCGAGGTCGCCGATTTCGTCCAGGAAAAGTGTGCCGAGATGGGCACGCTCCACGCGTCCCGGCCGGGCAATGTGAGCACCGGTAAAAGCGCCCTTCTCGTGGCCAAAAAGTTCGCTCTCTAGAAGACTGCCGGGAATGGCGGCGCAGTTTACCTTAACGAACTCCCCGGCGGAAAAGGCCGAATGGGCATGGAGCCAGCGGGCCAAGACCTCCTTGCCGGTACCGCCGTCACCTACTAATAGGACCGGGACATTGGTGCGGCAAATCTTGAAGGCCTTCTGGCGCACGTCGCGCATTGCGGGCGAGGTACCGAAGACGATCTCTTCGCGCGGCAATGCGTTGGCATCCACCCGAACCATTTTTGTCGCGGCTCTCGAGGACATGTGTGAAAGGGCGCCTGTAGGTTCCCAAGAGTAAGAAAGCATTCCATCCGCCAATAGATCGGCGTGAGAAAAGGCGCGGGCGAAAATCCGATTTAGTTCTAACTGTCTTATTTTGTTCGGCTTAGATGGATAGTCGTCACTCGAGTAATAGTACTAAGGGTGGTGGTGGGTAGACCAATCGTTTCCCGCGAAGAGAAAGAATCTGCCCTACGGGAGAACAGCTCTTCCCGTCAGGAGCGCGATAAAGCCAGTGTTTTCAATTTGAAACGGGCGACCAAGCCTTCAGGCCGTGGGAGAGCCACGCAGAATATCATAGCGCTCAATGATGGCGGCAACGCCGCGCCGCCGAGAACCATCTTCCACCCGCTCTTCGACGCGCACGACTTTGCCAGAGGCTTTGACCAAGACGTCCTCGCCGTTGGTCATTTCACTCGGAAGAGTCAACATGATGTCGAGATCCGAGCCGTCTCGGAGGTCCTGGTCGATCACAAAATAAAGTCCGCGCGTTGAAATGTCGCGGGTCTTGCCGCGCTGCGTCTCGGGTAAGCCTTGTGCTGCCGCACGAATCAGGATTGGCAGGGAAAGATCGTAGCGCCGAGCGGTACGACGTTCGGACATCAAACCCATTCGCCACCACACTCGCGGAAAACGAAAATGCGGTCCGCGGTCCTTTCGCAATGAATTTCCCAGCGACAAACGGCGAACCATACCAAGAATTTCATAAGGTATTCCAGCGTATCAAACCGCTGAACGAGTTCGTCGCCGAGGGCGATCTCGGGTTACCAACCGCCATCGGACACAACTCCACTTTGCCGGAGTGATTCAATGAAAGTTAAAATACTCTTTTCGAGGCAATGCAGCCAGCGATTTTTGCGTTTTGTGTTTTTAAGTGTAAGGCTACGGCACCCTGACTACTGCTCCGAGCTAGCCGGTACGGGCACCGCTTCCTTGGCCACGGTGGCCGAACTCGAACGGCGATTGCGCGGCGTATCCAGGTTGAACTGGCGCATTTTGTAAAGAAGGGCTTTGTAACTGATGCCCAGCATTTTGGCGGCATCCTTGCGGCACCAACGGGTCTTTTCGAGCGCGTCCGCGATGGCTTCCATCTCCGCTTCATCCTTCAGCCCGCGCACCAAGGCTTTGAGCCCCTGTTCTTTGGGCAGGACGGGCTCTTCGCGAGGCGAGGTGCGCTGCCGGGTGGCCGACATTTCCACCAGTTCCCGCAAGCTGCCTTCGTCGTCTTCCAAAATAACGTAACGCTTGACGAAATTTTCCAGTTCGCGCAAGTTGCCGGGCCACGGATAATTCAACGCGGCATCGAGCAGGTGTTTCGAAGGCTCGGCGGGAGGCTTGCCGAATTTCTCGCTGTACTTTTCCAGGAAGTGGCGGAAGAGCAGCGGAATTTCCGCCGTGCGCTCGCGCAGAGGTGGGACGAGAATGGAGAGAACATTGAGGCGGTAGTAGAGATCTTCGCGGAACTTTCCGGTCTTCATGGCCTCGTGTACATCCACGTTGGTCGCGGCCAGAACCCGTACGTCGGTTTCGATCATGTGGCGTCCGCCGAGACGCGAATACTGATGATCCTGAAGGACGTGCAGCAGCTTGGCCTGCAGGTGCGTGCTCATTTCCGCAATTTCATCGAGGAAGATGGTGCCCTTGTTGGCGAGTTCAAATTTCCCGGGCTTGGAACGCACCGCACCGGTAAAAGCCCCTTGTTCAAATCCAAACAGTTCCGATTCGAGCAATTCGCCGGGGAGCGCCGCGCAATTTACCTTTATGAAAGCCTGATTCCGCCGCTTGGACCGTAGGTGAATCATGCGCGCGACAACTTCCTTGCCGACGCCGCTCTCGCCGCAAACAAAAACCGGCACGTCAACCGGCGCAATCTGTAAGATCTGCTGACGAATCCGCACCATTTGCGGGCTAGCTGCCAAAAAGCTCAGGTCTTCCGTCACCTGGTCGCAATAGTCGCGGAGGGCCTGGTTTTCCGACGCCAGTTCCTTTTTTTGCCGCGACTTGAGCATCGCAGCGTCCAATTCGGATTTTTCGAACGGTTTCGTCAGATAGTCGTGGGCCCCGATGCGGATGGCTTCGACCACAGTTCCCACTTCGTTCGAACAGGACAGCATGATCACGTTCAGCGAACGATCCAGCTGCATCAGTTCTTTGAGGGTGTCAATGCCGTTCATCTCCGGCATTAAAACGTCCAGAATCACGAAGTCGGGATGCAAGCCTTCGCTGATGCGCTTGATGGCCTCCCGACCGCAGTTCACGGTCTCCACCTCGAAACCGTCCACTTCGAGTAGCGTCTGCAAATATTTGCGTATGCTAGGCTCGTCATCCACTACAAGAATCTTTTCCCGAACCGCCATCGCTGTTTTCCTTTCCCGAAATCCGCGTGTCGCTTCAGCTTTGCTCGATAGGCAGCAGAAAACGGAACGTACTGCCCTTCTTCGCTTCACTCTCGACCCAAATTTTTCCACGGTGCGCCTGCACCAGCCGTTTGGCAATCGCGAGTCCCAGGCCCATCCCGGACGTATTGCGATCCACGCGCACGAAATCTTCAAAAATTTCCTGATGGTGCTCGGCAGGTATCCCGCCGCCCGAATCCGTGACGCTGACCTCAACACTGTTCGGCCGGGGCAAGCGAAATCTGCGCCGCTCCTGGTTGGGCGCGACATCCGCGACGCGGCGTTCCCAGAAGTGCGGCTTCGCGATGAGCGTCACGTTGCCGCCGGAAGGCGTGTGCTTGAGCGAGTTATCCAGCAGATTTGCCGCGGCTTGCTGCACTTTTTGATAGTCAAAGCGAAACGTCGGAATCGAGGGATCGAGCTGCACATCCAGCCGGACATTTTTTCTCTGGAATGCTTCCGCCCACCGCTTGGCCATTTCGTCCAGGCAATCGCGCAAATCGTTTTCGCGCAATTGCAGTACCAGCTTGCCGCTCTCCAGCGCGGAGTAATTCAGGAACATGGAGACCAGTCGCACCAGGCGTTCGCAGCTTTCCTTGGATTCCTCCAGAATGTCCTTTTGTTTTTCCGTCAGTCGGCCCAGCGAACCGGCCAGCAGCAGATCGTAATATCCTTTTATTACCGCTAACGGTGTCTTCAATTCGTGCGCTGCAGACGCCAAGAAAACAGTTTTCTGACGGTTTACTTCCTGGAGTTTCAGATAAGCCGCGAGCAAATTACGGTACGTGATTTCTCGCTCCTGCAGTAGCTCCTGCACCGTCAATTGCGTTGCGGTGTCGCCATCCGTGTTCTTGTCTTTGATCTGTGTGACCAGCAGGTCCGACTCAGCTGCCATCTGTATGCGAACCAGTTTTGCTCCGCTCGCATGGCTCATTTCCCGATCGATCAGACCTTTTCCTGAGGCGAGTTCGTCGCTTACCTCGGCGGCCTCCCATTTCAATAGATCTTCGAACAGATTCAGTTTTTCTACTTCGGAATCTACGGGAAAGCCGAATAGATGTTTTGCGGCTTCATTGACCGCAACAATGCGCCCAGCTCGGTCGGTCACCAGCACGGGTTTGTCTATAGCGCCGACAACTCCCCGCAGCGCCAAAATCGGCACTGCGGTAGGAAACCGCGTTTCCGCCGTCACCGGCGCGACCACCCGGCCATTCATAGGTCAGGTTCACCCCAAGATTCTGCCAAGTGGTAAAAATTTTCCCTACCCGGCTGCGTCATGGTCGCACCGGCCCATATGACTGTCAATGGTAAAGACGTTCCATTTGCACAATTGCGGCAAGTCTGGGGACTTTTGCGAATTTACCTTCCTTCGCGCTGAGGGAACCGCACCCCTATGATTCCAGTAACAATAGTATTTTCATATACTTACACATTCACATCTGGCGTTCACTATGGCATTTGGTATGCTCGCAGCGTACTAGTTCAACGGTACCAAAAGGCGATCAGTGGCGAGTCAACTTCTTAAGACACAAAACTTGGTGCCCACCTCTCAGCAGCGGCAAGCCCCCCGCATTCGCATCCAGATCCCGGTTTTTCTTAGGGGTACGGATGCGCAAGGCTCGGGCTTCATTGAATTGACCAAGACGCTCAATATCAGCGCAACGGGCGCATGTATCGCCTCGTCGCATCTTCTTCAATTGGAACAGGTTATACAGCTTACAATACCCACCCCTTCCCCTTCTTCCGACATGGTCCCCCATGAAACCCCTCCGATTTCGGCTCGGGTTAGAAGGCAGGAGTCTGCAGGTGATCTGCGGATTTTTGGGCTGGAGTTTCTGCGGCCGCTTTCCTGAATTCGCGCTGAATTCGCTTTTTATTCGGTCCTAATACAGTCCCAATAGCGTTCCGCCTACACGACTTTTCCGACGGCTTCCTGGCCTCTTTTGTGTTAAGGTTCTGCGCATTGCGGCAGAGTGGTTCCTGAGAGCAGCCCGTTCAGTCGGCCAGTGGTACTCGGCTTGCTCTCCTGTCTATCCTTAGTATCAATTCGCCCCTCTCCCCGCGGGGAAATTTAGAGGTAAGGTCAACACCGGTGACACCCAGCTCCGGCGCGCCGGTACCCGCGCCCATGCGTCAGAACGACGCGTACTTTGATTTATTGATTGAAACGCTCGAGGGTCTCGAGCCGGCTGCGCGCGCGCAGTTCTTGCAGCGCTTCTTTCTCTCGCTCTCTCACATCGACATCCCCGAAAATCAGGTCGTCACCGTTTGGGAAGAAGTGCTCACGCGCCGCGCACAACTTTCTGAGCGCTCGGAATCCCTGGTCTCCTTTCAGACCGCGCTGGTTGACGTCCTTTCCGCCACCGGCCGATTCCGCTTGCCTGTGGTGCTCGAATACGAAGAGCTCAAAAGCCTGCAGCGTAACGCTGTCACCGATCCTCTTACCGGCTTGCACAATCGTCGGCTCTTCGACGAAACTTTCGACAAAGAGCTCAATCGTGCGCGCCGCTACGCTCACCCGCTCAGCCTGGTGGCGCTCGATCTGCATCGCTTCAAGGAAGTAAACGACAAGCACGGTCACCCGAGCGGCGACGAGGTCCTTCATGCCACCGCAGCCACCCTTCGCAAAGCGCTGCGTACCTCGGACTTCGCGTTCCGCACCGGCGGCGATGAATTTGCGCTAATACTGCCGCAGACCGATTCTGCACAGGCGTCCGCTCTCAGCCGCCGTATCGGCGTGGTCTTCTCCGAAATTCTCCGCCCGCTGAATCTCACGATCAGCGTGAGCATGGACCACGGCGTGGCCACCTATCCGCAGGACGGTGAACACCGCGAACAACTTATCCGCATCGCCGATGAACGCCTCTATCATTTCAAGCACGGCGGAGAGACTCGGGCCGACGCCGAGCGATCCGAGGAACCCGCCGCACCTCCGCTGCAGGTCTCCGGCCCTACTGCCGCAACGGAAGCGCTGATCCCGGCCGTGCCACCGCCAGCCGCCGAACCGCCTGCTGCGCCGGCCCCGATTGATATTCCGCCTCCGCCAACAGTTCCATCCGCTTCACCGCTGAAAACTTCCCGGCCGGCATTTCCGGTCGCGCCCGAAGAGACCCGCCTTTATTCTGTCCCTCGCAAGGCCGAACGTGTTTCCATGTCCGGCACCAACGCTTACGCGGTCATGGCCGATCAGCCGATTCAGCGTGCTCGTGTAGTGGACCTCGGCTTCGGCGGAGTCGCGCTCGACTTTCCCGCGACCGAAAGCGTTCCCGAAACGCTGTTGGCGGTGCTCCACGTGCCCATTCTTCCGCCGGTCCGCGTCAGCTTGAAGCGTCTCTGGACCAAGCAACTCAGTGAAGACACAGTGCGCGTAGGCTGCTGTTTCATTTCCTGACCCGAACTTCCGCGAATCTTTCTCACCTGCTCTAACGGGCAGGCGCACAGCCTGTCCCAAGCCTGTACCTTAACCAAGTTGCTAGCTCTCCCCGGCGTCTTTTAGATTGCTTTCATGCCCTCTCAGCCGCCGCCTGATGGCCTCTCGCTGTATTCATCTTGTCTCTCGAGTCTTGCTCTATTGACTTGTGCTTTTGCACTTTCTCAATTTTCCGCCGGATGCGCTTCCGTTTCAGCGAGCAAAGAGCCTCCTGCCTCCGCAAAAGTTTCCATCGTTCCGGCCAGCGTGGACTTCAAGGAAGTGGTGGTCGGCCAGAAAAACTCGCAAACCCTGCAAATCTCCAATACCGGCAGGGAACCAATCAGCTTCGAGGCGCTGCACGTTTCGGGATCGGGATTCACACTCGCTCCGATAAAAACGCCGTTAACTCTGCCTTCGGGAAAGTCCCTCAGGGTTACGCTGGTCTTCTCGCCCACCAAAGCGTCGGGATCGACTGGCTCTCTGGCGCTCTCCACTTCTGATCTGGAAGGTCCGGTTAGCGTCCCTCTCGCCGGCTCCGGCGAAAAGGCCGCGCCCCAGTTGCAGTCACAGCCGTCCACTCTGAATTTCGGTGCAGTTGCCGTCCGCACTACTTCTACTCAAACGGTGATCCTCAAAAATGCCGGAAACGTTCCACTCACCATCAATCTCGTAGCCCTCTCGAACGCCGCGTTTTCCGCCACCGGTCTCGCCGCTCCCGTTTCCCTCGCTCCCAACCAAACTTTGGAATTCAAGCTCGCATTTCGTCCGACAGCCAGTGGAAGCGTTTCGGGCGCGTTGTCCATCGGCAGTTCCAGCCTGGCTTCGCCCGTAAAGTTGGCGCTTTCCGGCGCCGGCACTACGACTAGCACCCCAACCTCCACGCCTTCGAGCGTTTCCGCTCACTCGGTTTCGCTCGCCTGGAACCCCAGTTCGAGTTCTGTCACCGGCTACCACGTCTATCGCGGCACTTCATCCGGCGGACCCTATTCGCGGATCAGCCCCGCCACTATCGGCGGACTCGACTTCAGCGACACTACCCTCCCGGCAAGCGGCCGCTACTACTACGTGGTCACCGCCCTAGACGCCGCCGGCGCCGAGAGCCCTTTCTCCAACGAAGCGGCGGTGGACTTACCCAATCCCTGACCGACCATTCCGCCACCCTGGTTTTGTGGATTTGAGAAGCTCACGCTATAATAAGAAGTTCCTCGCGACCTAGCGACGCCGCTGTAGGCCTGCTCCCGCAGGCCAGCCGCGCAGACCGGACGCGACAGACTGGAGAAACATGAAACCCGGTATTCACCCCGATTATCATCCCGTAACCGTGCATTGCGCCTGCGGGAACAATTTCCAGACCCGCTCCACGATCAAGGGTGACAGGTTGAACGTCGAAATCTGCTCTAACTGCCATCCGTTTTTCACCGGCAAGCAGAAACTTATTGACACCGCCGGCCGCGTCGAACGCTTCACCAAGAAGTACGCCGATGCCGCCGCGAAAACCGCAGCCGCCAAGAAGTAACGGTCGAACCGCACACTTCGAACACCAAATCCGAAATTCGCTGCCGAGCGCTACATTGCGCCCGGCAGCCGAATTTTGAGTTTCCCTTTTCATTGCTTCATTGCTTCCCTCTTTTCGTTAATCTTGATGGCTCTGTGGTAAGCCTCTTTTCCTCCCGAATTGCGAGACTCGTGACATCTTTAAAACTTCGCTTGCGCGTGCCGCGCGTGTAAAATCTGTCTCCACAGTGGCCACTCAATCGCGCATGTTCCATTCGGAGAATCCCGGCGAGTTCGTCGAGTCCGCTCCTCCCCGCGTCACTCTCCGCAACGCCTTCTCGCATCCTTTCGACTCGGCCATCGCAGCCGCGCGCACCTGCTACTCTCCGCGCCTCATCGGTCCCGAGGAAGTCACTGACAAGCAGCGCCTCCACATTGGCGCTGGCACATTCTTCAGCGGCCACCACACTGTCTATCAGCACGCGCATTTCGAATTCGGGCTCGAAAATGTCAGCCGCCAGTTCGTCTGGTCCTTTCTTCACGCGCATCCTTTTTACAACTCTGAACAGCAATCCCAGCGCTACGTCCGCATGGACCGTACGCAAGCCTACGTCCCTCCCGTCTCTCTTTTCTTCGACGCCGAGTCCCGCCTCATCTACGAACGCGGGATCGCCCGCGCCTGGTCTTACTATCGCGAACTTTCATCACTCTTGCTTCCCGATGCGCGCGAGATTCTGCAGGACATCTGGCACGTCGGTCCCATGTCCCATCCCAAGCGCATTCAAAAAATCGAACGCTCCGCCGAGAAACGTGCCATCGAAATCGCCCGCTACGTTCTCCCTGTCGCAGCTTTTACCGCGATGGTGCACACCGTTTCCGGCATCGTCCTCCATCGCCTGTGGCGCATGTGCGCCGCATCGGATACCCCCAGCGAAGCCCGCGCTGTCATCGGCGAAATGGTCGCTCACGTCAAAAATGTTGACGCGCAATTCTTCGATCGCTTTGGAATTGAGCCGCTCGATGAACTTCCTGAATGGCGCGTGTCGTCAGATGGTGACCCGCAACACTCATCCGCGAACGGCGACGCCTTCGCCAAGGAATTCGACGCTCAGCTCAACGGCCGCACGGCGAAACTACTCGACTACGCTACCAACGCTCCCGCCGTAATCGCCTCATCCTATCGCGCCGTTCTAGGCCTTTCCGCGGCCCAATGCTCCGACGACCAAGCCCTCGATCGCCTGCTCAACCCGGCGCGCAATCTCTATCGCCTTGAAACACTGAACGTCGGCGTTCACGCGCCCATGATGCGCGCTCTGCAACACGCCAACTACACCTTTGCCAAGAAAATCAGCCACACTGCCGACAGCCAGGACCAGCGTCACCGCATGATCCCCGGTTCGCGGCCCCTGCTCACTCTCGCCGACACACGGGATCCTGACTACATCACACCCGCTCTGCTGAAAAATAATCCTCGCGCGAAAGAAGTTTACGATCGCGCCATGCACGACGCTTGGCACTCCAAAAATCAGCTGCTCGATCGCGGTGTGCCTCTGGAAATCGCGCTCTACCTTCTCCCCAATGGCAAATCCATCCGCCTCGTCGAAACCGGCTCGCTCCTCCATCTTCTCCACAAGTGGACCATGCGCACCTGCTTCAACGCTCAGGAAGAAATTTACCAATCCTCGCTTGACGAAATCTCTCAACTGCGCCAGGTCCATCCTCAACTCACCAAATACATCGGACCGCCCTGCCATCTCCGCGCCGGCGTCACCACGCCCATCTGCACCGAAGGCTCGCACTTCTGCGGCGTCAAGGTCTGGCTCGACTTCCCCAACGTCACCCGCCGCATCTAGATTTCTCAGCGTCAGGAGGGCTGCCAGGCATTGGGCTGCGGGCGACACGGCCGCCTTCTGCCCGCCGTATTGCACCGGGTGGGCTGCAACCGCACGTCGGCGCGTTCCGTCTATACTTGGGACCGCTGGCTTTAGGGCAACCACCCCGCTTGCCGCCCTGCGAGGAGCCAGAAATGCTAAGAACTCTGCTTGCCGCTTTTCTCGTTCTCCAGCCGCAACTGGCGCTAGCCTTCCAAACTCCGCTCTCCGAAGAGTCTGTGCGGGAAGCCTACTTTCTCGGCCAGCGCCACGACGAATCTATCTCCCGCGCGCTAGAAAAGTATAATCAGTATTTTCCACTTCCCGACTACGGCCCGCAGATTACATCGATCGCGTACCTCACGCCCTTTGCGCAAGCGGTCCTGGCCTCCAGCAACCACGTCGGCAACTACAGTGCGCAGCAGGCTCAGATTGACCATCGGCAGAACCGGGAAACTGTGCAGATTCACATCGGCATCCGCTTCACGGACTCCTACCCCGCGCTCATCCCCTCCGCCACACCGCCTTCTCACGGAAATCGGCCCGCGCTCATTCCACGTCCCTACGACTTTTGGCGTGATTTTCAGGTCACCGTTTTCGACGGCGACAAACCCCTCGAGCCAACCACGCAAGACGGCCGGCCAGATTATGCCTGCAACCAGTTTAGTTGTTTTTTGATTGGCGCGACGATCATGCTCGACTTTCCCGCCGAAGCTTTCGCCAAGCAAGACGTTACCGTGCAGATTGACCCGCCTGAAGGCGACCAGCTGGTCACCAATCTCGACCTCTCCATCCTCCGCTGATTCACGAAATTTTCGGCGCAGCTCTTACTTCGTCGTTTCCTTTGCCCGGAACACCACGTCAACGACGCGTCGCTGGCCATCAACCGCCAATTCCGGCGTGCCACCGCGATGGAATTGCTGGCACCGTAAAGTTTCTTGATTTGCTCAATGCCAGCGTGCACCGCGCTGACGTTCGGGAGATCGCCTGTACGGGCGTTTTGCTTCAGTGCCAGTCCAAGCAATCCGCAACGCTTTCTCCGCTTCCCGCACTTCCTCGGCTGTCAGCCGTCCTGACTCTACCAGGTGCGCTACGACTGGCTGATTTCGCCTGACTTCTCCCTCGGACCGATCTTTCCCTGCACACGACGGTCTATCGAACGTAATGCCGCAGGATCGGCCCTTTCCGTGTAAGGTACGCGAAGATTCGCCGACGTCCCACCTCATCCGCTCCGGTGTACCCGCAAACGCTGCAGACTTGCCACCGCGAAGCCCTTTTTCTCCATCGCTTCAAAATTGAAGGGAGATAGAGGACTTCAAGTACCGTCAGAATTACCACTTATGAAAAGCGGGGGAAGGGGCTCTTTCTTCACGCGCTTTGCCGCCTCAATCCCCGCGATTTGCAGAAATCGAAAATGGCGTTACCATGAAGCTCTGAAAATCGCCGAAAAGCCGGAGGGTTTCGTGATCGCCATCGATAACGTTTCCGCGGGCCCATCCCCCTCAGGAAACTCGCCCCACTCTGGAAATTCTTCATCGGGAAGTTCGCGCCGCGACTTCCTTCGCGGCGTGGTTAGCGCCGGGGCCTTCGTCCTCGTCGCGCGTTATTTGCCCGCCGAAACCGTTCCCGCGGGAACGGCCGGCGACATTGCTCTCAAAGGTCCGCTCTCACCGAGCGTTTACCTCGCGATCGACACCGATGGCACAGTGTATTGCATCGCGCACCGCTCCGAAATGGGCAGCGGTAGCAAGACCGCCCTTCCACGTATCGTCGCCGATGAACTGGATGCTGACTGGAACCGCGTCAAGATCGTGCAGGCCGTAGGCGATGAAAAATACGGCGATCAGGACACCGACGGTTCGCACTCTGTGCGCGGCTCCTTTGACACTCTTCGCGAAACCGGCGCATCCGCGCGCTTGATGCTGGTCCGCGCGGCCGCACAAAAATGGAGCGTGCCGGAATCCGAATGCTCCACCGGCACGCACGAGGTGCTGCACAAAAAGTCTGGCCAGAAAGCCGGCTACGGAGAATTGGTCAGTGCAGCGGCAAAACTTCCCGTGCCCAAAAAAGAAGAGCTGAAACTCAAGCCGCGCAGCCAGTGGCGCTACATGGGTAAGGGTGTTTCGAGTTACGACCTGAAAGATATGGTCCGCGGCAACGCAACCTACGGTATTGATACCCGCCTGGACGGGATGCTCTACGCCAACCTAGCGCATCCTCCCGTGCTTGGCAGCGCGGTGAAATCCGTGGACGACAAAGACGCGCTGGCCGTTCCTGGAGTGAAGCAGACTGCCACCATCGATCCGTACAAGCCGCCAATTCTTTTTCAGGCCCATGGCGGTGTCGCAGTCCTCGCCGATAGCACCTGGGCTGCGTTCCAGGGCAAGAAAAAACTGAAAATTGAATGGACCGACAGCGAGCACAAATCCTACAACTCCGATCCATACAAAGCGGAGCTGCAGGCGACCTGCCGTAAACCCTGCAAGGTGGTCCGCGAAATCGGCAACGTGGATGAAGCCTTCGCCAAAGGCGGAAAAATCATAGAAGCCGAATACTACGCGCCGATGCTGGCCCACGCTTCCATGGAGCCCCCCGCCGCTCTCGCTTCCTACAAGGACGGCAAAGTGGATGTCTGGGCCGCAACCCAAAATCCGCAAGGCACTCGGGATGCAGTCGCTGCAGCGGTCGGAGCAAAAAAAGAAGACGTGACCGTCAACGTCACGCTGCTCGGCGGCGGCTTCGGCCGTAAGTCCTTTCCGGATTATGCCGCCGAAGCGGCGGTGCTCTCCAAGAAAGCGGGTAAGCCGGTAAAAGTGGTCTGGAGCCGCGAAGACGACATTCAGTTCGACACCTTCCACAGCGTCGCTGCGATGTACCTGAAGGCGTCCCTCGGCACCGACGGCAAACCGACGGCCTGGTTGCAGCGCAGCACATTTCCTCCGATTGCATCGACGTTTGACGCTAGCGCGCTCACCGCAGACGCCGGCGAAATTGGTCTCGGCTGGAGCGATCTACCCTTCGCCATTGCCAATCACCGCGCGGAAAACGGCGAAGCGAAAGCGCACGTCCGCATCGGCTGGCTGCGCAGCGTCTGCAACGTTTTTCACGGCTTCGCCGAACACTGTTTCGCCGATGAACTTGCGCACGCCGCCGGAAAGGATCCGCGCGACTATGTGCTGGCGCTGCTCGGACCCGATAGGATCATTCCAAGGTCCGAATTGGCCAAGGACTATCCCAACTACGACGGGGACTACGAAAAATATCCCATTGATACCGCGCGCTTCCGTCGTGTTCTCGAAATCGCTACGGAAAAAGCCGGCTGGGGCAAACGGAAAAATGGCAACGGCTTCGGCATGGGCCTCGCGATTCACCGCAGCTTCTTGACCTACGTCGCCACCGTCGTGCAGGTCGAAATGGACAAAGACGGCAAAGTGAAAATCGGGCGGGTGGACACCGCCGTCGACGCCGGCACTATCGTCAATCCGGAAATGGCCTTGCAGCAATTTGAAGGTGCTGCCACGTTCAGCACCAGCCTGGCGTTTTTCGGCGAAATCACCGCGAAAAATGGGGTCATTCAGCAGACGAACTTTGACGGCTACCCCATGGCCCGCATGAACAACGCGCCTCGCGAAACCTACGTGCACCTGGTTCCGAGCGAAGCCCCTCCGG
>Ga0097621_100002106_pt1 | contig 13643 bp, 14 predicted proteins | sample KBSMisM72_FD_73165 | JGI IMG/M metagenome (GOLD analysis project Ga0097621, IMG submission 73165) | Miscanthus rhizosphere microbial communities from Kellogg Biological Station, Michigan, USA - KBS Miscanthus M7-2 (version 2) (version 2) | ecosystem: Host-associated > Plants > Roots >... | reverse complement strand
TGCGACCACCAGGAACCGGCGAATGCCGCGTCGAATCGCCCCAGCGCATCGGGCAGAGCGTAGGCATCCGCTTCGAGGAACGTCACGTTCTTTTTCGGATACTCCTTGGCGCGCGCAATGCGCATCGGCTCCTCGGCAACGTCGGTAGCCATGACCGAAGCAGCGGCGTTCGCGATCACCGTGGTCCAGTAGCCGGTGCCGCAAGCCACCTCGAGCACGCTGGCGTGCCGCAGCATTTCGGAGATTTTCTTCTTCAGTATCAGCAGGTCGGCCTGGCGCTCGGGCGTGGCGTAGATCGCTTCGTACTCGCCGGCGCGGCGCCGGTAGTACTCGGCCAGGTCAGGCGATTCCAAGCGCCTTTTTCTGCAGGCCCACCAGCTCGGCGATACCGCGGCCGGCGAGGTCGAGCAGCGCGTCGAGCTCGCGCCGCGAAAAGGCCTCGCCCTCGGCCGTGCCCTGCACTTCGACGAATTTGCCGGAGCCGGTCATCACCACGTTCATGTCGGTGCCGCTCGCCGAGTCTTCGGCGTAGTCGAGGTCGAGCACCGGAGCGCCGCCGTGGATGCCAACCGACACGGCGGCGACGAAATCGCGCAGCGGGTTTTTCGCCAGCAGGTTCTTCTTCTGCAGCCAGGTGACGGCATCGTGCAGCGCCACGAAGGCGCCGGTGATGGAAGCGGTGCGCGTGCCGCCGTCGGCCTGCAGCACGTCGCAGTCGATCTGGATGCTGCGCGGGCCGAGCAGCGCGGTGTCGACCACCGCGCGCAGCGAGCGGCCGATGAGCCGCTGGATTTCCTGCGTGCGTCCCGATTGCTTGCCGCGCGCGGCTTCGCGGTCGCCGCGCGTGTTGGTCGCGCGCGGCAGCATGCCGTACTCGGCGGTGACCCAGCCCCGCCCGCTTTCCTTGAGGAACGGCGGAACGCGCTCCTCGACGCTCGCCGTGCACAGCACGCGCGTGTCGCCGAACTCCACGAGAACGGATCCCTCCGGGTTTCTCGTATAGCCGCGGGTGAGGCGCACCGCGCGCAGCTCGTCCGGCTTCCTGCCGCTCGGCCGGGCGGCGCTCATTTGCGCTGCGGCACGTTCTTGCGCAGCGCCGCCTTGATCTCGTCGATCGCCTTGTCGATGTCCTCGTCGGACACGCGCAGGAAGTCGGGGTCGGTGGCGGTCAGGTCCTGCACGTCGGTAGGCAGCTCGTAGTAGGGAAGCGTGCGCGAGTCGAGGTTGACCGAGGGCTGCTTCAGCTCCTCGCCCCAGGTCAGCGCGAGCACCGACACATTGTCGCACTCCTCGCCGGCGCGCGCCTCGGCGAGCGAGACGAGCTCCGGCACGGCCTCCTTCAGCTCGCGCGAGAGGAGCGCGTTCAGCATCTGGCGCTGGGTGAGCGGCCCCCAGAAGCCATCGGAGCACAGCAGCACGATGTCGTCCTTCTCGAGCGGCGTCCTCGCGGAGCCCTCGGGACGCGGCGGCTGGATGCCGCCCAGGCATTGCAGGAGCTGGTTGCGCAGCGGATGCGTGACGATGGCTTCCTCGCGAATGCGGCCTTCGTCGACGAGCTGCTGCACGCGCGTGTGATCGCGCGTGCGCGCGACGACCCGCCCTTTGCGGAAGAGGTACAGCCGGCAATCGCCAACGTGCGTCCAGTGCGCCTGGCCCTCCTGCACGACGCACGCGACGATGACGGTGCGCGGCGTGTCGGCGAGGCCGCGCTTGTGGGCGTCGACGAGGATCTGCCCGTGCGCCGCCGCTATGGCCTGCGAAAGGAACTCGCCGGGATTGGCGAGCCGCGGGCGCGCCTCGCGCTGGAAGGCGGCGCCGAAGGTCTCGGCCGCCAGGCTTGCCGCGAGCTCGCCGTGCAGGTGCCCGCCCATGCCGTCGGCGACCACCATCAGCAGCGATTCGGCGGTGCGCCAGTGGCCGATGCGGTCCTGGTTCATGCGGCGCGCGCCGACGCGGGTTTCCTCGACCACGGCGTACTTCATGCGCGCCTCAGCATGCCGCGCACGCGGTCGAGGAACTGCGGCTTGCCGCGGTGCTCGGGCTCCTTCTCCCCGGTGAGCGTCTTCTGCAGCGCGAACACGCTTTGCGGGCGGTCCATGTGGTCCATGTGCAGGCACCAGTCGACGATGTCGAGGAGCTCCGCCGAATACTTGCCGGCAAAGGTGCGCCGCGCCGGCACGACCAGGTCCTTCTCGAGGCGCTCGTCGGCCGGCTGCGGCGCCGCCGCCGCGAGGCACGCGTACATCGTGGCGCCCACCGAATAGATATCGCTCCACGGGCCGAGCAGCTCGCGCCGCGAGTATTGCTCCGGCGAGGCAAAGCCCGGCGTATAGGTCGGCGGCAGGCTCATGCCCTCGGCGGAAAGCGCCTGGCGCGCGGCGCCGAAATCGATCAGCAGCGGCGTGCCGTCGTTGCGGACGTAGACGTTGCCCGGCTTGATGTCGAGGTGCAGCAGCTTGTTGGAGTGCACCTCGCGCAGCCCGTTCAGGAGCTGGGTGAAGGTCTTGCGGATCCACTCCTCCTCGAGCGCGCCGCGCCGGCTCCTGATGTGCTCCTGCAGCGTGCGGCCGCGCTCGTAGCGCATGACGAGGTAGACCGTTTCGTTCGCGCGGAAGAAGTTGATCACGCGCACCACGTTCGGATGCAGCAGCCCGGCGAGCGCCTTGCCTTCCTCGAAAAAGCACTTCATGCCGTAGCGGAACTTGGCCAGGTCGGCTTCCGGCACGTTCGGATGCGCGGCGCCGTTCACGCGCACCGCGAGGGTCGAGGGCAGGTATTCCTTGATCGCCACCGGAGCGTCGTTCTCGTCGTGCGCGAGATAGACGAACGAGAAGCCACCCGTCGCAAGCACCCGCATGATGCGGTAGTTCTCGAGCTGGGTGCCTTCGGGAAGCGGTTGGTTGGCTTGCGATGGCATCTACCCTATGATACGACGCTGAGCCAGCCTCTCCCTCCGGCCCACACTCCTTCAAAGTTGGCGTCGCGCCCAATTTGTCACGGATGATTCAAAGCATGACAGGTTACGCCGCGGCGTCGGCGGAATCGCCCCGCGGGCGAGTGAGCCTCGAGCTGCGCACGGTGAACGCGCGCTTCCTCGATCTTCAATTTCGCGTCGCCGAGGAGCTGCGCGCGCTCGAGCCGCTGCTGCGCGAGGCGATCGTCGCGCGCCTCGCGCGCGGCAAGGTGGACTGCCGCTTCTTCTACAACGAGTCGGGGGCGCAGGTCGCCGCCCGACTCGATCCGGCCGCCCTGGCGAGGCTCCGGGCGCTGAGCGAAGAAGCGAAGAAGGCTTTCCCCGAGGCGGGCGCGCTGCGCATCGGCGACGTGCTGCGCTGGCCCGGCGTTACCGCCGAGCCGCCGATCGACGAGGCGGCGCTGCGCGACATTGCCGGCGATCTTTGCCGCCGCGCGCTGGATGAGCTCGTCGCGGCGCGAGCCAGGGAGGGCGCCAAGCTCGCCGCCAGCATCGGCGAGCGCACCGCGGCGATGCGCGCGCGGATCGACGAGGTCAAGCCGTTCATCCCCCAGGCGGTGGCCGCGTACCGGGCGAAGCTGGGCGAGCGCCTCAGGGAGGCATTGGGCTCGGCCGAGGAAGAGCGCATGCGGGCGGAGGTCGCGCTCTTCGCCGCGAAGAGCGACGTCGACGAGGAGCTCGAGCGCCTCGTGGTGCACCTTTCCGAAGTCGAGCGCGTCCTCAAGCACGGCGGCGCGGCCGGCAAGCGCCTGGACTTCATCGCGCAGGAGCTCAACCGCGAAGCGAACACCCTCGCCGCCAAGGCCGCGAGCCAGCCGATCGCCGATTGCGCGATCGAGCTCAAGCTCCTGATCGAGCAGGTCCGCGAGCAGGTGCAGAACATCGAATGAGGAAGGGCCGGCTCTTCGTCATCACGGCGCCTTCGGGCGCGGGCAAGAGCTCGCTGATCAAGGCGCTGCTCAAGGACGACGCGTCCCTCAAGCTGTCCACTTCCTACACCACGCGGCCGCCTCGGCCCGGGGAGCAGAACGGCCGCGAGTATCACTTCGTCACCAACCCGGAGTTCCTCGCCATGCGCGAGCGCGGCGAATTCCTGGAAAGCGCCGAGGTGCACGGTAATCGCTACGGCACGGCGAAGCGCGTGATCGTCGAGGCCCTCGAGCGCGGCGAGGACCTGCTGCTCGAGATCGACTGGCAGGGCGCGCGCCAGGTGCGCAAGCTCCACCCCGATTGCGTCGGCATCTTCATCCTGCCGCCCTCGGTGGAGGAGCTCGAGCGGCGGCTGCGCACCCGCGGCCAGGATTCCGAGGCCGTCATCCAGCGCCGGCTGCAGAACGCGCGCGAGGAACTGGAGCACGCCGGGGAGTTCGAATACGCTATAATTAACAAAGACTTCGAAACCGCCAGGCAAGAGCTGGCGGCGATCCTCCACAAGGAAAGAACCCCGCATGGCCCGCATCACCGTTGACGACTGCCTGAAGAGAATCAGCAACCGCTTCCACCTCACGCTCGCGGCCACTTACCGCGCGCGCCAGCTCGGCTCGGGCGCGACCCCGCTGGTCGAGCCCAACCGCGACAAGTCGACCGTCATCGCCCTGCGCGAGATCGCGGCGGGCAAGATCGGCGCGGAAGTGCTGAAGAAGAATCCCACCGCGTCCCTACCCACGCTGTAAGGCACGCGCAAGTAGAAGTTGGTTGATTTGCAGGGGGAGAGGCATAAATTGGTTAATCTCCCCCCATGGCCGCTGCAGTACCCACACTTGAGCAAGGCCGCTTCGGCTACCTGAAGCCGAAGGACGTGGCGCGCCTCGCCGAGGCGTACCGCTTCTCGGAAGCCGCCCACGCCGGGCAGACCCGCCAGTCCGGCGACCCGTACATCTCGCACCCGCTTGCCGTCGCCGAGATCCTCGCCGACTGGCACCTCGACGGCCAGACGCTGATGGCGGCGCTGCTGCACGACGTGACCGAGGACACCTCGGTCACCAAGGACGAGATCTCCGACACCTTCGGCAAGCCGGTGGCGGAGCTCGTCGACGGCGTCTCCAAGCTCGACAAGATCGAGTTCCAGTCGGCCGAGGTGGCGCAGGCCGAGAACTTCCGCAAGATGCTGCTGGCGATGGCGCGCGACGTGCGCATCATCCTGATCAAGCTCGCCGACCGCCTGCACAACATGCGCACCCTGGGCGCCGTCCCGCCGGCCAAGCGGCGCCGGGTCGCCCGGGAAACGATGGAGATCTATGCGCCGATCGCCAACCGGCTCGGCCTGAACACCCTGTTCCACGAGCTGCAGGAGCTCGCCTTCTCGCACCTCTATCCGGGGCGCTACAAGGTGCTCGCCAAGGCGACCGCCGCCGCGCGCGGCAACCGCCGCGAGATGATCGGCCGCACGCTCGAGGCGACCAAGAAGAAGCTGGCGGACGCCGCGATCCCGGCGACAGTCCAGGGGCGCGAGAAGCACGTGTACTCGACGTACCGCAAGATGATCGAGAAGCACCTCTCGTTCTCCGAGGTGCACGACATCTTCGGCTTGCGGGTGGTCGTCAAGGACGTGCCCGCCTGCTACCTCGCCCTCGGCGCGCTGCACGGCCTCTACAAGCCGATTCCGGGCAAGTTCAAGGACTACATCGCCATCCCGAAGGCGAACGGCTACCAGTCGATCCATACCGACCTGATCGGCCCCTACGGCGTGCCGGTCGAAGTGCAGATCCGCACCGAGCAGATGCATCGCCTCGCCGAGTCGGGCGTCGCCTCGCACTGGATGTACAAGGACGACGCCGACCGCCTCTCGGAGCTGCAGAAGCAGACCCACCAGTGGCTGCAGTCGCTGCTCGAGATCCAGAACCAGTCGGGCGACCCGCAGGAATTCCTCGAGCACGTGAAGGTCGATCTCTTCCCCGACGAGGTCTACGTCTTCACGCCGAAGGGCAAGATCCTCTCGCTGCCGCGCGGCGCCACGGCGGTGGATTTCGCCTACCAGGTGCATACCGACATCGGCAACCGCTGCGTGGCGGCCAAGGTAAACGGCGAGCTCGTGCCGCTGCGCACCGAGCTGCGCAACGGCGAGCGGGTGGAAATCATCACCGCGAGCCACGCCAAGCCGAATCCCGGCTGGCTGCAATATGTGCGCACCGGCAAGGCGCGCGCCAATATCCGCCACTTCCTGAAGACCATGCAGTACGAGGAATCGGCGGGACTGGGCGAGCGCCTGCTCGAGCAGGCGCTGAAGGCGCTGAACAGCACGCTCGCCGAGATCGACGCCACCGCGTGGGAGCGCACGGTGCGCGATGGCGGCGCGCGCTCGCGCGAGGAGCTGCTGGCCGACATCGGCCTGGGCAAGCGCCTGCCCGCGGTGGTGGCGCGTCACCTCCTCAAGAAGAGCGATACGCGCGAGGAAAGCAAGACCGGCGGCAGCGTCACCATCCGCGGCACCGAGGGCATGGCGGTCCAGCTCGCCAGCTGCTGCCGGCCGATTCCGGGCGACGCCATCGTCGGCTCGATCAAGAAGGGACAGGGCCTGGTCGTGCACGCCTCCGACTGCGCCAGCATCGTGCGCTCGCGAAAGATCGAGCCCGACCTGTGGATCGACGTCGAGTGGGACCCGCGCATCACGCGCCTCTTCCAGGCGGCGATCAGCGTCGTCGTCGAGAACCAGCGCGGCGTGCTGGCCAAGGTGGCATCGGAAGTCGCCGACGCCGGCTCGAACATCGACGCCATCAGCATGGAGGAGGACCGCGCCGTCTTCACCACCATGCACTTCGTCCTGGAAGTGGCCAACCGCCAGCACCTCGCCCGCGTCATGCGCGCGCTGCGCCGCCTGCCCGACGTCAAGAAAATCTCCCGCGCGCGGGAGTAGCCGCGCCGGCCCGGACGGGCTTACCAGCTCTTGGTAATCGCGAAGAGCACGCCGTGGCGCACCGAGCGCAGGTCCACGATCGGCAATTCGACGCCGGCCTGCTTCTGCGTGCCGTTGGTCGCGTCGAGCTGCCAGTAGCGATACCCGACGCTGAGGTCGACGTCCCATAGCTGCGGATAACGGCGACGCAATTCCGCCTCGATCATGCCGCCCCAGCCATGGCCGGTCGCGATCACATTGGGTGCCGGTCCCAGGTCGTCCGCGTCCTGGCGCAGGAAGTGGCTGTCCTCATTGCGGTACGTCGCGTACGGCACCAGGGCCCCTTCCACGCGGAACGTGGTGCGGCCGTGCGTGCCGCGAAACTCGGCGCCCATGCGCAGCGAGCGCCATGTGAGGTCGTTGCGGATGACCAGCGTCTCCGTGCCGAGGCCGAAGGGACCGAAGGAATCGGACAGGCCATGGCCGTCGACGCTTTCGTTCCACTCCTGGAAGCCGGCGAAGACCGAGATCGCCGAGCCGCCGCGCCGCCAGACCTCGCGCCCCACGTCGACGGTGACGTAGCCGAGCTTGCCGTCGGTCGACGAGACGGTCTGCGTCATGAACGGCGCGCCGCCGATGAAGAAGAAATCCTGGTCGGTGAACGTGCCGTTGTTGATCCGCCCGATGCCGATGTTTCCCTTCACGTGCCAGTCCTCGCCAAACGCCTGGCGCGCATACAGCTCGCCGATGTTCGCCTGCAGCCCCGAGTAGGTCAGCGTCGAAGTCGGATTGGCGAGCGTCGGATCGAACGCGGAAGCATCATGGCTGCGCCGCGTGGATCCCGTGGCCAGCCAATAGCGCACGCCGAATTCCGAGCGCGGCGCTTGCGCTTGCGTGTCCTGCGCAAATCCCGGGGCCGTCGCGGCCCCGAGCAGGAGGACACCGGCGAAAAATCGCCACGCGCGCGTCATGGAGCCTCTCCTCTCTTGTCCCTCGTTACTCTACCGGCGAATCGCCGTTTTCGGTTTGCTACACTAATGGCTGGCAACCACGAAAGGAGGTGATCCTGTGAGAGATGACCAAGGCAACACCGGCCGGCAGGGCTCTTATGGCGGATCCACCCGCGGTTTGAGGAGCCAGGCCAGTTAGGCCGGCTGCCTAGGCAACACAACCTGGCAACACGCAGCAAAACGCCCCGCCCGCGCAAGCCGGCGGGGCGTTTCTTTTCCGGCATCGGCACGAGCCTTGCAGCTATCCGGGGACACCCGGCACACGGGGAATCCCACAAGGAGAAGCTGATGCGCAAGATAGTTCCGTTTGTCCTTTCCGGCTGCATGGTCGCTTTCAGCGGCATCGCGTACTCGCAAAGCGTGGGCGTAAATCCGCGCACGGGCGATACCAGCGTATCGCCGAATGTCCAGGCCAATCCGCAGATCGGCGAAGGGAACCAGAGCGCGCAACAGGCGGGCGACCGCAATCAGTCGAGCAATACCCAGCAGTCCGGCGCGCAGAACCAGAACACGACCCAGCAGGGCTCGAACCGCAGCTCGCAGGACCAGAGCTCGGGCGCGGGCGCGACCGGGTCGAGCGGGCACGGCGCGAGCAGCGGCGATGAAGACAAGGATCACCGCGGCAAGGGCTATGCGAAGGGCCACGAGCGCGGCAAAGGCCACGGCGAGAATGACGAACGCCACGGCGGCCGCCATGACGACTCCAGCTCGGCGGGCTCGGACTCGAGCCGCAAGTACTAAGCAAGGCGAGAGCTCCAACCGATGCCCTGCCGGATTTCCGGCAGGGCATTTTCTTTTATGCGGGACCGGCTAGAGGGAAGCGGCCGCGAACGTATCGCAGTCCTGCGGCCGGCCGGAGTCGAAGCCGCGCCGGAACCAGCGCACGCGCTGCGCGGACGTGCCGTGGGTGAAGGATTCCGGCACCACGCGCCCCTGGCTCTGCTTCTGCAGGCGATCGTCGCCGATCGCGCTCGCCGCGGTGAGCGCTTCCTCGAGATCGCCAGGAGAAAGCTGCTTGAGCGTGCCGGCGTAATGGCCCCAGATGCCGGCATAGCAGTCCGCCTGCAACTCCATGCGCACGGAAATCCGGTTCAGCTCCGCCTTGGAGGCGCGCCCCTGCGCTTCCTCGAGGCGGCGCATCGAGCCAGTGAGCTTCTGCACGTGGTGTCCGACTTCGTGCGCGACGACGTAGGCTTGCGCGAAATCGCCGGGCGCCTTGAAGCGCGCCTGCAGGTCGCGATAGAAGGCGAGGTCGACGTAGAGCTTCTCGTCGTTCGGGCAGTAGAACGGTCCCATCGCGGACTGGCCGAGGCCGCACGCGGAACGCACCTGTCCGTCGTAGAGCACGAGCGTCGGCGGCCGGTACTGACCGTTCGAGCGCTGGAAGATCCCGCCCCAGACATCCTCGGTGCTGCCGAGCACCTTCGCTACGAACTGCCCCATCGGGTCGGAGGGCGCGCCGCGCGGCGCCTCGCGCGTCTCGGCCTGGGTGGTCACCTGCTGGGCGACGTTGATCGCCGTTCCCGGATCGAAGCCCAGGAAGTACGCGACAACCGCGACGAGGATGCCGCCGATGCCGAGCCCGCCGCCGAGTCCGATCCCGCGTCGGTCCTCGACGTTGCCACTGCCGCGCTGGTTGCCTAGGTCCACGTCGCTCCCAGAGCAATTTCCAGGCCGCTACTCAGCGAAGGCCGAGCCTGGGACGCGTCACTCATCGAGGCGTTCCCATCGTCAAGACGACCCGGAACTTTGCCGCCCCCGACTTCATTCGCTGGTATGCCTCGTTGGCGCTCTCCAAAGGCATGGTCTCTATCATCGGCCTCACATTTGTTAGAACGCTGAAACGTAGTGTCTTCTCGTTCTCGTGCGGTGTTCCCGTCAGCGAACCGAGCATCCGGCGCTCGGAGCCTATCAACTGACTCGCCGATACCGGCAGGGGATCTTGTCCCGTGCCCAGAACGACTAGCGTCCCCTGCGGAGCCAAGCCGGGTAGCAGCTTTCCGATCGCTTCCGCATGGCCGATGGTTGCCACGATGGCTTGCGCGCCGCCCATGCGCTGCAAGACTGCGGCGGCATCTTCACGTTCTGTGTCGATATAGAGGTGCGCACCCAGCATCAGGGCGTCTGCGCTGATGTCGGCGCCGCGCCCCACGGCGATGACCTCGAAACCCATCTTGCGCGCGTACTGAAGGGCCAGGTGCCCGAGACCGCCGATCCCAAGCACCGCTACGGGATCGCCGGCCTGAGCCCCCGTCTTCTTGAGCGCGTTGAAGGTAGCGATACCCGCGCAGAGGATTGGCGCGGCCTCCTCGGAACGCAGCTCATCGGGAATCGCGACAAGCGCCGTGGTCCGGGCGAGCATCATCTCGGCGTACCCGCCGTCGCACGTCGCACCAACAACCGGCTGCCTCTCGCATAGCTGGAACTCGCCTCGGCGGCATTGCAGGCATCGATTGCAATGCCCTCCGAGGCGGCCGATGCCTACGCGCTGGCCTACCTTCCAAGGAGAAGACTCGCCATCTGCGATCGCCGCAATTCGCCCAGCTATTTCGTGTCCCGGTACCCGAGGAGGCTGCCGGGCCGGATTGGCACGCTCGATGTCACGTGCGTCCGCAGCGCAGACGCCACACGCTTCGACTTCGATCAACGCTTCGCCCGGTTTCGGCGCGGGGACCGGACGCTCCACCAGCTCCAATCTCCCCGGGGTCGTCACCTGCATGGCGCGGTAGGTCTTCTTCACGTGGCTTCTCTAGTGGCGCTCTCCAGGACGGCGCTCAGTCCGAGGATTGCCGCTTCGACAGCGCCGGCGACATAGCCGGGGAACTGCGGCGACCACTCGCTAGCGATGCCGACGAGTCGATCGCGCCATATGCCTGCCTCGGCGCGAGCCATTGGCGCGGCACCGTGAAAGGCGATGCCGTTCTGATCTTCCGCGGTCGCCGTATACGGGTCGCTCGCCCAATCCTTGATGATGTCGAACCTGGGTGTCGCGGCTTGCGCGCCGAATAGCCGCCCCAACTGCGCGCGGCAACGCGACTTCAGTACGTCGTCTTCGACGCCCCGCCGGGCATTGGCAGGGACGCCGAAGAAGCCGAACAATGCCGCGCCACCTTCGGGCGTTGAGGCATCATGGACCTCTGCGAGCGGGCCTCTCCCGCTTCGCGCGTCCCCGGAAAGACCTCTCTCCCGCCAGAAGGGTGTGTCGTAGAGGGCGAGGTATTTGGCGTGCGGTGCCATCCACGTCGCCGCGTCCTTCCACTGGCGCGACAACCCTTCTGGAAGTGCAGGCACGAAGTCGATGCTCGCTACGGCGAGGCGCGGCGGAACCGCCAGCAGCAGGCGTTCGGCGCGACACGTCACCGCTTGCCCGCCTCCACCTTCTACGTCTAGCTCCAGATACTCCGCCTGGCAGCGCACCGTCCTTACGCGCCGACCGCTCATCAACCGAGTCTGATTCGCGCGACGGCGCAAGGCATCCGTTAGGGCTGCCATGCTACCGACCACGCGCATCGCCGTCGGAGAAGACGTATACCCCAGTACGCGCATTGGGCGTTCACCCGTTCCGGGCTCGACTACCGTATCGCCCGCGTCGTATTGCGGGAAGCGGTCCAACCCGAGTTCACGAATGAGTCGATCCAGCTGAGGCTGGACCGACGGCCAGTACCAAGCGGGGCCCAGGTCGAAGCGACCCAGCGCGTGGGGCATGGCGTCGACGGTGGAAGCGGGAGAGCGGCTGGCAGATGCCGAATGGATGCGACCGCCGAATCTGTCCCGCGCCTCAAAGACCAGATAGTCCTTGATGCCCTGCTCTTCGAGCAAGGAGGCAGCGTAGAGGCCGCTAAGCCCGCCGCCGATGATGGCGATGCGTGTGGTCAGCTCTGTCACGCCGCTTCGCCGCTCCCGGCCCGCCGCTCCGATGTCGCGCTCACTTCGGGAAGGCGCTGTCGCGCTCGACACGGCAGACCTGGACGCGGTACTCCGAGTAGAAGCTCGCGCGCCCCTTTTTCTTCGCCTCTACATGCTCGGGGTGCAGGCTCCAGGCGCGCAGCGCCTGCTCGGACTCGAACTCGACGATCGTGACCCGCTCGCCATCCTCGGCGACGAAGCCCTTGTGGGAAACGTAGCCGGGCATCTTGCGCGCGAGCTCGCTCATGCGCGCGGTCCAGCGCGCGTACTCCTCCCGCGACTCGGGCCTGACGCGGGAACGGAAGACGGTAATGATCATGGCTCTCCTGGAAAAGTTGGCGTCACTGGAAAGTCCGGGACGATGTGCGTGGCCAGCTCTTCCACCACCGCGGCAGCGTCGCGCTGGCCGTACTTGAGGTTGAGCGCCACATGGTTTACGCCGGCTGCCTGCAACGCTTCCAGCAAGTGTCGCAACGGATCGCGTCCGAGCCGCCATCCCAAGTGGATGGGCGATGGCGCCTCGCCGGGGCTGTGCGCCAGATCGACGTACAGCGATTGCGCGAAGGGCAGGAATTCTCCCGGCCGCTCGCGCAGGACCGCCGCGTGCCATGCGTCGACTTGCGTCCGCTGGTGCGCTGGTGGGCGCGGATAGGTGACCCAACCGTCCGCGTGCGCGGCAATCCAATCGAGCGACTGCCGGCTGCGGCCTGTGACCAGCGTCGGCACGCCCTCGGCGAGCGGCTTGGGCACGATGTCGGCTCCCGCCATCTGTCCCCAGTTCCCCGCCGCCTCGGGGAAATGCGTCGCATGCACGCGACGGATGAGCTCGAATCTTTCGCGGAAAATCTCGCCGCGCGACTCGGCCTCCAGCCCGAAGGCGGGGAACTCCTCGGGCCGGTCACCCGATGCCACGCCGAGCACCAGGCGGCCGCCGCTCAGCCGATCGATCGATGCGGCCGCCTTCGCCACGTGCAGGGGATGACGCAAGGGCAGCACGATCGAGCCGGTCGCAAGCGCGATGCGCGAGGTGCTGGCCGAAACGTGCGCCAGCCACACCCACGGGTCGTACACCTGGCCGGTGTCGCCGAAACTCGGCACGCGCAGTGGCACGTCGCGGAACCACAGCGCGGCGAAGCCGGCGGCTTCGGCGTGCTGCGCGAGCGCGACCTGGCCGCGCATCGCCGGCATGTCGCCGGCAAATGCCTCGATCGGGAAGAACAGACCGAGCGAGAGACGCCCGCGCGCAAACATCCGCGTGTATCCCGGATTGCGGCTCGGCGGGCGCCTCTCCGAAACGAAGAGGGAGGCGTCTTGAACCGGGATAGCCATGTCAGACCCTCGGCTGATAGGCAATCTGGGCAAGATGACCGGTCTTGACCCAGACCCGGCAGCCGCTCGCCTCGACCAAGGCGCGGGCCGTCGCGCCGGGCGGCAGGCGCAGCCACGACAGCGCCTGGAAGCGTTCGCCTTGATCGCTGAACCCGCCATCGAGGACCAGCAGCTCGAGGCCGCCCTCCGCCGCAAGTTTGATCTCGGCGCCGGGCGCCCAGCGCTCCAGGCGCACGCTCTCGCGTCCATCCTCGAAGAGCGGCATCAGCTCCACGCCGGCACGGCGCAGGTCGTCCATATAGGGCAGCCGGGCCGTGTCGATGCGCACGTGCGTGCGGTCGTCCGGATCGAACTGCCGCAGCTTCACGAAGATCGTGCAGCCTGGCAGCGACCCGGGCGTATGCGACGAGCCGGGCGGGTTGCGGATGTAGCTGCCGGCGGCAAAATCCCCGTGCTCGTCCTGGAAGACGCCCTGGAGCACGAGGAACTCCTCTCCACCGCCATGCGTGTGGGGCGAGAAGCGGGACTCGGGGGCGTAGCGAACGATCGAGGTGGCTCGCGCCACTTCGTCGCCGATGCGGTCGAGCATGCG
>Ga0097621_100002105_pt1 | contig 13646 bp, 12 predicted proteins | sample KBSMisM72_FD_73165 | JGI IMG/M metagenome (GOLD analysis project Ga0097621, IMG submission 73165) | Miscanthus rhizosphere microbial communities from Kellogg Biological Station, Michigan, USA - KBS Miscanthus M7-2 (version 2) (version 2) | ecosystem: Host-associated > Plants > Roots >... | reverse complement strand
CATGGTCGAAACTCGGTTGGGATCGTTGGCAGTCCACGCCTTACGAATGAATCGCTCTATGTGCTGCGAAAGTTTGCAACCGAACTCGTTGGCACAGACAACTACACAACTACCGATGCTTTCAGTTTGAAATCATTCTTCGACAACCTCGGTTCTCCGCTGGCAACGCATCGTGACATCCGTTACGCGAAAACTATTGTGTTAATCGGAGGAGAGCCAGAGGAACTACAACCGTTCACTGGAAAACAGATTCGCCAGGCTGTCAGAAATGGAGGGGCGAAACTAGCGATTGTTAACTCAGTTCGGATTCGCCTAGCCGAACAGGCATCACAGTTTGTTCATATTCGACCAGGCACCGAAGAGGCGATGGTGCTCGCATTAGGGGATCCTGCGAACGATGCATTAGCTACTCAGAAAGCAGGAATCGAACCGAGTGAAATCGAAGCCCTGCGACAGTTGATTGCAAACACAACCGGCGACGTTGTGTTGATGTTTGGTGGTGAACTGGGACCTGAAGCTCAAGCAGTGTTGGCCCAAATTGGCTCTGCCCTGGGTAAGGACGGCACAAGGTTCCTTTTACATCCATTACCTCTCTTCAATAACAGCATCGGCGCGCACGACATGGGAATGATGGACGCGACCACTTCGCCTGCAACACTTCTCAAGGAGGCTGGCGCTGAGATTCGAGCCCTCTATGTTGCGGGAGGTTTTCTACCGTCGCAGCTCGAAGCTAATGAAGACGCACTGAGCCATCTGGACTTCCTTGTTGTTCAGGAGCTTTTCCAGAATGCAACCACTAAGTACGCCGACGTCGTTTTGCCCGCTGCTTCGTATGCCGAGGTCGATGGAACGTTCACTAACAACGATGGTTTCGTACAACGCGTTCGTCAATCAATTGCGCCGCTGCACCAGGCAAAAGCTGATTGGATGATCACCGCGCAACTGGCAAAAGAGTTGGGTGTCGACTTCGGCTTTGAGATGTCGGCGAGTGCAGTATTCCGAGAGATAGCTGAGAAGGTTGATGCCTATTCCGGAATGCGATATCCGCTGCTGAAAGATGAAACAAATCCGATTCAAGCGAAGCACGCAGTCGCAAAAGCGTCGGATTCAGCTTCTAACCTGAGAGCCCTCCGCGAACGCGTTCAAGCGCTGTCTGCTTCAAGTGAAAAGATAAATACCTTTGTGAAAGTTGGACACGAACTATTCAAGATCGGAACACTGACTGACAAAGTTCCACAATTTCATTTACTGGCAGCCGGTAACCCTCGGCCTGAAACCACGCGCGTTTCACCGTTGTATCAGATCACGGTTGATGCGAACTTGAAACAGGTAGCAGCAGGAGACTGATAGTTGTTTTTGATTGCTGATTGCTGATTGCTGATTTGCGATTTCAGCAATAGAAATCAGCAATCAAAAATCAGCAATCAGAAATCTCATTTGATATGGATCTGCAAACAGTCATCGAAATCGTCCTCAGGTTTGTCGCAATCACGGTGGTATTCACGGTCGTGCTCATGATCGTGGCGTACACAGTGCTCGCGGAGCGACGGATCCTGGGATTAATTCAAGGCAGGCTTGGCCCAAATCGAGTTGGCTACGGCGGCTTGCTCCAGCCCTTTGCGGATCTACTCAAGTTCATCCTTAAAGAAGACATCGTCCCCGATAAATCAACCCGATTCATCTACTTCCTGGCGCCTGTCATCGCGACGATGGCTGCACTGATGGCGATGATCGTCTATCCGTTCGGTCCGGAGGTACATCTTCCATGGATCGGAGAAATACCTCTCGTTGTTGCGCATTTTGATGTCGGTCTGCTCTACGTTCTCGGCGTCACATCGGTTGGCGTGTACGGGATTGCTCTGGCGGGTTGGTCATCAAACAACAAGTACAGCTTGATGGGTGGACTGCGGTCGTCTGCACAGATGATCTCCTACGAGTTGGCCCTTGGCCTTAGTTTAATAGGTCCAATCCTTCTGACAGGAACTCTCGACCTCTCTAAGATAGTGGAAACGCAGTCTCGCTGGCATGGCGGAGGTTGGTTGATTCTTTTCACGCCACTTAGCTTTATCGTCTATCTCATTGCAGCAATCGCTGAGACCAATCGCGTGCCTTTTGACTTACCCGAAGCAGAAACTGAACTTGTGGCCGGCTTCCACACTGAATACAGCGCAATGAAATTCGCGCTGTTCTTTATGGCGGAATACATCAACATGTTCACGGTGTCGATGCTCGCCACCACAGTATTCCTTGGCGGCTGGAACGTCCCTTTTGCCGAGGACATTTTTGGCCGCGGATCATTTTTGTTCGCGCTCGTCAGCGTGATCGGATTTTTGGCTAAAATTATTTTCTTTCTTTTTCTCTACATCTGGATCCGTGGGACACTTCCGCGCTTCCGATTTGATCAGCTAATGAATTTTGGCTGGAAATTTCTCTTGCCGGTGGCGCTGTTGAGTATCTTCATCACCGCGACGTTGATATTTCTTAATGTAATTTGAGTCGTTAGTCTTGAATCGTTAATCGTAGTTCACTAATCGTCATTTTCAATGCTGGTTCTTCTATTCATACTTTTTGGCGGTCTGGCAATTGGCTGCGCAATCAATGTTGTGGCTCAGCGCAATCCTCTTTACTGTGCCATCTCATTGATCGGCGTCTTTATGTCGTTGGCATGCCTGTACCTGATGCTTGCAGCACCATTTATCGCCGCAGTTCAAATCATCGTCTACGCGGGCGCCATCATGGTGCTTGTAGTGTTTGTAATCATGCTCCTCAATGTGGAGCAGGAAGAAAAGCGTCGTATACGCACGGGATTTCTGGTGCCGGTGGCCGTCGTATTAGCCGGTCTGCTAATCGGTGAAGTTGCATTCGTACTGTGGTCAGTTGATCCAAACCCCACTCTTCAAAGTTCTGATATCGGCCTGACTTCGTCGATTGGAGCGGCGCTGTTTACTAGTTATCTGTTGCCATTCGAAATCACATCGATCTTGCTGTTAATGGCGATCGTCGGCGCTATGACTCTTGCGCGTCGCACAGACGTACTTTCACCGGAAGCACGCGTAATTCCGGGCGCCCAGGTCCTGGCACTGAGTGATATTGATCCAAGGGCTTCGCACGACGTGCAGACCCCGATTATTACGGATTCTTCGGCGGAGGCGGCCGCTCTCCTCGGCCTTGCCGGAAAAAGGGATCAATCGAAACGAGACTGATATGGAACCACATCTTTCATGGTACCTGGCGCTGTCAGCACTACTGTTCACCATTGGTGTCGTCGGCGTCATTGTCAAACGAAATGTGATCGCCATGTTCATGTGTATTGAGCTGATGCTCAACGCTGTGAATTTGACCTTCGTCGCGTTTGCTAGTTTCTTTCAGGATGTCACCGGTCAACTCTTTGTTTTTATAGTTATGACCGTCGCTGCTGCCGAGGCTGCGGTGGGCTTGGGAATCATCATCGCAATCTTCCGTAATCGCGAATCTTTGGACGTCGATGATGCGAGCATACTGAAACTCTAAGGCGTAGAGCTTTGTGCTCTGTTCTTTGTACTTTGTCCGAAGGTTCCATTGAGGAAGCTACGGCTGTCGTGGGGACAAAGCACAAAGAACTAAGAACAAAGAACAAGAAGTAATGGAAAACAATCTCCTCAGTCTGATCATTTTTGCCCCGCTTGCCGGCGCTGCCATCAACTGGTTCATAGGACGACGTGTTCGCGATGAACGCTTCATCGGCATCGTGGCCTGCGGGTCGGTCGCGATCTCCGCTATTGTCGCTTTCTACCTGGCGTTCAACTCTCACGGTGCACTTCGCACTGAACAACCGGTTCTCGATCACATCTGGACATGGCTCCAAGTGGGAAACTTCCGGGCCGACTTTGCACTCGGAATGGATCGACTGAGTGGCACCTACGTTCTGTTCGTCACGTTCGTAGGTTTCTTAATCCACGTTTTTGCCGTCGGCTATATGCATGGCGAGGAAGGGTTCTATCGATTTTTCGCTTACCTCAACCTGTTCATGTTTTCGATGTTGACGCTTGTTCTCGGCGACAACTTTCTACTCATGTTTGTTGGCTGGGAAGGCGTTGGTCTCTGTTCTTACCTTCTCATCGGCTATTACTTCGACAAGAAGGAAGCTGGTGACGCTGCGAAGAAGGCCTTTATCACTAATCGTATCGGCGACTGGGGATTCGTGCTCGGGATCATGTTGACCTTCATGGTCACCGGGTCAGTCAGCTTCTTTGCAAACCCTGCGGCCGGCGGTGCAGCGCACACGGCTTTTGAATACTTTGCGAACCGTCCAGCGGATGCGTTTTCATTCGCGGCAATAACTGGTCTCGGAGCCACTTCAATCGCGCTTTTGTTGTTTATCGGCGCAGCAGGCAAGAGTGCGCAGATACCATTGTACGTCTGGCTACCTGATGCTATGGCCGGCCCTACTCCTGTGTCTGCACTAATTCATGCAGCGACGATGGTGACGGCGGGCATCTACATGATCGTTCGTTGCTCAGCCATTTTTGTTCACGCGCCCACCGCGATGTTCATCGTTGCGATTATTGGCGGAGCAACCGCCCTGTTTGCGGCGACGATTGGCTTGGCCCAGAACGACATTAAGAAAGTACTCGCTTACTCAACGATCTCTCAACTTGGCTACATGTTTCTCGCATGCGGTGTGGGAGCGTTCGTTGCCGCGATCTTCCATGTGATAACCCACGCGTTCTTCAAAGCCCTTCTCTTCCTGGGATCCGGTTCGGTGATCCACGGAATGCATCATGAGCAGGACATGCGGCGAATGGGTGGACTTAGGAAGTACATGCCGATCACTTTCGCTACGATGGTGACTGGTTGGCTCGCAATTTCAGGTATTCCGATCTTTGCCGGCTTCTTTTCAAAGGATGAAATTCTTTGGAAAACGTGGAGTGCGCCTGGTTTCAGCATTCCAGCAGGCTTTAACAAAATCCTTTGGGGCATTGGAGCTCTTACAGCACTGCTAACCGCTGTCTACATGACGCGGATGATGGTGATGACGTTCTGGGGTAGCGAACGTTTTAGAGAAAACCACGGAGATGACCACGGCAATCACGGGCATCACGGTGCTGTAGAACCTCATGAGTCGCCATGGCTCATGACGGTTCCACTAATCGTGCTCGCAGTGCTTTCCACGATAGGCGGGTTTATCGGTGTGCCCTATGCACTGAGTTCTTTCGTCACCGATAAGAACATCAACGTCATTGAGAAGACGTTGGAGCCAGTCATCGCAGAGGTGCCAACTCCTGTCGGACACGAAACAAACACTGAGCATCCACAGGTACTAAACCCACCGCAGGGAACCGATGCAGCTTCGCCTATCCATCCGTTGAATGAGCCAGCGACTGGTGAATCTCATGTGTCGCACTCTGCGGCGGAAATTAGCGCTGAACGCTTGCTTGCTTTACTGTCTGTACTAATCGCACTCGGCGGTATCGGCATCGGTTGGGTGGTGTTCCAGAAGCGGCCCACCTTAGAGATGCCGACAATTCTCGAGAACAAGTATTACGTTGATGAGATCTACGACGCAGCTCTAATTCATCCCATCGAAACGGTCTCCCGTGAAGGACTCTGGAAAATCTTTGATATCGGTGTCCTTGATGGCCTCTTGCACTCTATTGGTGAGGCGATCACTGAGCTAGGTCGCGTAGGGCGTTACCTTCAGGCCGGACTCTTACGAGGTTACGCGGCGATCATTCTTTTTGGAGCCCTGATTCTGATCGGCGCGTTTGCGTATTTCAGTATTCATCCACGGTAGTTTATGCCGCACTTACTAACAATTCTGATCCTTTTGCCGGTCATCGGTGCCTTAGCTTCGGTACTTTACAGCTTTGCGCCGAGCCGCCACGAAGATCATTACAAGTGGATCGCTCTGATCACGACAATCTCAACTTTTGGCCTCTCGCTTCTTTTGCTCACCGGCCTGGGAGGAGAAACTGCCAACTTCAGATTTGAAGAAAACGCACTCTGGATCGGCTCGATCGGCGCTCGTTACCATGTTGGAGTTGACGGTATTAGTCTTTGGCTTGTTCTTCTAACCACGCTATTGATGCCGATTGCGATTCTGTCCAGTTGGACGGCGATCAAGAAACGACAGCTCGCGTATTACGTCTTCCTCCTGATCCTTGCATCAGCAATGATTGGGGTTTTTGTTTCCCTTGATCTGTTGTTGTTTTATCTCTTCTTTGAGGCGTCGTTGATTCCGATGTTTCTTTTGATCGGGATCTGGGGTGGCGAGCGACGGATTTATGCCGCCATTAAGTTTTTCATCTACACAGCGGTCGGTAGTTTGCTCATGCTGGTGGCGATTCTCGCCCTGTACTTCACGTATCAGACTTTCGACTACACCACGTTGATACAAGCGATGGCGGCAGAACCGCTCGCGCCAAGGCCGCAGTTGTTATTGTTTGGGGCGTTCGCCCTCGCGTTCTGCATCAAAGTTCCACTCTTCCCCTTTCACACCTGGCTTCCTGACGCACACACCGAAGCACCGACTGCTGGTTCCGTGATCCTTGCTGGTGTCTTGTTGAAGATGGGTACTTACGGTTTGCTGCGTTTCAACCTTGGCCTGTTTCCTGAGACGGCCCGCATCGTAGCGCCGTACATTATCGTCGCCGCAGTTATCGGCATCATCTACGGCGCCTTAGTCGCGATGGTGCAACCCGATGTCAAACGACTCGTCGCCTACTCATCCGTTAGCCACATGGGCTTCGTCGTCCTGGGTTTGTTTTCTTTTACAGAACTCGGGATGCAGGGCGCGCTGTATCAAATGCTGAATCACGGAGTCTCAACTGGGGCACTCTTCCTGTTTGTAGGTTTTATTTACGAACGCAGGCACACACGGCAAATTAGCGAGTTTGGCGGATTGGCTACGCCGATGCCCTGGTTTGCAACTCTGTTTGTATTCGCATCACTCTCTTCGGTCGGCTTACCGTTTCTCAATGGATTCGTTGGTGAGTTTCTCATTTTGATCGGTACGTGGACTTCGACCGCCGTGTCTCATCCATTTGTAGTGACGATGATTGCCAGCACCGGAGTTATCTGGGCCGCAGTCTACATGCTTTGGATGTTGCAAAGGGTTGTATTTGGCAAGGTAACGAATAGCGAGAATGCCAAACTCAAAGATCTAAATGCACGTGAAGTCGGTTTGCTTGTTCCACTACTCGTGTTGATGATTTTTATGGGTGTCTATCCGCGCGTGTTCCTCGATAGATCAAAAGCAAGTGTGGAGGCAGTGCGCGCACGCCTGAATACAAAACCTGCTGGTGGCTCGTACGCTTCAACTAAAACAAACGAAAAACATCTTTCTGAGCAAGCGACCAAAGCCGAATGAGTTTCTTTTTTGCACAAAATGTAATGCCGGTTATCAACTGGGCGCTGATATCACCCGAGATCATTGTCTGTGTAGCGGCAGTGGTCGTCATGCTTGTTGACGCGTTTGGTAACCCGAAACAGCGATGGGTAACGTGCGGAATTTCGCTGGCAGGGTTAGTAGCCGCAGCGGCGGCCACAATCTGGCTGTGGTCCTCAGGCCAGGTTTCGGCTGATGCTTTCAACCGGATGATTGTGCTGGATGAGTTGCGTCTTGGATTCACACTGGTCTTTCTGCTCGTGTCGTTTCTCACGCTGCTAATCTCCACGGTCTGGGTCCAGGGCGAACAATTACCGGCGGGAGAATTTCATGCACTACTTTTGTTCGCCACTGTGGGGATGATGTTGATGGCGTCGGGTGGAGACCTCGTCATTATCTTTCTTGGGCTGGAGATTCTTTCAATCGCCACATACGTGATGGCAGGGTTCAGGAGAACCGACGTTCGTGCGAATGAATCTTCACTCAAATATTTCATTCTCGGTTCTTTTTCCTCGGCGTTCCTCCTCTATGGAATTGCCCTGGTCTATGGCGGCACCTCTACGGCTGGAGTTGCAGGCTCCACAAATATCGCCGTTATTGCCTCAAGGTTAAACGATGCGAGATACCCCGGCCTCTTGTTCGCTGGAGCGGCGATGATGCTGGTTGGGTTCGGCTTCAAGATCGCGACGGCCCCGTTTCATGTTTGGACACCTGACGTTTATGAGGGCGCACCAACTCCGGTCACTGCGTTTATGGCAGCCGGACCCAAGGCGGCAGGCTTTGCGTCGTTCATTCGCGTTTTTGTTTTTGGTTTTCCTTTTGTTGTTGCCGCGTCAAATTCCAATGTTGGGGCAAGCCTTCATAGTGCCTGGGTGACTATTATCGCGATCCTTGCGATTCTGACGATGACCCTCGGTAACGTCGTCGCCATCACGCAGAACAACGTCAAACGATTGCTCGCCTATTCGTCGATTGCGCATGCAGGCTACGCGCTTGTAGGAATGGTTGCGGCGGGTTCGACCAGTGATCTAGTACAACGAAACAACGCCATCACGGCAGTGATGTTTTACCTACTAACCTACGCCGTCATGAACATTGGGGCGTTCATTGTTGTGCAATTGATTGCACGCAGTGGTGACCGGCGCACTTCAATCGAAGATTACAACGGCATCGGTTTCGAATCACCGGTGCTGGCATTCTCGCTATCGTTGTTCATGCTGAGCTTGTTCGGCATGCCGTTAACTGCCGGCTTTATGGGAAAGATCCTGGTGTTTGGCGCCGCCGTTCATCAGCGATACTACGCTCTCGTTGTAATCGGCGTTCTGAATACCGCCGTGTCGGCATATTACTATCTGCGACTCATCATCGTGATGTTCTTCAAAGAGAGAACGACGAGGTGGAACGCGCCCAAGGTTCCCGCTAGCATGGCCTTCGCCTTGATCTTAACGATTCTCGGTGTCCTCTATCTTGGTATCTTTCCCGGCCGTGTTATCAATGCACTACAAAAACGAATCGAGGGTCAGACGTTTACTTCCAGACTCTCGAGTACACCAATCCGGTGATTTGTCGTATAGTCGATGCCCCTTCCTTTGAGCTGTTCACGTGTCTGTTGAAGAACTCGCCAGCAAAATAAAAGAGAACTTGGCCGAGTCGTGGTTGCCACGAATCTATCGAGAACGGGTTCTAAAGCTGCGCACTCGTTCATATCACTTCGAGAACCTCAGAGTCAGACCCTCCACGGCGGTAGCGGTGCAGCACACGTTACTGGGGGTAGAGTTGAAAATAGGGCGGCGCCGTTTACATTGTCCGGATCTTGCCACCGCGAGGTATTTGTCAGTATTCGCCCGCGCCGGGTGCAGTGACGTGGCCGTCCCTTACGACATAACCAAAGTTTCCCAGCTGGCGGATGAACTAGAGTCGTCGTGGTTTAGAATGCTTTTGTTGGTCGACGATGCGACTAGAGGAAGCAGCACAAGGAGCACAACTCGGCTACGCGGCCTGCTGTTTGCTAACATTCAGGCGGAGATTTTGGCGGCCGGTGCTGGGACACAAATCCCCGAATTTCGCCAAAGCACAAAGCAAAGATAGTCAACTTTGATACAGATCGGATTCAATTACGAATAAATGACTCAGGAACTCATTAACACCCCCATTAGTGATAACAACTCCGAGTTAGGCACGGCCCTGCCTTTCCCGTTCAACCAACAAAGCTTTTGCCGCTACGAACCAATTCACCAGCGCGTGGAACAGGCTCGTGTTCTGGTCGTGGATAATCTGCTTCGCGACGAAAAGGATCTTTCGCCGGTAGCGAAACGGGAATGGGGCGAAGCAGTCGGAAGTCAATTGAAGCGTGAACGGCTCATCGCCGGGATGGCGATTGAAAACATCCTGAACAATGTGTGCCGGTTAGTAAAAGAGCCGCAGACTGAAGTAGTACACGTTTCGCAAATCGCAGAGGCTGCGGCGCGATTCAAACCGGATGCCATCGTCCTCAGCGGAACGCTTCGCGACTTTGACTTCTATCAGCAATCTATCCTTGAGAGTTTTGCGGCCTTCATTCGGAAAACCACTATCCCAGTTCTCGGGATTTGTGGAGGGCACCAACTCGTCGGACTCAGCTTTGGCGCTCGCGTGGTTACTCTCGACAAGCTCGAACAACACGAACAACGTGACGACCGTCCCCAGGAATATCAGTATCGATTCGTCCGCATCACCAATCCTGATGATCCAATCTTTGAGGGGCTCAATTCAGATCAGGATGTAATAGATCAGGAGAAGGGCGCTCGCATTCTTCGAGTCTGGCAAAATCATGGTCTCCAGTTGGACCGCGTACCGGATGGTTTTGAACTCCTGGCTACTTCGTACCTTTGCCGTAATCAGATGATGGTCAAACGTTCCGAAGGCCAACTCATCTACACGGTCCAGTTTCATCTCGAGAAATCATTTGAAGACTGGAACAAGAGCCGCACGCGCTGGGAACACCCTAACGACTCGCGCGACGGTCGCGTACTATTCGAAAACTTCCTGTCTCTCGCTGTCAGTTGATTGCAACACCACCGGTCGCAAGTACTCACTACACAAACTCTCGCGGCGGCCGCTCGCGACCTGGCCGCACGCGATCCCAAACTCGCTGAGATACTCCTCGCGCATGGCGAACCGCCGATGTGGCGCCGCACGGCCGGCTTTCCCACCCTTGTTCACATCATCCTGGAACAACAAGTGTCACTCCGTAGTGGCAGGGCGATGTTTGATCGACTCAATGCGAGTATCCAACCTTTCGAGCCTGAACGTTTTATTCGTAAAGGTGAAGCATACCTGCGAGGTCTGGGGGTGACCCGGCAAAAGTCTGCTTACCTCATCCATCTGTCTTCATTGATAGTTCGTGGTGAGTTGAGCCTTGCAAAGCTGCCGCGGATGAATGACGAGGAGGCCAGAACAGCGTTGATGCAAGTCAAAGGCATCGGATTATGGAGTGCAGATGTCTACTTGTTGATGGCGATGCGCCGGGCGGATATCTGGCCGTCCGGTGATCTGGCTTTGGCTGTAGCGGCGAAAGATTTGTTTGGATTGAAGCAACGGCCGTTGCCTAACGAACTGGAGATGTTAGCGGAAGAGTGGCGACCACATCGGGCAGTCGCCGCTAGAATGCTTTGGCAGTATTACCTGGCAAAGAAAGCTAAGCGATGAGAGACCATCCGCAGATTGCGCCGATTACGCAGATTTCTTTTGACAAAGGAGTATCTCAGCGCTTCTGAAAGTGAATCTGCGTAATCGGCGTAATCTGCGGATAATGTTTTACTTCGCGATCGTCGATGTTGTTGTCTTTAGGGTAGGCACTCCGAAATCAGTCGTTACAGGCACATTCTCAAGCGTCAGCTTCATAAGGTCATCAACAACGGCTTTGAGATCGTTGGTCTCGCGATAAACCTCGAGTTGACGATCGGCTGACGTTCCTCTCTTCAGGATGGTGTGAATGTGATCGATCTCTTTTCGAGAACCCAATTCGTCAACAACATCGTCCACAAACTCAAGTAACTCCAGCACGAGATCACCAACGGGCACCTCTGTCTGCTTCCCGAAATCGATCAGCTTGCCTTCCAGACCGTATCGGACTGCTCGCCACTTATTCTCTTGAATCAGCATGCGACGATAGAGTCGAAAACCGAGATTCTTATCGATAAGAGTGTTCAGCTTGGCGACTATCGCCTGAAATAACGCGGCGATCGCAATCGTGTCGTCGACCCGCGTCGGAATATCACAAATTCGAAACTCCAGCGTGGGGAAATATGGATGGGGCCGAATGTCCCACCAGATCTTCTTGCCGTCGTTGATGCAGCCTGTCTTAACCAGCAAATCGACATAGCGCTGAAAATTACTGTAGGAGTCGAAGTGGTCAGGTATATCGGTCCGGGGAAACTGTTTGAAGATTTCAGTACGGTACGACTTCAAACCAGTGTTATGGCCCATCCAGAACGGCGACGAAGTTGAGAGTGCCAGCACATGCGGCAGAAAGTAACGAGCAGCATTCATGATATGAATTGCTCGCTCGCGATCGGCCATGCCGACGTGGACATGAAGTCCGAAGATGAGAAGTGAACGCGCTACAGTTTGTAATTCCTGAACAAGTAGTTCGTATCGCTCGTCGTCGAAGATCTTTTGATCCTGCCAGCGAGAAATCGGATGCGTGGAAGCAGCGACAATGGCCAGTCCGTTCTTTTTCGCAAGGCCGGAGATTATGCTTCGTAGCCTGGTGATATCTGCGCGGGCCTCCTGAATGTTCTTGCAAATGCCTGTACCAACCTCCACCATCGACTGGATCATCTCAGGCTTTATCTGCTCGCCCAACAGCATCTTGCCTTCCTCAAGGATCTCGGCAACATGTGATCGCAGTTCGCGTGTTTGTGGATCGATGATTTGAAATTCTTCTTCGATACCCAATGTGAATTGATCAAACATTTGCGTCATTCCTCAAGTAGACTTGAATTAGAACCCAACTAAATACTTCTGTCTTAACTCTCCAGGTTTCTCGCAATCATTCGCCAGTCAGGAGTGAGCTTTCCCAGAAATTCATGTCTCAAGTGTTGCAACGCACTCCGAGGTGAATGCACCGGACTGTAAAGATCAAAGTGAACAAACCATGTTCGGGGGTCACCTTCCTGATATAGAAAGTGAAGCACGGCTTTATCGCGCCGTTTTTCGTAAAATCCACCAGTTGTGTCTTTGTGGTTGGCAAATAACCTGGTGAAGTCTTTTCTTCGTTCAAGCGTCGACTCAATCATCGGCCAGGCAAGAAATTGAAGACCAACTCCACCTTCACCGTAAACGTTTGTTATTTGTTTGACCAAAAACCACAGTCCCTTTTGTTGCATCCGCCTCAGCAATAGAACAAGAGCTTGCTGCTTGTCTATTGGCCACGACTCGAATGCGTCCGCATCGCTTGCTGCGCCCCATAAGCCTTCGAGCTTTCCTTTTAAAAGCTCCCTTGCATCAATCGGCAAATCCTGCCAGGTTAACTGACTGTCGACCATTTCATTCTCTTTCGAGCTCTACCTCCAACAAAGTTCTGCATTCGTCATTTAGGTCTCTGAACCTGACGCCGACGCCTTTCCCTGGGTTGCTGTAGACTACTTCGCCTGTACAAACAACTTCCCTTCCGGCTCCGAACGGAATGCGAACAACCAGGTGAGCACCTTCAGGTATCGCTGTTTGTGTCTTCATGTATAGTCCGCCAAGACTGATGTCTTTTGTGCTGGCCACTCCCGTCGTGTCAGTTCCGTCGAAAAAGACATCAACGATTAGACGCGATCGATCATACTCTCTCCGCTCGTCGGGCAAATCAAAGCCTTCTTCGTTATCTTCAACCAAGGCGTCTGCTCCTTAATCAAACGACCGAATACTTCTAACTCTCTAACGATAAACTCAATACGGATTGTAACCGTTTTCAATTACTTTTTGCTGACGATATAGGTTGGAACCATGCCACCACCCGAAGTCACATTTGCCAGCTCTGTAAACGACAAACGGGTAAAGGCTGAACCTACCTTACCGTTGAAGAGTAACGGATCAAGATCAACAAGCTGTTCAGCGAACTCCATTTTCCCCTCAGCGGTGAGTGCGGGAAACACTTCGCGTGCTGTTGGCACTCGTTCCTGAACTAGATAGTCTCCGTTCTCGAGAGCTTCCTCGAGTGCTTTCCCCCATTGAGTCTTGTCAACGTTCCAGCCAATGGTGATCCCATGACCACCGTAATCGTCATTGGGCTTGAGGACCAGTCTTTCAT
>Ga0097621_100002104_pt1 | contig 13650 bp, 16 predicted proteins | sample KBSMisM72_FD_73165 | JGI IMG/M metagenome (GOLD analysis project Ga0097621, IMG submission 73165) | Miscanthus rhizosphere microbial communities from Kellogg Biological Station, Michigan, USA - KBS Miscanthus M7-2 (version 2) (version 2) | ecosystem: Host-associated > Plants > Roots >... | reverse complement strand
CTCTCGGCAGCCAGACCAACGGCTCGGTAATCCGGCCGGCGGCATTCTGCGGCGTCTTCGGTTTCAAGCCCACGCACGGCCTGATTCCGCGCACCGGTATCCTGAGGCTCTCGAATCTGCTCGACCATGTCGGCCTGTTCTCCCGTTCTCTCGAGGATCTCGCGCTGCTTGCCGAGGAGCTGGCGGCCTTCGATGAGGGCGACCCGGACAGCCGCCCGCGCGGCCGGGTGCCCTTCACGAGCATCCTCAAGGAGGAGCCGCCGATCCGGCCGATGCTGGGCTTTCTCAGGACGCCGCACTGGGAACGCATGACGCCGGAAGCGAGAGAGGCTTTCGACGAGCTGCGCGGCGAGCTCGGAGACTGCATCGAAGAGGTGGACCTGCTGCCCTCGGCGAGCGAAGCGTGGGACTGGCAGAAGACCGTCATGGAGGCCGACATGGCGGCGAACTTCGAGCGCGAATGGGAGCGCGGACGCGACAAGCTCTCGCCGCAGCTTCGAGGGCTGATCGAGCGCGGGCGCGAGATCAAGGCGCTCGACTACAAGCGAGCGGTGCGCGGAGCCGGGCTGGCGGCCGAGAGCTTCGATGAGCTGTTCATGGAGCGCTTCGATGCGATCGTAACGCCGGCATCGCTCGGCACCGCTCCGAAGGGCCTCGGGTCGACCGGCGACCCGTGCTTCTGCACGCCCTGGAGCCTGCTTGGAATGCCCGCGGTATCGCTACCGCTGATGCAGGGAGCCGGCGGTTTGCCGCTCGGCGTGCAGCTCGTCGGGCGCCGCGGCTTCGACGCGCGCCTGCTGCGCACCGCGCGCTGGCTGATGGGCCGCCTCGACTCGCAGGGCTAGCGAGCCGACGCCCACGGTCTTCATCGACTCGAGCTCGGCGCGCAGCCGCTCGAGCTCGCTGCGGTCGCTGAATGTCAGCACCCAGTGCGTGTGGCGGCCGTCGCTGTCGCGCACTACGCCCAGCGAGAGCTCGACGTGCTGCGCGGTCCCGCTCTTGTGCCAGACCGTGAGCTCCCAGCGCGCCGGCGATTGCGAGACCACCTTCTGCATCAGCGCCTGATCGCCGCGCAGCACCAGCTTGGCGAGCGGGTGGCCGATTACTTCGCTTTCGGCGAAACCAAAGTAGGCGGCGAATGCGGCGTTGACGTAGCAAACAAGGTGATTCGCGTCCCCGGCGCCCAGCAGGGCCAGCGGCACGCCGCAGTTGTTCAACGCGGCGCGCGACAGGGCGCTGTCGGAGAGCAGCTGGAAGAGTGCCGGCGCGGCGAGCGCCTTCGCGGGCCTGGATAACGGCTTCATGCCCCGCTTTTGCCATGAATCCGCGGGGCGAACAAGGAAGAGAGTGCGCGTTAGCGCGGGTTTTTCAGCGCGCCCGTGACAAAGTCGGCACTAGGCGGCGCGGCGCGAGCGCTCGGAAAGCGAATAGCAGAACCGGCGCAGGCGACCCAGGTCGGCCGTCTCGATGGCGCCGCGCAGGAAGTCCATGTTGCGGTCGATCTCGGTCTGATACAGGTCGGCGCCGTCGAAATGCGCGGCGGCGAAGCGATCGACGCCTCCGAGCCTGCGGTCGATGCGCGTGCGGGCCACGTACTCATAGAAGCCCGGCGTCTTCATGATGAGATCCTCCGGCGACGCATAGCGCACGACGTCCTTGCCGTTGGGCAGCGTCTCGCGCGCCACCTTGCCGAGGACGAACTCCTGGTACAGGAATTCGCGGCATTTCTCGAGGTACATCCGGTCGGACATCTGTCCGATGAGATCCGCGGTGCCGACCATGCAGCCGAGCAGCCGGTCCTTCGGATCCTCGACCACGATGTCCTCGATCTCCATCTCGTAGCCGGTGAAATGGACGAGGCGCGCCGCGAGCGAGGTCTCCGGCTGGAAGCCGATCTTCGGCAGGTAGGTGGAGACGAAATCAGCGCTGCGGCTGACATGGATCTTGGTGAACGCGGCGCCGTTCTCGACGTGGCTCTCGGAGCTGCGCTTGAGATAGCCCGAATCGTGCAGCAGCGCCACGAGCACGCCGAGCGTCGCGCGCCGGCTGCCGAGCCGATCCGCTTCCGCGCTCGCGCGCTCGTGCCCGTCGATCATGCGCGCCATGGCGAGCGTCATGTCCAGCGTATGGCGCATGTCGTGGTACAGCGTGTCGCAGGCGAGGTAGCCGGGATAGCGGCCCTCGAAGAGCGCCGCGAAGTCGTCGAAGCCGCGCGCGAGCGCGCTGAAGTCGGCGCCAGGGAACCGCGCGGCGAACAGGCCGAGCACGGCGTCGCGCACCTGCTGCGGCTCTTCTACGTTAACGCGGTTGCTGACGTCGTTCTGGTTTAGTCGATCCCGCATCACCGGCCGCGCGGCCAGCCCCCCCTCGAGCGGAATTATCCCGCCCGGGGCAGAGCAAAAGCAACGGGAGACGGCCTGTAAGCCGGGTTCTGTGATCCCGGGCCGGGCAGAACCCGGCTGGGAACGGCAGCCATTCCTCTGGACCTGAAGTTACCCACAGGCCTCAAGCCACCTACCCGCAAACGCTTCGGCCGAGCCGGCCGCGGTGTGTTGCCACACCTCGCTTGCCTATTTGGTGTTGCTCCGGATGGAGGTTGCCGCGTTTCACCCCTCGGCTTGCGCCGAGGACTCGTCTCTGTGGCCCTCTTCGTCACGTCGCCGTGCCAGGGCGTTACCCTGCATCCCGCTCTGCGGAGCCCGGACTTTCCTCCATGCGGTGACCTGCACAGCGGCTGCCTGGCCGACTCCCGGGGGCATTCTACTTCGGCAGGTCGCGTCTGAAGGGCCGAAAGTAGCGCGTGTCGTCGTAGAAATCGGCAAGGCCGCTGTCCGCGAGCCAGCCCGGATAGCCGAAGATCGGCAGCGGCGCCATGTCGCGCGGCGTCGACTCGGCCGAGAGCGAAGCGAGCCACGCCTCGGCTGCGCCGTCGGGACTCTCGCCCGGAGCCGCGAAGATCACCTTGCAGGTGATTCCTGGCCACGGCTTGAGCGACTGCTCGAGAACCGCATGGCCCAGCACGCTGATCGTCATCGATGCCGCCACCTGCGCGCGACGCGCCCAGAAGAGCTCCTTCCAGTGAAATCCGCGCACCAGCTCGCCGAGCTCGGCCGGCGCGCAGACAACGGCGCCGCCCTCGTCGAAGATCGTCAGCAGGTCGCGCAGCCGGCCGCGGCGTCCCGGCTCGAGCGGAATCTGCGCCGCGTGCATCGCATTGATGCGGGCCTTCGCGCGCGGGAAAGCGAGCCAGGCGAGGGCGTTGAACAGATCGTGCAGATTCCCGGCCCGCGTCTGCACGCAGCCCGTCTCGAACACCTTGATCTCGTAATAGGGATCCGCCGCGGCGGGCGGCACGAAACGTACGGCGCGGCCGCTTTCGGTTCGCAGCCCCGCCTCCTCCGCGAGTGCGTTCAGCGTTGCTAGCGACGCTTCCGCGCCGAGGCGCGCGTACCAGGGGCGCACCGCGGCGAAGACCGGATGAGCTAGGTCGAGAGCTTCCAGGGAAGGGTCTCGCCCGCGCGCAGCGGCACGAGGCGCTCGGCGCCGAACGGCAGGGTATCGGGCACTTTCCAATCCTCTCGCACGAGCGTCACGGTGTCGGCGTTGGCCGGAAGCCCGTAGAACGCCGCGCCGAACTCCGAGGCGAATCCCTCGAGCCTGTCGAGCGCGCCGGCCTCCTCGAAAGCGATCGCATAGAGCTCGAGCGCCGCGTGCGCGGTGTAGATGCCGGCGCAGCCGCAATCTGTCTCCTTTGCCTGCCGCGAATGCGGCGCACTGTCGGTGCCCAGGAAGAATTTGGGATTGCCGGAGGTGGCGGCCTCGACGAGGGCTTCGCGATGGTCTTCGCGCTTGAGGACGGGCAGGCAATAGTGGTGCGGCCGGATTCCGCCCATGAACAGCGCGTTGCGGTTCATGAGGAGGTGGTGCGCGGTGATCGTCGCCGCCACGTTAGGCCCCATCAGCTCGACGTAGTTCGCCGCGTCGCGCGTCGTGATGTGCTCGAGCACGACCTTCAATTCGGGAAAGCGCTCGAGCAGGGGCCCCAGCACTTCCTCGAGGAACGCCTTCTCGCGGTCGAACACGTCGATCGCCGGGTCGGTCGACTCGCCGTGCACCAGCAACGGCATTCCCATCTGCTGCATCTTCTCGAGCGCGTGGAAGCAGCGCGAGATGCGCGTGACGCCTTCGTCGGAGTGCGTGGTCGCGCCGGCCGGGTACAGCTTGACGCCGAACACGCGGCCGGAAAGCTTGGCGCGGGCGATCTCTTCCGCCGGCGTGTCGTCGGTCAGGTAAAGCGTCATCAGCGGCTGGAAGCTGGAGCCTTCGGGCAGCGCCCCCAGGATCCGCTCCCGGTAATGCAGCGCCTGCTGCGTAGTGCGCACCGCCGGCTTGAGGTTCGGCATGATGATCGCCCGTCCGAACGCCCGCGCCGAATCGGCAAGCACCGATGCCATCGATGCGCCGTCGCGCAGGTGCAGGTGCCAGTCGTCGGGACGCCTGATGGTCAGCTGGTCCATCGGCTGCGATTCTACTTTGTGCTACTTCGCGCGCTGCAGGGCCTTGCGATACAGCTCGTTGCGCGAAGCGCCGGTGATGCGGGCGGACAGTCTCGCGGCGTCGCTCGGCGGCAGCGCCTCGAGCAGCAGCGCGAGCACGCGCTCCGCGTCGATCGATGCGGGACGCTCGCCACCTGGCGCCAGAACGAGCACGAACTCCCCCTGCTCGCGATGCGGCTGCGCGTCGAGCCAGCCGGCCGCCTTGCCGAGCCGCAGCCGCGCGACCTCCTCGAACTTTTTCGTCAGTTCCCGCGCGATGGCGATTTCCCGCTCGTCGCCGAAGCGCTGGCGCAAATCCTCGAGGGACGCTCGGATGCGGTGCGGAGCCTCATAGAAGATCACCGGCCACGGTACCTCGAGCGCCTCGAGCGCCTTGCGACGCGCGGCCCCCGAGGCGGGCAGGAATCCGGCGAAAAGGAAGCGATCGGCCGCGAAGCCGCTCGCCGAGAAGGCCGCTGCGGCTGCGCTCGGCCCGGGAATCGGGCTCACGCGGATGTTGGCGCGGTGAGCTTCGCTGACGAGGAGAGCTCCCGGGTCGGAGAGCGCCGGCGTCCCGGCGTCGCTCACGAGCGCGACGTCCTTGCCCTCGAGGAGGGATGCGACGAGCTTTGCCGTGGCGGCGCGCTCGTTGTGCTCATGCAGCGCAACCGTCCGGGTCGCGATGCCATGCCGCGCGAGCAGAGTGCGCGTGGTGCGCGTGTCCTCGCAGGCGATGACGTGGCACGAGCGCAGAACGTCGACAGCCCGGGGGCTGGCGTCGGCGAGGTTGCCGATCGGGGTAGCTACGACAAATAAAGTGCCGGCAGTCGTTGGCGCAGTCATTGGAATTTGGCCGCTCGGTCAACCGCGGCACCCTTGCTTTCGTTAAGCGTGCCATGAACTGGTCGGGCGCGCGAGCGGAAGATCTGTGCGCCCAGCTCCTGCAGGGAGCCGGGCTGCGGCTGGTGGCGCGCAACTGGCGCTGCCGCCACGGCGAGATCGACCTGATCGCGGAGGAGGACGGCACGCTGGTGTTCGCCGAAGTGCGCATGCGAAGCAGCCGCGGCTTTGGCGGGGCCGCCGAAAGCGTCACGACAGCGAAGCGCGAGCGCCTGCTCGCGGCCGCGCGCCTCTATCTGTCGCGCCGTCCCGAAGCTCCGGCGCGCTTCGACGTCTTCCTGATCGATGGCGCCACCAGCCGGGTCCAATGGATCCGAAATGCGTTCGGCGAATAGCGCCTGCCTCTTCGGCACAGCGCTTTTGTGCCTGCAGGCGCTCGCCCAGGAACAGCCGCAAAATGTGCGCATCCTCGTGCAAAGCTCGCCGTTAGCCGGCTTTCGCTATCACGCCGCCGCGGAGCTCTGGCCGCAGCTGCGCGTGGGCGATCGCCTTGAGCTGCGCCGAGAGCCGGACAACCCGCACGATCCGAACGCGGTCAGCGTCTCATGGCATGGCCGCATGCTGGGCTACCTGCCCCGTCGCGAAAACGCGGCGCCATCGTGGAGCCTGGATCGCGGGCTGCCGCTGAGCGCGCGCATCAGCCGCCTGGCGGAGCACCCCAACCCGGCACGGCGCATCGAGATCGAGGTCTACGCAGAGTGACGGTGTAAAATCCACCGCATGGCAAGCGCGCAACCTCAACAAGACGCGGAACGAAGCAAGGCGCTGGCGGCCCGCGTGGCCGCGCAGTTCGCCGAGAGCGCCAAGCTCAAGCTCGACTCGGCGAACGCATTGAACGCGCCGCTGACGCGCGCCGCCACGCTGCTCGCCGAAACGCTGCGCGAGGGCGGCAAGGTCCTCGCGTGCGGCAATGGCGGCTCGGCGGCCGACGCGCAGCACTTCGCGGCCGAGCTGGTCAACCGCTTCGAGATGGAGCGCCCGCCGCTCGCCGGCATTGCTCTTACCACCGATACCTCCAACCTGACGTCGATCGCCAATGACTATGCCTGGGTGCAGGTGTTCTCCAAGCAGGTGCGGGCGCTCGGCCGGCGCGGCGACGTACTGCTCGCCATCTCGACCAGCGGCAACTCGGCGAACGTCCTCGAGGCGGTCGGCGCGGCGCACGAACTCGGCCTGCGCGTGATCGCGCTCACCGGCAATGGCGGCGGCAAGATGGCCGCGCTGGTCGGCGCCGACGACGTGCACGTGTGCGTGCCGCACAAGACGACCGCGCGCATCCAGGAAGTCCATCTTCTCGCGCTGCACTGCATGTGCGACGGCATCGATTTCCAGCTTTTCGGGGCCAAGGCTCGATGAAGGTTCTGTCGGCGACGCTCGCGGCGATTGCCTTGCTCTGGCTGGCGGGCTGCGCGCCGGTGATCGTGGGTGCGGGCGCGGTCGGGGCATTGTCAGTGTCGGAGGACCGCCGCAGCTCCGGCGCGCAGATGGACGACCAGAGCATCGAATGGCGCGCCTCAAGCCGCATCAGCGAGCGCTTCGGGTCGAAGGCCCACGTAAACGTTACGTCCTACAACCGCGCGGTGCTGCTTACGGGCGAGGTCGCCGACGAGCGCATGCGAAGCGACATCGAAAGCCTGGTGCGGGCGGTACCGAGCGTGCAGGCGACCACGAACGAGCTGGTGGTGGCCGAGCCGACGTCGCTCGGCAGCCGCACAACTGATTCCTACATCACGTCGAAGATCAAGACGCGATTCCTGGACGCCGCGAAGTTCAATGCCTTGCACGTGAAAGTGCTCACCGAAGCCGGCGTGGTTTACCTGCTCGGCGTGGTTACGCCTGCGGAAGCCGACGATGCCGTGGAGATCGCGCGCACCACCGGCGGCGTGCGCAAGGTGGTGAAGCTGTTCGAATATTGCAAGCCGACCGACGAGGTGTGCCGCGTTACCCCGCCCCCGCCGCCCCCGAAGGGCGGCAGGCCGGTGCAATAGGCGCCGGCGTGCGCGAGCCGCCGGCGTTCGAATCGAAAATCCACCCGCCGCAGGAAATCGAGCGCTGGATCGAGCTGCTGGCGCGACCGCTGGTTTTCACCAACGGCGTGTTCGATATCCTGCACCGCGGCCATGTCACCTACCTCGCACGCGCCCGTTCCCTCGGCGCTGCGCTTGTCGTCGCGCTGAACACAGACGCCTCGGTGCGCCGCCTCGGAAAGGGCAGCGATCGGCCGGTCAACCAGCTGGAGGATCGGCGGGCGCTGATCGCGGCGCTCGCTTCGGTGGACGCCGTTACGTGGTTCGACGAGGACACGCCGGAGGCGCTCGTCGAAGCGTGCCGGCCCGACATCCTGGTCAAGGGCGGCGACTGGCCGCAGGATCGGATCGCGGGCGGGCGCGGCGTGCTTGCGCGCGGCGGCAAGGTGGTCTCGATTCCCTTCGAGCACGAGCGCTCGACCACCTCGCTCATGCAGCGCATCCGGGGCAACTAACGGTACTATCCGCAAATGCGTCTGCATCAGTTGAAAGTCGACTACGACGCCGAGCAGGACCGGCTGGTGATGCTGGTGGCGACCAACGAAGGCGTCGAGCTGCGCCTGGCGCTCACGCGGCGCTTCGTGAAGCTGCTTTGGCCCCTGCTGGTCAAGCTCGCCGAAGAAGCGAGCCCCCGCATCCGCACGCAGGCCAATCCGGAAGCCCGCAAGGCGTTGCTTGGCTTGGAGCATGAGCATGCCGTGTCCAAGGCGGATTTCTCCAAGCCCTACGACGCGGTCGGCAGCACCACTCCTCTGGGGGAAACGCCGCTCCTCCTCGCCCGCATCCAGACCGGCCACGATCGGAACGGACAACCCGTCGTCGCCCTGCACCCGGCGCAAGGGCAAGGCATCACTCTCACTTTCGACTCCGTCCTGCTGCACTCCGTCTGCCGCCTGTTGCAGGCGGCGGTGAAGAAAAGCGATTGGGACATGGAGCTGAAGTTGCCCGGCGCCGACCCGCAGGAGAGCCCCGAGCGCGTCGCGCGCACCCTGAATTGACTTATAATTCAAGGTATTCATTCAAGTAGTTGGAGCAGGTCGCCACATCGATTCCGATTTTTCACAACTTAATCTGATCCCGCCGCTCATGGCGGCGGTCGCGGAGCTGGGGTACGAGAAGCCCACTCCGATCCAAGAGCAGGCGATCCCCCTGGTGCTGCAGGGGCGGGACCTCATGGCCGGGGCGCAGACCGGCACCGGCAAGACCGCGGCTTTCGCGCTGCCGATCCTTCAGCGGCTTTCGCAATTCGCAAGTACTTCCGCTTCGCCGGCCCGTCACCCGGTGCGTGCGCTTGTCCTGACGCCGACACGCGAGCTGGCCGTGCAGGTGGCCGAGAGCTTCCGCGACTACGGCAAGCACGTGCCGCTGCGCAGCACCGTCGTCTATGGCGGCGTGGACATGAACGCGCAGATCGCGGAGCTGCGCAAGGGCGTCGAGATCCTCGTGGCGACCCCGGGTCGGCTCCTCGATCACGTCCAGAACAAGACGGTGATGTTCAACCAGGTTTCGATCCTGGTGCTCGACGAGGCCGATCGCATGCTGGACATGGGCTTCCTGCCCGACATCAAGCGCATCATCGCGCTCCTGCCCGCGCAGCGTCAGAACCTCCTCTTTTCGGCCACCTTTCCCGACGAGATCCGCAACCTGGCGAAATCGCTGCTGACCAATCCGGCGGAGGTGCAGGTCGCCACGCGCAATGCGGTCGCCGACATGATCACGCATATCGTGCATCCGGTCGCGCGCGAGAAAAAGCGCGAGCTCCTCGCTTACCTGATCCAGACGCGCGAGCTGAAGCAGGTGCTGGTGTTCTCCGGCACGCGCATCGGCGCCAACCGTCTTGCGCACCAGCTGCGCAAGGACCACATTCATGCCGATGCAATTCACGGCGACAAGTCCCAGGCCGAGCGTGAAGCCGCCCTGCAGGACTTCAAGGCGGGCAAGACGACGGTACTGGTGGCGACCGACGTCGCCTCGCGCGGCCTGGACATCGAGGGCCTGCCCCAGGTCATCAACTTCGACATCCCGCGTTCGCCCGAGGACTACGTGCACCGCATCGGCCGCACCGGTCGCGCCGGCCTGACGGGCGAAGCAATTTCGCTCGTGGCCCCGGAAGACCACGAAGCGGTCGCCGCGATCGAGCGCCTGATCAAGAAGAAGATCGATAAGGTGCTGGTACCTGGATTCCAGCCGAACGCCGGAACCGTTGCGACGCTAATCGGCGGTGAAGCCCGGCACGGCGGCGACAGCCGCCCGCCGCGGCGTGGCCGCGAGGCAGAGAGGGAGCCGCGGCGCGATCGCGAACGGGGCCGTCCGCAGCACCAGCCGCGCCGCGAGCAGCCGCAGCGTCCGCCGGCCGATCCGATTTTCTCGAAGCCTTACGAGCCATCGCAGGCGCCGAGCGCGGCTGCGGAGCCGAAGCCGGAAGTCAATCAAGGCAAGCGCAAGCGCCCGCAGGTCGCCGCCCTTCTCGGCGGCATCAAGAGGTAAGACTCCTAGACGCAGCGCGCGCCGTCCACCTCGACGCAGACGCCGCTCACCATCGCAGCTTCGTCGGACGCCAGGTAGAGGCAGGCATTCGCCACGTCGAGCGGCGTTGAAAATCGCCCGAGCGGAATCGTCGCGAGAAACCGCTTTTTCGCCTCGTCGGTCAGCGCGCCCCCGGCGAATTCGGCGGACAGCGCCGTGTCGGGGCTGAACACCGGGTTCACGCAGTTGACGCGAATCTTGTCGGGCCCGAATTCGGCGGCCATCGACTTCGACATCAGGATGACCGCGCCTTTCGAGCTGTTGTAGACCGTGAGCCCGGGCCGGGGGCGCAACCCCGCGGTCGAGGCGATGTTGACGAAGCAGCCGCCGCCGCGCTTTCGGAACACCGGCACGGCGTGCATGGCCGAGAGGTAGACGCTCTTCACGTTCACGGAATAGACGCGGTCAAACTCCGCTTCGCTGACTTCCACGTAGGGCTTGTTGCGATGCGTCCAGCCGGCGTTGTTCACGACGATATCGAGGCCCGCGCCGGCGGCCTGCACGAGCTTTGCCCAGTCCGCGCCCTTGGTCACGTCCGCGAGCACGAACTGCCCGCCGATCTCGCGTGCTACGCGCTCGCCGCCCTGCGCGTTGATGTCGTTCACGACGACCTTCGCGCCTTCCTGCGCGAAGCGGCGCGCGATGCCCTCGCCGAATCCGGAGCCCGCGCCAGTGACGATTGCCGTCTTCCCCTTGAGCCTCATCGTTCCTCCTGCGGCCGCTTGAACGGGCTATGTTCGCATAGCTCGTCGACGTAGCGCGCAATGTTCGCGCCCTCGCGCTCGAGATAGTCCTCGATGGCGCGCGCGAAGCGGGGGTCGGCCAGCCAGTGGGCGGAAAGCGCCTCGACCGGCATCAGGCCGCGAAAGATCTTGTGTTCTCCCTGCGCGCCGCCCTCGAACACCTCCAGCCCGCGGGCGATTGCGTAATCGATCGCCTGGTAGTAGCAGCATTCGAAATGCAGAAGAGGCACGTGCTCGATTGCGCCCCAGTAGCGGCCATAGAGCACCTTGCTGTCGCGCAGGAACAAGGATGCCGCGATCGGCCTGCCGTCTCGCTCGGCCAGCACCATCATGACGTTGTCCGGCAGCGAGGCGCCGATGCGCACGAAGAACTCCAGGTTGAGATAGGGCGTGGAGCCGTGCGCGGAGTAAGTGCGCCGGTAGCACCGGTTGAAGAACTCCCAGTGCGCGCGCTCGATCGCCTCGCCGTCCAGCCAGCGCAGGCTCACGCCGGCATCGCGCACGCGCCTGCGCTCCTGGCGGATGTTCTTGCGCCGCGCATGCGAGAGCCGGGCGAGGAAGGCCTCGAAATCCGCGTAGTCCTCATTGCGCCAGTGGAACTGCACCGTTCGCCGAAGCATCATCCCCTGGTCGCGGAGCAGCTGCGCCTCGTCCTCGTTCGTGAAGAGCACGTGCAGCGAGGAGGTGCGGCGGGCGACCTCCAGCGCCGCCGAGGCAAGCGCGGCGCGGTCCCTTTCGCTTGCCGCGAGGATCCGCTTGCCGCGCACGGGAGTGAACGGCACGGCGGCCAGGGCTTTCGGATAGTAGGCGACGCCATGGCGCTCGTGGGCGTCGGCCCAGGCCCAGTCAAAAACGTATTCGCCGTACGAATGGGTTTTGAGGAAGAGCGGCATCGCGCCGGCGAGCGCTCCGGAGCGGCGCAGGATGAGGAATTGCGGCAGCCAGCCGCTGCGCGCGGCGGCGCAGCCCGTCTCGATCAGCGCGGAAAAGAACTCGTGCCTGACGCTCGGCTGCTCTCCGGCGAGTGCGTTCCACTCTTGCGGATCGACTCCGGCGAGCGACTCTACGACCTCGATGCTCTCCAAGACGCTAGAGTACAATGCTCGCCAACGACCCGCGGAGGAATGCAATGAAAAAGATCGAAGCCATCGTGAAGCCGTTCAAGCTCGACGAAGTGCGCGAAGCGCTGTCGGAAGTCGGCGTCACCGGACTGACCGTCACCGAGGTGAAGGGTTTCGGGCGCCAGAAGGGCCATACGGAACTCTATCGCGGCGCCGAGTACGTGGTCGACTTCCTGCCGAAGGTAAAGATCGAAGTGGTAGTGCCCAACACCCAGGTAGAGGGCGCGATCGATGCGATCGTCAAGTCGGCGCGCACGGGCAAGATCGGCGACGGCAAGATCTTCGTCACCTCCGTGGAGCACGTGGTGCGCATTCGCACCGGCGAGACGAACGAAGCCGCGGTCTAGGCGCAATACGCCCGCCGGGCGGGCTAGGACTTCAGCAGTACCAACACGGCGCCGCTGCCACCCTCGGCGGCAGGCGCCTGGCAGTACGCCAGCACTTCCTCTCGCAGCAGCCACTTCCGCAGCTTTGCCTTGAGCACCGGCTCGCGGTTTCGCGAGCCCAGGCCCTTGCCATGGACAATGCGCACGCAGCGCCGGCCGCGCTGCACGCATCGGCGCAGAAATTCGGCGACCGCAACCTCGGCCTCGACTCGATTCATGCCGTGCAGGTCGAGCGCGTCCTCGATGACCCAGTGGCCGCGGCGAAGCTTGCGCAGCACGTCGCGCCGCACGCCATGGCTTGCATAGACGAGCTCGGCGCCGGAGTCGAGCGCATCATCGACCGATAGCGGGCCGCTGAGGGATTCGGCGAGCGCTGCGCGCTCATCGCGTTGCGTTTGCCGCGGGATCGGCAAAGGGCGCCGCGGCGCGAGCGGCTTGCGGCGCGGCTCGACGAGAGGCTGGACTCCGGCTAGCGCTTTGCGGAAATCCTCGTCGTCAGGCGGCGTGCGCATCGAGGTACTTCTCCGCGTCGAGAGCCGCCATGCAACCGGTGGCCGCGCTGGTCACCGCCTGCCGGTACACGTGGTCCTGGACGTCCCCGGCGGCGAAAACACCCTGGACGCTCGTGGCCGTCGCGAACCCGTCGCGCCCGCCGCGGGTGACGATGTAGCCGTTCTGCATCTCCACCTGGCCTTCGAAGATGCCGGTATTCGGCGTGTGGCCGATCGCGACGAAGAAGCCTTTCGCGACGATTTCGCTCTGCGCCCCGTTCTTCATGCCGCGCACGCGCACGCCGGCGACCCCCGCCGCGTCGCCGAGCACTTCCTCCACCACGGAGTCGAGGACCAGCTTGATCTTGCCTTCGCCGACGCGCTTCATGAGTTTGTCGATCATGATTTTTTCGGCGCGGAACTTGTCGCGCCGATGCACAAGCGTGACGCTGCGGCAGATGTTGGCGAGATAGAGCGCTTCCTCGACCGCGGTATTCCCGCCGCCCACCACCACGACATCCTGGCCCTTGTAGAAGAACCCGTCGCACGTCGCGCAGGCGGAGACTCCCTTGCCCATGAGCTTCTGCTCCGAGGGCAGGCCGAGATACTTGGCGCTAGCGCCGGTCGCGATGACGAGCGCATCGCAGGTGTAGGTGCTCGAATCGCCTTCGAGGACGAACGGGCGCTGACCCAGCTTGACCGTATGGATGTGGTCGAAGACGACCGCGGTCTCGAAGCGCTCGGCGTGCTCCTGGAAGCGCTGCATCAGCTCGGGACCTTGCACGCCGCTTGCGTCGGCAGGCCAGTTGTCTACGTCGGTGGTCGTCATCAGCTGGCCGCCCTGCGCGATGCCGGTGATGAGGAGGGGACGCAGGTTGGCACGTGCAGCGTAGACGGCTGCGGTATAGCCGGCCGGCCCTG
>Ga0097621_100002103_pt1 | contig 13651 bp, 10 predicted proteins | sample KBSMisM72_FD_73165 | JGI IMG/M metagenome (GOLD analysis project Ga0097621, IMG submission 73165) | Miscanthus rhizosphere microbial communities from Kellogg Biological Station, Michigan, USA - KBS Miscanthus M7-2 (version 2) (version 2) | ecosystem: Host-associated > Plants > Roots >... | reverse complement strand
CCTGGTCCGCCAAAAACAGGATTAATAACGACCGCCCAACAGACTGAGCGTTTGTCAGTTAGCTAAATCAGTTCTATTCGTTGGGTCAACACTCCGGACTGCCGCCCCTACGAATAACGCCAACACTTGCAGCCGCGTCCTTTTTGAGGGGACGTGGCTGTTGTGCTTTAATCGATTCATTGCAAACACAGCCGGAGTAATTACTAGTAAAGCATTCATTATGGGACTTTTTTGGAGAAGAAAATCTGGGGATGAGTTTGTCAGACTTGGTCTAAACGAACCCGTTGCCAGGAAAGAAAGCGAAACCGCAGCCGTAGCGAGCAAACTTGAGAAGCCCACTGCCGCGCCGGAACTCGTTCCGTCAACCAGTGGTGGCGGACCAACACCAACGCCCATCCCCGTCGAATCAAAACCAGAGGTCGAGAGGGTGCGTCTGGTCGCTCAGCCTGAACATGTGCCAGCTATTCGCGAAAAGCCGGTTCCCTCAAGATCTCCTTTTGCCACGTCTGTACTTGGCCTAAATCTTTCGATCGAAGAACTGCAAGCGCAGGAGGCAGCTCTTGAACAGGAATTCTCAGCAAGATTTCGCCGCGCTGTTTCCGCAACCCGCGAGTCGCTGTCGGAAAGACTCGACACAGTCTTTGCCGGTCGAAAGCAGATTGATGATGAGCTTCTGGATCAACTTGAAGAAGCTTTGATCGCTGCGGATATCGGAGTTCCGACGACGCTCGAGGTCCTCGAAACTGTGCGACGCGGAATTGCCCGAAAACAGATTAATGATCTTGATGCACTGAAGAATGCGATCAAGACGGAGTTGCTGACTATTCTCCGTTCGTCGGAACGACAGGGAGTCGCTTCGGAGACGACTGTGCCTGATAGTGTGGCGCCTTACGTCATGATGATCGTCGGTGTTAATGGCGTTGGTAAAACGACAACAATCGGGAAACTAGCACAGCGAATCAAAGCCGAAGGCAATGATGTTCTGATCTGCGCGGCTGATACCTTCCGTGCTGCTGCCTCTGACCAACTGGCAATCTGGGCGGAACGTACGGGGGTGCCATTGATTCAGCAGAAGCAGGGAACTGATCCAGCAGCTGTGCTCTTTGACTCACTTAAGGCCGCAAAAGCACGCGGGTCGGAGGTGCTGATTGTTGACACTGCGGGACGACTGCACAACAAATCAAACTTGATGGCTGAGCTTGAGAAGATGAAGCGCGTCGCTGGACGTGAAGTCGAAGGCGCTCCACACGAAACGTTACTGGTAGTCGATGCGGTGACAGGTCAGAACGGTCTTGAGCAAGCACGTCAGTTCTTAAAAGTGGCGGGAGTAACCGGAATCGTGCTCACCAAGCTTGATGGCACAGCAAAAGGTGGAATTGCCGTGGCAATAGCGAAGGAGTTGAGCTTACCGATTCGTTATGCAGGCATCGGAGAAAAGGTTGACGATCTGGTTGTGTTTGATCCGGAACAGTACGTAAACGGACTCTTTGGTTAGTTCTATCCTGACGAGACTCGTAGAGTGCAGACTACAACTTCAACTCTTAGCGAACCGACAGCAACGTGGACCGAAGCAGACCGCCGGTTCATGTTGCGTTCGCTTGAATTGGCAAAGAAAGGTTCAGGACTAGTCAGTCCTGGCCCACTAGTAGGTTGTGTCATCGTCGATCGGTCAGGAACAGTCGTCGGCGAAGGCTTTTATGTTTTTGAAGACGTGAATCACGCTGAAACCATCGCCTTACGACAGGCGGGAGACAAGGCGCAAGGCGGCACGGCTTACGTTTCGCTTGAACCACATGCGCACCACGGACGCACGCCGCCATGCACCGACGCACTAATCGAGGCCGGCATCCAGCGAGTCGTTGCCCCAATTGAAGATCTAAATCCCAAGGTATCGGGCAAAGGATTTGCGCATTTGCGAAATGCAGGGGTCGACGTTCACACCGGACTGCTCGCCGAAGAAGCCTCTAAAGTAAACGAGGCATACCTTCATTTCATGCGCACTGGTCGGCCGTTCGTCCACTTGAAATTAGCTGTGTCGCTGGACGGCAAGATCGCCACACGAACTGGCGACTCGCGTTGGGTTGCTGGACCGGAAAGTCGCGCTCGCGCACATGAACTGCGGCATGAATACGATGCGATTCTTGTGGGAGTCGGCACTGCCTTGATTGATGACCCGCAGCTTACCGATCGCTCGGGAATGAAACGGAGGCGGCCCCTCGTGCGAGTTGTTCTGGACGATAGAGCGCAACTCCGAGAGACCTCGCAATTGGTCGCCTCGGCGAAGGAATGGCCGGTGCTTCTTTTCGTAGGACCAGAGGCTGACGACAGTAGACTGAAAGAAATGGAAGACCAAGGCGTCGAAATTGCTAAAACGAGCGATCGAGATCTGTTGCCGCTTTTAGACGAACTAGGTAAGCGAGGGTTGCAAAGTCTTTTAGTGGAAGGCGGCGCAGGCATTTCCGGTGAATTTATTGACGCAGGCCTGGTAAATAAGGCGACGTTCTTTATCGCCCCGAAGATTGTTGGTAGCGTCGAAGCGCTAAGTGCGGTGAAGGGAATCGGTGTTGAATTGATGCGAGATGCGCACACGCTGAAAGATGTGATGATTTCTCAGCGGGGTGATGACATCGAAGTAACTGGTTATCTTTTGCCCAAAGAGTAACCGGCGTGTCTGATGAAACGGCAAATCTTTCCTTCGCGAGTCATCGTCCTACCAAACGACTCGGTCAGAACTTCCTCAAAGATCCCGGAATCATAAAAAGAATAATCGAATCATTTTCCCCTAAGGCCGACGAGACAGTGATTGAAGTCGGACCGGGAAAGGGCGCACTAACTGCTGAACTGGTTGATCATGGTGCTCGAGTTATAGCTATCGAATTCGATCGGAACCTTGCCCCCCTTCTAAGCGAGCGGTTTGCGGGCCGAGATAATTTTCGACTGCTTCAGGCTGACGCACTGGAAACGGATTTTTGCGCTGAGATTCAACCCGCACTGACTGCCAGACTTATTGCCAACCTTCCCTACAATATTTCCACTGCCATACTGCAACGACTGATTACACAGCGTCGTTGCCTTGAAGAGATGGTGCTGATGTTGCAAAAAGAAGTCGTTGAGCGGATACAAGCGCCAGCAGGCTCAAGTGAAAGAGGTTACTTGTCAGTGCTGGTTGAGGCTTACTGCGAGACCGAGAAGCTATTCGACGTTTCACCCGGATCATTTCGACCGCGTCCGAAGGTCTGGAGCACGGTGGTGCGACTTAGATTTCGTTCGCAACTCGGAGGTGAGATTAGAAGTGAAGAACTGTTGTGGTCATTGGTCAGCGCAGGGTTTAGGCAGAAGAGGAAGACCATTCTCAATAATCTGCGGAATGCAACAGGAAAGCTTCAGGAAGTTATTAAACAGAATGGAGGAGCGAGTATTGTCTTGTGTAAAGCGGGAGTGGATCTGCAACGAAGGGCTGAGACTCTGGCTTTGGAAGAATGGGGCCAGATCGTCAGGGCTATGGAATAGTCGCTGGTATTCGTCGCTCTGGGATTACTTTTATTCCATTCTTTGGTCTCAGTGATAACGCCGGCAACACCTCAACTTTGTGACCAGCGGAGAGTGAAAATCGAAAGCGCTGACCAATCGTTGCGAGTAGTAAGACTATCTCCATCATCGCAAAGTAGTTTCCAATACACTGCCTCGGTCCACCACCAAAAGGGAAGTAAGCATACTTCGGCAGTTGTTCAGTTCTTTCCGGTCTCCAACGATCAGGATCAAAATCGTCCGGATTCTCAAAGTAACGTTTGTCGCGCTGTGTCACCCATTGAAACGCGAAAACCTGACTGCCCTTTGGAACACGAAAACCGCCAATCTCAGTTTCTTCTAAAGCCTCGCGACCCACTGCGTATGCCGGCGGGTAGAGCCTCATAGTTTCTTTGGCAATCATCTCGGTATACGTGAGCCTCGTGAGGTCATTAACAGATGGCATTCGACCTTGCAGCACGTCGTCTAACTCTTCATGAAATTTCTTTTCAGCGGAAGGATTAGTCGCCAGCAGATACCAACTCCACGAAAGCGCCAGGGCGGTTGTTTCATGCCCTGCGAGGAACAGCGTCATCACTTCATCTCGAAGTTGCGCATCCGTCATCTGACTGCCGTCGTCGTCCTGGGCCTGGAGTAACATTGAAAGCAGATCACCTTCGTCAGATCGGCTCGCGCGACGTTCCGAGATGATCCGAAAGACAATGCGATCAATTTCCGAGACAGCCTTGAAGTAACGACGATGTGCAGGTGTTGGAAGGCGGTTGTCGAGAATCCACTTCAACGTCGCCTGCGATGCAAACGGTTTCACAAGTTGAGAGAGTGTGGCGCCGACATGATCGGCGTCGTTTGACACATCGGCGTTGAAGAGTGTTTTAACGACAACCTCGAGAGTCAAGCGAGTCATATCACGAGAGATGTCCAACTCTTCGCCTTCGCGCCACCTACTGATCGAGCGAGTAGCGTAATCAACCATAACTTCAGCGTAAGAGTTGATCCTTTGACGGTGAAAGGCGGGTTGAGCCAAACGTCTTTGTCGTCTCCAGAACTCGCCCTCGCTCGTGACTAATCCATTGCCGACCAATCGCGCAAAGAATGGTGAACGTAGCGACCCTGCCTTGCGATAGCTCTTTGCGTCTGTCGTTAACAACGCTTCGATGTCGGTCGGGTTGAAGAGAAAGTAAGCGTGAACGTAGAGAAATCGTGCGCGAACCACATCACCAAAGTCACGACAACGCGTTATGAATCCGAACGTGTCGTTATTGAACTCACGCATAACGCCGAGGATGAAATGACCTTTTGGCCCAGGCGGCAAAGGCAGACTCTTTCGAGCCTTTGCTGTTGACGTTATCTCCTGCGCTACTTTCATGACTTTAGAAGATCGGTGTAAATGCCAGGCTCGCTTTCAGGAATCACTATTGCGCCAACCGTTTTCTCATAAAAGCTGACCGGACCCGCACCTCCGATGATCCCGTACACGTAACCCATCTCACGAAGTCCCCAGAGTGAGGAGAGAAGCAGCGCCGTTCCAACTCCTTCACCTCGCAGCGACTCGAGGACGCCGGTTGGACCGAAGAATGCCCTGCGGGTGCATTCATAGGCGCTGAATCCAACCAGCTTGTGTTCGAGTGTCGCGACAAAGACCGAGACTGGTTTATTCGCAAAGCCGACTTGAACTTCGTCGGCCCACGCAGCAGAGAAATTTTCAACGATGAAATCACGAACCTGTGTGAGCTCGAAGGGGTGACCCCTCCGAATGACGATCTTTTGGTTGTGAAGCAACGGTGTTGGAGGCAGTTTTAAAAGATTCACCAGTAGGTCCGGCATCTCGGTTGTCTTTCTTATTCGACCTGGAACGGAAGACGCTGAGATGCGCTGGTCTTGGCGAGTCGATCGCTAATTGTTATCTGGATTTCATACCTCCCGGCCTGGAGACTCTCGAGTGGGAATTGGCCTGCGTACGGTATTCGTGCCAGATCGGTCATACCTTGTGTCGACAACTTTCGTTCGCCTGTATTGACCACCGAGGCTCCGTTACGAAAGACTTCAACGTGAGCCGTGATATCCGGAGTGGCACCAGCCGCAGCACCGTTCACATTGTAGATGAACAATAAAAAGCTCAACTGCGACGATTTCGGGAACCGGTGATCGACACTGAATTGAGGTTCGGCGGTTGAACTGGTCTCACCTTTCTTCGCAGCGCGTAACAAGAGAGAACTTAACGTGAGACGCTTCGACGTGAGATCCGGAATTTCAACCCACTCCGAAGCACTACCGACTTTGCCACTTTTTTCGTCACGAACAGCGGCGCGAATCTGATACAGGCCTGGCGTTAACTTAGCTTTGTAGTTGTATACGACACCCGTGTCTTGCGAAGTGAATTGAGCCGGCAACGCGTTGACAGTCAATCGAGTTCTGAAACTTGCCGACGTTTTCCCCTGGTCGTTGAGGATTACCCCGGCTAGATCGAACGCTGCCTGTTTCGCATCGCTTCCATAATCCAGGGCGGTCGCCGAAGTTAACACGCCTGCACTAACAACCGGTCCATTGTCAGGTGTGTCTACAAACGTTGCTGAGACGGTGAGCGGTATGTTGTGTGTTGACAATGGTGCGGAGAGCGCCTGCTTCAGCTCAGCATCGGGTTGAGTCTTCGTTGATGAATCTGGTGCTGCTGGATTGCTCGCTGTTGTTGTTGCAGATGCGAGATTCGTTAAGTAGCCTTTCGGCAGTCGCACTGTTAGATCAGGACGATTCAGGACTGCGATTTCGATCCGTTTGAAGCCGGCAGCTTTTTGTTCTTCAGAATCAGGCCGCCAGGAAAGAAGGTAGTAATTCGACGTCTCACGAACAGCGCGATTAATTCCGTCGGTGAGGTTTTCAGAGTTGAGTAGCGCGCGACCACCTGTATCACTGGCCAATGCAGAAAGGGCGTCCTGTGACGCACTGATTTCACCAATGTTCGACCTCGCAAGTTTGCCTTCCGGATCAGCACGATTCGAGGTGACGTCCGTCATGGAGATCATTCCTCTTGCATCAAGCGAGTAAATGACGACACCCGAACGAACTGCAGCATCAGTAACCTCTCTGAGCTTGGTTGCGAATCCAGTGTTTCGATCGTTTAGGTAGAACCCGTCAGAAACAAAGAAAACCAACTTGCGTCCGCTTTGTTGAGCGGCAGTGCGCATGAGACTTTCGAGACCTGCGAGCGTGTTGGTAGTCACATCCGTCGACTGCTTCAAGATCAATCGTGCTCGTTCCTTAACCTGGTGTTCGGCGATTTCGCGCGACATCCCACTACTTGGCTTGTTCGGTGTTATTCCAGCAGATGTGCCTGCCGCTCCTCCACCTCGTGGTGGTCCAACGGCTCCGCCAACGCTCGAAAAGTTCGTGGCTTTTAACAATTCATTTGTGTAGTAGGTGAGGGAATCCCTGTCGCCTGCGTCGATTCGCGTCGCAGCGTACTCCGTCATTGGTATTGATTCCGTGTCGTGGACCACGTATGGGCGGTGATTTAGTCGGGCGATTGCAGCTCGCAACACAGCTTTGTGGTTCGTGAACTGTTGAAGGAATCCTATCTGGCCGGTGGCCGAGGCGATTGCAACGTAGTCAGTTGCGGCCATTTGTTTTTCGACGAAGTCGGTTATGACCGAACGTGTCTTCTGCACGCTCTTCGCAGAAAGATGCAGGTCATCGATAAAGAAAACAATGGTTCGTCCCCGGTACTCAGCATTTGCTGAAATGGCTGTGGACGTCGCAGGTTGTCCACTGCGTGCCGCGGCCACCTGATAACGTTCCTGTTCAGTGCCGGCGGCAATCCTGCTGAAGAACTGAATCGACTGAGGCTTACCATCAATCTTTAGTTGAAAGTCTTCAGGGCGGAGCCCGTCGACAAATACGCCTTGCTTATCAAATACAGCAACCGAAGTTTGGACGAGTGACGTATCAACGCGGATTACATCGTCGCGCTGTTCAGGAACCGGCTTTGATTGTTGTTGTGGGAAGGCCGAGTAGAACAGCGACAGTGAAAGGCAGAGAGTAATGATTAGTTTCTTCATGCAGGTATTCCCCGGGGTAGATTTCCAATTTCAGTTGCAGAATTCTAACATGAGGTGCAGCAGGACTTTCCGTCGGTCTCAACCGATTTGCACAGACAGCATTGAGATTGAGCCTCCATCCACCCCAGTAACCGGGAAGCTAATCTCATCAACTTCTTGCTGCAGCGCTATGACATACAGTAAAGGCAGGTAGTGTTCTGGCGTCGGAATGGACAAAAGCGCATCGCGACCGAGTGTCTCATAAGAAATCAACGGCTTGTGATTTCCGGCAATCAGATGCGCCTTTGCTTCAGTCTCAAATTGAGTTGCCCACTCGAAGGGTTCAGCAGCATGTTGCCCCCACGCATACGTATGCAGATTGTGAACGAGGTTGCCGCTTCCAATTATCAACAGGTTCTCATCACGCAACGGGCGAAGCATTTGAGCCAGCTCGTAGTGAAATGCTGGCGGCTGTGTTTCATCGATGCTTAGCTGCACCACCGGTACGTCGGCGTCCGGAAAAACGTGACAGAGAACCGACCAGGTTCCGTGATCGAGTCCCCACTCGTAATCAAGACTGACCGGTGTCGGGTTCAAAAGTTCTTGTACTCGTTCTGCCAGCTTTCGATCACCTCGAGCAGGATACCGAACACGATAAAGCTCCGGCGGAAAACCTCCGAAGTCGTGAATGGTGCGCGGTTCTGCCATGGCAGTTACGTGGGTTCCAGGTAGATACCAGTGCGCCGATACCGAAAGAATCGCCGAGGGCCGAGGAATTGTTTGACCGATGGTGCTCCACGCTTTTGTGTAGGAGTTTTCCAGAATTGCGTTGAGCGGATTGCCATGGCCAAAGAAAATCGCCGGCATAGTTGATGAAGACATTCGAAACTCCTCGCAAAGACTTATTCAGCTTGGCTTGCAAAAAGTTTGCTTGTAGTCCGCGATCAGCGGACGACTGTTAATAGCCCAGCACTTCAGTGCTGGGGCAACGACATCAAACGAGCGAGTCCGTGAAGCGGACGAATGAGCGAAAATCCATAGCCAATTGTTTCAAGTACGCTCGTGTCAGCCATCCGTTTCACGGACTGAAAAAAAACAATCATCGGTGTCCCAGCGATAAATCGCTGGGCTATTGTCATTCGTCCGCTTCGCGGACCACAGGCTGGCCTCTATCCAAAATCCATTCAGTTTGTTTTAGATCTTTCTTAATCGTCTCTAGAACCACCCTCGAAGTATCTAAAACGAAGTCTACTTAACGAAGACCCAAGACTAAAAGCCGAAGACCAAAATCCCAATTCACAACTTCGGTGCTGCCGGCTTCACAGGTTTGTCCCAGGCTTGTGCTCCCTTTACTTTCATCTTTCGCCGGTACACACGATCGCCGCAGGTAGCGTAAATCGTGTCGAAGTGGTCTCCACCGAACGTCAGATTCGAAAGACGTCGATTCGGTGTTGGGATGATGCACTGCACTCGGCCTGCTTGATCGCAAACCTGGACACCCATGGCGGTCGCAACGTACACCCTTCCATCTGTATCGACACGAAGTCCATCGGCGTTACTTTGGTCAGACGTGTCTGGCACTTGCAACCAAAAGAATTTCTGTTTTGACTGGAGCGAACCATCTGGTCGGATCTCGTAGCTGTAGATCCAATGCGAGCGGTAGTCATCAACGTAGAGCAGTGTCTGATCCGGACTGAGCGTTACGCCATTTGAATACTTGAGTCCAGTGTCGACTATGCTCTTTTGGCCGTTTGGTTTAATTAACCAGATCTTACTGGGTGCATTTTCATTGTCAGCCGGAGGATTAGTCACATAGATGTTTCCGTTGTTGGCTACGACGATATCATTGCCAACAAATCCGTCCGCAATTGCGCTGACTTTTCCGTCCCGGTCGTATGCAACGACTTTCTGATCGCCGCTCTCTACGACGTAGAGTCGCCCATCCGGACCAAATGCCTGGCCGTTACCACGCTTGGTGTCGCTCGCAAACAGGCTCGTTTTGTTATCGAGTCCGATCTTGTGAATTTGGTTTGATGTTACGTCAGTAAAGAAGACCTCGCCGTGTGAATTGACGGCTGGTCCTTCAGTGAACTTGTAACCTTCAGACACTAACTGCCAGCCTTCGTTTGGTATCAGAATGTCATTCAAAGACTGGTTCTTGGTCTGTCCACCGTGAACCGGATTTGGCCAGTCTTTCCAAAGCCATCGCAGCGCATCAGGAAAGATCGCCGTCGCCTGTTTGCCGTCGTGAGCTCCATCGCCCCATGCGTGTTCTACTTCGTAACCAGCAAAATTGAGCGCGCGCTCCATAGTCTGATTCGCCATCCACCAGTCACCGCCATAGATGTTAAGGTCGTTCGAACCGTCCTGTAGAAAGATGCGAATGGGTCTTGGCTCGTACTTGCGTATCAAACTCGGATAACGCATACCGCCTCGGAGATCGACGAATGTTCCGATTGAGCTAAACACGCGCGAGAACGCGTCGGGTTTTTCCCAGGCAGCGGTAAATGCGGCGATCGCTCCGCTCGAGGCGCCGGCAATCAATCGATCATTACCATCGTGAGAGAGACGGATCGCGCGCCCGTCAGCCGTCTTCTTAGTCTCTACATCTGGTAACAACTCTTCGAGTAGGAAACGCGCGTAATTGTCACCAAGTCCGTCGTATTCGAAGCTTCGGTTGAAACGATCGAGCGCGACATTCCCGTCAGCTGCTTTGACCACGCCCGGACTTATAAAGACTCCAATTGTGATCGGGATCTCTTTCTTGTTAATTAGATTGTCGAAGACGGTCGGAGCCTCCCACCGAATCCCATCCTGCATTACGAAAACACACGCGGGCTTGTCTGGCTTGTACTGTGCGGGCACATAGATCCAGTAGTCTCGAATTGTGTCCGGAAAGATCTTGGATTTATCAAAACTGAGTTTAATCACTTCGCCTTTCGGCACACCTGGCTGCGGTTTGGAATCCGGACCTGGTTGGTAGTTATTTGTTGTCTGCGCTGAAACGACCAACAAAAGAAACAGTAAAACGGAAATAGACGTGCTTATCCACTTCAGTTGACGGACCATATGCGGACTCCTTATCGGATTGACTGGTGGAACTACTAGCTTTTCTTTTTTGCTTTGGTTTCGAGCACGCCCATGCGTATTCGTTTAGCGGACGACTCAATCAATTGCTGCAATCGGCGAATACGCGTCTCTTCCTTCTTTGCACTCATGACCCAGAAGGCACACGTGCGGGTTATGTACGGTGGTTGAGCTTGAAAAAACTCCCACGCTTCTTTGTTTGTGCGAAAGATCTTCTGAAATTCACTCGACAACTCGCGAGGCTTGTTTTCGAAAGAGTAAATACCGGTCCTTTTTGCTTCGCGCAGCTCAAATGCGGCGAGGCCGGGTGGCTGCATTCTGCCTTGTTTTTTCAAGCGTTCGACATGCCTGACGTTGACTAAGCTCCAGATACTTTTCGGTCTTCGTGGAGTGAAGCGAATCGTGTAACTGGTCTCGTTGAGACTGGTGCGTACACCGTCTATCCAACCAAAGCAGAGCGCTTCATCGAGGGCTTCAGGGTAAGTGATGCTTTTCTTGCCTGAAGCTTTCTTATGAAATCCCACCAGGAGCTGATCGCTCGTAGCGTGGTTTTTTGCGAGCCACTGATGGAATTGATCAGGTGTGCTAAAGAACGTTGGCTTCATCCTTGTGTTGGCGCTTGTCCGGGTAACCATGCTGGCTTGAACGGAGAATTAGCCAGCCAACGGATTGGATTAAGCAATGAGTTGATCGATCGAGTCATGAATGAAAAGTCAATTTTTGAGATCTCGTCGCTCGGACGATGATAGTCAGCGTGCAAGCCAAAACTCGACACCGTGTGTGCCACCACGCCACGAAGTGCGAGAGTGTAGTTGTCCGACCGTTGAAAGAACTGCTGCTCCGGATGTGGATCGGCAACAAGTAGAGCGCCGTGCCTCGCCAACGCCGGACCCAATGTCGAACGCTCATATCCTGTTAGCCATAGTGTATTAGGCGGCACTTTACTATCAGGCCTTCCAAGCATTTCGAAGGTAATATCAGCCACGATATCGGAAAGCGGCACAGGAGAATGTGCAACAAAGTATTGAGCACCGTAACCGCCGAGTTCCTCGCTGCCGAAGCAAATGAAATAAATAGTACGTTTCGGTCTTTTGCCGGAAGCGAGAACTCGTGCCAACTCGAGAACGGCCACGCAACCTGACGCATCATCGTCCGCGCCGTTGAAGATTGCATCGCCTCCGGCCGGAGTCTTTTCACTGACACCGAGGTGATCCAGGTGTGCGCTCAACATGATGACTTTCTTTGCAACCCTTGGATCGGACCCACGCAAAACACCCACCGCATTCCAGGTACTCGACTCACCGCCCGCAGTCACAGAAAGAGTGGGTGGTTCCGTGAATTTTGCTGATGAAAGTGGAACGTGTTGCACAAATGTTTTTCGACCGGTGCTGTCAGTATCACCGGCGGGTTCGAGACCAAACTGATGAAACTGTGAGCCAATGTATTCGGCTGCAATTCGCTCAAAGGGAGTGCCGCTTCCGCGTCCCCGCATCGCATCGCTGGCGAGGAACCCGAGTTCTGCGCGGATGTTCTTTTCGCTGATAGCGTAGTTTGTTGCGCGCGTCTTGCTCGTTCGCCTGGCTTGTCCTAACGACGGGATGCCCGTCAGGAACAAGGAAAGAAACACGGCAATGATTGTTCTAAACGTCATCCTGGTGTTCGATAAACTTTAGTTTGTCGATTTGTAGTCCGCGAAGCGGACGAATGAAAGTAGCCCAGCACTTCAGTGCTGGGAAGGCGCCAAGTGGGGCGCGGAGTCCGCGAAGCGGACGCCTGAACGACAGTTGTAATCGATTTGTTTCCTGTACGTTTCGATTTCAGCCGTCCGTTTCATGGGCTGAGAAATCCATCATCTATGTCCCAGCGATAAATCGCTGGGTTACTTTCATTCGTCCGCTCGCGGACTAACCAGGCGACTCACTGAAATTCATCAGACCTTTACGCTTTCACCTTAACCGTCTTCCCGGTTCGTGCCGCTTCATAGACCGCTGTGATAATGGCCATGTGTGTGCGACCCATCTCGCCGGGTACGGGTGTCTTCCGTCCAGTGAGAACACAATCCGCAAAATCATCCATCTGAGCCGCCTGTTGATTTATCCATTCGAACTTCAATGGGCCACGACTAGTCTGGCCCACGCCACCGTTGTAGCTGAAGGCGCCTTTAGTCATTTCAAACCAGCCCTTACTGCCTTCAGCTTTAAAGGAATTGCCGTTGCCGTTGAAACTAGTAGTGGCATCGAGTGTGGCGCCGTTTGGAAAGTTTAAAGTGAACTTGATTGTTTCCTCAGTCTCGTTGAAGAAATCCGGTCGTTGTTTCGGCTCCTCGTGAGCAGTTACTGAAACTGGCGTGGCATTGGTTGCTTGCATGGCGGCCTGCACTATGTAAATACCAAGGTCCATCATTGCTCCGCCACCGGCAAGCTTCTTTTCAATTCGCCATTGATGCTCACCCATTACAAAACTGAAGGTGCCGCTCATCTTCATGAACGGACCAAACTCCTGCGCGGCCACGATGCGCATTAGCTCCTTACGAAACAGATCGTAGTGCATTCGATAACCGATACCGAGTTGCACCCTGGCTTTCTTACACGCCTCAATCATTCGCTCGCAGTCGGCGACTGAGGTGGCCATCGGTTTTTCGGAGATCACATGCTTGCCGGCTTTGGCGGCCCTGATTGTGAACTCCGGATGCAGTGCGGGCGGAGTCACAACATAGACGATATCGACATCTTTGTTATCGGCGATGCGATCAAACGTCTCGTAGCTGTAGATGTTTTCCTTCTTCAGGCTGTAGTTCTTTGCCCACGTTTCCCCCTTCTCCGGATGGCCTGTAACGACGGCGGTAAGTTTGCAGAGTTTCGTTTCCAGCAAAGCTGGCGCGAGCTGGTTGGCTGCGTAGCCGCCGAGGCCAAGCATGGCAATGCCGAGTTTGCGACCGTTGTTCTGGGCCAGGAGCTCGGCAATCTTCTTAGGTCCGAGGGCGAATCCGACCGCGGTAAGTGAAA
>Ga0097621_100002102_pt1 | contig 13652 bp, 9 predicted proteins | sample KBSMisM72_FD_73165 | JGI IMG/M metagenome (GOLD analysis project Ga0097621, IMG submission 73165) | Miscanthus rhizosphere microbial communities from Kellogg Biological Station, Michigan, USA - KBS Miscanthus M7-2 (version 2) (version 2) | ecosystem: Host-associated > Plants > Roots >... | reverse complement strand
CGACCGTAACAGGCCCGGCAGACGCCGCGACGGGATTGGCAGGTCAACACCGACCGGATCTTCACCCGATCGACCGCCGCTTCCACGACATCCTTCGTCCGCTCTTCAGTGATCTCTTCGTTAAACGAGACAATGACTTCGCCGGTCACCGGGTCGCGAATATCCTCGGCGGCCAGACGCCCGAGGATGCGTTCCTCGATCGGTTGAATGATTTCACCGCCTTCGACCAGCGCGCTCACGAAGATGCCGTCTGTCGTGCCGCAATCGAACTCGTTAATGATGACGTCCTGCGCGATATCGACCAAGCGGCGTGTGAGATACCCGGAGTTCGCCGTCTTCAGCGCGGTATCGGCCAAACCTTTGCGGGCGCCGTGCGTCGAAATGAAATACTGCAGCACGGTCAGGCCCTCGCGGAAATTGGCCGTAATCGGCGTCTCAATGATTTCGCCGGATGGTTTCGCCATCAGTCCACGCATCCCACCCAACTGCCTGATCTGCTGCGAGCTTCCCCGCGCTCCCGAGTCCGCCATCATGAAGATCGGATTGAAGGATTCGTCCTTGCTCGGATCGCCCCCGGCACCCAACTCTTTCATCATCTCGCCTGCGACCTGTTCAGTCACATGGGCCCAGATATCGATGACCTTGTTGTAGCGCTCACCGTTGGTGATCAACCCTTCGGCATACTGCCGCTCAATCTCGTTGACCTCGCGCTGTGCCTTGCCGAGCAGTTCTTCCTTCTTGCTGGGAATATGCATGTTGTCGATGCAGATTGAGACGCCTGCGCGGGTCGCATAGGTGAACCCGGCGTCCTTGATCTTGTCCAAGAACATGACGGTTTCCCGATGTCCCGACTGACGATAGACGGCATCGATGAGCTTCGTGACTTCTTTCTTCGTCATCAATTTGTTGGCATAAGAGAAGGGCATTCCTGTCGGGAGCACTTCCGAGAGCACGACGCGGCCCACGGTCGTCTGCACCAGGTTTCCGTCGATGCGCACCTTGATGCGCGCATGCTCCTCAACTTCCCTCGCATCAAAAGCAATGCGCACTTCCTCGGTGGAGCCGAACACTTTACCCTCGCCTTTGGCACCGACGCGTTCCTTGGTCAGCCAATAGCAGCCGAGCACCATGTCCTGAGACGGCACCGCAATCGGCTTCCCATTCGCCGGTGAAAGAATGTTGTTGATGGACATCATCAACACCCGGGCTTCCACCTGGGCCTCGACGGACAAGGGCACATGCACCGCCATCTGGTCGCCGTCGAAGTCGGCGTTGAACGCCGCGCAGACCAGGGGATGTAACCGGATGGCCTTGCCTTCCACCAGGACAGGATCGAAGGCTTGAATGCCCAACCGGTGCAACGTGGGCGCACGATTAAGCAGCACGGGATGCTCACGAATCACTTCATCGAGCACGTCCCAGACTTCGGGACGTTCCTTTTCCACCAGGCGCTTGGCGCTCTTGATGGTTGTGGCCGCTCCCCGCTCTTCCAGCTTGTGAAAGATGAAGGGCTTGAAGAGTTCGAGGGCCATTTTCTTGGGCAGGCCACATTGATGCAGACGCAGTTCAGGACCTACCACGATGACGGTCCGGCCTGAATAGTCCACGCGTTTGCCCAACAGATTTTGCCGAAACCGCCCCTGCTTGCCTTTGAGCATATCGCTCAACGACTTGAGGGGACGCTTGTTGGGTCCACGAATCGCACGACCTCGTCTCCCGTTGTCGAACAACGCATCAACGGCTTCCTGCAACATCCGCATTTCGTTACGAATGATGACGCCGGGCGCCTTCAACTCCATGAGGCGCTTCAACCGGTTGTTCCGGTTGATGACCCGTCGATACAGATCGTTCAGATCCGATGTGGCGAACCGGCCTCCGTCTAGCGGGACCAAGGGGCGCAACTCTGGCGGGAGGACGGGAATCACGTCCATGATCATCCACTCCGGCTTGTTTCCGGACTTGCGGAAGGCCTCAATGACTTTTAATTGCTTGGCATATTTCTTCTTCATCGCCGCCGACGTCGACACTTTGGCCTTGGCTTTGATTTCATCCCACTTGGCATTGATGTCGATCTTCCGAAGCAACTCTCGAATCGCATCGGCCCCGATGCCAACCTTGTAGGCATTCGGCGCATACTCCGACTGAAGTTGCCGCAGCTTCTCTTCGGTGACCAGATCCTTCTCGGTCAAATCGGTTTGACCCGCGTCAACGCAGACATAGCTTTCGAAGTAGAGAATCTTCTCGAGCTGCTTGAGGCTCATGTCAAGCAGTGTCCCAATACGGCTGGGCACGCCTTTCAAAAACCAGATGTGGGCAACCGGGGCTGCCAATTCAATGTGGCCCATCCGCTCGCGACGGACCTTGGATTGAATGACTTCCACACCGCACTTGTCACAGACGATGCCGCGGTGCTTCATGCGCTTGTACTTGCCACAGTTGCATTCCCAATCCTTGATGGGACCGAAAATTTTGGCACAGAACAATCCGTCTTTTTCCGGCTTGAACGATCGGTAATTGATTGTCTCCGGCTTCTTCACTTCGCCGTAGGACCAGGATCGGATCTTTTCAGGCGACGCAATGCGGATCCGCATCGAATCGAACGAGACCGAATCCCGCGGTTTTTCAAATAATGTGTATACGCCTTCCAAAGTAGTGACCTCCTCTGATACCGGCCAATGCCGGCTCAAGTGGGTTAGTCCTGCGACTTGACCAACTCTACGTCCAATCCCAAACTCTGCAGTTCTTTCACCAAGACATTGAACGACTCGGGCAATCCAGGCTCGAGGAAGGGCTCGCCTTTCACGACCGCTTCATACATCCGTGACCGGCCGGGGACGTCGTCGGATTTCACTGTCAGGAACTCTTGCAAGGTGGAGGCAGCTCCGTACGCTTGCAGCGCCCAGACTTCCATTTCGCCCAACCGCTGCCCGCCGAACTGGGCTTTGCCGCCCAGAGGCTGCTGGGTCACGAGCGAGTACGGGCCGATTGAACGGGCGTGAATCTTATCGTCCACCAAATGGTGCAGCTTCAGCACATACATGTAACCAACCGTTACGGGACTGCCGAAAGATTCTCCCGTTCGCCCATCCATGAGCATCGATTGGCCGCTCGCGGGCAATTTGCCCTTCTTCAGCAGATCCTTGATTTCTTTTTCTGAGGCGCCGTCGAACACCGGACTCGCCACTTTGATGCCGAGCGCCCTGGCGGCCCAGCCCAAGTGCGTTTCCAAGATCTGTCCGACGTTCATACGTGACGGCACGCCCAAGGGGTTCAGCACGATCTCCACCGGTGTACCGTCAGGAAGATACGGCATGTCCTCTTCCGGCAACACGCGAGAGACGACACCCTTATTTCCGTGGCGGCCGGCCATCTTATCGCCAACCTGGATCTTGCGCTTCATCGAGATATAGACCTTGACGAGCTTGATCACGCCCGGGGGCAATTCGTCACCCCGCTTGAGGCGTCCGACCTTCTCATCGTAAAGCGTCTGAAGAATTTCCACCTGCTCTTTTGCGCGGCGCTCCACATCCTCCAGCTCCTTTTGTTCATCAGGATCGCTGAGAATGATATAGCGCACCGACTCGTCGGAGAGACGCTTCAGGATCTCTGCGGTGAGCTTGCCCTTCTTCTTCAGAATGACATCCCCGCTCTCCGGATCCATGAGATCCCGTCCGACCACTTTGCCCAACAAGAGCTTCCGAACTTTCTTGGTCTTTTCCTCGTCGATGATGCGCAGCTCTTCGTGATGATCGCGCTGCAGCCGCATCGTATCTTCGCTCTCAATGCTCTTGGAGCGTTCATCCTTGTCGAGTCCCTTGCGCGAAAAGATCTTGACGTCGACGACGATGCCTTCGACACCCGGCGGCACCGTCAGGGACGTGTCTTTCACGTCGCCGGCCTTTTCTCCGAAGATCGCCCGCAGGAGCTTTTCTTCCGGTGTGAGTTGGGTTTCGCCTTTCGGGGTCACCTTGCCGACCAAAATGTCGCCCGGCTTCACCTCGGCGCCAATGCGAATGATGCCGCTCTCATCGAGATTGCGGAGCGCTTCTTCCCCGACGTTGGGAATATCACGGGTGATGTCTTCCTTGCCGAGTTTGGTGTCCCGCGCTTCCACTTCGAATTCCTCGATATGGATGGACGTGAACGCATCTTCGCGCACCAATTTCTCGCTGAGGAGGATGGCGTCTTCGAAGTTGTAGCCGCCCCACGGCATGAATGCCACGAGCACGTTCTTGCCAAGCGCCAATTCTCCTTGATCGATCGCGGGCCCGTCGGCGAGGACCTGTCCCTTCTTCACCGGCTGTCCGATGCGGACGACCGGCGTTTGCGTGATGCAGGTGTTCTGATTCGACCGTTGGAACTTGATCAGATCGTACACGTCCAGGCCGGTATCGTTACGCTTTCGTCCTTCTTTGGTATCGGCGCGCAGCACGATCCGTGTGGCATCCACGCTTTCGACCACGCCCGACCGGCGGGCCTGAACCACATAGCCGGAATCCCGCGCGACGACCGCTTCCATACCGGTGCCAACCAACGGCGCTTCCGCCTTGAGCAGAGGCACCGCCTGGCGCTGCATATTCGATCCCATCAACGCTCGGTTCGCATCGTCGTGTTCCAGGAAGGGCACGAGGGCCGTCGCGACACTCACCACCTGTTTCGGCGAGACATCCATATATTCGACGCGATCCGGCGTAATAGTGACAAAGTCTCCGCCCGACCTCGCCGACACCGTTTCAGACACCAACCGCCCCGAACCATCCAGTTTGGAGTTGGCTTGAGCGATCAAGAACTTGTCACCTTCGATCGCGGAAAGAAATTCGATCTGATCGGTCACCCGGCCTTTCTCGACACGCCGGTACGGCGCTTCGATAAATCCGAACTCGTTGATCCGGGCATAGGTTGCCAGCGACGTAATCAACCCGATATTCGGACCTTCCGGCGTTTCAATCGGACAGATCCGACTATAGTGGGAAGGGTGCACGTCGCGTACTTCGAATCCCGCGCGTTCTCTCGTCAATCCACCAGGACCCAGCGCCGACAATCGTCGCTTATGGGTGATCTCGGCCAAGGGATTCGTCTGATCCATAAACTGCGACAACTGGCTGCTGCTGAAGAACTCTTTGACAGCCGCCACGACCGGCTTCGCATTGATCAAGTCGTGCGGCAGCACTGTCTCCATGTCGAGAAGATTCATCCGCTCCTTGATGCTGCGCTCCATGCGGACAAGACCAAGCCGGAACTGATTTTCCAGCAGTTCTCCAACGGACCGGACCCGGCGATTTCCCAAGTGATCAATGTCGTCGATTTCGCCTTTCCCCATCTTGAGATTGACGAGGTAGCGGATGACTTCAACAATGTCCTGGGACGTCAACGTTCGTTGCTCCAACGGAAGATCCAAAAGCAGTTTCTTGTTCAGCTTCAATCGCCCAACCGGAGAAAGGTCATAGCGCTTGGAGTTCAAGAACAAATTATCGAAGAGCGCCCGGGCAGTTTCGACCGATGGCGTCTCTCCCGGCCGCAGACGCCGGTAGATCTCCACCATGGCTTCTTCCTTTGACACCGTCCGTTCCATCTCGAGCGTGTCGAGAATGACGGGCGTCGAGGTGGCCCCGTCAAAGAAGATGACTTTGAATTCTTCGATTTCGCTCTCAAGGATCTTTTCGATCATCTCGGCGGTCAAACGTTGATTTTTCTCCACCAGCTTGTTCTTCTTGGCATCGACCACTTCACTCAACACAGCTCGTCCGACCAGCTCGCTGGGCGCCACAGGAATCTCTTTGACCCCGGCCGCCTTGAGTTTGGCGATGATGCCCTTCGTCAGCTTGGCGCCTTCCCGCACGAGCGGTTCTTTACCGCTCTTGTCCACAACCTCCGTTGAAGCACGCATTCCCTGATGGATCTCGGGATCCAGCTTGCGCAACAGCTTGCCCTTGACCACCCGGATCTCCTCAACGGGGTAGTACATTTTCAGCAGGTCGTCGCTTGAAAATCCGAAGGCCTTGAGCAAGATCGTCACAGGCATCTTTCGCCGGCGGTCGATGCGGACGTACAGGATGTCGCGCGCATCGAACTCGAAATCCAGCCATGACCCGCGGTACGGAATGATGCGGGCGCTGTACAGCACCTTGCCGCTGGCATGGGTGCGGCCTTTGTCGTGCGTGAAGGAGGCGCCGGGCGACCGGTGCAGCTGACTCACCACGACGCGTTCGGTTCCATTGACGATGAACGTGCCGCGTTCGGTCATCAGGGGCAATTCTCCGACATAGACCTCCTGCTCGCGCACGTCGAGCACCTTCTTCTTCGGGCCCTTGTCTTCCTTATCGAAGACCACGAGCCGCACGCGCAGCTTGAGCGGCACAGCGAAGGTCATGCCTTGCTCCAGGCATTCACGCTCGTCGTACTTGGGCGTTCCGAGCGTGTAGCTCGTGAATTCAAGGATCGCCGTATTGTTGTAATCGGGAATCGGAAACACGCTGGCCAAAGCCGCCTGCAATCCGTGATCTTTTCGTCGTTCCGGCTCAACTTCGAACTGGAGGAATTCCTCGTAGGAACGCTTCTGGATCTCGATGAGATCCGGAATATCAATGCTGGTCCGGATACGGGAAAAATCCTTCCGTTCGACGAACTCTTGTAGAGTCGTTTCGGGCATTCCGCAGTCCTCCACTACATTACATATGGTTGGGCTTGGGCACCCGTTCGTCACGGGTGCCCGCAGATGCTGAACGGGACCGAGCTTACTTAATTTCGACCTTTGCGCCGCTCTCTTCGAGCTTCTTCTTCATGGTATCGGACTCTTCCTTGGTCGCGCCCGTCTTGACGGGCTTCGGAGCGCCCTCGACCAGATCTTTGGCTTCCTTGAGTCCCAGGCTCGTGAGTTCACGAACCACCTTGATGACCTGAATCTTCTTGTCGGCCGGGGCAGAGACGAGAATGACGTCAAACGCCGTCTTCTCTTCGGCCGGAGCAGCAGCAGCTCCACCGGCGGCAGGCGCCGCCGCAATGGCGACGGGAGCGGCGGCCGTAACTCCGAAACGGCTCTCCAACCCCTTCACCAACTCGGCCAAATCCAGCACGCTCATGCTCTCAATGGCCTTGATTAACTCCTCCTGCGATAACTTCGTAGCTGTGGCTGACATGTCCCCTTCTCCTTTCCGTTTATCCTGAATGGCTGCAATGACTCTCACAAACTTTGTCAACACTGCGTTCAAGGTATAGACGACGCCACGGATCGGCCCCTGCATCGCCGACAGCAGCATCGAGATCAACACTTCCTTCTTGGGGAGCTTGGCGACGGCCGCCAATTCCGCCGGCTGTAGGACCTTGCCCTCGAGGACGCCGAGCATGATCCGAATCTTTTCCTCGCGCTTTTCGGCGGCGATGAAGTCCTTGAGGATCTTCGTCGGCAACACCGGATCGTCGTAGCCGATGATGACACCGGTGGGCCCTTTCAGATACGCCTTCAACCCGGCCACGGTCGTGCCCTCGGCCGCTCTGATTGCCAGTGTATTCTTGACGACCTTGTATTCGGCCTTCGCTCCCCGTAGCTGCTTGCGCAGTTCCGTGACGTGGTTGACCGGGAGGCCCGCACATTCGGTGACGATCGCCAACCGCGCACGACCGAACTTTTCCGTCAGTTCCGCAACCGCTGTGGCTTTCGCTTCCTTCTTCATCTCATCCCCTCTTGTCTAGACCGCGGGCTCGACGCCTAGCTCCACTGCTTCGCCAGGGCCACCGCGTCCAATTTCACTCCTGGCCCCATCGTGCTGGAAAGGGTCACGCTCTTGAGATAGCGGCCCTTGCACGAGGCGGGTTTGGCCTTCACGACAGACTCTAAGACCGCGGACGCGTTGTCGTAGAGTTGCTCCGGCTGGAACGACACCTTGCCGACCGGCACTTGAACAATCCCGGCCTTTTCCACCTTGTACTCGACCCGGCCTTTTCGAATCTCTGCGACGGCCTTGCCGACCTCGAAGGTCACCGTCCCGGTTTTCGGATTCGGCATGAGACCGCGAGGACCCAATTGCTTGCCGAGCTTGCCGACCGAGGCCATCAAATCCGGCGTCGCGATCGCATAATCGAAATCCATCCAGCCGCCCTTGATCTTCTCCATGAGATCATCGGCGCCGACGAAATCCGCACCGGCCTGTCGCGCTTCCTGTTCCTTTTCCCCCTTCGCGAAGACAATCACCCGTACCTTCTTGCCTGTGCCATGAGGAAGAGACGTTGTCCCGCGCACCATCTGGTCCGAACGCTTTGGATCGACACCCAGCCGGATCGCCAGATCGACGGACTCATCGAATTTCGCGTATGCCGAACTTTTGACCAGCGCGACGGCATCTCGGAGCGCGTACGGACGCGGTTCCATCTTCGTCAGCGCGGCCTTCATTTTCTTGCCCATCACAAATACTCCTTGCGTTGTCGTTACCCCTGAACCACGACCCCCATGCTGCGGGCGGTCCCTTCGATGATCTTGACGGCGCCCTCGAGATCAGCCGCGTTCAAATCAGCCATCTTCTTTTGTGCAATTTCCGTCAGCTGCTTGCGCGTAATCTTGCCGACCTTATCCTTCTGTGGCACGCCGGATCCCTTGATGATACCGGCCGCTTTCTTGAGCAAATCGGAGGCCGGTGGCGTCTTCATGATGAAGGTGAACGATCGGTCTTTGTAGACGGTGATGATCACCGGGATGATGCTGTCGCCTTCCTTTTGGGTCTTGGCGTTGAACTGCTTGCAAAATTCCATGATGTTCACGCCATGCTGCCCCAAGGAAGGGCCGACCGGAGGAGCCGGGTTCGCCTTTCCTGCCGGAATCTGCAACTTGATCTGAGCCGATACTTCCTTCGCCATGCGCTACTCCTCTTATATACGTTCGACCTGCAGGAATCCGAGTTCGACGGGCGTTGAACGGCCGAAGATGCTGACCATGACCTTCAGGCGATTATGGTCCTGATCGACTTCATCGACGATCCCGTTGAAGCCCAGAAATGGTCCATCGACGATACGGACGTTGTCGGTTTTAATGAATTTGACTTGCTCACGGGGTCCGGCGCTGCCCGCATCGACTTGCTTCAACAATTCAGCGACTTCTTCATTCGTTAACGGAGTCGGCTGTGCCCCGCCGCCGACAAAGCCGGTGACCTTGGGCGTTTCCTTGATCATTTGAAGCGTTTCATCGGTCACTGGTGTTTCCAACTCGACGAGGACATAGCCGGGGAAAAATTTCCGCCGCGAGGTCCGCCGTTTGCCGTCCTTGATTTCGATGACGTCCTCCGTCGGAACCAGAACCTGTCCCATCTTTTCCGTGAGAGCCATCTGGTTGGCCCGTTCGAGCAAACTGGTTTTCACGCGTCCCTCGAAGCCGGCATAGGTATGGATGACGTACCAGTTTTTTCCCGTGCCCGTCTTCGGTTCCTTGGTTGATAGACTCTCACTCATATGATTTTCCCCACCAGCCAAGCTAAGAACGAATCGATGACTGAAAGATAGATCGACATGAGCACGCAGAACACGATCACAACCGTTGTAGATCCGATGGTCTCCGCCTTCGTTGGGAAGGAGACCTTCTTGAGTTCATTGCGCACATCGCTGAGAAACTCTTTGATGTTTTCGATCATCCTCGTAAACATTGACGACAACTCCCTCTGAACTAAGCAACACCTTTATCCGTCTGCCAAAAAACATCTAATGGCAGCCGGTACGAGCAAGCTTGGGGTGGCAGGGGCACTAGGATTTGAACCCAGACTCTCGGTTTTGGAGACCGATGTGCTGCCATTAACACCATGCCCCTCTACATCGCGATTCTGAGCTGCCTAGAACCCTTACTTTACTTCCTTGTGAGGCGTGTGCTTCCGGCAGAACTTGCAAAACTTGTTTCGTTCCAACCGATCCGGATCGTTTTTCTTGTTTTTCATCGTCGAATAGTTACGCTGCTTGCAGGCCGTGCAGGCCAAGTCGATGATTTCTCGCATCTCCTGTCCCCTTCGCTCGCCGAGTTACGCCAGAATTTCGCTGACGACGCCGGAGCCCACGGTCTTGCCACCCTCACGGACGGCAAAGCGCAAGCCTTGATCCATCGCGATCGGGCTGATCAACTCGGCCGTCACGCTCACGTTGTCGCCGGGCATCACCATCTCCACCCCCGGATTCAACGACACGATCCCCGTCACGTCGGTCGTCCGGAAGTAGAACTGCGGCCGATACCCGTTGAAAAACGGCGTGTGCCGGCCCCCTTCCTCTTTCGTCAGCACATAGATCTCCGCCTTGAACTTCGTGTGCGGGGTAATGCTCTTGGGTTTCGCCAGCACCATGCCGCGCTCCACGTCTTCCTTCTTCGTTCCGCGCAACAGCACCCCGATGTTGTCGCCCGCCTGCCCCTCATCGAGCACCTTGCGGAACATCTCGACGCCGGTCACGACGGTGGCTTGATTCGGCCGCAGCCCGACGATCTCGATTTCATCGCCGACCTTGACAATGCCCCGCTCGCACCGCCCCGTCACCACCGTGCCGCGCCCGCTGATCGTAAAGACGTCTTCGATCGGCATCAAAAACGCCTTATCGATCGGCCGTTGCGGCGTCGGAATGTAGCTATCGACCGCCTCCAACAACTTGAGGATCGACGGCACCCCCAGCGGGCCCTGATCGCCTTCCATCGCCTTTAACGCACTGCCCTGGATGATCGGTGTCTTGTCGCCCGGGAAGCCGTACTTGCTCAACAGTTCACGCACTTCCAGTTCCACGAGATCCAAGAGTTCCTTGTCGTCGATCTTGTCGGCCTTATTCAAAAACACGACGATGAAGGGGACGCCGACCTGCCGGGCCAACAAAATATGCTCCCGGGTTTGGGGCATGGGGCCGTCGGCGGCACTCACCACCAAAATCGCTCCATCCATCTGGGCCGCTCCCGTGATCATGTTCTTCACGTAGTCGGCGTGGCCCGGACAGTCCACGTGCGCATAGTGGCGCTTATCGGTCTCATACTCCACGTGGCTGATGGCGATCGTCATGATCTTCGTGGCATCGCGGCGGCCCTGGCTCTCGCTCGCCTTGGCCACTTCGTCGTAGCTCACGAACTTCGCCATGCCCTTGTCCGCGCTGATCTTCGTCAAGGCCGCCGTCAGCGTGGTCTTCCCGTGGTCCACGTGCCCAATCGTCCCGATATTCACGTGCGGCTTCTTCCGCTCATATTTCGCCTTCGCCATGCCTCAGCTCCTTTGCTAAAACGAACAAGATTTCCGCGAACGCCGGATCACCCCGAAGCTGGCACCCGCGGGACAATGTGGTATGGAGCCCACGACGCGGATCGAACGCGTGACCTCGTCCTTACCAAGGACGTGCTCTACCAACTGAGCTACGTGGGCCATGTGATTGTCTTGCGTCATCCGTGAAAGGTTCCGTAGGTCGTCGGTCTCAATCCAGTCGTCTTCGTTCCTAACTTCAACTTTTGCTTCCAGCTGCGTCACGAACAACGTTGGGTCGTACCACTTGGAGCGGGCGGTGGGAGTTGAACCCACGACAGCCAGCTTGGAAGGCTGGGACTCTACCGCTGAGCTACGCCCGCCTTGATTTCCAACGTGATGTTGAGCGTGGAAGCCGCAGAACCGTCATGACCGGGCTCGACACTCACCACTGCCGTCCGCATTGCCTGCTGTGGTGGGCAGGCAAGGATTCGAACCTTGGAAGCCGATGGCAACAGATTTACAGTCTGCCCCCTTTGGCCACTTGGGTACCTGCCCGAAATCTCCAGCGCAAAATATTCCAGCTTTGAAAGGGCCCTCGATTCGCATCAGTGAGATGGGAAAAGAAGAGCAGGCTAGTCCACGCACAGCACCACCGTCCTTAAAATCAAGGATGAAAGTGATGAGCAGCGGAACCAGCCTTTTTCAGGAAACGGCTGATTCTATTGATGAAGTGATTCGAAGTCAAGGGCTCACGGGGTAGCCGAGCAATTTTTTGTCTAAATTTTGAATTAATTTATTTCAGCGAGCATTTTCGCAATTCCCACACCGAAGAATGGGCACCCAAATTGCTCGCATCGTCAGCAGCCAAAAAAAGAAAAGCCATAAATTATTCAATTAGTTCCAGTGTTCGATTCGCAGGATTTAGGATGATGAAGGCTTCCTTGGGTGCCTGCCAGTCTTTTGAGAGCTTGCTTCACGAGTTCCGGAGGAAATTCGAGCGGCCCTGACATCAGGCGCCCGATTTCTTCGCTCGACAGGCGTGAATTCAGCGCTAAAAACCGCTTTCTCGTCACGGTTCGCTCAGCGGGATCCTCGGGCTCGTAATAACCGCGAAGCTTTCCCTCGCGGTCCGACTCCTCCAGCCGGCGCAGCCATGCATCTCGCGGCTTCCCTGGCTTCTGTATCGAATGGTCCACTCCATGTCGCGTTTCTAGCTGGCTCCATACCGTCCAACCAACGAAAACCGCCCATCCCTCGTTCAGCGCTTCCCAGGATTCCCGCTCGCTCAGAAACCGCTCTTCTGTTTCTTTCTTCCGTTGGACCACGGGGTTGATGAAAACGACCCCGTACCTGCATTGCTGCTGCGCGCGCGCAAAGCGCAAAAAGGGATCAGGCTGCCCTTGCGCCGGTTTTGTCTCCAGGTAGTCCATGTACGCATGGAACAGCTCGTGGTACAGCGTTTCTAATTCTGCATGGGTGAGCCGGGCTAGCGGACGCAAAGTTCGTCCTGCGATGTTGAAGGAGAGCGTTCTATTCAACACCATACGATGGTCGGATGGATGATACTCGGCCGCAAATGCCTGCAAGTCGTCAAACTCAAATCTGACAAAGTCTGAGGGCACCGTTCTTAAGAACTTCGTGGGCAAACTCAAGCCTTCGGCTTCACTCGTGATTTGCTTCCAGATATGCGCCGAAGCATCCAAAGCGGTCTCGGTTCCGTGCACAGGACGCGTTGAGAGACAGACGAGAAGCGCTGTGAGAAAAACCAGGATCCGATACATCGAGGTCTCAATAATCTCTGTCGCGATAGCGGCTCCAGTCGGGCTGATGTCCCTCTTCAACTAAAGCGAGCTGCTGGAACATCGCTGGAGAGACATGATCGAGGAATCGGGTAGGTTTCGACAACAACATCCCACTGCTCTTGTCGAAAACGTTGATGGGGTAGGTCAGAAAGAGATGGCGCTTGGCGCGCGTCACCGCCACATAGAAGAGTCGCCGCTCCTCTTCAAGTTCTTCGTCGGTCACGAACGAATAGATTGACGGGAATTTTCCATCAACCACCCAAATAACAAACACGCATTGCCATTCCAACCCTTTGGCCGAATGGATGGTTGATAAGACCATCCGTTCATCGTCGCGATCCGGAGGTTCAACGTCGACCGCACTCCCGTCCGGCGGCTCGAGTGCCAAATCCGACAGAAAAGCCTCCACTTCCGGATATCCCTCGGCAATCGTATGGAGGTGATCAAGGTCTCGAATGCGCTTCGGGTAGTCGTCGTAATGTTCCTTGAGGATCGGCAAATAATACTCGTAGATGTGAGCAACTTGCTCAGCAGTCCGCTGCTCCTCTGCTCCCGAGAGGCTTTCTAAGGTGTACGCCAAATTCTTGAGTCCTTGCGAGGATCGTCCACTGACCCCGCGTAATACGTCGTAGGGCTTCTCCGACTTCACAAGCATCGCCAACAAATCCTGGGC
>Ga0097621_100002101_pt1 | contig 13652 bp, 13 predicted proteins | sample KBSMisM72_FD_73165 | JGI IMG/M metagenome (GOLD analysis project Ga0097621, IMG submission 73165) | Miscanthus rhizosphere microbial communities from Kellogg Biological Station, Michigan, USA - KBS Miscanthus M7-2 (version 2) (version 2) | ecosystem: Host-associated > Plants > Roots >... | reverse complement strand
CACCGAGAGGACGATGAACGGAACCCGGCGCATGTCTTTCGTGCGTCCTCACTTCCAGGATGTCGCCGCGGCGGCCTCCAGGAGGGTGAATTGTACAGGAGCGGCCGGCAAGTCCCGTGGCGTGGTGCGGCAGCCGGCCGGCCAGGTGGCGCGTTAGAATGCACGGTCATGCTGGGGTCCACACCGAAGGTCGGCGAGGCCGCTCCGCCCCTGGAGCTTCCGGCCGCTGACGGATCCGGACGCCGGGCCCTTTCGGACTTCCGCGGCCGTCCGGTGCTCGTGTCGTTCCTCGGGCCGGCGCACTGCCCGTTTTGTCGCGCGCACGTCATCCGGACCATCCAGCGCCGGGACGAGTTCGCGCGCCTGGACGCCGAGGTCATCATGATCGGCTATGAAGACCCCCAGGACATGACGGCCATGATGCTGCGAAATCTCGACCTGCCCTACCTGTTACTGATCGATCCCTCGCGGGACACGCACCGGCGCTGGGGCATGGGCGAAGCGACGTGGCGCGCCTGGGTCCGGCCCGGTCTCTACCTCGCCGCCGTCACGTCGCTGCTCAGACGCGAGGAGCAGTTCAAGGCGCAACCGACGCCGTCGCAGATGACCGGCGACTTCGTGGTGAGGCGTGATGGGCGGGTCGCGTTCGCCAAGGTGCTGAAGAGCTTTCACGATCGCGCGAGCGTCTCGACGCTTCTTTCCGTCATCGCGTCCGCCTGATCGCGAACGGTCGTATTGCCGGTGTGCGTTCTGAGCGTGGACGTCTCCGGGAGGTGTGCCTGCCACCAGGCCGCGGCCTGCTCCTCGTCCCAGGGCTCGAGCCGGCAGGCATCCAGCATCGCGGTGACCTGCCGTGCGCTCCGCGGTCGCGCGTCGGGTGATTTTTCGAGGCACGCCATCACGAGCCGCTCGAGATCGGCCGGAATGGGCAGTTCGCTCCGCTGTGACGGCGGCATCGGCACGGCCTGCACGTGCTTCAGCACCATGCTCATCGGATTCGCGTCGTCGAAGACCAACTGGCCCGTAAGCAGGTAGTAGGCCACGCATCCAAGCGAGTACAAGTCGGCACGGCCATCGACGACTTCCTCGGCAAGAGCGACTTCCGGCGGAATGTACCCGGGAGTGCCGGCGGTGATGTTGTCCATCGTGATCGGCTGCTCCTCTTCGCACGCCGCGCACTTGGCCAGGCCGAAGTCGAGCACCTTGATGAAGTCGTGCGTCAGCGCCAGCTTGCACAGCATGATGTTCGAGGGCTTCAGATCCCGGTGCACCAGGTTGCGCTGATGCGCTTCTTCCAGCGACTCGCAGATCTGGCGCAGCAGGTGACGGACACGCGACGCGGGCTGAGGGCCGAACGACTTCACCAGCGCGTCGAGGCTGATGCCGTCCACGAGCTCCATCACGTAGTAGAACTGCCCGTCGCTGGCGACGCCGAAGTCGTAGATGTAGATGGTGTTGGGCGACTGGAGCGCGGCGATGGCGTTGGCCTCGCGGTGAAAGCGCCTGACGAACTGTTCCTTCTGGGTCGGCGTCAAGGCCGGCGATCGCGGCCGGACGAGTTTGATGGCCGCCTGGCGCGCGAGCATCTGGTGGGTGGCGCGCCAGACCTCACCCATGCCACCCGAGCCGATGGGTTCCAGCAGGTGGTAGCTGCCGAGGTCACTGACGGACTGCGCTTGCGGCGTCCTGAGTCCGTTTCCAGCGCCCAGCTCGGGTACGCGATTCCGATCGCGCGAGATCAGGGCGACGACGATGAGCAGTGAGCCGGCGATGGACACAAGCGCGCCGCTACGGCCCCCGGCACTGCTCCCGAGATTGTGTGTTTCGAGGAGCGTGAGCCACAGGACCGCAAGAACCGCCAGGGCCACCCAGGAAAGGTCGATCCGTTGGGCGACGGCCGAACCACTACAGACAGCGGCCACGAGCGCGGCGCCGGCCGCAACAACCAGCACCCCGGCACCTGCGACGAGCGGGTCGCGGTACGCGGCAGCGAGGTCCGAGTGCGTGAGGTGCGCCACGGCCGCGAGAACGACGAACGACGCGGCCATCGTCATCGGCAGCCAGGATCGCCTGGGCGGCATCTCCCTGGTGGGCGCCGCGTCGGGATCGCGCGGAGGATGCACGATCCAGAGAATAGCGCGACCTTACTTCGATTTGGGACTTGTCTGGGAAACGGGTCTGGGCGGCGGGCACGACCCGGCATAAGGCCGATTGAACGACTCGTAGACCTCGTGCGCGGTGTCCGGGGGGCGCGGCTTTGCGTCCGCTTGCACGAACCGTACGCTGCCGCCGGTTGCGGTAGCCTGGCAGATCTGAATCTTGGCCTTGCTCACGATGGACTGCAACATGTACGAGCGCAGGCTGTAGCCCCCGAGGTCGTCGAACACGCTACACATTGGCAGAGTCGTGGTTTCGCGGTCGATGAACCAATTGCCGGGGCCACCCTGCTCATAGGGGACGCCGTCCACCTGTTTGACGATGCGATGATCTTCGTGGATGGTCCAGCCGGCCTTGATCTCCTGCGCGCTGGCGACGTTTTCCAGGTAGCACTCCGCGTGTGCGACGCGAGGGAAGGCGCCGACGACGGCCACAGCGGCAAAGACGAGCGTCGCTCCCCTTGCTCTCGACATCGCTCTATAATTCCTCGTCGAATCGAATACGCCGGCGTTGGAGGCTAGCACCGTGCCGAGATCTCGTCAAACGGGGAGCAGGGTGATGAGAACCAACAAGACCGTGGCCACGGCCGTGATTGCCGGTCTCGTCGCGATCGGTGCGGTCGCCCGAGCCGCTGGCGACGAAAAGACGATTACCGGCGTGGTGAGCAAGGTCGATCCGACCACGCGGATCGCGACAGTGACTCCAGCCAGCGGACCACCTATCGTGGTGAAGTTCGAATTCAACGCCGGGGGCCCGTGCGGCACGTGTCTCGGGTCTGGCCGGTCCGGGCCCACATTTGCCGAGACGGTGACGGAAGGCTCGATGTGGACGCTGACCTACACGTCGTCGATTCCCGAGGGTGCGGCCACATGGTTTCCGGGCGGCACGGTCAACACCGTGTACCGGGCCGTGCCGGCGAAGGCGAAATGAGCACTAGATTCGCTTCGCCGGATCGAACAGCCAATATGCGTCTGGATGCTCTGCGGGGACGACCACGACTTCGACTTTCACGGTGACGTCCTCGCGCACGTCGAGCACTCGCGAGGGTGTCTCGAAGCCCGTCTTGAGCACGTCGAGGCTGTAGGTGCCCTCCGGCATCGCGACTCTCGCAACGCCGTTTGAATCGGAGTGTGCGAAGTACACGCCCAGTCGAACCTGGGCATCCTCGACGGGCGTGCCTGAATCTTGCTGAACGACCTCGACGGCCACCGAATACTGCGGCGGCTTGACTGTTTCGAACCCGAATCGGGCTGACGCCCCGCCATGAGGTAGACGCAACTCCGTCGGCGCGAACACGATCGACCTCGTTGTCGGACCATTCTTGGCGGGAGCGACGAGATCAACCTCTGTCCAATACAGCGCTCGGGTGCCGTCCCACGGGGTCGCACCGAGCTTCGCGTGCGCAATGCAGACGCCGTTCTCGTCGACGATCTCGATTTCTCTGGCCGTCAGATCGCATCCAGCCGAGCACGTGGCCCCCACCTGAATGCGGAACGGATGATCGATCACGATCGGCGAGGGTACGCCCCACACCGCCAGGCTGGTGTCGTGGGCGAGCGTCCTCACCGTAATGGGAAGCAAGCCCTCATCGTGCTCGAGGTCTTCGGCCTGCCCCTTCGGGAACACAACGGTCCACGAATACTCGCCCACCTCTTGGGGCGCCGTGAAGGCGAACTCCGTCGTCTCGTTGTCGTGATCGGCGAATTCGGCAAGCCGGCTCGTTCCTACGACAGCGCCATCGGACGCGACGACTTCGACCGCTCGTCCCCGCAGGTCACATCCGTGAGGACATGACACCTTCACCTTCAAGACGATCTCAGTACCAGCGTCGACCTCTGGATCGAGCGGGCGGCTCAACGCCACGGTCGTCGTGTGCGGGCGGGCGTTCTCGTCCGCACGCTCGCCGTTGTCGCTCATGCAACAGTCCCTGAGAACGAAGTGGCAACGGGCACCGGCTTACGTTGAGCTTGGCGACGACTTTCCGGCGTGGATTCCAGCAAGGCGGCCGGACACGAGGTCCCTGCCCAGCCCGTGTTGGGCCAGGCCGCCCATGGACTCTCCTCCGGTGTAGAGACCCGGGATGACCTTGCCGAAGATATCGATCACCTGCTGGTCGGTATTGACCCTGAGACCGGTGAGCGAATCATGGAGGATGGGCGTCGCCCAGGCCGCGTAGAACGGCGGCTTCTCGATCTTGTACATCGGCTTGGGTTTCTTGAAGTCGCTGTCGACGCCGGAAGTGACGAAGGAATTGTAGCGTTCGACAGTCTCCTGCAAGGCCGCTCCCGGCATCGGCCTCTTCTGGTATGGATTGTTGATGTTGGCTGCCAGTTCCTTCAGCGTCGCGCCGCTCGCGAAATAGAGCGGGTCCACGTTGGGGGGCTTTGGATTCCATCGCTCGCGAACGACGGCATCGGAATCGAAGACGGCCCAGATGGGCCCGCCGCCGTTCAGCTTGTCCGGATCACCGCTGTAGGCCATCGCGGCGGCGATGAAGTTGTAGCTCCCGTCCAGCTCGTTCCAGAACCGCTTGCCGGTCTGGTTCACCATGATGACGTCTTGCCAGTTCGCCACCGTAAGGCCCGTGGCGCGGGCGAGATGAAAGACCGGGCTATCGGTTTCGATGACCAGCTGGCCATATCCCCACTGACACCCGATGTGCGCGGTCTTGGTGATCGCCGCACCGCTCTCGGATGTCTGCAGGGCCGTAGCCCACAACGACGCCCCGATCGCCATCGCGCACACCTCCGCGTCGCCGCTCTGACGCGCGTAGGGAGCGCAGGCCTGCTGGTATTCCTCGGTGAGCCGCGGATCGAACGTCCGGCGGAAGTTCACGTTGCCGCAATTCCCCCCGGTGCCGACGTAGACGCCCTTTTTCGCCCGGACGTTGATCTCCTTGCCCATGGTGCGCGCGGTGACGCCGAGCACACGCCCGGACAGCGGCTTCTCACGAATGATCTTCGTCATCGAGTGCTTGAGCAGGATCTGCGCGCCCGCTTTGCGCGCGCTCTCCTCGAGCCTCCGCACCAGTCCGGACCCGTTCCGGCCGCGATGAGGGGCGACCAGCTGGCTGGGGACGTGCCACTCCACGGTCTGGTAGGTCCGGCCTGAATTCGTCGACGCCCCCCCTCCGGCTTCTTCGCGGCCCGTGAACTGCACCCCGTGGGCCAGCAGGAACTCGAACGTCGCCGCGTTCTCGTCGGCGAACTTGCGGACGATATCGCGGTCGCTGTAGCGGGACGCCGGGTGATCGTGCCGCGTCCAGTCCGCGAAGATCATGTCGGCGGAGTCCTTCGTGCCGTATTTCTTCTGAAGGCTGTGGCCGCCGCCAAGCTGAATGCTGCCGCCGCTCATGATGCCCCGGCCGCCGATGTCGAAGTTCTCTTCGATCATGATGACGGAGGCGCCCGCATCGAGCGCGGCGCAAGCGCATGCGAGCCCGGAGACGCCGGCACCCACCACCACGACATCCGCCGTCCGATCCCATTTGATCTCGGCGGCCTCGGCCTCCCTCGGGTACAGACCGGCCGCGGCCGCAGCGGCGATACCGGTGCCGTTGGCAACAGTCGTCTTGAGGAAGCGTCTCCGGCTGACGGGATTCGGCCCTTCGGGACTACTGCTCATGGCCCTCTCCTTGATGGTGATGACGGGTTGGCCGCCTCAAGGCTTCTGTGCGAACACGATCACCCTCGCCGTCTCTGGCACCAGCTCCTGATTCCCCGCCGGCAACTCGTTGGACTGAAGAATGAACGCCAGGATGTCCATGTACGTCTTGTCGCCCAGGGTATTCGCATTCCCCGGCGGCATCGTATCTCGTATCTTCTCGAACCGCTCCTGAAGAGTCTTTCCATTCCACCTGGCGCGGAGGGCGGGCCCGGTCAGATCCGCGGCCTCGGGGTCCGTTGCGTGGAGATCGCTGCCATGGCAGGCCGAGCAACTGGCCTGATACGCGTCGTTGCCGCGATTGGCCTGCGCCGCGGTAAATACACCGTTCCAGATCGAGGGCTTGGAGGCGTCCTGAGCGTCAGCAGCCCGAGCCGCCACCAACCACAGCACCGCGAGAGCGGCTACAGCGCCTTTCATTCCAGAACCTCCGCGCAATGCAGAGGATAGACGACATCTGCAGGATTTGGCCGCGAGAACGAGCATCCCGGCTCCGGACACAAGTGGGGCGTGTACAGGGGGGTACATCACCACGATGGTGGTGGCGGATGTCCGCGCGCACGCCGAGTTCCATCGCGACTCTCGCCGCCTTGTCTTCCGTCTCAGCTTGGTCACGTCAATGTCGTGTTCTCGTCACATGTCGCCACTTAGATCGGAGGGCCAATCTGCTCTTCCGACTCCTTGAACCTGAAGGTATAGCTATGACCAGGCGACATCTCGCCAGATCCGCACGACTGTTCTTCGCCCTTTGCTTCGTCAGCACCTCGGCCGTTCTCGTACCGCATGCCGAGGCGGCAACCGTGTCGTTCCTCGGCGTCGCCGCCGGTGATGCCTCGAGCACCACCGCCACGGTCTGGACGCGCGCCCTTCCCAGCGGGGAATGGCTGGACCTCGAGATCACCGCGGACCCGGCCTTCAAGCGCGGCGTCAAGCACCTCGACAATGCCTGCATGACGGATTCCGCCAAGGACTCCACCTGCAAGCACACGCTGACCGACCTCGATTCAGAGACCGTCTACTACTACCGATTCGTCGCGTCATCGGGCGACATGAGCATCGTGGGTCGATTCAAGACCGCGCCCACGGCCAACAAGCGGGCGCCGCTGCACTTCGCCTTCAGCGGCGACAACGACGGCCTGATTCGTCCCTATGCGCTCGCCACCCAGATCCCGGCGCAGAAGCTCGACTTCTACGTGAACCTTGGCGACGTCATCTATGAGACCGCCAGCAACCTGACCCTGAGCGGGGCGCACAACGGCGCCGCCTGGCTGAACTCGCCGTCCGTCGCGTTGTCGGGGCCGGCCTCGACCCTGAACGGCGATCCGAACGGTACTGCTGTTGCCAACACCTGCCGGAACAACGGGACGTGGGCTACGCAAGCCCAGCTGAAGGCCGACTACGAGAAGAAGTACCGCGAGAACTTCCTGCCCGTGAATACCGGGGGCCAGAACAGCCTGCAGGTGCTGTACGCAGCACAAGGGAACTACACCACCTGGGACAACCACGAGCTCGGCAACCGGCAGTACATCAAAGGCGGCGCGCCGGCCGGCGGGCCGATTGGCGGTGCGACGTTCAACAACATGCCGACCGGTTGCGGCGTCGACGCCAGGAGCAACGGCACGGGCAACGTAGGGAACGTGAACGACGTGAACGTTTCGGCCGCCGACTACATGAACCGATCGCTCGGCTTCCAGACTCTCCAGAGCGTGTTCCTCGGTTACCAGCCCATCTCCGATCGCGGTCCGATCGTCGCTCCGAACGACTCGCGCACGAACGGCACGCAGCAGCTCTACTTCGCGCAGAAGTGGGGCAAGAACGCCATCTACGTCCACACCGACTCCCGTTCCTACCGCGACCTTCGCCTGAAGAGCGCCAACGGCTCCGCCGACGACACCGGCGCTCGCGCCGCCAACCTGAACCGGACCTACCTGGGCGCCACGCAACTGGCCTGGCTGAAGGACACGCTGTTGGAGGCACAACAGGCAGGAACGCGATGGAAGTTCGTGACCATTTCCGACCCCATCGATCAGATCGGACCGATCGGTGGAACGCTGTCACTGAGCAATCTGCCCTGCTTCTACAGCACCGGCTGCAACCCCGACGGCAGCCCGCTGGTCGCCGGCACCCCCGTCTACGGCCCGGTCGCCAGCGACGGCGGCAAGTCCTACCAGGGTGGCTACCGCGCCGAGCGGAACGACCTGCTCAAGTTCATCGCCGACAATCACATCGTCAACGTGGTCTTCATCGCCACCGACGACCACCAGAACCGTGTCAATGAGCTCCAATACTCGCCCACGGGCGACACGGAAAACCAGTCCAGCTACGTGAAAGTGCCTTCGGTCTTCTCGATTGTCGCCGGCCCGTTGGGCGCGACCGGGCCAGACCTGATCACCAACCATACGTTCGCCATGGCGCAGCAGTACGTGAACAGCCTGGTCGCGGCGCAGGAAGCAGCCGGCGTGGAGTCCTTTGGTCTGGTCGGCTATCCCGGCCTGCATGATCTGGTGCGTGACGGCGACCCCACTGCGGACACCAACCCGCAGGCCGTCGACTTCTACAGCCCGGATACGTTCAACTTCACGGTGTTCGATGTGAACAAGAACGGCAAGACCCTGACCGTGACGAGCATCGGCATGAACGCCACCTCGCAGAACGTCGGCATCGAGTACGTCGACGGCCCGAAGGCGCGCACGATCTTCAGCTTCAAGGTCGACGCGGTCAAGGGCAAGGGCGACGGGGACGACGACAACGACGACAACGACGACAACGACGACCAGTAGCCAGTAGAGCCAGCTACAGGCACGTCCGCAGCGCGATGACGAAACCGTCATCGCGCTGTTCAGACTTACCTTCGGGAACTACCCTCCCAAGGCCAGGATCCAGCCGCCTATCGCGCGCCACGCCAAGGTGGTCGCCAAAGGCGCGGTCAAGATCCGGGCGGCGAAGGCGCCCAGCCCAAGGAGGTAGATCGGATGGACGCCGCGTCCTCTCGAGAAGTCGTAGGCCATGGCCGCGACGATCGGAAGGCTCCAGATGGCCATGAAGAGCGGCACCCGGATGAGCGTCGGCGGCAGGAACGACATCCGTCCGACGGCGGCAATGAGCAGCAGGGTCGCGGCCACGACCATCAGGCGTTCGTGGAGGTTCGCCCGCCGTCGGTAGACAATCGCCGCCCCGAAGAAGCTGGTGAAAACGACCATGTCGGCCAGCGGCGCAAAGAGATGGCGTTCAGCCTCTCCCCCGTGCGGGAGCGCCGCCGACCTGATGAAGGCCAGCGAGAGGCCGTCCACGATCATGAACACGCCATAGACGATGCCGATGTTGCCGATCCGGCGGTGCCAGTCCAGTCGCCCTGTCACGGCGAAGAGCGCCTGCATCAGAAACAGCCCGAGCCAGCCCGTGAAGGCCAGTGAATGCAGGCGCAGCAAGGGAGCCTGTTGGAGGCTGCCGCGCAAGAGGGGCTCGAAGTAGGTGGGCCAGAATCCCACGACCGCGATCCCCGACATCAGCAGGCTGAGACCGACGTAGAAGGACCGGCGGGATACGCGTGGGCGCCTGACCGGTATCAGGGGCGAGGTCTTCAGGGCCTGCTGCATCTCTCCCGATGATATCGGCAGAGCCAGCGCGCGTCCGTCAGACCCTTCACAGAGCTGCCCTCCAATGGGCCAGCAGTCACGCGAACCCGACGGTCTACGCACGGCCGCAACTATCTCGGCGCTCGACCCGTCAGCTTCAGGAACATCTGGTTCTCGTGGCAGATGAACTCGATCATCTCCGAGCCGTCGGCCACGATCTGCTGACCGATACGGAGGGTGAACGGCTTGGTGTAGGCCTGCGGATCGTCGACGGTCATCTCGATCTCCAGTTGCCCGTAGTTGACGCGACGGAACCGCTCCGTCAGCTTCATGGCGAGGCTGTAGGGGCTTCCGCGATGATCGAGCCACCCCACGCCATGGAAGCTGTCCGGCTCGGTGCCGTGGAACTGGGCGGGATCGACGCCGTGGAAGTTGTTGGACTCCACGACGAGCGTGTCTCCGTCCCAATGGCCCACCGAGTATCCATGCCAGTACGGTTGCGGGCCGCCCTGCGGCGGCAGCGAGCGGCCGTCCATGTAGATCGTGCGCAAGCCGTAGTTCGACTCGTAGATGATCAGGATCTGCGTCGGCGTCTGGACGATCTTGAGCGGCTGCGGATCGACGTGATACTGCAGCGGCCCTTGGGGCAAACACAGGCCGTCGGGATCGTTCAGCCCGTCTTCGGCCGCCCGTTTCCGCTGCAGTTCCGCCGCCCAGGGCTGAAACGGCAGATTGTTCGTATCGGCGCGGTTGGCGATCATCCAGATGCCGGAGAGGTCCGGCCTGCCTTCCGGCGTGCGTGGCGTCGGAGCTTGGAGGTTCGGCTTGCCGTCGGCGCCCTTCGGCGCGTCCGTTGGTCGAAGAGGCCACTGCGCGAAGACCGACTGGCACAGCATGCAGATGATGATCGCCGGGAGCAGCGTGAGCGCTTTCATCTCAGCCTCCGTTGCGAAGGCGGCACCGGCCGCGGGCGTCCTGGTCCAGCACGATTCCCTGCGGTCCGTCCGGAAACGGCGAACCGGCGCTGGGACTATACAGCCACCTGGCTGGCTGGCGGAGCGCTTCTGGACCTGACCTGAAAGCAGACGTGTGGGGCCAACCGGCACTTCAGAGGGGTCCTTGTGCGATCGCGGCCACGTCGGCGTTGACTCTCAAGAAACCGGTAGAGGTCAACACCATGCCAGCCCAGCTGTTGGTTCAGTCGAATCCGGACAGCGCCCGGCCCGGTCGCACTCCGGCGCCTCGAACCGCCTGGATCGCCGGCGCAGGCGCCGCCATGTGCACGGGGCTGGTGGCCTGGGGCGCCCACCCCCCACTCCACGGCCTCATCTGGCCGCGCGCGTTCGATGATCCGTTGCGCCTGACGGTGGCGGCGCTGATCGGCCTCGTGGTGACGGCCGTGCATCGCCGTAGCGCCCCGTCGCAAGCGCCGGCGATGCAGCACGCCCAGATTCTGCTTTGCGTCTCGGGCGCGATGATGATGGTGCTCATCCACGATTCGCTGGCGCGGGCATTCGGGATCGCGGGCGCCGCCAGTCTCATCCGCTTTCGAACCCCGGTGGACGATCCGCGCGATGCAGCCGTGCTGTTCCTCTTGCTGGCGCTCGGCATGGCCAGCGGGCTCGGCGCGTTCACCCTCGCCGGCAGCGGCACGGCTTTGCTGTGCCTGTTCCTCCTGCTCCTCTCGCGGCTGCCGCAGCAGACGACGCGCGCGCTCGCCGTTGAGCTGACGGCGCGTGGCGGAGACTTTCCGTTGGCGCAGGTGTATCGCGTGTTCACGCGTCACGGCGTCACGATCGAAATCCGCGAAATCTCGCAAGGCGATACCGCGTCGGCGAAGTATCTGGCCACCTGTCCGTCCGGCACGTCGCTCGAAGCACTCAACGCCGACCTACTGAACGCGCCGGTCGGTCTGCGCGCCATCGCCTGGGAACCGGCCAGAAAGAAGGTGCTGTGATGGCGGCGCTCGATCGGCTCGTGATCGAGCCAGGCCAGCGCCGCCGCGCCGTCGTCGGGCTGATTCGCTCGGCACAACGGCACCTCGTGTTGTCGATCTTTCGCTGCAACGACGAGGCCGTCCTGACCGCGCTCGCCGCCGCCGTCGATCGCGGCGTGCAGGTGCACTCGATCGTGACCAACCGCCCGAAGGCGTCGACCGCCGACCTCGACCGACTCTCCAGGTGGCTGCGCGACCATGGGATCGCGGTCCGGCGCCACACCTCGTCGATGAAGTATCACGCGAAGTACATCGTCGCGGACGATGCCACCGCGCTCGTCACCTCGTTGAACCTGACCGCCAAGTGCTTCGAGCGGACCTGCGACTTCCTGCTCTTCACGAAAGACTCCGAGGTCATCGCCGGACTCAACGCGGTCTTCGCGGCCGACTGGGCCGGCGGCGCGGCCGCGCTCGCACCTGCACAACTGGAACGGCTCATCGTCGGACCCGGCTACGCGCCGCGCGAACGGTTCGCTGCGCTGCTCCTGGGCGCCCGGCGGCGCATCCGTGTGCTGGACGCCAAACTCACCGACCCGTTCATACAGCAGCTGCTGGAGTCCCGGCGGCGGGCGGGCGTGACGGTCGAGATCAAGCGCCGAAAGGATCTGCGCCCGCTTGCCTCGCACGGCCGGCTGCTCGTGGTGGACGACAACGTGGCCGTCATCGGCAGCTTCGCGCTGTCGACCGCGGCATTCGAGCGGCGGCGCGAGCTGGCGGTCGTCAGCCACGAGCCCGCTGTGTTGCGCGCCCTGGACGAGTTCTGGCGCGCGCACGATCGCCGGCTGCCGTGCCGTGACCACGATGCGGCCCGTGCGCTGGAGTTCCGGCCGTGAGGCAGGTCCACGCGGTCGTGGCCGGCGTGGCGCTGCTGGCGTCGTGGGCGACGCCAGCGGCCAAGGCACAGAGCCTCGCCGCCGCGACGGAGACGGCCGCCGTGGCACCGGCCGAGCGGCCATCCGTCACTGAGGCGCCCGGACCGCGCGTGGAGTTCCGCTTCAAGAAGCGGCCATCGTTGCGGCTCGGCAACGCCATCCGGCTCGACTTCACCGCGCGGATCCAGGCCGACGTGCACGGCGGCGCCGGCGAGGGGACCGACGCGGGCGTCGACACGGCCCGGCGGCGGTTCGGCGTCAAGGGCACGGTGTCGCGGCATCTCGAGTTCGAACTCGAGCGCGAGATCGGCGACTCGGCCCCATGGCGCGATGCCTTCGTCAACATCCGCACCTTCCGGGCCGTGCAAGTTCGCGCCGGCCAGTTCAAGATGCCGTTCAGTCTCGACCAGTTGACGAGCGCCGGCGACCTCGACTTCGTCTACCGGTCGAGAGCCGCCGACCTGCTCGCACCGGGACGCAGTCTCGGGGCGTCGGTGCATGGCCGCGTCGCGGCCAAGGTCATCAGCTACGAGGCAGGCTTGTTCACCCGCGACGGTGACACCGCGCGCTTCGGCAGCAATCCGGGCGCCGGCCGCACCGTCGCCGCGCGGGTCGGCATCGCCGCGCGCGGCTCGGCGCGCCGTCCGGGAGCGCTGAACGACCTCGAGGCCGGCGTCTCGTTCACGGGCGGCGACGTACCCCCGGGGCGCTACTCGTTGCGAGGCCGCCTCACGTCCCGCGACCCCTTCTTCTCGCCGGTCTACGTGCAGGGCCGACGCATCCGCGCCGGCGCCGACGTGAACTGGCGTCCGGGACCTTTCGCGGTGCGAGCCGAGGTGATGCGCGACGACGACGAGCGCCGCGGCCAGGGATTGATGGGCGAGATGCTGCCGTCACTTCGCGGTCAGGGTTGGTACGTGACCGGTCTGTGGGCGGTGGCCGGACGGCACGCGCACGCCGCTTCCCACGCCGGCTTCGCCGGGCTCCGCGGGCTCGAGCTCGCCGCCCGCGTCGAGCAGCTCTCGTTTGACAGCACCGGGCCTGGCGGCCCCGCTGTCCGCACACCTCGTGCCGCCCGGCTGGCCACCGTCAGCGACGAGGTCTGGACGATCGGCCTCAACTGGGACGTCATCCGGATGGTCCGGGTGCAGGTCAACGCAGTGCGCGAACGGATCACGGACACGGCCATCAACGCGCCGGCGGCCACGGCCGCGGAATGGAGACCGGTGATGCGGATCCAGTTCGCGATGTAGGGATCAGCCATGCGACTTCTCGCTCGCGTCCTGTCGCTGTCAGCGATGTTGCTCGGCCACGCGCCCTGGGTCGCGGCCCAGGGTCCGGGACCGGCCGCGGCCGATCTCTTCGATTCACAGCGGCTGCAGACGATCC
>Ga0097621_100002100_pt1 | contig 13657 bp, 15 predicted proteins | sample KBSMisM72_FD_73165 | JGI IMG/M metagenome (GOLD analysis project Ga0097621, IMG submission 73165) | Miscanthus rhizosphere microbial communities from Kellogg Biological Station, Michigan, USA - KBS Miscanthus M7-2 (version 2) (version 2) | ecosystem: Host-associated > Plants > Roots >... | reverse complement strand
CGACGCAACTTTATGAAAATATGATGCAGCAGCATAAACTGCTATTTAAAAGAACGGCCCTGGTAAAACAAGGGGATACCATAACTGTTACCTGGGAAGCGCGTGGTGCTGCAAAAAATCATGATGAATTTTGCCGGCTAATAACAAAAGATGAAATAGTGCAGCGGTTTGAATATTAATGCTGCAAATGATAAATCCCCGGAAGATATACATCTGCCCCGGGGATTCTCTTTGTTGCTGTGCTGTTACAAAGTAGTGAAATAGCCTGCAAGACCATCCATGGTAACCTGCACTATAATCGTTTTATTATCTTTTTGTAGTTCAACAAAATAATTATCTGCGTCATCAAACTGGTTGCCATACAGAACCATGTCAGTATCATTGTTTTCATTGTCATCAAAGAAAACAACGTTTTTTACAGAGTAGTCTTTATATTCTTTCAATATTTTATTTTGTCCTGCTTCCGGTAAATCTGCAAAAGTTTTTATGCTGGTGGTACCTACCAGGTTGCCATCAATATCATAAAAAGCGGTGGTAGCTGTGCCATTATTACTAAACGCGGCTTCATCAAAATTTTTCGTTCTTGTCCAGATTACATCCGGTCTGTCACCAAAATCTCTGTAAAACTGTTGTTTCGACTGATAGCTTACATCGTTGTTCACCGCTGATTTTCTAAATGACATTCTCTCTTTTTTTCTTTCTTCCCGGACCTCCTTTTTTTCGGCCCTCGAAGGCTTATCGTTGTCAGACTTTGTGTTAATTGTATTTGCCTGTGTGCTTATAAAAGTCAGCAGCATTGCGGCTGACGCAAAAATTATCCGTTTCATGGTTGTGATATTTATTATAAATTAAAAATTGTTTAGTTGCCTGTTTAAATAACCGTCACTCACCTTTACTATCAATGGCTCATTGGCCGGTTCGTCCTTTATTCTTACATTAAAATCTGCCGGGTTAAAACGAATCATAACAGAGATGGTATAGCCCTGGCCAGAATTGCGCGGTTCAAGTGTATACTGGGCAGAAACTTTTTTGACAATGTTATTGATTGCGAGCTGACCCGTTGTTGACATATTTTTTGCTGCTGCCAGTTGCTCAGGTAACTGGCTTTTGTCAAGGTTCATGGTAAAATCTGCCAAACTTGTTACAGACGAGTCTGAGGCTTCAGCAAGCGCCGCTATCTGTGTTTTTATTTCTACCAGGCCTGAATAATCTGAAAATGTGATAACGGAAGGAGGTAGTTTTTTTTCTATCCATTGATTGCCGGTATTTTCAAGCACTTCCGTTGAAGCAGCCCGGTAAAGCTGCGCATAAGAATTAAAACTCATGAAAACCATTGCGCCTGCAAAAAGTATATAGATGGTTATGTTTTTCATGGCTGAATGATTTTAAATTAATTTAAGAGGTCGCTTGCCCTGCGGCCATGTACCGGGAACCTGAATGCTATTTCACAATTATCGTGAGCTATATCATACAGGTAAAAACTAATATCCCATTTTCCGGCCGTTGTTTCATTTCCGCCTGTTCTTTTATCCAGCACCAGCAAGCCCGAACAGCTATCAGTTGTTTCCTGATCCCTTATCGTGCCTTCAATGATGAAAACCAGGCCATCATTGTTGTCATCAGATAGATCTATGCTAATACCCGGATAGATACTGGCCTCAATACTTACCCTTTGATGGTGGCAGGTGAACCAGTTTTTTTCTGCATGTCTGTTGGATGCCATCATGTATTGCCAGTCGCCTTCCAATCTGAAGTTTTCCTGCTCGAAATCAATATCAATATTTACCAATGGCACCTGTTTGTCTTCAGGTTGCTTGGATGTGAGTTCGGGGCCTGCCATTTCTTTGGCCGGAACAATTGCGTAGTTGAATGTTTTGAAAAGAACAGTATTTTTCATTGCATTTGTTTTTGATGATGTAAAAATAACTACGCAAATGGGCATAAAAAGCACCGGATCGATGAAAAGGCAAATGGGATCGGTGAGTGCCGGTAAGAATTACAGTGTGGAATAAAATACACGGGCTTCTTCAAGTGCAGAATGGCAGATAGTGGTTATTGAAGCAATAGCTTCCCCGCAGGTTAATTTGTCCTGGCTATGAATTTCATATTCCAGTGTGTCAAGCAATGATTGAAGTTGTTCGGTAAGTCCCATAATAGAGATCGTTGTTTTCATATTATGAGCAAGCTGGCTGATGGTGTTAAGGTCGTTTGCCTGCCAGGCCTTTTTCAGGGCGTTTAGATCTGCCGGTATTTGTTCTATGAATTGTTCAGTGACCTCTTTTTCGTATTCACGGCTACCATTGCTGATCTCATTCATATATGTAAGATCAATGTACTTGTAGCCGCCCGTTATTTTATCGGGGTTATTTTTTGCATTGGCGGAGTGCGGCTCTATAAACTGTGAAATTATTTTCAGTAATGCGCTTTCATTTATTGGTTTTGCTATGTAATCATTCATGCCATAACCAATGCATTTTTCTCTTTCTCCTGCAAGTGCATGTGCCGTCATGGCTATGATGGGCGTTTTCAGTTGAAGGGTTTGCCTGATATACTGCGATGCGGTATAGCCGTCCATTTCCGGCATTTGTATATCCATTAACACAAGGTCAAATGTTTTTTGTTGCAGGTAGTCAATTGCCTGTTTGCCGCTTCCGGCTATGGTAAAAGATAGTTGCCATGTGCCAAGCAGGTGTTTCATGAGGCTTTGATTTATCTCATTGTCTTCCACTACCAGTATATGTGCTACAGCCAATGATGCAGGAAATGCATTGTTCAATTCAACTATATCATGAACGGGGAAACTGTCAATAATTTTATAAGGAATAACAAACCTGAATTCGCTTCCTTTACCGGGCTGGCTTGTTACAGAAATTGTTCCGTTTTGAAGTTGTACCAGATCTTTTACTATTGATAGTCCCAGTCCTGTTCCTCCGTATTTACGGGTAATGGATGCTTCGGCCTGGCGAAACCTGTCGAATATGGCGTTCAATTCATTTTCTTCAATGCCTATACCGGTGTCGGATACACTAAAAGATAGTTGAATGATGTTTTCGGCAGTGCCTGCATTGCCGGCGTCGATGCGGATACTGCCACTATCTGTAAATTTGACGGCATTGCCCACCAGGTTTACCAAAATCTGTGTTAGCCTGCTGGCATCACCTTCCAGTATATCAGGTACGGTTTCATTTACGGTTACAACCAGTGATAATTTTTTTTCTTTTGTTTTTTGATAAAACATGGCTTCAACGGAATGAAGCAATTCACGAAGGCTGAACGGCACAGGCTCAATACGCATCATGCCGGCTTCAAATTTTGAGAAGTCAAGTATATCATTAATGATGGTAAGCAGATTTTCGCCGGACTTTTCAATGGACTGAACATATGTTAGGGTGTCGCCATCAAGGGGTTTTTTTTTCAGCAAACTGGTGAATCCTATAATGGCATTTAAGGGCGTCCGTATTTCGTGGCTCATATTCGCCATAAAATTTTCTTTGACTTTCGCCGCTTCTTTCACCCGTTTTTCTGAAGCATCAAGCTGAATTATCAGTTGGTTTTGCCGCCTCACCCGGTTAATGACAAACCAGAATAGCGCAGCACCGCTACAGGCAACCATTATAAAAAGCCCGGTGCCCCAGCGGCGGGCGTTCTGACCGCTTTTGTCAACCGAATCTGTAATAGCGGTAAGTAAATGTCGCCTGCTGCTGTCAAGCTTATGGGTTATTAAAGTGATGGAATCAGTCAGTTCTTTTCCCCTTGCCTTATTGATAATTGTGTCGGGTGCATGTTTGCCATCGTGGTACAGGACGCTCAGCGCGCGGTTGTTGAAATAAATTTTTTCATGAATCACCGCATCAAGCTGGTCAATGTATTTTACGGAGCTGTCATTGTCATCTATTTTTTGCAGCTTGCCCAGGTTGGCTTCTATGGCATTTATTTCCTGTTGCAACCCGGATATATGCGTAGTGTCTTTTGAACTTAATGCTTTGGCAACACCGGTTTCTACTGCAACAATGTTTTTTCTTAAATCCCTCAGTTCAGCCTCCACTTTAAATTCATTGATTACTTTTTCATTGCCGGCTATAAGCGTATTGATATTTTTCGCAGAATTGTATTGAACAAAAATCAACAACAATACACCCGCTATAAAAGCGGCGAGTATGTAATAAATAAAACGGTTACTTGCCATGCTGCAGAATGTGCCTGCTAATTTAAATTAAAATTACCGGTGCCTGTGGGCGGTCGGCAGATTAATATAAGCCGATAAAAGAAAGATAAGCAGTGCAATACTAAGTGTCATGCCGGCCAACAGTGCCAGTAAAAGAAAGAAATGTCTGCCCCTGTCTATATTTGCCAGAAACAGGTAAGACAATTTTATTAAGGCAGAGGTGTCTGCAAAAAATAATATGGTATAAAATGTTTTCATTGGAGCGAGTGGCTTTTAAATGAATTAGAAAACAGATTTCCCGGTTGCGCATGATTACACCATTACCGGCAGTGAACACAGCGGCATGGCAATGCGATCAGGTTATGAGGTATAATTATTTTACAACCCTTGTTTGAGTAGCGGTAGTAGTATCGGGATGCAGGTTTTTTTCGATAGTGGAAGGGTTCATGTAACGTTCATATTTGCTATCGCCTTTGTATACATAGTCAGCGCCTCTCCAGAAAACAGTGTGCATCGTGTTTCTTATGTATTTACTCCAGGCTTCAAGGTCTTTTCCCAGGCCATGCTGAATACAAATCATATCCGTATTGTATTCAAAACGATCCAGGTAACGGGGCGATAAATGGCCGGCAGCAACTTTAAAACATTGCCAGGCATTCTTTTTTGAAAAATCAAGTGCGTGGCTTAACTCGTGCCCAATTACTCCTATCCTGGCTTCCGTACCCAGGTTTTCAAACATCAGCGGCATTAGTTTGGCAGTGGTTTTATTGCTGATGGTGATAATATAGGCCCGATGGCCCTTTGGCATAAACATAGAAAAAAAAGTGGGTCTGGTTTTTAGGGTGGCAAAGGATTTTTTTACCCTGAATTTTATGGTCACGTTTTTCAGCTCAGGAAAATGAGATAGCGCTGCCAGTGTCTCTTTTTCATACCCGGGCGGAAGCTGTTTATTTTCAGCATATTGCAGCAGATTGTCCGAATCAATGTTTTGCAAAGGATTGTTGATTATTTCGATGGGTATAATCTTTTGCGAATAGGATCTGTTCATCATACAAATACCCGCCAATAATACAACCAGCCATTTATTGTTTTTCATTATGCTACTGCCTTAATAGGGTATAAAATTAAGCATTGCAGAAAAAAATACCTGCCAGAAGCGACGAATGCGGTGAATGAATCGGCGAAAAGGAAAAGAAAATAGGTAAAGGAGGGCCACTGATCTATGAAGTTAAGACAGAAAAGCGCTGCAAAACGCGTTCTTACAATACATTCATTCGTTTGTTTAATGCGCTGCGATAGGCGTCTGCTACGGGTATTGGTTTTCCGCTAATGATGATTGCACCCTCCTGTATGGTATCGATCTTGCCAACTGCAACAATGTAAGAACGGTGTACGCGCAGAAAATTGTTTGCCGGCAGTCTTTCTTCAACTGCTTTTAACGTAGTATGCACAGCATAGAATTTTTGCGGCGTAAAAAGCTTTACATAATCGCCCATGGCTTCTGCATACAGAATATCCTGTAGCGCCAGTTTGCGGACGATATTGGAATCGCGTATAAAAATGAATTCGTCTTCAGCCAGTGTTACTTCTTCCATATTGCTTTGGCATATTTCTCTTGCTTTTTCCACGGCCTGTAAAAACCGGGCAGGCATTACCGGTTTAACAATGTAGTCTGCCACATTTAATTCAAAAGCCTCTGCGGCATAATCTTTTTTGGATGTAGTAAAAATAATGACGGGGCTTTTTTTGCCCAGGTTTCTAATAAGCTCAAGACCGGTCATACCGGGCATTTCTATATCAAGAAACAGTATATCAATGACGTGCTCCTGCAGCAGGTTATAGGCATCCATAGCATTGGCACATTCACCTGTAATGCCGATGTCTTTTACCTGGCTGGCCAGGTGCTTTAAAGTAGTACGGGCAATTTTATTGTCATCTACGATCAGACAGTTCATGGTATAAAAATAAAAATTATACCGGTGTTTTACCGGATAAAGAAGTACAGGTTTTATGACGTGAAAACGCTTTAAAACCAGTCGCCACCTTAATTATTATCATAATTATAACAATGTGGGTTCTGTATCCTAAGTTTGTACTTAGTAAAAAACGATTATGAGAATATATATTTTCGGGGCAATAACCCTCTTTTGTATACTAACCAGTTGCTCTGTGCAAAATAAGTTGCCAAAGGCTACACAAATGTTTAATGGGAAAGATCTTAACGATTGGGCGATTAAAATAAAAGATCATCCGCTAAACGTCAATTTTGGCAATACTTTCCGCGTGGAAAACGGCGTAATGAAAGTGAGTTATGATCAGTACGATGATTTTAAAGAACAGTATGGTCATATATTTTATAAGAAAAAATTCAGCGCTTACCTGTTGGTGGTAGAATATCGTTTTACCGGCGACCAGGTAAAAAACGGACCGGGATGGGCCTATCGGAACAGCGGGGCCATGTTGCATTGCCAAAGCCCGGAGAGTATGAAAGTTGACCAGGACTTTCCCATATCAATGGAAGAGCAATTGCTGGGTGGCAATGGCAAAGATGAAAGATCAAATGTTAATTTATGTACGCCTGGTACCAATGTGGTGCTGGATGGTAAATTGTACACACAGCATTGTGTTAACTCCAGTTCCAAAACCTATCATGGCGATCAGTGGGTGCATGTAGAAGCGCTGGTGCTGGGAGATTCTATTGTAAAACACATTGCAGACAAGGATACGGTACTGGTGTATACAAAACCGCAATATGACGGGCGCGACAAATGGGTAAAAGGAATGGGTTATAAAGATGGCGATCTGATTAATGAAGGATATATTTCACTGCAAAGCGAAAGCCATCCCTGTGAGTTCAGGAAAGTAGAAATTTATGATTTGAGCAAGTATATGAGCAACCCGGAGAAATTGAAAAAGGTGATTGCCCGGTTGCAAACAAGAAAGCAATAGTTAATCACGGGCATTGACCCGATTTGGAACTACGTAAACACACTATAACTACTAAAATCATTTACCTCCCTAAACATGGATGGGGCAATTGTAAAAAATAAATCTCCCGAACAATTAAGGCTGGCTACCAGTGTGTTTTTTTTTATCTCTGGTTTCGGATATTCTACCTGGGCTTCCAGAATACCTTCAGTACAACAACATTTACACCTTAATGAAGCGCAACTGGGGGGTGTTTTGCTGGCGATGCCCGTGGGGCTTCTTTTAACACTGCCCATTACCGGCAGACTGCTCGACCATTTTGAAAGCAGGATGATCATGTTTATTGGCGCGCTTGTCTTTAACACACTGCTGGCATTGCCGGGCTTTGTTATAAGTACATTACAACTGGTGCTGGTATTGTTTTGTTTCGGGTCTGCCCGTAACCTCATGAATTTATCAGCCAATACACAAGCCGTTTATGTGCAGGCCTTGTACAGCAGATCCATACTTACCACCATGCATGGTATCTGGAGCCTTGCCGGTTTTGCCGGTGCAGGCCTGGGATACCTGATGGTGCTGTTTAATGTAAAAACTGCCTGGCACCTGCTGGCAGTAAGCCTTGTGCTGGTTATTACCGCCGTGCTATGCTTTCCCTATACACTTGAAAGAAAACCGGAGCCGCAGACAAAAAAACCGGTATTCTCATTGCCCGACAAACAAATGATGAAATTTGCGCTGATTTGTTTTGGTGTAATGGCCTGCGAAAATATTATGTACGACTGGAGTGGTATTTATTTTCTAAAAGTGATCCACTCTTCAAAGGCGGCATCTATTGGTGCTTATGTTATTTACATGGTAATGATGACTATTGGCCGTTTTGCCGGTGACAAACTGGTAGGCATCATTGGCATAAAAAAATTATTGACATATAGCGGCTGGTTTATTTTTTTGGGATTAATGATGGCGGTGTTATTGCCGTTTCAAGTAAGTGCGGGCCTGGGTTTTGCGCTGGTGGGTCTGGGTGTCTCCTGTATAGTGCCATTGGTTTTTAGCATAGCGGGTAAGATGAAGGGCATCAATGCTGGCCAGTCGCTGGCAGCCGTATCAACCATTGGTTACCTGGGTTTTTTGCTGGTACCGCCAATGGTGGGTTTTATAGCACAGGCTACCAATCTGCAATGGTCCTTTGCCGTTATAGCATTAATGTCAACGGTTATTATTTTTAACGTGGCCAAACTGCCAGATGTAGAAGCGGGGGATAAAGATATGGTACTGGTGGAGGAAATATGATGTTGTTTTAGTATTGTCCGACTAATGTGCCGAAACTTTGGCCTGACCTGCAAAGACCTCACCCCAATCCCTTTTCAAAGGAGATGGGCCAGGATCTGTAACCAGAAAGAGTTTCAACAGACTGTTAGGATTTTAGCCGGACAAGAGTGATTTTGTTTATAGAAATGCGGAGAAGACACGCTGCAAGGTCTTCTTACAATATACATTCATCTATTGCCCTGCTAATATTTTGCAGGCCGGTTTCAAAGGTGTCAGCATCCGTCCAGCCAAAACCAATGCGCATATAGGTATCCGGCATGGCAAACCAATGACCAGGCCCCACCATGGTTTTGTATGTTTGCATTAGCGTGCTGTAAAATTTTTCTGTATTAATTCGTATGTTGCCGGCAAATCTGGGAAAGCAAACCACGCCACCTTCGGGCAAAACTGCTTCCAGTCTTTTTTCTTTTTGCAACCATTGACACAGCAGTGTATAATTTTGAATGGCTCTTTTATTAATAGCAAGCGCAAATTTTTCTTTTTGCAGGTAAAATTGAAAGGCTACTTCTTCATCCAGCGCGGAATTACTGATGTATATCATTTCTTTCGCGGCCAGGAAAAGTTCCAGCAGGTCTTCATCCTGCGTTACCAGCCACCCAATTCTTAAACCAGGCAGTCCGAATGCTTTTGATAAAGAAGACACGCTGATTATTTTTTTGCTGCTGGCAGCCATTAACGGGTAAGGCGTTTTGAAACAAGCATCCCGGTAAGTTTCATCAACCAGCAGCCAAATATTTTTTTTCTCTGCCATTGCTTTTATAGCGTCCAGTTCACCGGCGGTTATCACCATACCCGTTGGGTTATGCGGCGTGGTAATACTAATGAGTTTTGTATTGGGTTGTATGGCAGCTTCAATTGCTGCGACGTCTATGCGCCAATTGTTTTCAAATTGTACATCAATATGGGTTATGGCGCATCCAATGGTGACCGGTACCTCAATATTGGTTGCGTAATTGGGCTTTACCACTATTAAATGATCCGCAGTGGTCAGCAATGAGCTGTTGATAATGAACAGCGCACCGGCGGCGCCATTGGTTAACAATACATGCGCTGCTTCTACACCGGCCTCCACTGCAATCAGGTTTCTCAAATCATTGTGCCCACGGTGAGCAATGTATTCAAGTTTCAATGTATCAAGAGAAAGATTAAGTTCATGAAACTGCAGATCGGTAACAGAACTTTCTGCCAGGTTGTATAAAATATTGCTGTAGCCGGTTTCTTCGGGTGATTCTTTTTCTATCGGCATCCTTTTGTAATGCATGGTCAGTTTAACGTTCAAGGTTTAAAGTCTAATGTTTAAGCTTCGGCATCGCTACGAAAAGTAAGAAAATCTGCTGGTTCAGAACTTTAAACTTTTAAACTTCAAACTTTAAACAGACAAAGCCCGGCTGTATTTATTGCGGTATTGAACCGGCGATAAACCAGTAATTTTTTTAAAAGTAGTACGGAATGCTTTGGTATCTGTATATCCAACATTATACATTACTTCGTTTACGTTTTCCCGTGAGGACTCAAGCCCTTTTTTTGCAGCCTCCATTTTTACACGCTGTATATATTCCACCACTGTATTGGAGGTGGCTTTTTTAAACCTCCGTTCAAGGTTGCGCCGGCCAAGCGCCAGCATGGAGGCCAGTTGATCAACGGTTATCTTTTCTTCAAAATTATTTTCTATAAATTCCTGCGCTTTTTTTACAGGCTCGTCTGTATGTGATTTTTGTCCCTGGAATATAATAAAAGGCGATTGGCTTATCTTATCAATATCAATCATAAAAGATTTTGCGGTAAGTACGGCAATATCGCGCCCCGCATATTTTTGAATCAGATAAATAAGCAAATTAAGATAGGCGTAAGCACCACCACTGGTATAAATGCCATCTTCTTCGGTCATAATCTTATCATCTACAAGATTTACTTCCGGAAACAATGCCCTGAAGTCATTGGCGGTAGACCAGTGGGTGGCGCATTGTTTTCCATTTAATAAACCAGTTGCTGCCAGAAAGAAAGCGCCGATGCATAAACTAACTATCTGGGCGCCTGCTTTATATTGCTCCCTAATCCATGGCAGAAAAGCTGCGTTTTCTGCCAGCGATTCTTTGAAATCGCTGTGAATAGCGGGTATAATAATCATGTCTGTTTTTGAAACATCCTGCAACAGCAAGTCGGGTTGTATAGTAAACAGCCCGTCTCTTTGCCTGGTTTCTTTAACAAGTCCTACCAGGTGTACATCAAACAGCGGTTCTCTTTCCATAGCAACAAGAAACTTGTTTACTTCTGTCAATATCTGGTGGGTGCCATCAATATTAGGCAGACTTGTGTGGCCAAGTGGCACGAGTATGGATACATGTTTCATAGAGTAAATATAAAAAAAATATTGTCGCAATTACCCCTTTTATTGCCGTATTTACACCCCCTGAAACAAGCATAAGACGGGTAAGTTTGTGGTGCTTAAAATTTATTATTATGGAAAAGTACACATTATCAAAAGATGTTCCGGTCTTTGGCTTCCAGGTGAAGTCTTTTCCCCAAGGCATAGGAGATGCATTTGATGCATTAATGCGAAAAATTCCGGATGGTAAACAACGCGCTTATTATGGCGTAAGTAAAATGGACGATAAAGGCGCTATTGTTTATTACGCCGATGCAGAGGAAAAAATGCCCGGTGAGGCAGAAAAGTATGGGTATGAGAGGAAAATAATACCCAGGGGCGATTACCTGGCTGAAACCATTCACGACTGGCACGATCAAGCCAAATTGGCCTGTATAAAAGATGTGTTTCATACAATGATGCAGGATAAACGGGCAGATAACACAAAGCCATGTATTGAATGGTATAAGACTGATGCAGAAATGCTTTGCCTGGTGCATATGAAATAAGGATAACAACTATACTATGTACTAAATCTTTATATGCTGCTTAAAAATAAAACGGCCGTTGTGTACGGCGGCGGTGGGCCAATAGGTGCTGCTGTAGCGAAAGCTTTTGCCAAAGAGGGTGCTATGGTTTTTATTGGCGGACGTACATCATTTACGCTTGAAGCAATTGTTGGGCAAATTACTGCGGATGGTGGCATAGCCGAAATGGCCGTTGTTGATGCATTCGATAAAACGCAGGTGCTGCAGCATCTTGATAACATTATTGAAAAAACAGGCAGTATAGATATTTTTTTTAACGCAGTTGGTATTGGAGGAAAACACGGGCTGCCGTTAATTGCCATGAATTATGAAGATTTTGTTTTACCGGTCATCAACGCTATGAAATCACATTTCAATGCATCAACCATCATTTCGGAATATATGGCCAGGAAGAATGGGGGCGTAATACTTACCATTACTGCCAATGCAGCGCGTAAACCCTATCCTGATATTGGCGGTTTCGGCGTAGCCTGTGCTGCTATTGAGGGCTTTTGCAGACAGCTGGCATTTGAACAGGGGCGGCATGGTGTACGCGTGGTTTGCCTGCGTTCTGCAGGTTCGCCGGATACGCCAGGTGTAAATGAAGTGTTTAACCTGCATGCCGCCAATGCAGGAATATCAAGAGAAGAATTTGATGCAGCATTTGCAGAGCGAACCATGCTCAAAAAATTGCCCGCGTTATCCGAAGTGGCTGATGCGGCTGTATTAATGGCATCGGACAAAGCTGGTGCTGTTACCGCAGCAGTAATCAATATTACCTGCGGCGAACTAGCGGATTAAAAAATAAACAAATGGAAACAACTACCATTCTTAAAGAAACCGGGCAAATTGGCCAGGAATTGTTTCAATTGCTTTTGCCACTGAGCGAAGCACAAATCAATGCAGTACCATTTAAAGGAAGCTGGACTGCCGCGCAACTGGCAACGCATATCACCAAATCAAATAATGGTATTGCGCAGGCATTGCAAATGAAAGGTAAGCCTGCAGAAAGAGACCCGGAAGCAAGAGTAAACGAACTAAAAGATACTTTTCTGGACTTTTCAATTAAATTAAAGTCGCCGTCTTTTATTATTCCTGAAGAACGTATTTATAAAAAGGAAGCTGTAACAGATGCTTTAAAAAAATCCAGTGAACAGTTAAAGACAAGTGCGCTTACTGCAAATCCCAATGAAATAATTAACCTTCCTGCAGCCTTTGGTGAAATAACCAAACTTGAATTATTTCATTTTGTATTGTACCATACACAAAGGCATGTCCGCCAGTTAAAGAATATCATCAGCCATATTTAATTTTCATCGAAATTTGATAATATATGTTACTGGTAAATAAAAAAGCGGTTATTTACGGCGCCGGTGGTTCGTTGGGTGGCGCTATAGCACGTGCTTTTGCACGGGAAGGTGCCCATGTTTTTCTGGCAGGACGCACAAAAGCAACACTGGACGCTGTTGCCAAAGAGATAACAGAAAAGGGTGGAGTGGCGGAAACGGCCGTTGTTGACGCGCTGAATGAAAATGCAGTAAAGCATTATGTTGACGCCATCGTAAAAAAGTCAGGCAGTATTGATATTTCATACAATGCAATTGGTGTAGAAGCCGTACAAGGGTTTCCATTATACGAAATGACGGTAGAAGATTTTATGCGCACAATAACTATAGGTATGCAATCGCAGTTGATTACAACCAGCGCTGCTGCCCGGCATATGTTGAAAAAAGGAAGCGGCGTTATTCTGTCACTTGCTGCTACTCCAGGTGGCGTTGCCTATCCCAATACGGGTGGTTTTGGCGTATTGTGCAATGCTATAGAAGGCTTCTCCAGAAATCTTGCCGCAGAATTGGGACCACAGGGCATACGTGTTGTCTGCATGCGTTCGGCGGGCTCGCCTGATTCAGTAACATTTAAAAGTGCTATTGAAAACAGACCTGAGATTATGAAAATACGGCTTAAAGAAATGGAAGATGATACTATGCTTAAAAGACTTCCCCTGATGCATGAAATTGCCAGTGTTGCCGTTTTCCTGGTTTCAGATATGGCCAGTGGCATGACGGGTACCACTGTCAATATTACCTGTGGCACTACCACGGATTAATCATATTTTAGTTTGACAGCCGGTGAGCGGCGTTGCAATAACCAGAAGATATAACTATTGTACTGCGTTTCTTTGCAGCCTTAGTGTCTCCATGGTTTAATTATAAAGCTAAGAGAAAATAAAAAATGACGGAAAATATAAACAGAACCCGGCGGCAAACTTTTTTTTTAATACTAATGCTGGGGGCATTGAATACCATTTCTCCCATTTCAATTGATATGTATTTACCGGGTTTT
>Ga0097621_100002093_pt1 | contig 13674 bp, 13 predicted proteins | sample KBSMisM72_FD_73165 | JGI IMG/M metagenome (GOLD analysis project Ga0097621, IMG submission 73165) | Miscanthus rhizosphere microbial communities from Kellogg Biological Station, Michigan, USA - KBS Miscanthus M7-2 (version 2) (version 2) | ecosystem: Host-associated > Plants > Roots >... | reverse complement strand
GCAATCACTGAGCAAAGTGACGCCTTTCGGGCCTTAGGGTGAATAAATCTAATCGGTAGGGCGGCTTCCGGATAGTAGAAAACGAGTGCTGACAGTACCATCGGTAATTGTGAGTTGAGAAAGTGTTTCGAGTAGTTGTTGGTCCTTGATGTCGAGGTTTTTAGTGCTGCTTTTGCTTCACTCCGCTCCCCGGTCTGCCGCTCTGCAAAATGCACATTCCTGAATACAGCCTTTGAGTGCTGGGATTCCGGATTGAATCGCTCAGTACCTCTTCTTGATTCGTCCCGACCGGTACGCGATACGCACGTCTTCGCTCATGCAGCTCCGGCAACAACCGGCGCAGATTCAACCATGAGGTGATTCGTGACACTTAAGCCCATCTGGACAAGATCCATACAGGTATTTCTAACCTGGTCGCTCGCACTGGCAGCTCTCGGAATCGCGGAGGGCGCGACGTACTACGTCGCGACAACTGGCAGCGATTCCAATTCCGGGGCGCAGAGCACTCCTTTCCGCCATCTCAGTAAAGCGGCGGCCATGGCCCAGCAGCCGGGAGACACGGTCATCGTAATGGACGGCACTTACGATAATGAAGGCGTGGTCGCACCCAACTACGTGGTCCACCTTTACTACAACGGAACCTCCGGGAACCCCATCACCTTTAAAGCCCAGAACCGAGGTGGAGTCATCCTAGACTCGATGAACACGAGCGCCACCACAAGCTGCGACGGCGCCAGCGCATACTTCAATCTGCACAACGCCGCCTATGTAGTCATCCAGGGCTTCGTAATTCAGCGCGGCTGCGATGAAGGAATTCACAGCAACGACAGCGCCCATGACATCACGATCAAATGGAACGAAATCCGCAACATCGCCAACCGTAACGTGACCGATCAGATCGGACGCGACGGGATTTATCTGAACGCCACGGAACGTAACTTCACGTTCGACGGGAACATCTTCCACGACATCGGCCGCATCTCGGGTACGACGCAGCTGCACTTCGACCATGGGATTTATTCCCACGCCGACAACGTCACCATCGTCAACAACGTCTTCTACAATATGAACCGCGGCTGGTCGATCCAGTTGGCCGATGGAGCCAGCAACTGGCTGATCGCCAACAATACATTCGCGTTTGGGAATGCCAATGGCGAAACGGGGCACATCATGTTCTGGGGCAGTAATACCGGCATTGATATCCGCAATAACATTTTCTACCGCCCCAACAGCTACGCCATGACGCGCTACGCTGCAACGGTTTCCTGTATGTTCGACCACAACATGATTTACGGGGTGAGCGGCGTCATGTCGGATGCCTCCGGCTGTAGCCTGGGAGCCAACCAGATCGGCGCCGATCCGAAGTTCGCGAACACATCGAGCTACGATTTCCATCTGCAATCCGGCTCTCCCGCGATCGATAGCGGAATGACTCTGGCCGCGGTCACCACCGATATCGACGGAGTTACCCGCCCGCAAGGAACCGCCTTGGATCTCGGCGCTCGGGAGTACATGTCTTCGCCCGTCGTCAATCCGCCTGTCATATCCGGAGTGTTCACTTCGGCGATTTCGTCCAACTCCGCCGCGATCAATTGGGCGACTGATAAGCCAGCGACCTCTTATGTGCAGTACGGGTTGAGCGCTTACACCGCCACCAGTCCGCAGGACCCAACCTTAGTCACTATGCATTCCGTCACTCTTTCCAACCTGACCGCATCCACGCTCTACCACTACCGCACGGCGTCTCAGGATTCCGCTGGCAATACCGCATATTCCCCGGATTCCACATTCACCACGGCCCCGGCGCCGGTAGTGTCGACCAGTTTCTCAGTGTCCGCCGCGTCGCCCAGTCTGCAGGTTGTGCAAGGCGCGTCGGCAGCGGATGTCATCACCGCCACGCTGGTTTCCGGAAGCGCCACCGAAGTGTCATTCGCTACGTCGGCCTTACCGGCTGGCGTCAGCGCTTCGTTCTCCTCTGGAAGTTGCACTGTGACTTGCAGCACAACCCTCACGCTTTCAGCCTCGGCAGCAGCCACGCCAGGCAGTTCCAACGTCATCATTACCGCAAGCGGCTCCGGAAGCACCTTGGCTTCAGCCACCATCGCCCTGACCATTACGAAGACAGACAGCACTAGCACGGGGTTGGCAGCACAATGGAAGATGGACGAGGGAAGTGGCACCACCACGGCCGATGCTTCTGGAAACGGCAATACCGGGACCCTCAGCAAAGCGACCTGGGTGACAGGTTCCTACGGAACGTCCATCGCATTGTCTGGTAGCAACAGTTATGTCTCGGTCAAGGAAAGCTCCAGTATCGAATTCAGCAAACAGCTGACCGTCGCGTTCTGGATGTACGCTGCCACCAATGCCAATGTCGATCCACGCGTCATCTCCAAGCTCTACAGCTGGGACGTGAAGCTGAACGGATCAAACCGCTTCCCGCAGTTCTCCGCGGGCGGGAGATACGCCGCTATGAAAACCCCCTTGCCGACGAATAGCTGGAGTCACGTTGTGTTCACCTTCTCCGCGGGGACTCTAAAAGGGTACGTCAACGGCGCACCGGTTACGTTTTCTACCAATACGTTCACAGGTTCAGAAACCCTTTCGCTCCAGATGTATGGACTCTTCATCGGTACCGATTCTTCCAAAACGGCGTCCTTTAAAGGAAACGTGGACGATGTTCGCCTATACAGCCGGGTGTTGAGCGAGGCAGACGTTTTGGCTCTGTATACCGGAACCCTGCACTAAACTGGAGGTACATTGTCGCCAGTCGCGCCGGTCTGCTCCTGAGTTGAGCAGCCGGCGCTGGCGTATTCAGTGCATTCCATGACTGGGGCCGATTTCGGTACCGTGATAGCGCTGCACTTGAGCAGGATCTTGACCCGCGCGAATAGGGCGGAGTTTTCCGGATACAGGGGGATCCGCGGCAGCAGCCAGGGACTTGCAAAGTCGACGTGCCCCAGGCTCATCGTGGTAGCCGAATCGTAAAACCGAGCAGCCGCTGCTGCGGCACGCATGCCGATGCTTTGCCGACTTCCAAATGGATAAGCCAAGTGCCGGCAGGGGCGCCCCGTGTGCTCCGTCACCATGTCTCGGCTGTGTCTCATCTCGAACTCGATGTCCTCTGGGCTCAGCGCCGACATGGCCGTGTGTGAGACCCCATGGCTCTCGAAGTGGATCAGATCGTTTCTAGCTAGCTCAGTGACTTCGGGCCATGAGATGGGGTCTGGCGGCGAGATCGCATCCCTGGTGATTCCCATTTCCCGCACCACCAGATCGGCCAATTCCATCGTCAGCGGAAAGTAGGATTTCCGCCCCTCCGAATGCCATAGCAGTTCCATCTGCTTTGTCAGCTCATCCGCGGCACTGGGACCGGACAGATCGATTACGCCCGACTTCAACTTTATTTTTCTGTGCGGCAGCAAAGGCTTTAGACTCCGCCACCACTGGAATGCCATGCCCTCCGCAGTATCGATGTATGCAGTCGGGAGGTAAAAGGTAGCGGGCCATCCCCGGGCGTTGAAGAGCCGAGCCAGAGCCCTGACATTGGCGCCAACACCATCGTCCACTGTGATGGCGAATAGGCCGGACGTGGATTTGTGCTGCCCGCTACGCCGGACCAGTTCGGACAGGGGAACGACTTGGGCGGGTCTTATGGCATCCACGAACTCGGCAACGCGCTGTGGGGAGATTTCATGAAACGCGAGGACAAATCCACCGGAAAAACGAGTCAACAACTGCATAAGTCGATCTGGCATGGAGTCCCCGCCTTGTTTATGAAACGGCGTTGCCCAAGGCGACGTGAGTCACAGGGAGCTCTTTGACCTGCCAGCGATCGCCGGGCTGGTATTCCGGTACCATCCGCTGGATGTGCTCGATCACCTGCTGCTCCCGGCCGCCCGCCGCCAGTTGTTCGAGCCGCCGTAACCACCGGAGCAGCGACGGCCAATCTACGGCGGGGTTCTCGAAGACACGAATCTTATTGTGAAAAGTAGGCAAGGACCGTTCCCACGACAAGTTGATCTCCTCGAGCAACTTCTCTCCGGGACGGGGGCCCGTGAACTGGATGTCGATATCCTCGTATGGCTCCCGGCCAGCGAACTTGATGAGGTGGACTGCTAAGTCGAGAATCCGCACTGGCTCGCCCATATCTAGTACAAAGATCTCCGAGCCATGGCCCATCGAGGACGCCTGCAGCACTAAAGAGACAGCCTCGGCGGTGGTCATGAAATAGCGCTTCATGTCGGGGTGAGTGACCTTCACCGGACCGCCGGCGGCAATCTGCGATTGAAAGATCGGAATCACGCTGCCGTTGCTGCCCAGAACATTTCCAAAGCGTACGGAGACATAGTTGCTGGGCGGGCGTTGGTCCTCACTCGACATCCCGGCTACCAGCAGTTCGCAGACTCGTTTGGTCGCCCCCATCACGCTGCTGGGGTATACGGCCTTGTCGGTGGAAATCATAAGAAAGTTCGGAACTGCATGCCTCCGCGCCGCGCTTAGAACATTCCAGGTCCCCAGGATGTTGTTCTGCACGGCTTCAAGCGGGTGCAACTCCATCATGGGGACATGCTTGTAGGCTGCTGCATGGAAGACAGATTCGATCTCATAACAGCGCATGACCTTCTCAACCCGGTCCGGATCACGGATATCGCCCAGGACGGTGATCAGCGGCAAACCCGGAAAACGCTGGCGCAGCTCGGCGTCTATGCGGAATAGCTCGCTTTCCGCCTGGTCGAAGGCCACCAGAAGCGCCGGATCGAAACGGGCTACTTGGCGGCATAGTTCACTTCCGATGGAGCCAGCTGCACCGGTCACCAGGAGGTTCCGGTGCGCGATGCCCGAGCGGATAGGAGCTTCGTCGAGCTGGATGGCGGGGCGACCAAGCAGGTGGGAGAAGGAAATATCGCGCAGTTGCGTGAACAAGACCTTTCCCTCCAGCAACTGGTCCAAGCCGGGGATGGTGCGGCAGGGGACGCCACAGGCGCTGCATTTGGCCAGAGCTACTTTCCGCTGGCCTTCGCTGGCGGCGGGCATAGCGATCACGATCTCGTCCACCGGCGTCCGCCTTCGGCGGAGCTCCTCCACAACCACCGTGGTATCCCGTCCGCAACCCCGCACGGGCACACCCAGGATCACCGCGCCGTTCTTCTCTGGGGCATCGTCGAGGAAGCCCACGACCTCAAACCCGGAACGCTGCGTCGCGCAGATCTCCCGCAGCAGGGTCACGCCAGCTACCCCCGCGCCATAGATCAGCACGCGCTTGCGGCGCGGCAGGCCCCGTTCACTAATTGCGATCTCGCTGTACAGGCGCACCGAGAACTGCGCCATGCTGAGGGCACAAAAGCAGAGGATCGCATCGGCCACGAACACAGAGCGGGGAAAGCTTGCTCCGATATAAAATAAAACGCCGCCCAGGAACAGCGCGGACCCCACCGCGGTTCCGATGCCGATCCGCACCAGATCCGGAAGACCGGCATAGCGCCGTAACCCCCTGTGCCACCCAGCAAGATAGATCACCGGCATCTTGGCTAGCAGAGCGATGAGGAGGGCCAGCTTAAAAAGCGAAGCTTCGCTGGCGGGAATCGAGAAATCAAACCGCAACCCAAAAGCCGCGGTCAAGGACAGAACCACGAGTAGGGCATCCAAAACGTAGTCGCCACACTTGCGGAAATGATCGTGATTCATAATGGCCCCTATGCGCGGAGGCTGAAGGACAGCTTGCGGGACGATTCGAGTGTCTGACGCACGGAATGCGCGGTGTAGCGGACTTCTTCCTCTGTCATAGCTGGATAGAGTGGAAGCGACACGATTCTGGGATACAACGCTAGCGCGCGTGGACAGCGATCGCCATTCAGAGGAAGTTGAGCAAAAAATGGGTGCAACGGTATGGGGATAAAGTGAACGCTGGTTCCAATTCCCCGTGACCGCAACTCCTCAATGAATTCCGCGCGGTCGATCTCGAGGTGCTCCAGATTCAGCCGCAGGATGTAGAGGTGCCATGCGTGGCGGGAGTCGATTCGGTCGAGCGGACACTCTACCGTTTCCAGTCCAGCAAGAGCTTCGTTGTAGATCGCGGCGTACCGCGCGCGAGTAGAGATGAACCGCTCCAGCTTTCGAAGCTGGTGCAGTCCAATGGCGGACTGGATATCGCTGAGATTGTATTTAAAACCGCAATCGACCACTTCGTAGTACCAACTCCCGCGCTCGGAGTAGCGGGACCAGGCGTCCCGGCTGGTGCCATGCAAACACAGGCTCCGCATCTTGTTCGCGAGAGACTCCCGGTGGGTGGTGACCATACCACCCTCGCCAGTGGTCAAATTCTTCGTCGCATAAAAGCTGAACACAACAGCGTCGCTAGCATCGTTAGCGGCCCTGGAGGGTCCGGCGCCGATAGGCCGACCCTTCCAATGCGCACCCACGGCGTGCGCTGCATCCTCGATTACGTAGAGGTGATGCCGGCGCGCGATGGCCCACAGAGCTGACATGTCACAGGGGAGTCCCGCCATGTGAACCGGAAGGATCGCCCGCGTGCGTCGAGTGACGTGATCCACGACGGACTGCGGACAAATGTTGCCGGAGGAATCGATGTCAGCCAGCACGGGCGTGGCTCCGACGTGCAGGATGGTGTGCACTGTTGAGCAGAACGTATTGGGCGTGGTGATCACCTCGTCGCCTGGTCCGATGCCTAGAGCGGCGAGCGCAAGGTGAAGGCCCGCTGTCGCGGAGTTGCACGCAAGCGCATAAGGCGCATTTATGTACTCTCTGAATTCGCTCTCAAACTGTGCGGTCCGCGGCCCGGTGGTGAGCCACCCGGATCGCACTGCGGCCTCCACTTCCCGGACTTCTTCGTCTCCAATGGAAGGTTTATGGAATGGAATCCATGGGTGTACCGCGTTGTTCGGGGTCATAATTGAGGTCATTCGCGAAGGAGTGTTTCTGCCTGGTGGCTATCGACCCGCCCGGGGCGCAGGCTATACCAGGCGGTCAACAAGAGCAACCGGATGTCACGCCGAAGCGACCTCGAATGCATGTACTCGATGTTGAGCGCCAGTTTGGCGGGCAGGATCCTGCGGTGATAATCCAACTCGGGGTGTGCGGATGAGGCCAGGAGTTGCTCCTCATTCCGGTACAGAAGCGTGGCAAGATCGGTGATTCCCGGCCGCACCATCAGCACCTGGTCCCAGAGGCGGTTGCCCGGTTCAACATACTCCGGCACTTCCGGCCGAGGGCCGACCATGCTCATGTCACCCTTCAATACATTGATGAACTGCGGCAGTTCGTCCAACTTGAATTTACGAAGGATTGCGCCCATACGTGTCACGCGCCGGTCGCCTGCGATTGTGATGGACGGACCGGAACCGCCGGCGCGCATAGTCCGAAACTTCCAGATCAAGAACGGGCGACCCTTCCACCCAACTCGCCGCTGGCAGAAGAAACAGGGCCGACCGTCATCGACCCAGATGGCCACGCAGGCCAGGACAAATACCGGTGAAGTAAGCAACAGACCAGTCAGAGCGCATCCAACGTCAAAGAGCCGGACACCGATGGTACGGAGACGTTGTTGAGGGGACGGTGGCGCCACTTCCCCAATTACCGTGGCATTCGATGACATAGGTTCGCTGCCCGACTCGATTGGAATGGGAATAACAAGCGGCTCGGAACGTCGCGCCATTTGAGGCTACGGATGGCGCCAGATGACTACTCCTGTAGCCATTTGTATAGCCGCATCCAGAGCTCGCAAGCTCGCCTGTTTCGGCATACTCGAAGGGACGATGAGAATATCGTTGGGCCGCAACATAACGTCTTCGGCACGACCGGCCATCATCTTTGTGAGATCCACCGCGATCTCGGTCGGACCGCTGGCTCCAGGCTGTGTGCGAAGGATCTTGGAGCTGCCGGGAGCCGGCGTGGGGCCGAGGCCCTCGGCCATCGACAACGCATGGAGGGCGGAGATACCGCCCCGTTCGGTAAGCCCGAATCCACCGGGCTTGCGAACCGCGCCGATCACGTAAACCATCTCCGCTGTGGGCACTGCGAGAACGTCGTTGGGACGAATAAGTATGTTCTGCGCTGGATCTTTCGCGTTCAAGAAATCTTTGACGCCGACTTCGGCCACATTGTACCGGCCGGTGGGATCCAGTGTTGTTCCCGGCAGGGGGATCGGTCCCCAAGATGCCAGACGCGTGATCTTAATGACTGCACCAGCGTCGTTACGCAGACCGCCCGCCATCGATAGTACCTCTGCGAGTGTCTTTCGGCTGCGCAATAACTGTACTCCGGGCGTGTTGACTGCTCCCATTACAGTCACTGGCTGACTCCCAAACTCCGCGATCTCGACCGAGACCTGGGGCTTGAGGACTTCCTTGGCCAACGACGTCAGCAGCGCCTCCTTGAATTGATTGAGCGAAAGACCAGATGCGCGAATGCGCCCCAAAACCGGCAAGTCCACGTAGCCGGCCGGATCGATCCGCTGGGGTGCGGCGGGAATTTCTCCGATCCCCAGCGCCCAGATCTTGAGCTGGTCATCTGGTCCCAATAAGTACTCTTCGGGCAGGCCGACATCCACGATACCCCGTGGAGTGAGCGTCGGACTCCGGGGACGCGACTGCGCAGGTCCTTGCCCAAGCCCGGACGGCTCACACACGATCGAAATTGCCGCAAAAAGGAAACCAGCAAACTTAGCGATAGTCATAGCAGCTTAAATGTGAGTTAGAACACGACGCGCCGACACGGTCGGCGGCGATCTCTAGAAGCACGGACCGTTGCAATAGGCCGATCGAAACCACGATCCGCAGCGGGTCTTTCTCTCTTACGACGATTCCTTCCAGGCCAGCCAACGGGCCTTCCGTGATGGCCACTCTCGCTCCTCCGCGCAAGAAAGAGTGCGGATGTACAGGAATTCGCTCGCGCATTGCGATCTGGAGAGACACAAGCTCGACCTCGCTCACGGGGATAGGGGAGGCGCCGGCACCAACAATGCGCACAATACCAGGAGTCGTGATCACAGGAAGTCGATGCAAAACATTAAAGCGGCAAAAGAGATATCCCGGAAACAACGGAACATCAAACTTCCGGGACCTACGTCCATACTGGTGACAACGCTGGATCAAGGGCAAGAATGTTTCCAGGCCTTTGCCATTCAGCACTTCCGTGACGACCTTCTCATGGCGGGGCCTGGTTACCAACGCAAACCAACTCTCCATGCGGTTTATGGCCTGCGCTGGTCGTTCGTCGGATCCCGCTGAGACTGCTGTGGACATAGCTCACGCTTTCTCAGGTGCGTGTTCCAGTGCCCGCACTGAGTGGTTGTTTCTTCTCTACAGCAATGAGGGGGCCACTCGCTGGGAGGTTCCGGAGTCCAATCACTATGTACAGGTTCATCGGGAGCTTACAGCGCGGCGACGCGTTCGACAGCAGATCCTTGGATGGGTTCGACGAATGGAATCGTGCGTCTCAGTTGCGGACTGTGGAGACCATCTCATTGGCCATCAATCGAATTGGCCATCAATCGATGTGTCGTGTCCACAGAGGCGAAGTGAAGGTGAATCAAATTCTGGCCTCCATCTTGCTATGAATATCTAAAAGGATACCGGAAGTGCCGGCGCTCCGCTATTGAAACCCCTGCAAATCGCAGAATTCACCGCGGTTAGGTCGAGCGTAGTCGACGCCCTGGATAGTCTCGCCCCGCACTCGAGAGCGATCTTCGTGGCATGGCGCCGAAGATTGCACGCCTTTAGACTTTCTTCCGCGGAGATCGAGGTCCTAGCTGCTATCGATCTTGAGTCCATAGCCGGGCAGCTGCGTCGCGTCTCGTACCGAAGCATGAGCCGCTGGGGCATCCGGCTTGGCCAGGAAATGGAGCAGCGCAGTATCAAGATCGATCGATTGATGGGACCGATGAATGTGTTGCTAGAGATCTGTCTCAAGCGTTTAGCGGTTGGGAAGGCATCACTGGAAACTGCATTAGCACTAACCCGGCTTCATTCGCTAGCGGTGAGCCTCGTGGTTCACGGCTACACTCGGCACCGCAGCACAAGGATACGGGCGCTCACCTCGAACCTCAGGGATGCCGAGCAGCACTTGCATGAAGCCTCGGCCTACGTGACCCAAGTGTACGAGCGAGATCGCCGTCGGCTCTCTCACGATTTGCACGACGAAATAGGGCCGGATCTGATGCTTCTCAAGCTGTACCTGGAAATGCTCGTACTGGACACCGAAAAGCCCGAGCTCCGGGCCTTGAAGCCGAAGGCGGAGGAAGGCTTGGCCCTGATAAGTCACACGATACAGTCGCTGCGCAGGATCACGCTGGATCTGGGCCCCGCGGTCCTGGACGAGTTGGGGCTCGTGGCGGCGTTGAAATTGTACGCGCGGCAGTTTTCTTCGGCGGCGGGAATCAGGGTTACGGTAACGGGCAAAAACACTACCGAACGGATGCCGCTCACGCACCAGGTAGCCTTGTACCGAGTGCTTCAGGGAGCCCTATCGAACGTGTTGAAGCATTCGAAGGCACAGAATGTCAGCGTGTCGGTGCGCGCAAGCAAGAACTCCCGATTGACGATGGTGATAGAAGACGATGGTGTGGGTTTCGATTTCGCAGGGATCCTCGCGCAGCGCTCTTTCGGGCTGAGTTCAATGCGGGAGCGGGCCGAGGTGCTGGGCGGCAGCTTTCGCATTGAGTCCGGTCGCGCGGGAATGTTGAGTCGCAAGCACGGGACCCGCATTGAAGTGAATCTTCCCCTGTCGCCGGGCGAAGGGAGGTGATTGCGTTTGGCGAGGTCAAAAACCACTGTTCTGGTGTGCGACGATCACGCAGTATTTCGCGAAGGTGTGAAGCAAGTCCTGTCAAGCCAGCCCGACATTGATGTGGTGGGGGAGGCCAGCAACGGCCTCGAAGCCGTTCAAATGGCCCGCCGCCTCAGGCCGGAAGTCGTCCTGATGGATATAGCTATGCCGTTGCTGCGTGGGTTCGACGCCACTCGACGCATTAAGAAATACTGCCCGGAAACCAGGGTGTTGATCTTCAGTATTTACGAAGATGACGATATGGTGGCGCGCTGCCTGGCGGCCGGGGCGTCCGGATATGTGTTGAAGGACACACCGCCACTGCAGCTGATCTACGCGATTCAGAGCGTGAAGAAAGGGGAGCAATACATGAGCCCAAAAGTCCTGAAGAGTGTCGTGATCCGGCATGTTCAGGGTGCCACCGCTCCCATCACGCCGTACGATTTACTCAGTGATCGTGAGCGCGAAGTATTGATCAGGCTGGCTGAAGGCGAGTCATTGAAGGAAGTGGCCGAACATCTCCACCTCAGCGTAAAAACAGTGGACGCGCACAAATGCAATATCATGGGCAAGCTCCAAGTCCACAACCGATCGGAGCTGATACGCTATGCTATCCGCACCCAGCTCATCAAGGCTTAGTGGAACCGGCGCGCCGGAAACGTCTCAATGGGCGCCGCCCGCACGTGCCGCGAAACTCGCTGTTCTCGCTTGTGAGCGGGCTGGGATTTGCCAACGCCTTAACTTATTCAGGAGCGACTTATAGCAGATGTTGAGTTCTCTGGCTGCCTGTTTGCGGTTCCATTTCACTTGGTCCAACGTCCGCAACACCAACTCCCGCTCCGCCCGCTCGGTAGCCTGCGCAGCGACCTCACGAAGCGAGTGCGGCTGTTCAGAACTGGAATGAGCGTCGGGCTCACGTACGGCCTGGAGGTCGGCTAACGCCAACTCCACGTCTGGCAACAATACGAATCGCCGGATCATGTTCTCCAATTCACGGATGTTGCCCGGCCACGCGTAACAGGCAAAGGCCTTCCTTAGCTCTTCCGGTAGTTCGCGACTCGGGCGACTGTAGTGCATGGAGAATTTTCTCTGGAAGTGCTCACACAGCGGCGAAAGATCCTCAAGTCTTTCACGGAGAGGCGGAACCTCCAGCCGGATCACGTTGAGCCGGTAAAACAGATCCTGGCGAAACTCGCCTCGCGCTATCAAGTCTTCCAGTTTCTTGTTGGTCGCAGCCAGAATGCGTACGTCCACCTGCACTAGGCGTGTGCCACCCAAGCGCATGAATTCGCGGTCCTGTAACACGTGCAGCAATTTAGCCTGCAGCCGTGGGCTCATCTCTCCGATCTCATCGAGCAATAGGGCGCCGTGATTAGCGAGCTCAAATGTTCCGGGCTTTTCGCTCAGCGCTCCCGTGAAAGCTCCACGCTCGTACCCGAATAATTCGGACTCCAGCAAGTCGTGCGGAATGGCCGCGCAGTTGATCTTGATCAGTGGCCGGTGACGGCGTTCGGAACGAGCATGAATGAATCGCGCCAACACCTCCTTGCCCACTCCGGTTTCACCCTCAATCAGAACCGGAACGTCAGTATCGGCGATGCGGTCTGCTAGTTCCAGGATCCGGCGGACACGAGGATTCGGGGAAACGAAGTCGGCCTGATTCTGATCCCCTTCCTCCGTCGACTGGGACGACTCCGGCGGGTGCCCCAGAGCACGCCCGATAGCCCGTTCGAGCTCTTGCTCGTCGAATGGCTTCTTGAGGAAAGCCGCTGCGCCCGATTTCAAAGCCTGCTCGGCGATGTTGGCGTGTCCGGCACCCGAGAACATGATGACCCGGGCCGTGCAATCCGTCTTCTTCATCTGTGACAGGACATCCAACGCGGTGGCTCCGGGTACTAAAGCTCCGAGTATGATGAGGGAAGGACGATCTGGCCCGCGCAGCTGAGCGAGGACCGCAGAACCCGAGTCAACACTCTGTGCCTCGTACCCACGCCTGGAAAGGAACCTTCTAAGATGATCGCGGACAGATCGTTCAGCGTCAGCCACCAGTACTCTTGGAACACTCATTTCTTCTCCTCAACTCCGCCTCATGATTGTGATCGGTGGTGCGAGCGACACGCTCCACAAACTTCCGGAGCGATTCGTTCGGCAGAAAACTCCAAATGTCTCTGACTCTACCGGCAGAACAGCAAGACATAGGCGAGACTGTTATCGGACTCGATACCTGGAAGAGTGAGGAACGCGAGATCGCCCCCATCGCAAATGGGAACTCTGCATGAGTGTCTTACCCGCATCGGTCTCCGTCCTCCGGGTGTTTTCCAAAGGTTTCTAGTCATTCTCGGCGTTGTAGGTATTGGCCTGTTCAAAGCGTAAGGGGCGCGATACTTGATGTCAATCGAAGGTGCGGTAGATCATCAGCTATCTTTGGATCACTTATTCGCTGGTCTATGCTCCGCAAAAGCCCGGTCCGTCGACGAAAGCGATGGTTTCCGGAAGCACTGCGGTCATGAGACGCAAATCGTCTTGTAACCGGCTGAGGATCGCAATTGGCAGGCCCAGCGACTCTGTCTTCACGTCGTATTCGCGGCCTGGGCAAGCTGCGCCTGACGTTGCTCGTGCTCCCGCGGCACCGATCGCCGCATGGTGGCCGAGTCCCCCCGGGCGCTCCTCCTGTTCGTCACTTGTTTTCTTCATTCAAAGTTCCTTATGAGGGGTCCGTGGTAAGTCGGACTCTCCTTGATCCGAGTAGAAGCCATATGGATGGGTCGATGAAAGACGAGCTCCGTATGATGTACTTTATTCGCACACTCGCGCTCGCAGTTCAGCAGTTCAATCGTTAAGGGCACAGAACCGCGACGGTCGGCAAGCGCGGCCCGCACTTTATCCTGA
>Ga0097621_100002091_pt1 | contig 13679 bp, 7 predicted proteins | sample KBSMisM72_FD_73165 | JGI IMG/M metagenome (GOLD analysis project Ga0097621, IMG submission 73165) | Miscanthus rhizosphere microbial communities from Kellogg Biological Station, Michigan, USA - KBS Miscanthus M7-2 (version 2) (version 2) | ecosystem: Host-associated > Plants > Roots >... | reverse complement strand
CTGCGCAGCATTATTGTCCGCCGTGTCGGAACACTGATGACGGTGCTTGGAGTCGGCTTGACCGTGGCCGTGTTCGTTTCCATTCTTGCGATGGTTCACGGCCTTCAGAACACGTTTGTGGATTCCGGTGAGCCCCTCAATCTGATGATCATCCGGCAAGGTTCACAGTCCGAGACCAACAGTTTTTTCAATCGCGACATCAAAGGCATCATTGAAACGAAGGATGGTGTGCAGTCGGTTGCCGGCGAAATTGTCGTGGTGATCAACCGCACGCGCGTCACGGGAGATACTTCCAACGTTATGGTTCGAGGAGTGGATCCGAAGACATCGCTGGAGCTTCGGCCAACAATCAGAATTGCCGAGGGCCGGATGTTCAAGCCCGGTTTGCGCGAACTGGTCGTGAGCCGTTCGGTATCGCTCCGGTTCAGGGACGCCAAAATTGGAGATACGCTGAAGATTGGACGATCGACCTGGAATGTCGTGGGCATACTGGATGCATCGAAATCCGCGCAGGACTCTGAAATATGGGGAAACTACAACGAAATCGCTCAGGAATTTGAACGGCCCATTTACAGCTCGTTGCTCGTTCGAGTCCGCGACCAGGCAGCAGTCCAGACCGTCAAGGACGACATTGCACAGGATCGCCGGGTAAAACTCGATGTCTTCAGCGAGAAGGAATACTATGCCTCGCAGACCTCGTCGGCGCTCCCGATCCAGGTTCTCGGATATCTGGTTGCGATCATCATGGCGATCGGCTCGTGTTTTGCGGTGATGAACACCATGTATGCGGCGACCGCCTATCGCACGCGGGAGATTGCGACGCTGCGGGTACTGGGCTATCGTCGTTTCAGTATTCTCGTCTCGTTCGTTTTCGAATCCGTGCTGCTGGCCGTCTGCGGTGGAATTGTCGGCTGTCTCATGGCCCTTCCCGTCAACGGGATCACGACGGGCACGACGAACTTCTCGTCGTTTTCCGAAGTCGTGTTTCAATTTCAGATCACGCCCGGCCTGATGCTTCAGGGCATTATTTTCGCGGCGGTGATGGGTGGTATCGGGGGATTTCTGCCGGGTGTTCGTGCGTCCGTCACTCCGATCGTCCGCGCACTACGTACAGAAGTTTAGAAAGGTGTAGCGCCGAAATCGTATGGATGAAATGTCAACGGAGCTCAACAAGCTTCGCATCGATAAGTCTCAACGCGGTGAAACGAAGGAGCCCGGCGGCAAGGGGAAATGGATTGCTTTGATTCTTGTTCTTCTGCTCGCCGGCGGGAGCATTGGTGCATATGCCTATCTGAATCGAAAGCAGACGGTGGTGGTGGATGTCATTCACCCCCGTCTGGAGCAGTCCGGGGATTCGGCGGTTCTGGTGTCCACCGGTTACGTTGTTGCGCATCACAAGATCCAGGTGGGTTCGAAGATTTCCGGGCGAGTCGCGTGGATTGGTGTCGAGAAAGGCGACCAGGTGAAGAAGGACCAGTTGGTGGTGAGGCTGGAAGACCGCGAATATCGAGCACAGTACGATCAGACGACGGCTTCATATGATTCGGCGGTTGCCCGGCTGGCAGAACTGGAACGCGGTTCGCGTCCGGAGGAAATCGATCGAGCCAAAGCAGATATGGACCGGGCCGAAGCGCAGTTTCGCGCCGATGAATCCAATTTCAAACGTGTCGATAGCATGGTGAAGCAGGGCGTCGCCGCGGCGCAGCTTCTGGACGACGCCAGGGGACGATACGATACCTCACGTGCTGCTCTGGCATCTGCGACCAAGACCTATGAGTTATCGAAGCTCGGTCCAAGGAAAGAACAGATCGACAATGCGCGGTCGCAGGTGGCTCAGGCCAAGGCGGCCGCCGATTACGCAAAGACGATTCTCGACGCGACCGAAATTCGCGTGCCCACTGCGGGAACGATACTGGAACGCAACGTCGAACAGGGTGAAATGGTGACGACGTCGTTTGTGGGGGCAGAAGGCGCCAAGGGATTTGTGGTGACGCTGGCTGATCTGACCGACATTCAGGTGGAACTGGATATCAATCAGAACGATTTCAACCGGATTGCACCAAATCAGCCGTGCACGGCCGTGTCGGATGCCTATCCGGATCGCGTGTACAAATGCCGAGTCACGGAAATTGCTCCGGAAGCGAATCGACAGAAAGCAACCGTCCAGGTGAAGGTGAAGTTTCTGGAGCCGGACAAATACGTCAAGCCGGAGATGAACGCGCGCGTGACATTTCTGAGTGCTCAGCCGGAGTCGAAGGATGCGAAGAAGACCGAGTCCGCTGCAGACACGCCGAAACTGTATGTGATTCCGAAAAACACGGTTCAGGATCGTGCCGATGGCAAGGCAGTATTCGTACTGGCTGAAGGCACGGTACAGTCGAAGCCGGTGACGGTGGCCAGAGAAGTGGGATCCGATGCCTATGTATCTGCCGGCCTTTCGGGCAGCGAGTCCATTATCAGCGGTGAAATTCTTAAGCAGCTAAAGGTGGGAGATCACGTGGAAGTGCGTAAATGACGGGCGTTGAAATTCAGGATGTATCAAAGAAATTTCGAAAGGAAACGACCGAAGTTATTGCGCTTCGTGAGACTTCAATGACGATCCCGGCAGGTACATTTGTATGTTTGATGGGGCCATCGGGATCGGGAAAGTCGACATTGTTGAATCTGATCGCCGGCATCGACCGCCCATCCAGCGGCCAGGTGATGGTGGACGGTCGAGACATTTCAAAGCTGTCTGAAGGCGCTCTTGCCGCGTGGCGGAATCAGACCATCGGTTTCATTTTCCAGACATTCAATTTGATCCCGGTACTGACTGCGTTTGAGAACGTCGAACTTCCTTTGCTGCTGACAAAGCTATCGAAGGCAGAGCGCCGGAGCCATGTGGAAACGGCTCTAAAACTGGTGGGACTGGGCGACCGCATGACACACTATCCCCGGCAGCTCTCCGGTGGACAGGAACAGCGGGTTGCCATCGCGCGCGCCATCGTGACGGATCCAGCATTGATTCTCGCCGACGAACCGACGGGAGACCTCGATGCGCAATCCGCCGATGAAGTACTGGCGATACTTGAAAAACTGAATCGGGAATTCAAAAAGACGGTGGTCATGGTGACTCACGATCCGCGCGCAGCACGGCACGCGCATGTGATCCGTCATCTGGATAAAGGAGTTCTGCTTCCGGAAGGAGTAACCGTATGACAAGACTCAGTGCTTCACTGGTGATCTGCCTGGCATTGCCGGGATTCGTGTCTGGCCAGGCTGCAGACAAGAAGCTGGCCGTTGTGAACGGCGAAACGATTACTGAAAAACAGGTTCAGACCGAAGCGGCCGCCGAACTGGATCGTCTTGAAGCCAAGCGGCTGCAATTCGAATCGGGGCTGGCGCGGGATAAACAAACGGTGATGGAGAACCAGCTGAATCAGATGATCGAGGATCGTCTGCTGACCGCAGAAGCGAAGAAGCAGGGAACGACGACGGATAAGCTGGTTGAAGAGCAGGTCGATAAGAAAGTCACTGCACCTGCCGACGAAGCCATTCTGAAGTTTTATAACGATAACAAGGCGCGCATTAACGGAAGCTTTGCTGATACGGCGCGGGATATTCGCGACTATCTGATGGATCGCGAACACGAGAAATTATTCAGCGCTTACGTCGAGAGCCTGAAGAAGGAATATAAGGTCACGTCCTATATTGAACCTGCCCGCACGACGGTCGCTACGACGGGGTATCCGTCAAAGGGTCCGGCGAATGCGGCGGTGACGATTGTCGAGTTCTCCGATTTTGAGTGCCCTTATTGCGGCGGGTTCTATCCGACACTGAAGGAAATCGAGAAGAACTACAAAGACAAGATCCGGATTGTGTACCGCCAGTTTCCGCTCACAAGCATTCATCCGCATGCGTTGAAGGCGGCCGAAGCGTCGTTGTGCGCCAATGACCAGGGTCAGTTCTGGCAGATGCACGATGCGATGTTTACCGATCAGGCAAACCTTGAAGTTTCGGATCTGAAGGAAAAGGCCGCAAAGCTTTCGCTGAACACAGGCACGTTCAATACATGTCTGGATTCGAGCAAGTACGCAGCCGCCATCAAGAACGAAATTCTCGAAGGTGCAAAGGTGGGCGTAAACGGAACCCCTTCCATGTTTATCAACGGCCGGTTTCTCTCCGGCGATCAGCCCTACGATGACATCGCGAAAATGATCGACGACGAACTGACCCGCGCCGCAAAGAAGTAAGAGGATTTAGAGGATTGGGCTATTAAGAAAATCCCTCTCCCGACGGGAGAGGGTGGCCCGCGCCAGCGGGCCGGGTGAGGGGTACCATAATTTTGTCTCCCGTATCCTTCCCCTTACCTTCGGGTAACTGCTAATTGAACGAGGTAATCCCGTGAACCTTCGATTAGCAGGTTTGATTGCCGCATTGCTGCTCGCGATGTCCCCCGCACCGTTCGCCGCACATCACAGTATCGTCGCAACATATGACGCAACCAAGCCCATCACGATCACCGGAAAGGTTACCGAGATGAGGTGGGGAAATCCCCATTCATTGCTCTCAATGGACGTCATAGCGCCGGACGGTAAAGTCGTCACCTGGAAAATCGAAATGGGCGGGCCGGCCAACCTTCTTAAATCCGGCTTCCGGAAAGAGGAAATCTTCTCGACTCCCATTACCCTGCAGGCCTGGCCGGCACGTGATGGATCTCTGATGGCCGCCGGCCGCCTTCTGACACTTCCCGACGGTCGCCAATTCGATGTCCACGATACTTTCGCTGAAATCTCCAAATGAACTGAGAGGTACCTTGTGAAACTGCATATCGCCCTATGGATTGCCATGTTGTTCGCAGTGCCGGCGCTGGCACATCACAGCGTATCGAGTGAATTCGATTCCAGCAGAGCCATGCCGATTACTGGAGTGATCACGCGGATTCAATGGACCAATCCTCACGTGTGGATTTACTTGAACGTCAAGGACACCGACGGCAAAGCTGTTCCGTGGTGTGTCGAGATCGCAGCGCCGGGTGCACTGACGCGCGCTGGTTTTGAGAAAAGCCTTCTCGATTTGACGAATCCCGTCACGATTGAAGTCTGGCCGGCATTCCGTGATCCCCAGAATGGCCGGGCGGGCAATGGCCGGCTCCTGACATTGCCGGACGGCCGAACGTTCGATGTCGCGGACAAATGGCCCGACATTAAACCCGTGAAATGATCTTGGGTTCCGAGCAATCGCCTGTTGCGGATAGAATGTATCCGGCTTCGAGCTGGCGGAGACACTTCAATTCAAGGGACACCATGGAAGAAACAAAGAAACCTTTTTCGTTTGCGTTAACAGGACTGAGCGCTCTTATTCTCACAATTTCTCTCGCCCTTGCGACTTCCTCGCTGCTGGCCCAACAATTCAATCGTCCATCGGATGTCGTGGGGATGAGCCTCGTCGGTCACCAGGTTTCCGACCTGGAACGCTCCATCAAATTCTTCGAGGCGGTGGATTTCAAAGTGGTGGAAGGCCCCGGCAGCTGGACCGTCGACAAAGAGCTGAACAAACTGGGCAACACGCCAGGCGCGGAATCACGAACCGCAACAATGAGAGTTCAGAGTTCGGTATCCGACGTTCCATTCACGCTGGTGTTGCGTCAGTACCGTGGGATTCAGCGACAGGACTGGAGCGGGCTCTCTTCCTGGAATCTGCTGGCCAGCCATATTGATTTAACCGTGGACGGCAGCGTCAGTCCGCTGCTGGATAAACTCGAAGCGCTCAACATGCTGAAGATGCCGGAAGTGCAGGGGCTTCCCAATCCTCGCAAACAGGATGGATTCCGCCGATTCGCTTTTATCCAGGATCCGGACGGACTGACTATGGAGTATTTTGGTAAACCCATTCCGCAGCCTGGTGCTCCTCCTGCCGCGCCGACGGTTTCCAACTCGACGGCCACTTCTGCAAACATCGACCGCTTCGGCAAACAGGCAGGCTTCAATCATTACGCGACGAACATCATTGATCCCCGCAAGGCCACAGACTTTTATACAAAGGTTCTTGGCGGCGACTATCCGCCGGTGACCCCTCCGACTGCGGCTCAAACCATGCTCAATGGCTGGTTCCCTCAGGCAACGACGAACAACAACCTGCGCATCGAGCTGGGATTGTTCGCAGTGAATGAAGGCAAGACTCCTCCGCCGATCAAGTTTCAGGACATCAACGCCAACCATGTCGGCTTCCAGGTCAGCAACATTGAAACCGCTTACGCCAGAGCCAAAGCGAATGGCGCCATTACTGTTTCCGATGGCGGCATCATTGATTTCCACAACGGAAAAGCGGCGATGATTCGTGACTCGGATGTGGGCGGCTATATCCTGCTCTGGCAACCCGCTCGGTAAACAATTTCATGCAGGAGACTGCGTCAATCCTCAGAGACTTCAGCGGACTTAAAAGAAGGCTGAGCCCGCGGGCAACGCCCGTCCGGATAACTTAGGTGCGGTTTTTTCTGGTTGGAAGTGGAGCGTTCTCATTTCTGGCGTGATGAGACATTTTCGACCTGTATGCTCATGAGTTGCGTATGATATCCCGTCGACAGCAGCGTCGGCATTGCCGACCAAGCAAGGTTTTGAATTTTTTGCCAGCCGCGTTTAGATAAAGCGCGTCTTTTAAGGAGGCCGTTGATGTCCAGCGAAGCACCGAAAAAGCCATCAGGGAAACCGGAACAGGGAACCGCAATGCAGTTGAAGTGGGATGATTCAAACATGAAGAGTTCTTACGCGAACGTGTGCAATGCCATGAGCACCCGCGAAGAAGTCGTCCTGATGTTTGGTGTCAATCAAGCCTGGCACGGCGGCCAGAAGGAAGTGACCATCCAGTTGACGGATCGCATTATCCTGAGCCCCCACGCGGCGAAGCGACTTTCAATGTTATTGAACAATCTCATTAAACAGCATGAAGATCGTTTCGGCGCCCTCAACATTGAAGCGCCAAGACAGGCAGAAGTAACTCAAAAATCCAGTTTTGAAAATTAGGCAGCTGCGCTTTCCGGGGAAGAGGATGTCTCTTCCCCGTGTCTCGGACACTTCTTCAGGCGATCTTAAAGTGGCGGAAACTTTCACCCTTAAGGTTTTTTGTCAATATCTTCGGCCCCCTTCGAAGCATTCTCGTAAATTCCTGAAACTTTATTGATTATTCAATGCCCATTGGTGGCATATTTGCCCCCTTACGAAATCCTTATTCGGGCAGGAATTGAAGAAATTCCCGCCTAAATGAATGGATTCTTCGAGTTGTCAACGAGGAGAGTACTGCATGTCTCGACGTAGTTCATTTCTGGATGGGATTTTCCGCAATAACAGGAAGTCACGCACGGCAATTCCGGCCTCTTCCAGCAAGCGGTCCCGAACCATGACTATCGAAGCAATGGAGCCGAGAGTATTACTCTCCGGCGACCCGATGGTCTTCCTCGCCGACCTCGCACATTCCGACATCACTGTTCGAATTGACAACAACCTCGCACAGATAACCGATAGCGGCAGTGGTGAGGTACTTCTGAGTGAGGCGTTGTCGGATACAAGCAGTATTTCCATCACTGGTACGTCGGGCGACGATTCTTTGAGGATCGATGACACTGCAGCTTCTACCGTGCCGATTTCCTATGACGGCGGTCCGGGCAACGACAGTCTCTATCCGGGTGCGAACAGCGCGTGGACTTTTACCGGTGACGGCGTCGGGACTGCAGGCAACGTAACGTTCACGTCACTGGAGAACCTCGTTGCAGATTCATCGCCGATAGTGTCCGAGACCAGCTCCAGCGCTCCCATGATGAATTTCTCCGGCCAGGTCGTATTCCTATCGGTAGATGGAGCAGAAAACGTCGACTACGATGGTCCGGTACACATTGACGACATCGAAGTCACCCCGTTTAAGGCTCCATGGGAATTCGAAGGTCAGCGTTCGGAAATCATTGGGTCTCTCGTCGCGTCTCTTCAAGGCATGTTCGCGGGTACCGGGATCGCATTCAGCACAGAGCAACCTCTCTCCGGTGATTACTCCACTTTATACATTGGTGATGACGGCTCCGAGTTCTCAAGCTACGGCCTCATGCAGGGACTTTCTGAAGACGTTGACGTTGGAAACGCCAACCACAGTGATAACGCGTTTGTCTTTACCGACAACATTTTCTCCTGGACATACACCGCGTCCGAATACGGCGAAGTTCTGGCTACATATGCGGCCCACGAGCTTGGCCACCTTCTTGGATTTCAGCACGCGCACGAGATAAAGACCGACAACCCCCTGGAATCGCTCGCCTGGGATCCCCGAGTCCATGTCGAGATTGGCAAGGATGTGCTTGCGGATCTGGCCGACGACAACAAGCTCACGATTGATGGCCACGACTATGATGTTCATCCAGCAATCCGAAACGCACTTCAAAACTGGACTCCGTACTTCAATGCGGGCATCGTCGGACCAGATGGCTTCCCAGACGTTTTGATGGGCCAATTCGCCATCCATCCCATGGACAATGCAACCTGGCTGACACGCATTCTCGACATGGCATGGGAAGCGCAATCAGATCCGTCCTATAGCGCAGATGAAAGGTCCCAGATTCTTGCATGGTCCTTCGGCATGCTGGTTCACTCGGCCGGCGATCATTTCGCACACACCCTGGTCAACGAGTTTGCCGAAGGTGTTGCTCCGGGATTCGTTGCCGCGGCCCAGGACTCTCGAGATCTCGGGAATATGCTGCGTCACTTCCTCACCGAAGCGTATATTGCGGACGCGCTCCCGGGTTTCGACGCGAACCTTAGCGATCGCGAAGTTCTTTCCGATGGCGACGTCAGCAATATCAGCTCGCCAGGTATTGAATACAACGCTCCGATTCGTTTCATCTACGAAACCCTGATTCGCGCGTTTCCAGACGACCCGACGCCGATCGTGGAAATGACCTGGGACAAGGGAACTTTAATCGCGGATTCCGCGACCGACTCCTTCACGAGGTCAGAACTCAGTATTACCGATCTTGCTCTGGGCGGATTCGAGCACTACGGTTTCAAGGTCGGCCAGAAGATCACTGTATCGGGGTTCACGAACTCTGCCAACAATGGCACATTCCTGTTGACGGCCGTTACTCCAACCGTACTGACGGTAGCAGGATCACTCGCCGATGAAACTGCGAGTGGCGATGAGACCATCGTGGTTCACGTCCCGAAAACCACTGTAACGACGTTGAGCGCGAGCGGCACCACAAACAAGTTCACGCGGACCACCGGAAGTTTCCTCGCAGATGGCTTTGTCGAGGGTATGCGCTTCACGACGTTTGGCTTCAATACCAATACCGGCGATTACATCGTGAAGAGTGTTTCCGCAACGGACCTGGAGGTATACGGCAAACTTGCGACAGAGTCTGGCAGCGGTAATGAGCAGTTGGTCGTTCAGGGCAAGCGCGGACCGATCCTGGATGGTCTCTTTGCGCTCCGCGACAAGTTGTTCCTGAAGGCTGTAGAGAAGGGTGATCGAGGTCCCGCCAACGAACTCGGTGATCTGGTCGGAACTCTACTCGATGATGTCGTGAATGGCGTCACGATTCCAGATAGTCTCAAGGCCGACCTCTTTCGGGCCTACCTTTACAACTGGGTCGATGAAATCGACGCGGGAATCCGAGACTGGGCCGCGGTTGGCCTGGCGTTTACCAAAGCGCTGTTCGATGCCCAGAGCCGACGCGATCTGCAGAATAAAGTCGGCGCCGCTTTCGGTGCCGATACATTGGCCAACACGGCTCGCGCCAATGCGGAGGCCGGGGTCGGTGTGCTTGGAGTTCTGATAGCAGAACTCGACGACCCGAACGGAGATGGTCTTACCGACGACTCATTTATCAATAACCATCTCCTTCCGATGATTGGTCTGCCGAGACAACTCGGTGTCCTGCGCACCGCCGTACAGACTTTTTTCACCGCAATTCACGACCTCTTTGATGATGGGGATATAGATCCGCCATTTGACCCACAGCAACCCAACGCCAGCACGGTGGAAACGGAGAAGGCGGGCTTCCTTAAGGAGTTGTTTAAGAAGCGATACGGAATTTCGTACGAAGTGTTCGATTTCCTGACAGATCGAACTTCGAAAATGGATCTCAAGACCGTCACACTGCCGGGCTTTGGTGAGGTCCCGGTTTTCGAGCCCGGCGATCATGAAAAGCTCGATGCCTACATGGGGATTACCGACCCGGATCATCACATTTCCCCGCCTGCTGGCTACAACGACAGCTCTGGCTTTGAATTCTACCCGGATGCGAGCGGTCCGCTGAAGCCCACCGCCGAGTTCAGCAAGACGGCCTTCGCGGCCTATGCCGACAGCGTTGTCTTGTCGAAAATGATTATGTTGATGGAGAGCCCCGCGACCGATCTGGTTGCAGGTGCCGGGGCGGCCGCCGGTCAGTTGAGCAAACTCTACAGCGACATTCTCACGGACCTTAACGGCGTTCCCACCACTTATGACTTCAGCCTCTTAAATCTTAACGGTGCCCACGGTGGCAATATTCTTACTGCAACCCTGCCGGGTGTGCCGGGAACTGACGGACGGCCCTGGCTGGCCACGATCGATTCCGACAATGTATGGCGCTCGGACAGCGCCACGACGACGACGGCTTTGTACCGGATCAGCTATAACGACGATGCACTCAGTCCCGCGGAATATGTTGAGAGTGTCACAGGTGAATATAAGGTCTATGCTTCCTGGCTTGCCAACGTCACACAGAAGCTCGACAACGAGAGCAATTCTGATTTCCCAGACCAGCGAATCACACTGGACGAGCACGCCGCATACACCGTATTGGACGGCGTAACGACTCTGGCAACGGTTCAGAAGAACCAGAAACAGTTTTCGAATGACATCGAACACGACGGCCTGGGTTTTGCGTTAATCGGGACCTACACGTTTTCCGGTACGGCGAAGATCCAAATCAGCAACCTCACCGGCGGCGGAAGCAATGTGATCGCCGGACCGATCCTGCTGGTGCCCACTGGTGGAGGGCCTTCGATTGTTATTCAGAATGATCGCAATTCAGAAACTTTGGCTCCCATCGGTGGCAGTGGCTACACCGATAGCTCGACCTATTGGACCGATCTTGTCTACCGCACCGGCACGGGTAATAACCCTCTGTGGGAGAGCGCTCTGTTGCGGCCCGTGTTCCGCGATCTGTTTACGGACTGGAGAAATGGGGCGCTGCAGTTCCCGGCGCTGGGAGATACCACATCACCGGATCCCAATACAGTGCCCATTGGGAGAGTCGAGCTTCCCTCGATGGCGACACCGACGGGCCCGAAAATCCCGGATCCGCACATCGATATTCCAATCACCAATGCGGTTAGGAATTTCATCCTGAATGGACTCCAGGATGTCGTGGGTTTTGCCGAAAGCATTGAAGCCGTACCTCCGTTTAATGTGGATATTCCTGGATTGAACAAGTCGATTGCCGACCTGCTCGACATCTCCGGAAAGATCAAAACGAACGTCCAGGATCCGATCATCGACTACTTCGCCACCGACCTCACACCCACGGTTGGTGAACTTTTCGACGTCATCAAAACCAAATTGGGCGGCAATCTCGACACGATCGACCCGATCATGGAATTCAATGTCGACTTTCGGAAGATGTTTACGGTCGATGATTTGAAGCTGAAGCTGGGACAGCAAGCCGCTGCGGTCGGTCTGGAAATCAACGGCACGATCGATCTCGACGCGAGTGTGAAATTCGTGGATTCGGTTTTGGCGGATATGCCGGTGTTTACTTTCGGCATCAATCTGACGCCAGATGGTTCTATCGATCCTGGAGACCGCGTTTACCTTAAGGTGGAACGCGCCTTGTTGTCCGCCGATGTTCACTCGACGACACTGAATCTCGGAGCCCGTCTCGGCTTCCTCAGTATTGGTGTTCAGAACGGAATCCTCGATCTTGCCGCGGATGTCTCAATTACCTTCAATGATCCGAACGACGACGGCAAGATTACCTTGGGCGAGATTGCCGATACTTCCCTGGCGACCCTTATCGATGTGTCCGCGACGGGAACTTTGGCCGGTACATTCCCCATCGTAGGTACGCTGGCAGGGTTGAGTGCCACCCTCGGCACGCTGACATTCGGCGCGACCAACATTTTTGATCCCGGTACCTTCACCATCGACTTTACCGGAATTAATGCAGAGGCATTCAACTTCAAGAACATGACGGCCGGCGAGTTCGTGAGCTTGCTCGGCGTTCTCAGCAACCAGCTGCAGGACTTGCGCGATAGTCAGTTCTTTAAGGATCTGGATATTCCGTTCGTCAAGGGAGCCGTGACGGATGTTCTGGATTTCGCCGAATCGTTTTCCGATGGTCTTCTCTTTAACGATGGCGCCGACAATACAACGGATGGTGCCAATCGCCTGGACACGGATTTGAATGCCGCATTTGCTGGCGCGGAACTGAACACTCAAATCATCATTCAGGGGACCGGAACCGGTCTCAAATTCGTAGCCATCGATCCCACGATCACAGGATTCAAAGTGGAACTCGGTGCCGGGGATGCCGGCGGATTTGCTCAGATTGGAGTGACAGGAGGGGGATCCTCCGCACTGACTCACGATGCGACGCCAGGTGTTTCAACCGGCGTTCTCAGCGCCAACGCCGTATTGAAGATCACGATTGAGCGCGGTGCAGTTTCGGAAACGCACAACGTGACTCTGAAGAGTGCCGACACTTCCGACAACACAGGTATTGGTGATGACACCATCAAGCTGTTGCGGGGAGACAACACTCCAACGTTCGATACGGCGCAAGGTCTCGCCCTCCGTCTCACGCAGATTCTCGGTCTGTCGGACATCGTGGTCTACAACCCGGCCGACGATTCGTTGACCGTGAATCTCGGTGCGCTGCTTCCACGGGCTTCCTTTTCGAAGGACTTTCCGGTGGACTTCAATCTGGATCTGGGTTCGATTGCTGGAATTGACAGTAATTCGATTATCCGGGTGCAGGGCAGTGCCGGATTTGATCCCAACTTTATTTTTGGCGTGTATTTGGGCGATACCGTGCCCGGTGCAGTTTCAGACCTGACGACGTCGACGCAGCTGAACCTTCTGAACGAAGGCGATGGCGTGGACATCAAGAAGACTCCGGCAATTACTGCAGCCGACCCAGTCAGCCAGATTCATGGAAGATTACAAACGGATGCGTCATTCAAACTGGAAGTCACCTCCGGGTCAACGACCGCATCGAGCTTCACAGTCAAAGCATCGGACACGTTCACCAACGCGACGACCGCCGATCTTGCTGCCGATATCAACGCTGCGCTGGCCATCGCCTCGGTTCGAAGCGGGCCGGTCAGTACGTTCGTACTTCCGAGCGATGCCGTGTTCACGGTGACGCTTGGTGGAACTGTCTACACGGTCACAGTCCTTTCATCCTCCACAACGACGAACACCAGCCTCAATGATCTCGCCGCGGACATTGTTACGGCATTGCAGAATGCCAAGGACCCGAGCCTGGTCACTGTCAATCTGACGGGAGGTTCCAATCAGCTGACTGCGGTTGCCGATGGATCACAGATTGTGCTCAAGACCGCAGCCGGCGGCGCGTCGCAGTTCAGCATTAATGTAACCGGTGGAACCATCGCCGATACCATCCTTAAACTGCCCGTGGGTTCAACGACTGGAAAGCGACTGAACTCGCTGGTCAC
>Ga0097621_100002090_pt1 | contig 13681 bp, 10 predicted proteins | sample KBSMisM72_FD_73165 | JGI IMG/M metagenome (GOLD analysis project Ga0097621, IMG submission 73165) | Miscanthus rhizosphere microbial communities from Kellogg Biological Station, Michigan, USA - KBS Miscanthus M7-2 (version 2) (version 2) | ecosystem: Host-associated > Plants > Roots >... | reverse complement strand
CGTACTTGACGATCGCTTTTTCGAGTTTGGCGGGATCGATTTTGGCGTCCTGATCGCGTCCCGTAATGACCATGGCGAGCGCCAGTTGAGTCATTTGCCCGACTTTCTCCTCGAGCGTCATGCGCTTGAGCAGATCGTCGATCTTCTGAGTGTTGTTCTTCTCAGGAGCGGTGCGGCTGGCGCGTTGAAAAAACTCGTCGCTATCGAGCAGGTCGGCAGTTGTCTGGGCGTTAATTGCGACTACGGGTTGGAGCGCGAAACACAGTGAAAGACTGACTGCGCACAGGGCGAGTAGGGATTTCCTCATCTAATCTAGCTGTCCTCAGGAAGGATTCAGGGAACGGCCGCTATCTTAGCAAAAAGTGGCCACAAAAAGGCACAAAAAGCACATAAAGCACAAAAGGGAATGGCTCCGTTATAAAACTCTTTTTTGTGCCTCTTGTGTCTTTTGTGCCTTTTGTGGCTCAAAGAAATCTCAGGCAGACGGGGGAAGGAATCGCCTCGTTCACACCGGTAGGTTTCAGGCGTCCCGTAGTGGCATCAATAGAAAAGACGACGACATTGTCCGAGCGTTGATTCGCGACTAATAGGAACCGACCCGAAGGATCGATCGTGAAGTTGCGAGGCCAGTTGCCTTCGGTCGAGACGTGCTCGACGAGTGTGAGTTTGCCGGTGCGTTGGTCGATCGCAAATACCACGATGCTGTTGTGGCCACGATTGGAGCCATAGAGAAACTCACCTGAGGGAGATACGTGCACATCAGCACAATAACTCGTTCCGCTGAAGTCACTCGGCAACGTCGAGACAGTGTCGATCATTGTGAGCGTTCCTTCTCGCTCATTGTAATTGAAGCTGCTCATCGTTGAATCGAGTTCACTGATGACGTATAGGAATTTGCCCGAGGGATGAAGTGACAGATGTCGTGGCCCTGCGCCGGCCTTAAGCTCAGCGAATGGTTGTTTCGCTGGAGTCAACTTTCCCGTAGCGCGATCGACTCGATATATCATCACCTTATCGATGCCGAGATCGGAAGCGAACGCGTATCGTTCAGCGCGATCGAAGATGACGCAATGCGCGTGTGGTCCTTTTTGTTGTTCTTTGGGACCCGAGCCTTCGTGTTGTTTCACTTCGGCTACCATTCCGAGTGTTCCGTCCGATCGAAGTGGAAACACGCTGACATTGCCGCCCGTGTAGTTTGCCACGAGCAAGGTTCGTTTTCTGCTATCGACACTGAGATGACAGGGATCCGCGCCCTGAGTGGCTTGTTCGTTGAGCAGACGAAGATTGCCTGTAACTGGATCGATCTTGAACGCACTAACAGCACCGCTCGGCTTGCCCAGAAAGTCGCCGACTTCATTCACCGCGTAGAGAAAACGTTTGCTGCGATCGATTGTGAGGAACGATGGGTTGACTGACATAAGCGAAGTGAAACGAGTCAGCGCGCCTGTTCCGTCCATGTGATAGCCGTAGATGCCTTCGCTCTTTCCTGAAGTAGTGTAGGTGCCAACATAGAGAGTCGACTTACCGTTCTGTGTGGACCATCCGTTGGTACGATCAGCGACTGCTCCAAGCAAACCAATGCCGCCAGCTTTCATAAACTGGCGGCGTGAAACTTTATCAAGTGTCACCGGCGACTCCTCGAATCGTCTGAATTTAACAGCAGGCCGATGACTTCCTATTCGAGTTTGGCACAAAAAGCAAGGCCCTGACTTTCGTCAGGGCCTCATGCTTTCAGTGTGTGCGCCCCCGTTTGAATTACTTGCCACGATCCATCAACACATGATCCTGGCGCTTTTCAGCTAAAGTCTTCTCCAACGCCTTCTCACGATTGGAGATTTGAATCTCGCGTCCGGTGTTGCTGCCCGGAGTCCAGAACTCAGCCAGAAAATAAAGATCGTCGTACTTGTGGAAGACCAGTCGGGTTTCTTCAACGGTCTCGTTTGCGCGAACCGGTCTGGTCAAAATCAGAGCCTTGCCGACATTGTCCTTGCGCCTGATCACCCACACCAAATCCGAGTCTTTCCTGTTTTGCTGGATGACGTACTTGCCCGCCGTGAACGATTTCTCACCGACACTAAAATTAAAGGGTATATGTATGATGGTCTGCCGGTCAGATTGTCCAAAAGCAGATGAGAACGTCAAAAGTAACAGTAGACCAGATAGCGCGATTGCTCTGCGAATGTGTTTCATGGTGCACTCCTTCAGGCACTTGCGAAATATCGGCAAGCCCGATTGCTGCCGTCAATCGAATAACGCGTGAAAGGAGATTAAATAGGGCCACAAAATCGGCGTAATCTGTGGATACTACTTGATCAATTTTCCAAGCTCGCGCCAGGTGATGAGCTTGATCTGGTTCTCCTGAAGGACTTTACGGAAGGCGTCGCTGGTGAAGTATTCGAAGTCGCGTTGGCGCCAGGCGGCGCCCCAGTCGGGATGATTGACGGTAACTCCCTTCATCTCAGCGTCGTCGTACGCGAGGTGAATGACGACTTCCGTCACACCGGGCTCGAGCTTCTTCAGCGCCTCTGAATAAAAGCTGGCCCAGTCTTGAGGTGCAACCGTCGGATTGATATCCAAAACCCGGTCGATATACACGTCGTCTGGATTCAAAGCCAGGGTCATATAATCCGCTCGAGCAGCCCACGCCTTCGCAACCCTCACCGGCAACTTTTCTTTACGCGCGACGCGAAGAAAAATTTCAAACAACTCCTTGCTTTGATAGAGCGTGCCCATGTGAGAGTCGAGATGCGTCGGCTGAATACCGAGCGCGCGTGCTCGCTCGATCTGCGCTGTGATTTCGAGTTCGACCTGTTTCGGATCTGCTTTAGCTGCCGCTTCGCTCTCCGTCAAATAAAAATATCCATCTTTGTCGAGCAGTGACACGACACGATCTTTGGGCGACACAGGACCCCAGCGGAATGAGGTCCATTCACTGGTGAGTGTTAAATGCAGTCCGAGATCGGCTTGCGGATTCGCGCGCGCGTAAGCCGCGATCTCAGGAAGCCACGGGCATGGGATCATGATGCTGCCCGAGTTAACGAGACCGACTTCGAAAGCTTTCATCGAAGCGACGTTGACGGAGTGGGCCACGCCGAGATCGTCCGCATGAACGATCAGCAGCTTCGCGTCGCGTGGATAGCCAAGCCGTTCGGCGATCGTTTTTGTAGGTTCCTGACTACGGACCTGAACGAAAGACAAAAACATTACGGCGGCCAGTGCAATGATTAGTCTGTTCATGGCGGTAGAATATCACGCGTCGCTTTGGTATGAACCTCTTGTCAACCTTTTGGTGGAGACGATTACTTATGGCGTGAGGTAAAATTAAGTCCGACACGCCCAGCTTCCAGAGATATTCAGTTCGAAACTTCGATGAAACCGTTGAAAATCGGCATCACCGGCGTGCGAGGAATTGTCGGTGAGACCTTTACTCCAGAACTCGCAGTCGACTTTGCCGAAAGTTTTGGAACATACCTCGACCGCGGACGAATTCTTGTTTGTCGCGATACCCGACCGTCTGGTCCAATGATCCGATCTGCCGTCCTGGCAGGATTGCTGGCGGTGGGTTGTGAGGTCGTCGATCTGGGGATTTGTCCAACTCCCAGCATGCAACTCGCCGTGAAATCGCTGAAAGCTGACGGTGGCATCGCGATTACGGCAGGTCACAACCCATGGCAGTGGAACGCGCTCAAGTTTGTTCGTAGCGACGGCCTTTACCTCAATTCCACCCAGGGAGAGGAACTGCTCGACATTTTTCACCAGGGCGAATTTGCAAAAGCGGGTTGGGACACGATCCAGCATGTGGTCCACACAGCAGATGCGATTGAAGAACATGTCAAAGCGCTGAGTGAGAATTTTGCTGTCGACGCGATTAAGTCAAAAAAACTGACAGTGGCCGTTGATTGCTGTAACGGCGCGTGCTCGTTCCTCAGTCCGAAATGGCTTGCGATTTTAGGATGCGAGGTTCTTGCAGTTAACGATAATCCAAATGCGCCTTTCCCGCACTCTCCCGAGCCTAAACCCGAGACTATGGCCCAGCTCTGTGCGGTCGTGAAGGCCGGCCGCGCCGCCATCGGCTTCGCTCATGATGCCGATGGTGAGCGCCTCGGAATCGTCAGTGACCTTGGCGAGCCGCTCTCGGAAGAGATGACGCTTGCCATCGCCGCTGATATTCGTCTGGGTAAGAAGAGCGGCACAGTCGTCACAAACGTTTCCACGTCGAGTGCAATAGATATTGTTGCGGCGCGTCATGGTGGAAGCGTGGTGCGTGTACCCGTGGGCCAGGCTTACATCTCTGAAGGATTGATCGAGCACAACGGCGTCCTTGGCGGCGAAGGCAGCGGTGGCATCACTGTTCCTGAAGTTCACCTGACGCACGATAGTGCGGCCGCGATCGGGCTGATACTCGAATACATGGCCCAGACCGGGGAACGCATTTCGGATCTCGTGGCCCAGCTTCCACGACTGACGACTCTGAAGCATAACGTCACCGTGGCGCCACATCGTTTGTATTCGGTCTTGCAGGAGTTTCGGTCGGTGATGGAACAGGAAGACATCGAGATTGATTCGACTGACGGCATCAAAGTGACGCTGCCCGATGGTTGGGTTCACGTGCGTGCTTCGAATACCGAATCGATGATCCGGATCATCGTCGAAGCGGAAAAGAAAGAGGCTGCAAGGGAATTGTTGGACTGGGCAAGGGATCGTATCAAGAGGTGAGTTTATCCACAGATTACACAGATTGGTTTTGAAAATCTGCGTAATCTGTGGATAAGAGGCGAAGAATGCGAGCGATACCGACTCTAAAAATCAGCATCTCGGGCGTGCGTGGAGTCGTGGGCCAGTCGCTCACGCCGAAGCTGTTGACGCGCTTCGCGCAGGCGTTCGGCACACACACGGGATCGGGAACGATCGTCATCGGTCGCGATCCCCGGACTTCAGGTGAAATGGTAAAGCACGCCGTAGTCGCCGGACTTCTCTCAACCGGGAGCCGCGTGATCGATATCGGCGTGTGTCCTGTGCCGACAGTTCAACTGCAAGTGCGCCAGCGTCGGGCGCAGGGTGGCATCGCGATCACTGCGAGTCACAATCCCGCTGAATGGAATGCACTGAAATTTATAGGCTCCAACGGTCTCTTTCTCGATTCAGGCCAGGCGCGCGAGCTGCTCGACATCTACCACCAGGGTGAATACACGAAAGTCGGCGGCGCAGAGTTGAGGACAGTTGAAGAAGTTGAAGGCGCAACAGACTCCCATATCAAAGCAATCCTCGACGCGCTCGGTCCATTGCCTCAAACGCAAAAGAAACTACGTGTCGTGCTTGACTCGTGTAACGGCGCCGGCTCGCTCGTTGGTCCAAGGTTGATTGAAGCACTCGGCGCCGAAGTCATCCCCATAAACGTTACACCCGATGGATCGTTTCCGCGTCCGGCTGAGCCGGTGCCTGAGAACCTCGGCGATCTTTGTCGCGCTGTTAAAGAGCACAAAGCCGACGTCGGGTTTGCGCAGGACATGGATGCGGATCGACTTGCAATTGTTTCAGACCGCGGTGAGCCGATCGGTGAGGACTACACGCTCGTGCTCGCGATTCTTCATGTGCTCGGACGTGAGAAGGGGCCTGTAGTCGCAAATCTCTCGACGACTTCCGCGGTCGCCGATATCGCCAAACGCTTCGACTGCCCGGTGTTTCTGACCAAGATTGGTGAAGTAAATGTCACCGACGGAATGCAACAGCACGGGGCGGTGATTGGCGGTGAAGGGAATGGCGGCGTGATTTATCCGCGCATCAACTTTTGCCGCGACAGCCTCGTGGCCATCGCGCTCGTTCTCCACCTGCTCGCCGAAACCGGTAAATCAGTAACGGAACTACGCGAAGACATTCCGCAATACACCATTGTGAAAGAAAAGATGACGTGTGCTTCGGATCGGATTCCGTCGATGCTCCGGATGGTCCGTCAGGAGTTTGCGCAGTATCCGATGGACACGCGCGACGGTGTGAAGGTGATTCTACCCGATGGGTGGTTGCTTGTTAGAGGTTCGAATACAGAGCCGATCATTCGCGTGGTTGCCGAAGCGAAGAGTGAAGATCGCGCGAAAGCGATGGTCGCTGAGGTGATTAAGCAGCTCAGTTTCTAGCGGTTCGTTTTTAGATAGGATTACAAGATTTACAGGATGAATCTTATGAATTCTGCAAATCCTGAAATCCTGTCCAAACTGAAAGGATCGTGAATGAAGCGTCTCGCCCTGTTGAGCATTCTAATAGTCTCCGCCTATCTAACCGCCTTTAGTCAGCAAGCCGCAAACGCCACTCTGAACGGCACGGTGACAGACCCCAACGGCGCCGTCGTTGCTGGCGCGAAGATTACGGCCACGCAAACCGCGACCACCGTCACACGCAACACAGTGACAAGCGACGATGGCCTCTACGTGTTATCGAACATGTCACCCGGCACCTACGAATTGAAGTTCGAGCTAAAGGGATTTGCGACAAAAATTCTCAAAGACGTATCACTGAACGTTGGTCAAACTGCTACCTTCAACGTGTCGCTCGAGGTTGGTACCGTATCCGTGACGCTCGATGACGAGTTTGGAATGCAGCCGCTCGTCGATACCAGCGATTCGTTAGTCAATGGCGTCATCAGGACACGTGAAGTTGAAAGTCTGCCGCTCAACGGACGAAACTTTCTGGAGCTCGCTTTGCTCGTTCCCGGCAACAGTCCCGCGCCAAATTTCGATCCGACTAAGACCAATACAGTTGTGATTTCTTCTGCCGGTCAGCTCGGCCGCGGCGGTAACGTAACCATCGATGGCGTCGATACAAATGACGACGTGGTCGGCGGTTCGATCCAAAACATTTCGCAGGAGGCAATTCAGGAATTTCAGATAGCTACCAATCGTTTCTCCGCCGAGCTCGGTCGCTCAGGCTCGTCGGTGATTAACGTGATTACCAAAGCCGGCACCAACTACCTGCACGGGTCTGGTTCGGTTTACTTTCGCGACAGCAGTTTGCAGGGGTTGCCGGCGACTTTCGATCGCACACTCGATCAATCGCCGCCATTCGATCGACAACAATATGCGTTTGCCATCGGTGGTCCCATCAGAAAAGACAAGGCCTGGTTCTTTGGCTCGTTTGAGAATCGCAACCAGGACGGCGTGGTGTTGGTTGGCACGCGAGACCTTGCTACTCGTTCGATCAGACGTGGCTTTGCGGATTCGCCACTCGACGACTTCATGACCACCAATCGTGTGGATTGGTACCCCCATGCTCGAGATCAGTTTAGCTTTCGTTATTCCTTCGAACGGGAGAATGGGATTGCAGCCAGCACTCTCGTTCGTTCGATTGGTTCCGCATCTCAACGTCAGTCATCAGAGAACAAATCAAACACGTTTCTCACCAGTTACACACGGGTCTTCTCTCCGACCGACCTAAATACTTTCAAGTTCAGTTTCAGCACGTTCCGCAACGACACGTTGCCTGTGACGCCGGGGGCCCAGCTTACTTTTCCGAGCATCCAGGACGGCGCCTCGTTTCGCGTGCCGCAGCAAACAAAGCAGCGGCGATTTCAGTTTGCTGATACCTACTCGCTGGTGCGAGGAAAGCATGCCATCAACGTCGGCGGTGAAGTTCAGCGCGTTGGATCGGATCTGGATCTGAAAGTGTTTCAGCAGGGCCGCATCGAGCTGATTGAAGACTTTCCCGATTTCGATCGCGACGGTAATGGCCGCGTTGACGATAACGATCTCTTGTTTGCAGTGACCTTGCGGAGTAGTTTTCCGGATCGTTCTTTGCTCCTGCCTGACACAGACAACACTTACCTCGCCGGATTTATTCAGGACAACTGGCGCGTGAACTTGCAGCTTTCTCTGAACCTCGGTCTGCGTTACGAACTAGACACTGACGTGAAGAACGTGAGCCGCGTCGACGAGCTTAACCCGCTCATTCTTCCTTTTCTTAAGGGAACGAGAAGCAGAGACAAAAATAATTTTGCGCCGCGCGTCGGTTTCAACTACTCAAGCAAAGATGGAAGCACGAGTGTTCATGCGGGCTACGGTATTTACTACGACCGCGTGACCCTGGAGATCCAGACGCTTGAACGCGGACTCGACGGTCGCGCGCTGCCGGTTGAAGTGCGCGCCGGAAATGTTTTCTTCATTCCGCCGCCGTTTCTCTTCGATCCGGTCAATGGCGTGTTTCCGCCACCGGCGCCGACGCTCGCACATCCGTTCACCGGATTTGTCCTGCCGGGAGCCGGAGCAGGTGGTATCAACATCATCGACAACGATATGCAGAACCCGATGGTGCACCAGATAAACGTCGGTGTTCAGCGTGAGCTTGGCGGAAACCTCGCAGTGCGCGCTGACTACGTGCGCAATGTCGGCACACACTTCATCATCGGGCGCGTCATTGGAACTGTTCCTTTCAATCCCGTCGTCGGTGGACCAGACATCGTGAAGAATCTCGAGTCGAGTGTCAGAACGAAATACGATGGATTGCTAGTGAGTCTGGAGCGACGGTTTGCGAATAGATACCAGTTCCGCGCCTCGTACACTCTCTCGCGCTCGTCAAATTATGCGAACGACGATCAGATTCCGTTCTCGAACGGCCCGATCGACTCGAACGATCTGCGTCGCGAATACGGGCCAACACCCAACGATCAGCGTCATCGATTTACTTTCTCCGGCGTGTTCGATCTTCCGGCTGATATTCGAGTTTCACCGATCCTGACTGTAGCTTCGACTGTACCGATTGACATCCTGCTGCCCGACGGCAGTTCGCGCGTTTGTGAGTTGCAGCGAAATGCGGGTGCGCGGCAGTTTCACACAGGGGCGGAGTTGAATGCGGCGTTGACGCAGATCAATGCGGCCGGTGGTTCGTTGTGTCCCAACACTGATCCGAGCACAGGTTTCAAACCGCGCGTGCTTGTCCCGCTCGTCCGCGACGATTTGAAACTGGGAGATAACTTCTCGTCGTTGGATTTGAGAGTTTCGAAAATATTCCGCATTGGTGAGCGTTGGACAGTCGAGCCGATTGCCGAGGTGTTCAATCTTTTCAATGTCACGAATGTGCTTGGGGTTTCGAATGTGAATTATTCTGGATTCAGTAACGTGCTGGTTCGCGATAACAACGACCCCGGAAGCGCCGGCTTTCTGCGTTCCTCGAGCTTTGGTCAACCCGTGACGACGGCGGGTGGCGTATTCGGCTCAGGTGGACCTCGCGCATTCCAATTCGCCGCACGCGTCACTTTTTAGAAGACCTGGAGCGCACTTGGATCGGGTCAGTACAGGGAGCGGTAGCGACCTGGTCCAACTTTGGGGTCAAGTCGTCAAGAATCGCGCATGCTGATCACTGACCAGGTCGCTACCGCTCCCAGTACTGACCCGATCCAAGAATGATTTCGATTTGACTGAACTGAAGCGACAGATCGGACTCTGGACGGCGACTGCACTTGTCGTTGGTGAAGTGATCGCTGTTGGAATTTTTCTGACACCGGCCGGCATGGCGAAGGCGCTCGGCTCGCCGATGTGGTTGCTGGTCGTTTGGCTAACAATGGGCGCGATGGCTCTTTGCGGCGCGCTCTGTTACGGCGAGTTATCGGCGAGATATCCGGAAGCGGGCGGCGGTTACGTTTTCCTGCGCGAGGCTTTTGGACCAGCCGTCGCATTTATGTACGGCTGGATGGCGTTCCTCGTCATGGATCCTGGTCTGACTGCTGCACTCGCAACCGGTCTCGCAACATACGCAGGCTACATCCTCGAGCTTTCGCCAACACAGATCAAGATTCTTGCCATCATCACAATCGTTTTCGTTGCCGTCATCAACATTCGCGGCGTCAGATTGGGAGCGGGATTCATTCGCACGATGGCGATTCTCAAACTCGGTCTGCTCGCTTTCATCTTTCTCTGGGGAGTTGGGTTTCAACTCGGCGATTGGTCAAACTTCACACCGTTTATCGAGCGTCATGCCGGCTCAACACCACTCATGGGTGCGCTTGCAGGCGGGATGGTTGGCGCTTTCTTCTCTTTTGCGGGTTGGTGGGATCTCGGGAAGCTCGCCGGTGAAGTAAAGGATCCGGCGCGAAACTTACCAAAGGCGCTAACGTTCGGTGTGCTCATCATCATGCTCGTCTACATCCTGACGGGCTTCGCCTTTGTTTATCTTGTCCCGCTCGACCGTGTTACTTCAGGCGAAACGTTCGCGGCACAGGCAGGTGAGGTGTTGTTCGGACGCGCTGGTGGACTAATATTTTCACTGATCGTAGTAGTGTCAGTGCTCGGCAGCGTTACCGCGGTCGTGATGGCAGCGCCGCGCGTCTACTTTGCAATGGCTCGCGACGGGCTGTTTGTTCCCGCAGTCGCCGTGCTCCACAAGCGTTACGAAACTCCGGCGCGCGCGATTGCGTTGCAGGCAGTGCTCGCTTCCTTGCTTGTCGTCGCGGGCAACTTCAACAAGATCGTTTCCTACTTTATATTCGTCGTCGTTTTATTTATTGGACTCAGCATTGTCGCGATGTTTAAGTTTCGTCGCGAAGACAGAGGCGCGATCCGGTATCTGACGCCGTTGTATCCCGTTACACCGATCGTGTTTCTGGTAATGCTTGTCGGCTTGCTCTTCTTACTTGCCGCTAACAGCCCAATGGAGGCTTTTCTCGGCCTTGGCGTGGTGGCGCTGGGCCTGCCGGTTTACATTCTATTTCGTTATAAGCGTTTAGTGGAAAGAAGGACGGGGGAATGACCTGGATCAAAACGATTACGGTTGATGAAAGTGAAGAGGTGCGAAAGGCGGTCGAGTCTCAACGTGAGTTGTATCCGATCGAGTATGCGACGCCGGTACATCCGACTCCGGACGGCGAAACAGCCGGCATAGTTGCTTCTCACAGTTTGATACCCAACGCTCTCTTCCACGCTTTTTCAACGTTTGGAGCGCTGATGTCGCCCGACCTGCCGCTCGATCGACGACAGCACGAGATGATCACGACCGTGGTCTCTGTCACGAACCGGTGTCATTATTGAATTGAGTCTCACGCAGAGTTTCTGCGTCGGGTTACACTAGACACGGAATTGGTAGCTGCTCTCGAAGACGACTACCGCAATGCGCCGATCTCCGAGCAGGAAAGGGTGATGCTCGACTACGTGGTGCAGATAACGCGCGACGCAACGCGCATCTCACCAGCCGATCACGAGCGACTCCGATCGGTTGGGTTCGATGACAAAGGCATTCTTCAAATCACGCTTATTGCTTCGTGGTTCAACTACATAAACCGCGTCGCCGATGCACTGGGTGTGGGAAGAGGTTAATCCGTGAAGAGATCCGTCCAAATCTGTGGCCTGTTTTTAGTCCTGTTTCTTCCACTGATTGGACACGCTCAGGACGACGATGTCGTGAAGGTGAAATCGAACCTCGTCAACATCGACGTCATCGTCAAAGACAAAAAAGGCAAATACGTTTCCGATCTCAAACCGGAAGACTTCGTCATCACTGAGAACGGCCTGCCTCAAAAAATAGAATTCTTCGACGCCCCCCTTTCAAAAACTGACTCAACGAAACCCAGTGTGACCGTTGTCGAAGCACCGGCCACCACGACTACGCCAACAACTGCACCGCGGAACTACGTCTCGCTCGTACTCGACTCGCAAACCACTGATTTAACAAACCTGAAGCAGGTACGCGAAGGCGCCATCAGGTACATCCGCGAACAGGTGACCGACGCAGACGCTGTGGCCATACTCTCTGTGACGAACAACCTGCAGATGCTGCAATCGTTCACACAGGACAAGGCGAAGCTGATCGCGGCCATCGAGCACCTGGGGACTCCGGATTCGAAGAATTTCGAAAGCAAAGACATCGCGGAGAACATTTCCCGCCTCAGGGATTTCCTGAGCGGCGCACCGTCTGGGCCAATCACCACGAACGCGGGCGGATCCGCCTCGGCCCAAGCCATGATTGCTCAACATGTGTTGGCGCAATTCATCATGCTGCGCACCGCTCTGAGTTTGCAGACGGCGCGTCCGGTGCTTGCGGCACTCGCTGCCCTCGCCGAAGGTCTGCGACCGATTCCGGGCAAGAAGACACTCGTGTTGTTCTCGCAAGGCTTCGTCACGCCTGAAGTTCTCGACTGGCAAGTGCAAAGCACGATCGACATGGCGAATCGCGCCAACGTCGCCATCTACATCATCGATTCTGCTGGGCTGAGATCTGCCGCGCCGGCTTCGGGTGCGTTGGTCCCAGCGACGCCGCTTTCGGGCGCCGCGTCAATCAATCAGGAACAACGAATCCGAGCCGTCGGTGGCGAGACCGTTTTCGACAACGTGCGACAGGAAGGTCAGACTCGCGAATACGACATTCTGTATCGTCTGTCGGGCGACACGGGCGGCAAGTTTATCAAAGGCAACAACGATATCGGCCAGGGACTCGAGCGCATCAATCAGGAGATCCAGGCGCGCTACACGCTCGCTTATCGCAGCAGCAATCAAAACTTCGACGGCACGTTCCGCAAAGTAAAGATTGAAGTGCGACGTCCTGACGTGCAGATTCTTTCGCGCTCCGGTTACTACGCGATTCCACCGGAAGAGATCGTCCTGTTATCTCCGGCGGATAAAAAGCTGCTCGCTGGTTTTAATGAGGCGCAAACGAATCCAGGATTGCCGGTGTTCGTTTCGTTCAGTGCATTCAGAGATCACAATGATCTCTACACGGTTCCGCTTGCGATCGAAGTTCCACCGGCATCAGTGAAATTTGAGCGCAAGGGAGACAAGCAGTCGCTGCAGCTGGAGGTGCTCGGAGTCGTGAAGGCCACGCCGGATCGGATGCTGACGAAACTTGGCGGGAACTTTTCGGTGAATCTGTCGGCGAGCGATTACGACCAGATCCTTAACAACAACATCTTCTATCGTCAGGATGTGCAGCTCACGTCGGGCGATTACACTGTCGATCTAATCGTGCGAGATAAGCTATCAGGCAAAGTCAGCGCGCGGCGTGAGCACCTTGTCTTGCCGGAACCCGATGCCGAGTTTGCGACTACGCCGGTAGTGCTTAGTCGTTACGTTGAACCCGCGAGCCAGTTGCCGCCGAATCCAGCAGACTCTCCGGATGTATTTGTTTATGGCAAGCAGTTGATACGTCCATCAGCAGCGCTCAAGTTCAGGAACAGCGAGAACCTGATCATGTTTCTGGATGTTTACAATGCCGCGACCAGCAGCGAGACGGGCAAGCCGCTGGTCCGTGTCAGTGTGCGATTGATGAAAGACGGTCAACCGGCGACAAAGTTTTTTGATTTCGTGCTGACTGACGTTCAGAGCCAGCCGGTGCCTCACCTGACGTTTGCGCAATACGTGAAGCTGGCGAATCTTGCAGCAGGTCGTTATCAGGCTATGATTGAAACTAAGGACATGGTGACGCGGAAGTCGACGAAACAGGAAGCGTCTTTTGAAATCGTGCCCTAGAATCCTGAGCATCTTGTAATCCTGAGTAGTGGTTCAGTTTGAGAATTACGCCGAAGGCGTTCGCTAACCCCAGCCCAGGGTTCGAGCGTAGCGAGAACCCTGGGGACCATCAAAAAATTAAAGCGGAACCCTGAAGAGTCTGTCGGAAAAATACCTTCGGACTGATCGTCAAAAAATTTCTTGCGCGTATTTGCCTTGTAACGAGTTTTTCGATGACGACGAATGATTTTTCATTCCCTGTTTTT
>Ga0097621_100002088_pt1 | contig 13684 bp, 9 predicted proteins | sample KBSMisM72_FD_73165 | JGI IMG/M metagenome (GOLD analysis project Ga0097621, IMG submission 73165) | Miscanthus rhizosphere microbial communities from Kellogg Biological Station, Michigan, USA - KBS Miscanthus M7-2 (version 2) (version 2) | ecosystem: Host-associated > Plants > Roots >... | reverse complement strand
TTAAAAAGGAGATTAAAATCAACCGGTATGACAAGGGAAACAATAGTGTAACATTGACTGAAGCCCAGGTGTATGCGGCAAATGAACTTCTGGCATATTACCTGGGCTTTTTTGCAGGAACAAACAGTTCATCTTTCCATCCTTCAGGATACATAAAAAATACAGATGAAATAAAATCGCTTACAGCTTTTTTCTTTTGGGGCGCATGGGTTTGTGGTGTGGAGCGTCCGGGTGAAACATATAGCTACACGCACAACTGGCCTTATGATCCTGCTGCGGGAAATGAACCGAGCAGTGCCATTGTTTTCTGGAGCATTATTGGTTCATTAGGGTTAGTGTTAGGATTAGGGATTGTGTTGTATTATCATGGTAAAATGGAAAAGCTCGATGATAATATTGTTGTGAATAAGAATCGTCCATTCATGACAAAAGAAGAAATAAAAAAGTTTCAGCCTGATAAAATTCAAAAAGCGACTTACAAATTTTTTTATACCGCTATTTTACTTTTTGCGACACAGGTACTTGCCGGCATTTTAACTGTTCATGATTTTGTTGGCTTTGTACATTATTTCGGCTTTGATATTTCTACCGTTTTGCCTGAAACAGTGACCCGAAGCTGGCATGTGCAACTTTCATTGCTATGGATATCTGCGTGCTGGATAGGTGCATCTTTTTTTGTAATGACAATGATCTCGCCAAAACAGCCGCAAGGACAAGTGAAACTGATCAACACAATTTTCTGGTTAACTGTGTTGATTTTGCCGGTTCTTTTGCGGGAATGTTTTTAGGACCGCAAGGTTTACTTGCACAAAACTGGTATTGGTTCGGACACCAGGGATGGGAATATGTTGAGTTAGGAAAAGCCTGGCAAATACTCCTTTTTATCGTGCTTATATTATGGGCTATAACATTGTACCGTGGCATAAAACCGGTGATGAAATTCAAACAGCCATGGGCTTTGCCTAACTGGTTGGTGTATGCAACATCAAGCATTATTTTATTATTGCTTTCAGGGTTTATTGCAACACCTTCTACAAATTTTGTAATTGCTGATTTCTGGCGCTGGTGCGTAATTCACATGTGGGCAGAAGCTTTCTTTGAAGTTTTTACCACTGTATTGATCGGATACTTCATGGTATTAATGGGACTTGTAAGTGTACAAGCAACCATCAGGGTAATTTATCTTGCAACATTATTATTTCTTGGTTCCGGCTTGCTTGGCATCTCACACAATTTTTACTGGAATGCAAAACCTGTGGGCACGATGGCTTTAGGGTCTGTCTTCTCTACGTTGCAGGTAATACCACTTGTGTTACTCTCACTTGAAGCATGGCGTTTCAGCAAAATGCCAAAACTGCTTGAGAAAAACAATCATGTAAATGGCGACTCAAACAAACGTTTTGGATTTTCCGAAGTTTTTTTATTTCTCCTTGCAGTTAATTTCTGGAATTTCTTCGGAGCCGGCGTACTTGGCTTCATCATTAACCTTCCCATTGCAAATTATTATGAACACGGAACTTACTTAACGGTTAATCATGGTCATGCTGCCTTAATGGGTGTGTATGGAAATCTTTCATTAGCTGCAATTCTGTTCTGCTGTCAGTTACTTTTTAAAGCAGAATGGTGGAAACCAGGTACGATAAGAATAATATTCTGGTCAATCAATATTGGCTTGTTGTTAATGGTATTTCTCGATCTGTTTCCTGTAGGTATCTGGCAATTTAAAACTGTAACTGAAAATGGTTTATGGTTTGCAAGAAGCAATGCATTTATCATTAGCACGGGATTTCAAACATTCACATGGTTGCGAATTATCGGAGGTGCACTGTTTACATTGGGTGGGGTTGTGCCGCTTGTTTGGTTCGTAATGCGAAGCAGGAAAGGATTTACAAAGATCGCCTCCAATGTTTCTAAGCAAAATATTGTTGATAAAGATTTAATACCATCAGAAACGGATACTTTACTCGTCAATTAATATCCACAAGTTTCGATTTTGGCTGATGAAGGATGAAGAGAGAATCAGTAAGGAAAAATTAAGTGAGCAGCTTAATCAATTGACGTTATAAAAAATATCAGACTTTAATGAAAAAGTTATAAAAATTTTTAAAGCATGATCTAAATCATTCTTTTTCTTTTTCATCAAAAACAATTTTGTAAAAACATTAGTCATGACAGAAGTTTCAAACAAAACATTCGCAGAGATAGTTACAGCAAACAATCACGCTGCTCTTGTTCTTCAAAAATTCAAACTCGATTATTGCTGCAAAGGCAAAAGAACTTTGAAGACGGCATGCGTTGAAAATAATATTCCGTTGCCGAAAGTATTGCTCGAACTTGAAAAATTACAGGATGAGTACAGGTACAAAAATATTATCTCATTTACAGAAATGAATGCCGGGCAATTGATCGCTCATATATTAACACACCATCATTTCTTTGTAAAGCAGGCTGTTCCTCAAATAACGATGCACTTAACAAAACTGGTTCAAAAGCATGGTAATCGTTTTGACTGGATTTATGAAGGCTACAACACCTTCGAGGCTTTGCAGCAAGAATTACTGCAACATATGAACAAAGAAGAACTCGTATTATTTCCTTATATAAAGGAAATTGAAAAAGTTTATAAAGGAGGCATTCCTTCTTGTGCAGTAATCAATATTTCTGTGCCAATAAAAATTATGAAACATGAGCATGAAGAAGCGGGCAGATTAATCGAAAGATTAAGAGAGATAACAAACAATTATACTCCGGAAGAAACTGCCTGCACTACGCACAGAGTAACACTTGCGGAACTGCAGGAGTTCGAAGAGAATCTGCATCAGCATGTTCATCTTGAAAATAATATTCTGTTTCCTCTTGCAATAAAAATGTATAATGAATACATTCAGCAAAAAAGCTATAAACAAATTTGTTCGTAGCTACTTCACCTTTACAAAAGGTAGAGGTAAGCGGAGTATAATTAGTTTTTTTATGCACTTATGAATATTATTACTTTGCTCATTTTCCTTCAACAATACTTTATATGTTCCTGTTATTTTAACGGGTGATCTTCACTGAATAAATCTTTTGGGTAACCTGTTGGAATTAAGAATTGCAAAATTACTTTTAAACTTTGCCTGTAAATTTTAAAAGTAATTTTGTTGAATGAAATTTTGCCTGATCATGTTAATCCGCAAACCTTAATTATGAAAAAATTTTTTCTGTTCTTTTTATTTTTTGATTGCATAGTTTTTGTTGTAACAAGCAGTGCTCAATCGAAGATCGATTCTTCTCAATCTTCTGCAGATTCAAAAGATTTATTTGAAAGCGATGATGTACTTCATATCAGGTTAAGTGGGAACATTCGTGATTTAATGAACGACCGAAGTGATAATCCACAATATCATCCTTTAATTCTTTCATATAACGACAACAACGGAACCCTGCTTTCGATGCAGGCTAAAACACGTGGGCATTTTCGCAGAACAATGGGCAATTGTACTTATCCGCCGTTGCTGCTTCAGTTTACAAAAAATGATACGCTTTCATCTTCCATCTTCAGCGGTCAAAATAAATTAAAACTTGTGATGCCATGCCGAGGCGACGATTATGTTGTTCGGGAATGGTTAGTTTACAAAATATATAATCTTATAACGCCAAAAAGTTTCGGAGCAAGATTGGTATCGATTGAACTGAATGACACGAAAAGAAAAAAGATCACACCACCTTTTTACGGTATCCTGCTGGAAGAGGAACAACAAATGGCACAAAGAAATCATTGCGTGCTGATCAAGCAGCAAATGCGACCCGAACAAACAGAGAGCGATGCTTTTTTAACAATGGCTGTTTTTGAATACATGATTGGCAATACCGATTGGTCTGTGCAATATCAAAATATCAAGTTGCTTGCTGCAGATTCAAATGCAGTACCAATCGCTGTTCCATACGATTTTGATCATGCAGGTGTTGTTGATGCACCATATGCAAAACCTGCAGAAGAACTACAGATGAGCTCGGTTAGAGAACGTCGTTATCGTGGTTATTGTATGCCTGATATGAAAGTATTTGATAAAACGATAGCAATGTATAATAATTTGAGAACGGGCATTTACAAGTTGTACACCGATTGCCCGCTCCTTGATATAAAGTATGTAAAAGCAACCATACAATACTTCGATGAATTTTATCAAACAATAAACAATCCTGTAGCATTGCAAAAAGAATTCGGTTATCCTTGCAATAAAAACGGAACAGGAAATGTAGTGATCAAGGGTTTGAAAAATGAATAAGATCGATTAATGATATAGCATGTCTTTAGGCTGTCTATAGAATAAGCATTAAACTTTCGTTGCCTGCGCACCGGCAGGTAGATGTCACTCTCAAAAGAAGTCCTTCGGACATTTGTACTGTTGTACTTAATTCAACATTTTTATTTATACAATTCCATATTTATTGAACATACTTTCTTTTCTATTCATCGATACGAAATATTCGTTCGTCGATTCCGCATTCAAAAGGCATTTCATGGTTTGTAATATTGGCTAATTAATTCAATCTTTTATTTATTCAAACTTATTTACTGTTTTTATCAGGCATGTATTTATTCATAAACATCAACCCTTTAATTAATAATCATGGAAATCTCTAAAAAAGCAACACAAATAGAAGATGATAATATTGTAAACCAGATTATTTTCCGGTTCGTTCCGTATTGGCCTTTATTTATTGTATTAATGATGCTTGCAGGCTTAGGTGGATTGATATATCTGCGATATGCACTTCCTGTTTATGAAACAACGGCGAGTGTTTTAATAAAGGATGAGAAGAAGGGTTTGGATGATTCAAAGATAATGGAGTCATTGAACATTTTTTCGCCTAATAATATTGTAGAAAATGAAATTGAAGTACTGCAATCACGCGGTTTGATGAATGGTGTTGTAAATGCTCTTCATTTATATGCGCCGGTTTTTTCTGAAGGTCATGTAAGGTCTGTTACTGCTTATACTTCCTCTCCAATTGTTGTTGAAGCATTTAATCCTGACGCATTGGATACAACGCTCGGGGAAAACAAAATTTACTTTAAGTATGATTCATCGAAGAAACTTGTTAACATAGAAAATAAAAACTATCCCTTAAATCAGTGGGTAAATACTTCTTATGGAAAGCTGAGATTCAGTGTTAATCCTAATCTTAAATCTGCTGAAGAGAAAACTTTTTATTTTAAAATCGTTGCTCCTAAAGAAATTACAACAAGCATACTTCGACATCTTGATGTAACTGCACCAAATAAGCTTGCAACTATTGTTCAGTTAGTGCTGAAAGATGAAAGCCCTAAACGTGGTGAAGATATTTTAAATGAATTGATCAACGAGTATAACAAAGCTTCCATTGATGATAAGAATGAACTTTCCTCCAGAACACTTTCTATAGTTACAGACAGATTAACAAGCGTTCAGCACCAGGTAGATTCTATTCAAAATCTTATTAACCAGTATAAACAAAATAACGGAATAGTAAACCTTAGTGAACAAAGCTCGTTATACCTGAAAAATGTAGGAGAAAATGACCAAAAAATAGCTGACATTAATATGCAAGCGGCAGTGTTAGAGGAAGTGGAAAAATTTGTTAACTCAAAAGATCATAATACAGGCATAGTGCCATCCACTTTAGGAGTTAATGATCCGGTGCTTTCAAATTTGTTGCAGAAATTATACGAGTTGGAGTCGCAATATGATAAATTGAAAATGACGGCTACCGAAAATAATCCTACACTGATTTCTCTTAACGGTGAAATTGAAAAAACACGTTCAAGTATATTGGAGAATGCAAGAATTCAAAAGATAAGTGTAGATGCAAGCCGTAGAAATTTAAATTCAACAATTGATAGTTACTCTTCTCAATTAAAAAATATTCCTGATAAAGAAAGAGAATTAGTTGAAATAAGCAGGGAACTCTCTGTACTAACAGGTACTTATGATTTTCTTTTACAAAAGAAAGAAGAAGCTTCCTTGTCTTATGAATCGACTGTAGGTAATAGCAGAACGGTAGATAAAGCTCAATCAACAGCTAAACCAACGAGTCCGCAAAAATCAATTGTCTTTTTGATCGCGATCGCTGCTGCAATGGCTGTTGGTTTTTTAATTGTTCTTTGGAAAGAAGTTTTTGGTTCAAAAATTTTATTTCGTGCTGAGATTGATAAATACACAAAAATCCCGGTGATCGCAGAAATTCTTGAAACAAAAAAGAAGCAAAAAGTCCGTAACCAGGAACAGGCTAAAACAATTACTAACGAACAATTTCGCCAACTGGCCGCAGGCATGGGACTTTACGGAAGAAATTTTGCGAAGAAGAAATTGCTTATTACATCAAGCATCAGTGGTGAAGGTAAAAGTTTTGTAAGTACAAATCTTGCACAAACGCTTGCAAGATCAGGTAAAAAAGTTATACTACTTGATTTTGATTTTCGTAATCCTAATGTTACACGCATATTCAATGTAAGGGAAGAAACAGGAGTGTCTGAATTTCTTGAAGGTGGAAAAGAGCCTTATGAAATTATCAAATATACCCCGCAGGAAAATTTGTTTGTTGCAGGTGCAGGGTTAGTGAGTTCAGACAAGGCAGATGAACTTATTTTAAGCGATAAATTGAAAGACCTCTTTAATTACCTCGAAGAAGTTTTTGATTTCATCATAATGGATACAGCCCCGGTAGAACCGATAAGTGATGCCTATATACTTTCCGAACACTGCGATGCTTCGTTATATGTAGTAAGGCATGCTTATACACCAAAAAGTATTATCAAGCTGCTTGATCAAAATAATAATATAAAGACTTTAAAAAACATGTCTATTGTATTTAATGCGGTAAAGCCGAGAGGTTTTGTGAAAAGAACTTACGGTTATGGCTATGGGTTTAACTACCACTATACATATAATCAAAAATCAAAGCAAAAAAGAGCATAAAAGAATAAGATCATTCAGGAGACGCGAGACAAGGAGAAGTTATCATTAAACTTATTACAATAAGAAAATGTAATTGGATACCGGCGAAGCCCTTTCTTTTTCAAAATTCAATAAGAACCCTAAACAAATATCCCTCAATGGAAACAATAGTTCAACCCAAATGGTACGCGGTATATACACGACCGAGATGGGAAAAAAAAGTAGCAGAGTTAATGACGGACAAAAAAATTGAAAATTATTGTCCGCTTAATAAAGTTGTTCGCCAGTGGAGTGATAGAAAAAAAATTGTTCATGAGCCGCTTTTTACTTCTTATGTATTTGTAAGAACTATGGAAAAACAGCTTTATGAAGCGTGTAAAATAAGTGGTGTAATAAACGTGGTGTATTGGTTAAGTAAACCCGCTGTTATCCGTGATGAAGAAATTGAATGCATAAAAAATTTTTTGAGTGATCATAAGAATGTAAAACTTGAAAAGTGTTCAGTGAATATTAATGACACTGTCAGAGTTACTAAAGGACCTCTGATGGAATATGAAGGAAACGTGATAGCGGTTAAAAGTACGTCCGTAAAAATTTCTTTGCCATCATTAGGATACATGATGATTGCCGAAGTTGAAAAAGCAAATGTGGAAGTGGTAAAATCAAATTCGTCGGTTAAACAACATATACATCATTAAAAGAGAAACAAGTATCTGAATTCTCCGATTTAACCTGTGAATAAACATCAACGAGAAAAAATATCAAGATGCAACAAGAAACCCTGACCAAAACTAAAATTGAATCATCGCTTACAGAATTGGTGATAGGAGAAAAGGTTCAAGCTCTTTTATCAAGCATTGATTTTTTAAATTCATGGGACTCGCTTTACGTTGAATGCCCCTGGGCAACGGTGTACCAGGCAAAAGAATTTATTTCCACCTGGTACCGGGTATATCAAAATAAATATTTGCCGGTTGTTGTTAAAGAAACAAAAGAAGGCAAGCTTACCGGGTTGTTAACCTTAGCAAGAAATAATAAAGGAGAAATCGTTGGGGCGGGTACAAGCCAGGCAGAATACCAGGTTTGGCTTTCACAAGACGACGAGGGAAGGTTTATTAAAAAGGCAATCACAGCAGTAAAGCAAGAATTTCATGGAAGCGATATTCAATTAAAATTTATTCCTGCAGAGACTCCATTGAATTGGATTGAAACAGATAACGTATGGAAAAAACGTTGCAGGCTTAAAGTTTATCAGCAACCCTTAATGACGATTGATGAAAGCGTCGGCAAAGAGCTACAAAAAAAGAAAAAAAGAAAAAAAATAAACGGTTTAAAAAGTTTAGGTGATTTAAAATTCGAGCGCATCACCGATATTGAAGTTTTCTCTTCCATCTTTGATGAGCTTACTGCTCAATACGATTTTCGTAAAGCGGCAATGTATAATAAAGCTCCTTTCAGAAAGGATCCACTAAAGAAAAAGTTTCTTTTAGCATTATTTGAACAGCAAATTTTACACGTTACAGTTTTAAAATTAAATGATGAGATAATCGCCTCAAATGTTGCAGCCATCGGAAGAAACTGGATGCATTTGCAAGGCATGAATACGCATGCTCCTTCTTATGCAAGATATTCTCCCGGCATTCTTCATTTTCTTTTTTTAGCCAACTCTCTGGCAGAAGAAGGAATTGAGATGCTTGATCTCACTCCCGGCGGAAACTCTTACAAAGAATTGTTAGCTACAAATCACAAACCTACTTACGAACTTTTTGTGCATAGCAGCATAATGGCTTATATAAAACATTTAAAAGAAAAGCTTTTTTATAACTTAATTGTCAATAAGGAATCGATACTTAACGCTCTAACAAAAATAGGCGTAGATGCAAAGGATGTAAAGACCGGAATAAGAAATATCAACATTGCAAAAGAAAAAATCCAAAAGATAAACGCGCAAATATTTCTACGCAATGCTGCAGAAATGTTGAAAGGCTTACGATTTACACGTAAATACAAAATTTATAAAATTAATTCAACCTTTGATCAAACCATACTTACTGTAAGAAAAGATCATCTCGGCGATTTGCTGATGTTTCAATCCAAAAATTCAAAGCTAACCAGGTGGGAGTTTTTATCAGATGCGATGCAGAAGCTTGAAAGAGAACAGCATGTTTATTCTTCTTCGGCAAATGACACTTTAATGAATTGTGTTTGGATAAAGGAAATAAAAGATCCGTCCGATGTAAAAGAGGAGAATGCATTGCCCCCGGGATCAACGGTACTGTATGATTTTCATTATCACCCCCATGCTAAAGAAAATCTGAAAGAATTTATATCAACAACTGCAAATAAAATTTCACGAATAAGTAACAACAGCATCTATGCAATTGTTAAAAGCAGCGATAAGATTCTTTGTAAAGCCGTTAAAGAAGTAGGTACTGCCTTTAAATATTCAAACGAAAATTTTTATCAAAAAATCACAACACCCATGATAAATACAATGAAGAATAAACTACAGTTATTTAAAAAAATAATGAAGCCGTCCGGTCTTATTATAGGCGTGTTAGGCAGAGATGGCTGTGGTAAAAGCACTTTCGTTTCAGAGATAACATCATTGTTGGGACCTTATTATGAAGGAACAACTTCTTTTAAAAAATTCCCCGCGTTTTTATATAAAGGAGAAATTTTCAAGAAAAAGGTGCCTTATGATTTCTCAAAACCACATTACCATAAAGAGAGAGGACGTATTGCTTCGTTTATTAAGCTGAACGTTTTATTGATTGAATTTTTCTTTGGTTATTGGTTCAAAATATTTCCGCTTAAAACAAAATCAAAGCTTGTATTGTGCGACAGATATTTTATAGATATTCTTGCTGATCCGCGCCGTTACAGAATTAAAGGAAACAGTTTTTTCATTAAGCTTTATCACCATCTTCTTCCCAAGCCGGACCTATGGATAATACTGGATCTGCCTTCTGATGTCTTGCTGAAGAGAAAACAGGAATTGACTTTTGAAATGGCAGAACACCTGCGATATAAATATTTGAACTTACAAAAGCTATTACCCAATAGTATTGTTATCAATAACGAACAGGAAATCGATATAACCGTAAACACAGCTTCTGATTTTATTTTTAATTATAAACATAAAAAAGTTGCATAATAATAAGACCATAGACTTTGATAAATTATTTCCCGACCAAAGAGAAAAGGGAGAGACTCAAATAAAGCAGTGCCACAAAGTAATGCTGCGTATGTTCGAAATATTTCACTTTTTGTGTGCGAAACATAATATAAAATATTTTTTATGCAGCGGCACTTTAAAAGCAGCGATAAGATACAATGGATTTAAACCATGGGATGATGATTTAGATGTTGGCATGACACGAGAGAATTATGAAAGATTTGTAAAATATGCAGTGCCCGAGTTGCCTCATGAAATTTTTTTTCAAACACCGGAAACAGACAAATATTTTCCTGTTTGCCACAGAGTGGAGGCAAAGCTGAGAGATAAATACAGTAGTTATATTCCCAAGAGCGATCAGAAAGATGAAAAATATCACATGGGAATAATGCTCGATGTTTTGGTTTTTGATCGTGCATTTCTACCAAATAATTTTTTTATTTTTTTAGAAAACCGTGCACTGAAATTTTTCTTTGGGCACAAGAGAAATGGTAATAGCGCAAGAGCAAAAATGCTGAAATTCATTGCAAAGTATTCACTGTTTCCTCTTGTTTATTCAAATAGTTATATTGACAGCCGTGACATGATAAAAAAAGGCGCAAACTATTTTACAGAAAAGGAAATATCATCGCTGATCAAGATAAAGTTTGAAGATACAGAAGCATATATTCCTAAAGGGTGGCATAATTATCTGACACGAAAATATGGCAATTACAGGGCGTTGCCGCCAATGGAAAAGCAGAAAGGTCATCATAGTGAGGATGTTCCAAATCCTTTTATGCCTTGTGACCATACTGAAATCCTTTATTGGAATAATAAACAGGAGGAATCTTTTGCAATGTGATGGCATTTAAACGACGCACATACAGTTAATTTCAACGATAAAATAACTCTGCTCGACGGTTTAAATACAAAGAAAAAAGAATTCTTTTTAAATCTGCATAAGAATATTTTCAAAACCGACTCAATACCAAGGCGAGTAAGTGGAAACCGTTTTGCAATTGTTGCCCACGTATTCAACAGATAAAAGGATTGCGACGCAAGGGACGATCCTATGAAATACAAAAGCTGGTATCATAAATAATGATAAGCAATTCAAACATTTTCAAGAATAAACCCTAAACCATGTATAAAAATGTTTACGTAATCGGTGTTTTTGATCTCTTTCATAAAGGACATATTGAGTTCTTGAGAAGAGCAAAAGCTCTTGGCGAAAGATTGATCGTTGCAGTAAATGGTGATGAGATGGTGGCTTCTTATAAACGCAAACCTTTTTTTAACGAACAGGATCGTCTTGATATCATCAAAGCGTGCAAGTATGTTGATGAAGCATTTATTATAAATGGTTATGACAATAAAGAATACATTGAGAAGTATGATGTTGATGCGATCGTGCATGGTGACGATTGGGAAAAGAAAAGTTATATGAAACAAATTTGCGCAACAGAAGAATATCTGAAAGCGCGGAAAACTGAACTGGTTTTATTGCCATATACATCAGGCATCAGCACATCTTCTTTAATAAAACAGATAAAAGAAAAAAAGGAACATTATAATCAGTCTGTGCAACTGCCAACGATCTTCCAGGTAAATGAAAATATTATTGATCAGATTCCAACATTCATCAAGCGCAGCAATATTTGTTTTAAAAATATTTTAGTGGTTTCCGGCAATACTGCTTCTTATTTATATGCCGAAACAATACTTGAATCATTGAAAAGCAAAAGTTATGTCATCTGCAAAAATGATGTGAATACGGTGGAAGCCTTGAAAGATTATTGCCTGACTAATAAAGTTGATCTGTTGATAGGAGTGGGCGGTGGTTCTATTTTAGATGTTGTAAAAAGAGTAAGCTTGTTAATTAACATTGAGAACCTCCTTGTTCCAACTATCATTTCAAATGATGGTTTGGTTTCTCCCATCTCTGTTATAAAAGATACGAATGATAAGACCTTGAGTTTGCCCGGCAGAACACCTTTTGGTGTAGTGGTTGACATTAATATCATTCGCGATGCGCCTTCAAAATTTTTGCAGGCTGCAGCAGGTGATATACTTTCAAATATTTCTGCAACGAACGATTGGGTGCTGGCATCGCGCAATAACGGCGAACCTATTAATGATCTCGCATACATGCTATCGCGCAGTGCAGCATTTGCATTGCTTCATCATGAATCAAAGGATATACGCAACAGAAATTTTTTAAAGCAGGTTGTTTATTGCCAGATCAATTCGGGATTAGCAATGGCGCTTGCAGGGACAAGTCGTCCGTGCAGCGGCAGCGAGCATTTAATAAGTCATGCAATTGACTTTCACAATTTATCTGAAAACACTTTGCATGGTTACCAGGTTGGTGCCATCAGTATATTTTGTTTGTATTTGCAAAAAAGGCTTGATGCAAAATGCATCAATTATGCGCAGGAGTTGAATATTCCATTAGCGTTTCATTTGTTGAATGAAAAAATTGTGGAGCAGTTATCATTGGTGTATGAAACTTCTTTCAAGATGCGTCCCGGAAGATATACTGTGCTCAACACGTGCAAAGGGATGAAGTTTGAAGATGTGTACAACGAGTTTTTATTTTTCTTAGAACGTTTTAAAGTTTACGATTCATCTTTTCAATTGATGTAAAAATATCTGACCCATAATTCTTAAAAATCTAAAATTCGTACCAATGTATTTTGATGATTTATTTCCTGATGTAAGAGAAAATTTTGAGCCGGGCATGAGACAATGTCAAATGGTAATGTTGAGAATGTTGAAGATTGTTGATCATCTCTGCGCAAAACACAACATCAGTTATTTTTTAAATGGCGGAACGTTGCTCGGTGCAATAAGGCACAAGGGTTTCATACCATGGGATGATGATCTTGATATAGGAATGACCCGTGCGAATTATGAAAAGTTTGTGAAGCTTGCAGTGCCGGAATTGCCTTACGATATTTTTTTTCAAAGTGATGAAACGGATAAACACTTTCCTGCATGTCACATCATCGAAGCAAAGTTGAGAGATAAGTACAGCAGTTATCAACGCAGGGATGAAGATAAAAACGCATGGCTTAGATGGCAGGATGGTTTGCAGATTGATATTGCAGTGTTTGATCGTGCTTATCTTCCGCATAATTTTTTTATCTACCTGCAAAACCGTGCACTTGTATTTTTCTGTCAGAAACGAGGAAATAAAGCAAGAGCAAAAGTGCAGAAATCCATTAGGAAATATTTTCCTTTTCCGCTTGTTTACGCAAGCAGTTTTATAAACACTATGAAGATGATCACTGCGGGCACTTATTACATAAAAGCAAATGAAATATCAAAAGTTATAAAAACGCAATTTGAAGATATGGAAGTGCCGGTTCCGATTGGCTGGCACAACTATTTAACAAGAAGGTATGGCAACTATATGCAGCCGCCTCCTGTTGAGAAACAAAAAGGACATCACGGTATAAATGTTCCCGATGCTTTCACGCCATCAAAGCACAGCGAAATATTATATTGGAATGAAAGACCATGTTACAATAAAGCTGTTTAATTTTTTATGATAAATTTTTTGTACCCAACTGTTGAATTACTTAGCATCTGCTGTTGCGTC
>Ga0097621_100002081_pt1 | contig 13696 bp, 14 predicted proteins | sample KBSMisM72_FD_73165 | JGI IMG/M metagenome (GOLD analysis project Ga0097621, IMG submission 73165) | Miscanthus rhizosphere microbial communities from Kellogg Biological Station, Michigan, USA - KBS Miscanthus M7-2 (version 2) (version 2) | ecosystem: Host-associated > Plants > Roots >... | reverse complement strand
TCGAGGCAACTTTCACATTCTGCGGCGGTTCTAACCCATTGCGTCTGTTTGCTCTTACCACGTATTCCTGATACACAAATGTTTGCTGGTCTGGCGCTCCTGCTGTCCATCGGAGCCAGGCTTAGGGAGAAAGAATGCGGATGAAGTTGTCGGTGTTGCGCCGTGGCTTGTCGTTGCTTTCGATCGGATTTTTCGCTGCCTGCACTACTTCAAGCACCACGCCCCCTCCATCCGCCTCGGGCACCACCCTCTTCGTCACCACCCAAGGCGATTCTATGATTTCCGCCCTAAGCGTGAATGTAACCGCCGGAACGCTGACGGCTGTCTCTGGTTCGAGCGCCGCTACCGGAAGCGGGCCTTATGCCTTGATCTTCACCCCGGCAGGCGATGCGGCATTCGTTTCCAATACCCTTTCCAATGATGTCTCGACCTACACTGTGGATACCAATGGAGGATTGACGGTTGCCACAGCAAGTCAGAAGGTGGGAACTGCGCCCCACGGGATCGCAGTAGACGCGGGCGGCAAATTCCTGTTCGTCGCCAATCAGGGAACCTCGGGAGACGTTAATTCTGGCACTGTTTCTGTTTTTTCCATTGCGGCGGCAGCTCTGACCGAAGTTGCAGGTTCGCCTTTCAAGGTCGCCAACGTCCTTGATACGATTAATCCAGGACCATCGGCCGTAGCGGTTACGCCGGATGGCAAGTTTCTGTACACGGCCAATCAATTCACCGGCACGGTTTCCGCTTTTTCGATTGATGGATCCGGCGTGCTTACCCAGGTTCCAACCTCGCCATTCACGGCAGGTACGGCACCGTCGAGCCTGGCGATTACACCCAACGGGAACATCCTCTACGCGACCAATTCCGGATCGAGCAATATTTCGGCCTTCACCCTCTGCGATAATGCCAGCCCCGGCTGTATTTCGCCGGATGGAAGTCTCACTCCGGTAGCGGGCTCGCCCTTTTCCGCTGGCCTGGACCCGGTTTACATGGCGATCTCCTCGTCCGGGAATTTTGCCTACGTTGTCGACCAGACCTCGAATCAGCTTTCTGGATACAAAGTTGGCGCCGGAACGGGAGTCTTAACTGCGACGACTCCGCTGGCCACCGTTTCAACCGGCAGCCATCCATCCTGGGCTACGATCTCCTCCGGCGAGCAATTCGTTTACGTAGCCAACAACGGCGGCGCCTCGATTTCAACCTTCACCATGGACAACACCACCGGAGCGTTAACCGTGGTAGGTACCCCCGTCACTACCGGCCCCCAACCCTCAGCAATAGCCTTCTAGACGTAGGGCGGACACTGTCCGCCAGGTAGTATCGGCGCGGCTAGAGAGAAGAGCCGCAAAGCCCGCGATAGATTGCAGTCCAGGGCGCAAACCCTGGGATCAACGGGAATGATGAAGCCCGGTAGGGCCGGAAGAAGTTGGGTCGGCATCTTTCGCCCCTTCGCGACTGAATGCTCGCCTGCTACGAACCCTCAATCTCCCTCAACACCGCACTGCACCGTTCGCACACCGTCGGATACTTTGCATCCTCCCCGACGTGCGTCGAATAGTTCCAACAACGTTCGCACTTTAACCCCGGAGCCTTCCCAACTTTCACGCTAATCCCGCTGCTGCTCCCGTTCCCGGACGCCCCTGGCTGCAATGTCACCGCCGACACAATAAACAAATATCGCAATTGATCGGCATGCTGCGACAACACGGAGAACAGTGGCTCAGGCGCCGTAATGCTCACTTCCGCTTCCAGTCCGCCGCCAATAACCTTGGCAGTGCGGGCCTCTTCCAAAGCCTTTAGGACTTCTTCGCGCACCGAACGCAGCGCCGTCCATGCCTCCCCTTCTTTAGGATCGCCCACTTCCTCGGCGATGTCCGCGGTATTCGAAAATACTTCCAAATGCACGCTATCGCGGCGGCCTTCCACCTTCGGCAAATACTGCCAAACCTCTTCACTAGTGAAGGTGGTAATCGGGGCCAGCAAACGCACCAGCGCTTCGCCAATCCGCCAGATCGCGGTCTGTGCCGCCCGGCGCGCTTTAGACTTTGGCGAAGCCGTATACAAGCGATCCTTCAGCACGTCGAAGTAGAACGCGCTTAGTTCCACCACGCAAAAATGATTTACCCCATGGTAGATCTTATGAAAGGCAAATTCCTCATACCATCGCCGCGCGTCTTCGACTACGCGCGCAGTCTGGCGCAGCATGTATTGATCGATGGCTTGCAAGGCGCTGAATGGCACTCCATCTTTTTGCGGATCAAAGTCGCTCAAGTTCCCGAGAATGTAACGGAAGGTATTGCGGATCTTGCGATAGTTATCCGCGACCCGCTGCATCAAATGCTCGGAGCACGCCACGTCCTCGCGGAAATCAACCGACGCGACCCATAGACGGACGATCTCGGCGCCCATGCGTTCAGCTACATCGACGGGATCGACCCCGTTGTTAAGCGACTTCGACATGGCGCGGCCTTGCTCATCCAGCGTCCAGCCATTGGTCGACACCATACGGTAGGGTGCTTGGCCGCGAGTCCCAACGGCGCAGAGGAGGGAAGAGTGAAACCACCCTCGATACTGATCGCCGCCTTCCAGGTAAAGATCAGAAGGCCAGGGTAGGTTTGGTTCGTGACCAAGCACGGCAGCGTGGCTCGACCCCGACTCAAACCATACGTCGAGAATGTCGGTTTCCTTGATGAATTTTTCTGAACCGCAATGTGGACACTTCGGTCCCTGCGCGATGGCATCGGCTTGATCGGTATACCACGCATCCGCTCCCGCGCGAGCAAATAGTTCAACCACCTTGCGGCTTATAGCATGGTCGTTCAACGGCTTACCGCAGCCAGCGCACAGAAATACCGCAATCGGAACTCCCCATATACGCTGCCGCGAGATGCACCAATCCGGCCGGGTCGCGATCATGTTGGAGATGCGTTCCTCACCCCATGCCGGATCCCATTTCACTTTCTTGATCTCATCCAGCGCCCGGCTGCGCAGAGTTCCCCCGCCTCCCATCGGTGTCTCCATCGAGATGAACCACTGCTCGGTGGCACGGAAGATGATCGGATTGTGACAACGCCAGCAATGCGGATACGAGTGCTCGAGTTTTTCCGAATGCAGCAGAACACCTCGGATCTTCAACAACTCGACGATCGGAGCGTTCGCCGCGAACACCTGTTTCCCCGCATACTCAGGCAGTCCGTGGACGATGATGCCGGATGCATCCACCTCGCCGGTGAGTTCGAGCTTGTATTTCACTCCGGTCGCGAAGTCGTCCGCGCCGTGCGAGGGGGCGGTGTGGACCACGCCCGTACCCTGGTCCATGGTGACGTAATCGGCGACTACGCCCAACACCTTGCGTTCTTCCCAGGGAAGAAACGGATGGTAGAACCAGGTATGCTCCATGGCTTTTCCAGGGAAATGCGCCACTGGCTTGGCATCTGGAAAACCGCATTTTTCCGCCACCGTTTTCGACAACTTTGAGGCGACGATGTAGATCCCGTCATTCGCCTCGAGAGCCACGTACTCTTCCTTGGGATGGAATGCCACTGCCATCGACGCTGGTAGTGTCCACGGAGTGGTCGTCCAGATGATCGTAAAAACCGGCTTGTCACCTGGAATGCGGGCGTCCGCTAAAGCCGGATCAATGGTCCGCGGGTCAGACTGCAGGCGATACTTCACCCACACGGTTGGACTGGTATGGTTCTCGTACTCAACCTCAGCTTCTGCCAAGGCGGTCCTGTCATGAATGCACCAATAAACCGCCCGCAATCCCTTGTAGACAAAGTCCTTCTCAAAGAACGAATAGAACGTATCCAGCACCACCGACTCGTACTGGGGCGTCATGGTCGAATATGGGTTGTCGAATCGACCAAAAACCCCAATTCGCTTGAATTGCTGGCGCTGTAAGTCGAGGTAGTTTTCCGCGTACTTTCGGCACTCAGCACGCACATCCACCGGCCGCATTTGCAGCTTTTTGCCCCCAAGTTGCTGATCTACCTTGATTTCGATAGGCAACCCGTGGCAGTCCCAGCCCGGCACATAGGGTGAGTCGAACCCCGCCATGGTCTTGGACTTAACGATAAAATCCTTCAGGCATTTGTTGAGAGCGTGCCCTAAGTGTATGGGCCCATTGGCATAAGGCGGCCCATCGTGGAGAATCCAAATATCCGCCCCGGCGCGGCTTTCCCGGATCCGGTCATAAATCTTTATCTGCTCCCAACGCTCCAGTAACTTGGGCTCGTTCTGCGGGAGATTGGCCTTCATGGGGAATCCCGTTTTAGGCAGGTTGAGTGAGTTTTTCAGCTCCAGGGGCACCGGCTTAGCTTCTCCTAAATGGTTGATTTATTAATTATAGGGAGGGGCCTACCGGACGTCTATTCAGGCATTGGAAGCGGCCCGGTTGTGCTAGTCCCGGTGGCACTGTGAAAGGAGTGCGAAAACCTCGGTAATGCGTGTACAATTTTCCGTACGTGGTAGCCCGTTTATGGCATCTAATGTTTGGAAGCAGATGAAGAAATCCGTTTATCTGAATGGCTTAGCCTGGTAGTAGCCGGACGGTAACAGGCGCAAAAAGCAACTTGGTATCTTATCTGCTCATCAACTCTGTGATGGCGCGAATTTATTTAGCACGCCGTCAGAATTGCCTTAGGGCTTGAATATGCCGACATTGATGGAACCTAACGTCCAACGCGAACCTGAGTTGAATCTCCTTTTACCGAAGGAGACTCTCGATCAGTCGCTTCTGAGATCGCTCTTCAGAAATTTAGACGACTATTTTTTCCCCAAGAAGCTCCCACCCTTGGTGCTCAGTTCTCGTCCAGTTCCTGTCCGTGATATCTGGGGCTTTTACAATTACAAGAAGAACGGCGTTACTGGATCGGTAACGGTTCACATCATCGCGTTGATTCTCATCATTGGCGGCACCCTGCTGGGACGGCGCGTCGTTCAGCAGATTACCAAGCCGCACGAGCAGGTCACCTGGGTCCCGACTGACGAAATTCCTATCCTGCAGCCTTCGAAGACGCAAGCTGGCGGTGGAGGAGGCGGCGGTGATCGCGACAAATTCGAGGCGCCCAAGGGCAAACTGCCCAAGCTGGCGATGGAACAAATTACGCCTCCCGCAATCGTGGTGCGCAACCCGAATCCGAAGTTAGCAGTCGAACCCACGGTGGTTGTTCCTCCGCAGGTGAAAATGGCGGCCAACAATATGCCGACCATCGGAGACCCGATGTCGCATCTACCTTCTGGTCCGCCGTCAAACGGAACGGGTTCTGGCGGAGGCATTGGTTCTGGCTCGGGTGGCGGTGTAGGTACAGGGGAAGGCCCTGGAGTCGGACCTGGTCGCGGTGGCGGTATCGGTGGCGGTGTTTTCCGCGTTGGTGGCGGAGTTTCCGCTCCCCGCTCAATCTTTGCGCCTGATCCGGAATATTCCGAAGAAGCCCGTAAGGCCAAATATCAGGGAACTTGCGTCCTGTGGCTGATCGTTGGACCCGATGGCCACCCCCGTGACATCAAAGTGACCCGCAGCTTGGGTTTGGGTCTCGATGAGAAAGCGATCGAAGCAGTTAAGCAGTGGAAGTTTGAACCCGCAATGAAAGATGGCAAGGCAGTGGCGGTTCAGATTAACGTCGAAGTAAGTTTCCGCTTGTATTGATAACTGAGGGTCTTTCCAGAAAACGGCCGCCACACGCGGCCGCTTTTCTTTGCTCGATTATTCCTTCAAATCAACATGCAGCACGTCGGGAATCGCTCGACCGAGAAATCGCGTTCCCAAACGTCTGAATTTCTCGGCTGAATCTGTAGCGAAAAATTTCAGCGATGTTACTCTCTCACTCTCTGTTTGCACCATCCCGGCCACCGTATGCGCCGAGGATTCCGCAGAATCCACTATGCACACGTGAGCCGGAGTTACTTTGCGTAAGACGCCCTTTAACAGAGGGTAATGCGTGCACCCCAGCACTAAGACGTCGGCCTCCCTGAACTCTCCGGCGAAGGCCTCATCCATATAAATGCTGGCGACCTGCTCGGTGACCGTATGTTCCACCCAGCCTTCTTCCACCAGTGGAACCAGCAATGGGCATGCTTTCTCCGATGCCATCACTCCGCGCGCCTCCAGCGCCTTGCGATAAGCGTGACTGCTGATGGTTGCTTCTGTGCCGATGACCACAACCCGGCGATTCTTGCTGGCTGCGTTAGCTGCCTCCGCGCCCGGCTCGATAACTCCCACCACGGGCACTAGCGCGGCTTGTTTGATCTGCGGCAGGGCGAGAGCGGTGGCCGTATTGCACGCGATGACTATGAATTCGGCGCCTTGTTGCTCCAGAAATCGCGTTGCCTCGACCGCATATTTCGCGACCGTTTCTACGGACTTCGAACCGTAAGGAAGGCGGGCCGTATCCCCAAAGTAGAGATAGGAAGCTCCCGGGATGTTTTCAAGTAATGCTTTAAGTACGGTGAGTCCGCCGAAGCCGGAGTCAAAAACGCCAATCGTAGGTGGGGAATGTGGCACTGAAGCTATTTCAACATACGATGCGAGGCTTCGGAAATAGCTTTCCGTGGCCCGCTCGGCTTTGACGGACTATACTCGGTGCGCCGAAATGTTCCGTATCGCGAAGGGAGAAAATATGAGAGTCCTAAACATCGTGTGCGGACTCGCCGTGTTGCTAGTGACCGTGCATCTGGGACACGGAGTTCATCACTTTTTGGGCACGGCGGCACAAGACGGCTTGCGGGGACCTGCGCTTTGGGCGAGTGTCATCGCGGCGGCGGTTGTCGGAGCCCTTTCATTCATCGGTGGATGCCTGCTCATCCGGCGTGCTCGTTAGTTAAGATCGACGACTAAACCCTGACCAACCGCGGTAGACCTCCAGTAATCAAGGCAATGAATCGGAGGTCCTATAGCAAGTGCCAAACAAAGCTCTGCTGCAACCAAGAACATCAAGAAAGCCGCCGCCACTGCAAAAAAGAAAGGGACAATCATCTCCCGAAAGCCACGCGTACCGCACTTAACAAACAAGCTGGCAAGGTGGCCAAACAAAAAGTAGAGCCTCGAAATGACCTAGGAATTGCCCAGCGCCATCCGCCGTAGCTCCAGTGCGTTCTTTGCAGCGAAGGCTGCCTGATCGTTATCGAAATAAACGAACGTGTGCTTCAGCTCTGTTCGCCACACCTCTATTCTTTTTGCCCAAGCCCGTAGTTGCCCGGCGCTGTAATCGCCCTGATAAGCGTTTCCCGGTCCGTGCAACCGCACGTAAGTAAAGTCGGCGGTAATTTCAATCGGGGAGTAGAAGCCCGCCAACTCGTAAATGCAATAGGCCGCGTTGTGCTTGCGCAGAACCTCGAAGATTGGTGGAATATTCCAGGTGGGATTGCGAAACTCAAAAGCATATCGCCGCCTGCGCGGCAAAGCCCGCACAAACTCCTCAAAACGTTCGACGTTCACCTTCCAGCTCGGAGGCAACTGAAAAAGAATCGGACCGAGCCGCGTCTTTAGAAGGTTGGCTTGGGCGGAAAACTTCTTCACCGACTCTTTCGGATATTTAAGTTTTCGATTATGCGTGATGTAACGGCTGGCTTTCATTGCGAAACAAAAATTGGCTGGTGTCTGCTTGCACCAGGTTCGCAGCGCATCCGATGTGGGCAGGCGGTAAAAACTATTATTGATTTCGACGGTATCAAAATGCTGAGAATACCAATTCAACATCTGGTCCGGCCGCATCTCTGGCGGATAGAAAGGCCCGCGCCAATGCGCGTAGTGCCAACCGGATGTCCCGATATGTATTCGTCCTTGTGTGGATAAGCCGGTAGGCAAAGGGAACCTCGGCAGAAGCATTCTTAGGATGGCCGAAGCCTTGAGAGGGATGTTTACTACGCCTCCACAACCATGTCATCCCGAGCGAAGCCGAGGGACCTTGTGTTCATTTGGGGCGGGCACAACCCGCACACCATGCACAATGAATATATTCCCGGAACACTCTAGCGCCGATCGCGCGTGGCGATGGTAGCAGCCTTCAACTCTCCATAGTGGCCCGGGTCGAAAACGCCATCATAGCTCCAATGCACATGCCCACTCTGGTCGAGCAATAAAACCGCGGGCAAACTGTCATCCTTCATTTGTAGATACTGCTTCCACCCGTCTTGATCCGTTCCGGAAGTCAGCACGTGCGACTGCGCGGCCTGCGGCGTGCCTTTGCGGATACCGGAGCGAATCATCCCGCGAACGAAGGACGGAGCACCTTGCAGCATGGCGGCGACGTAATACGTGACCTGCGGGTCCGATGCGAAGTCGGCGGCAAAATGTTCCCGCCACGACCCGCTTCGCTCACCGGCCTTGCGACTCAGGCTGACGACCAGCATCGTCACCTTGCCGGCGGCCTCATCAGGCAGGACGATGTTTCTTTCATCCAACGTTTGCCCGAGCAACTTCGGAGGCTGACTACCGCGGGCCGGCGTTTGGGATAGTGCGGCATTGGTCAGCAGCGTAACTAACCAGATTGCCGTTGTGCGTGCCACCGTCATTCAAGAATCCTAAACTATGAGAACGGTAGGGGGCCGTTGGAGGCTCGCTATCTTGCCGTTCGGCCGGCCTCCCGCCGGGATCAAAGCATTGGAATCGGCGTGGTGCGCGATTAGGGACTCTGAAAGATTCCCACTACTCCGTTCTTCTGAAGAATTACGGGGACCCGAAGAGCCCATAATCTGGTTTGGCGAGAACATACCTTGAGCTAGGTCGGGCTGGTCCATCCCATCCACGATGTGCTGTTTCAAGTCAGGGTTCATCCTCGGAATTCGAAATAGGACCCGCGAGTCCGGCAGCCTACCTCTTAGCGGCACCCTGCATCCAAAACGGCTCATGATCACTTCTTCTCGTCTTCTCGTCTTGCTATGCATCCTGGTGAGTTGCGGGCGGGCCTATTCGCAAGATACGAATTCATTGCCTGACAGCCCTTCGCACGTCAAGGAATCCGCTGGACAACCGCCGCAGTCTCCGACCAACCGGCACGTCACTTGGCGCAGCCTTCCCAAGTCTTTTTTGCAGGACCAAAAAGCAATTTGGTGGGTGTTTCCTGGGCAGTTGGCAAGGGGCCAGCACTTGTTACCCACGACCGCCATCACCGGCTTGACTGCCGGATTGATTGTCGCTGACCCGTATGCCATGCCGTATTTCCGAGACCATGCGCAGAACATTGACGACATCAATGATGTCTTTGATCCACTGATCACCTCTGCCGAGGTCATCCTAGTACCGGCTTCTCTCATGGTCGCCGGCTACATTCGTCACGACGACTATCAGGTGGATACCGCGCTGCTTGCGGGCGAGGCTTATGCTGACAGCGCTGTGGTCGATCTTGGAATCAAGGCGATTACCCGCAGAAAGCGGCCTTCCGATGTGGCGCCTACTGGCGAATTTGATGACACCTTTTTTTCCGGCGGAAAATCGCCCTTTAAGGGAAGCAGCTTTCCCTCAGGGCATGCTGCTGGGGCCTTCGCGGTTGCCACCGTGGTTGCGACCCGCTATCACACCCATCGCTGGGTGCCTTGGGCCGCGTATGGTTTCGCGACTCTGGTTAGCCTCTCGCGCGTAAGCACCTTGGCTCACTTCCCATCGGATGTTTTCCTGGGTGCGGCGCTCGGCTATACCATCACGCGGTACCAGGTGCTTCGCCCGCGTTGATAATCGGAAGAGTGACCACGATTCTGGTTCCGGCCTCGCTGGATTCGATTTTCATATCGCCGCAATTGGCGCACCCGCTCGCGCATGCTCCAATGCCCACGCCCGACCCGGCGGATTGAACTTCGATCAGCTTTTAAGCGGACATGCCCTTGCCGTCGTCGCTGACCTCGACGGCGAGGGTGTCATTAGCGCGCTCAATCCTGATGACAGCGTTCTTCGCTGCGGAGTGACAATGAATGTTAGTCAAGCATTCCAGGACCAGGCGAAACACCACCAATTCCAGCTCTCGCGAAACTCCCCAGATGGGAGGTCCGGAGTTGTACCTAGCGAAGTTTTTGGGAATCTGTAAATTGATATTCAATCGGCTAAGCTCGGAAAAGCCCGATCATTGTCGATGCCTCGCTCATGCCGGTCAAAGATAAGCAGGGCAAAGCAGTGTTCCGGTCTTAGGACCGAAGTTGCCCGATAATCGAGGTCACGTCTACTACATTCCAGTGCTCACGCATCTTGCCATTACTGACTCGTAACAGGTCCACGACACGAAATGCTATGGGCTTGCCCGTTGGCGGCACTCCGAGAAACTCGCCTTTATGCGTGCCGTGAAAAGTCTTACGCGTCGCCACCATTTCGCCGTTGGCAAATTGCTCGACAATTTCCGCGCGCAAATCAGGAAACGCGGACCGCAACACCTGAAAGAGCCGCAACACATCCTCGCGTCCGCCGCCAAACCCTGGAAAGGGAGTGTGATCCACGAAATCTGGCGCGAGCAACTGTTGCGCGACCTGCTCATTTCCCAAAGTCTGGAATTCGTGGACGAAAGCCTGCACAATGCTTAAGGCATCGTTCATATAACCAATTACGGAATCGAGCGGATTTTGGATTACACGTCTTCGACGGCCGAGTCGCAATAGGCGAACCGCAAGGTTACTTGCTCTCGGGTAGTCTCCAGGCGAACAATATGCCGCCACTACTGGTTACAACATATTGCTGGTGATCGAGTTCATAAGTGATCGGTGAACTTGCGATCACCCCGCCAGTGCCGGCGTGCCACAGAGTTTTGCCGTCGCTGGTATCGAGGGCCAGCGCATTCCCCGTGGAGTCGCCAGTGAAGGTGATTCCTGAGTCAGTAGTCAGCACCCCGGCAGACGCGCCTTCGCCGATGTCGTGACTCCAGCGAACCCTTCCTGTCTGGTAATCGATGGCCTTGATCATGCCTTTGCCCCAGAGGCCGTAGTCGGCGCCAGCCCATCCATAGGCGCCATCGGCGGGCTTGGAAAAGTAGAGCGAATAGCTTTCACGCGCGGAGACGATGAAGAGTCCATTCTTGGGATCGAAACTCGGCGAGCGGAAGTTAGTCATTCCGCCTTCATCGGGAGCGATTAAGACTCCATCAGGCGAAGGTTCTTTGGCGGGATTCGGAATCGGACGTCCATCTTTATCTACGCCGAGCGTCCAAGTAACCGGGCCAAAGGGCACCGTGAGCAGGCTTTTTCCATTCGTACGGTCGAGGACAAAGAAGTAGCCATTGCGCGAGGCCTGGATCAACAACTTGCGGGGTTCACCGTGAAAGTCGGCGTCGACCATTACCGGAACTTCCGTGGCGTCCCAGTCGTGAGTGTCGTGCGGAGAGGGCTGGAAGGCCCAGACAAGCTTTCCCGTGTCGGGGTTCATCGCGACGATACTGCAGGTGTAAAGGTTGTCGCCCGGACGAACTCTGCCGTTCAATACCGGCGTCGGATTTCCCGTGCCGGTGTAGATCAGGTTAAGGTCGGGATCATAAGTGCTGGTCAACCAGATGGTGCCGCCGGTGGTCATCTTCGGCGTGTTCGATGGCGGCGTCACATCCCATTGCCACTGCACCTTGCCGGTCTCGGGATCGAAAGAGCGGATGTAACCCGGAATGTTGTCCAAGTCGCCGCCCACGCCCAGGATGACGTGATCTCGTACGATCAGCGGGGCCATCGTGGTCCAATATCCTTTTTTGATGTCGCCGACCTCGACGTCCCAGCGGACTTTGCCATTCTTTGCGTCAAGTGAAATCAAGTGCGCATCCGGAGTGGAAAAGTAGAGCCACTCTTTGTACATAGCGACGCCGCGATGTCCAAGATGCATACCTTCGTTGGGTTTGTATGTGTAGTGCCAGATCTGGCGACCCGTGCGGGCATCGACCGCCCACACGTTGTCGGGCACGGTGAAATACAACACGCCGTTTACCAGCAGCGGCGAAGACTTGATCATGGACTCCTGGCCGGTCTGAAATGCCCATGCCAGGGTGAGCGAGCCGACATTCTGCGGAGTGATCGCGGTGAGCGAACTGTGCCGTTTGCCGGAATAGTCTCCGTGATAGCTCGGCCAGGAGTCGGCCGGGGGATTCGCGATCGTGGCAGGATCAAGTCCCTGGCACAGAAGCCGAACCGGGAACACACCCATCAGCGCGGCTGCGCAGAATATTTTTTTCTTTATGGAAGATTTCATATTTCCTATCGCAACGTCTGCAGGTAGGCCATCAGGTTGTGTATGTCTTGGTCGGTGTACTTCTCGAATTGCTCGACATGAGCATCCAGCGGAGAATCACTCTTGTACTGCACGGCGTTCACAGGCCAGGAGTGAAACCAACCGGCAGCGTCGGTAATCGCGATGTGAAACTCATCTTTATAGGTAAGCGTCCCGGTGAAAGTCTCGCCGGACGGGGCTGTCACGGTCACCTTTTCCTTCACGTTCTGTGGATAGAGCATCTGCATTTCAAGTTCCAGGCCCTCACGACGCGATGCAATCCCCGCCAGATCACCAGTAGGAGAATGACAGGAAGAACATTTGCCTGGGCCGTTGAAATACGCTTTGCCGGCATTCACATTGCCAGTTTGCAGGTCGGCAACCTCCACGCCGCGGCGGCCGCCCGGTTTGGCACTCAGTTGTTTGGCTTGATTGCGAATGAAAGCCAGGAGATCGTTCACCTGTGGGATGGTAAGACGCGGAAACGGCGGCATGCCTTTTTCCGCCCGTCCGTCATGAATGACAGCGCGGGCCTTGTCTCCTCTGACGTCCCACATCACCAGGCGCGAACGCGTAAGGTTCGGACCGCTCTCGCCGCCGGCGGCATCGCGCCCATGACAGAAAGCACAGTTCCTGGCAAACAATGCCTTGCCGCGTGGAGCGGGCGTGGCGGCTGGCTTGGACGCCTGTGCCATCGCCAGAGAACCGGCTGCCAGCAGGCAGATCCCCAAGCTGCTTCTAACCTGATACAAGATTGCGCTTAGCATCGAAGAACTTCTCCGGGAGGCCTTTTCCGTCTGCCGGTATTTTGGCAATACATCCTAACAAAGACGCATGGCGACGCGGATGGGGTTATCCATGTAGGGAGATACTCTCGTCCGGCTGGAAATAGTCGGGTATTCTTTGAGTTTCAGTGCATAAGTGGTGAGAAGACTGAGTTTGCATGCCCTGGGTGTAGAATCCGTCCGCACGCAAAGCAGAAAAATTCGCGGAGGAAGACATGAAGCCATCACGGTTGGTTGTAGTTGCAGCGGCGATAGTGATCGCTTGGTCCGTCGGGCGGGTGCAGGGTCAGGGCAGCGGAAAAAAGGTGATATTTAGCTCCGCCGAGCAGGCGGATTACAAGAGCATGGGTACCACAACAGAAGTGTCGATGGCCGCTTTGTGGGGAGACGCCAATAAGGGAGCGCATGCTACCTTCACCAAGTTCGTCCCCGGCTACGACGCTGGCATGCACACTCATACCAACGACGTTTGGATCGTTGGCTTGAAGGGAGCCTACCTGTATAAGGACGACGCAGGAGAAAAGCGAGTGGGGCCGGGAGACTTTTTGCGCGTCCCCGGTGGCCACAAGCACTGGAGCGGCGGGGACACAAAAGAGGGTGCATTGTTTTATGAAGAATCGAACGGGAAGTTCGATTCGATTCCCGCTAAGTAGAGGTCCGGTTGACGCTACAGTGCCGCATCTTATGGCTAGGTCGGGCCCACCTTTCGAAAATCGCGAAAGGCGGGCCAGCAGTTTGAGATCATAAA
>Ga0097621_100002080_pt1 | contig 13697 bp, 14 predicted proteins | sample KBSMisM72_FD_73165 | JGI IMG/M metagenome (GOLD analysis project Ga0097621, IMG submission 73165) | Miscanthus rhizosphere microbial communities from Kellogg Biological Station, Michigan, USA - KBS Miscanthus M7-2 (version 2) (version 2) | ecosystem: Host-associated > Plants > Roots >... | reverse complement strand
AAATACGGAAAGTTTTTTATGGATAATTTTTTGGGCAACGATACCAACGCCACCCGTACAAAAATCCAGAACCCGGAAGCATTGCAGTTTTATTTTCGTAAAAAAACAAATCGTTTAAAAGTAAAAGCAAAAGAAGATCTCATTATAATAAATGAAGCACTGGGATATAAAATCAAATTTCAGCTGGATTCTTTTGCCCATGAATACGGACCGGGTTTTAGCGTATACACCGGTTTCCCTTTTTATGAAGAGTTGCCCGGTACAGATGAACAAAAATTAATGTGGAAGCAAAACCGCGCAAAAGCATACAAGGGCTCAAGACTGCATTTTGTACGGAGCTGGTACAGTCGCACGCTGGAAAAAGAAGGATTTGCCATTGAAAAAGTAGATTCCACTTCCAAAACGTTAAAAACAACACCTATTGAAAATCCTTATGATACCTCTATATTCCAGGTAATAGAAAACAATGATGTGGAGATTAATTACAATGGAAGAATGCGCGTTATATATAAAAATGCCTTGCCAGATCAGCAATACCTGCGTGAGAACAAAATGCCGCTCTCTATTATTGCACAAATAAGTATACTTGATATCAGTGATGGTTTTGTGATTCAGCAAAACGGGTATTTCTATGATCAGAATGATGTTATCAATATTGGCTACTGGAGCTGGCAAAAACTGGCGGATGAATTGCCTTACGACTACATACCGGGTCAGTAGTCGGTAGTCAATAGTCACTCATTCTAAAAGTGTTTATAATTATTGCCTGGCAACTATAGACTAAAAGACTATGGACTCCGGACTAAGGACTGTTTCTCATAACTTTCTCCCACAACTGCGGAATTCTTTTTATCCAAATCAGTTCTCTTTTTGCAATGCTTGCCTCTTGTGCAGGTGTACCCCAATAAGTGGTATTACCCTTTATGTCTCCTACAACACCCGTCTTTCCCAACAAAACAGCATTGGCGCCAATGGTCAGCGTTTTGTTTACCACTACCTGTCCCCATAACGTTACACCGTCTTCAATGGTAACGCAACCACCCACAATAACCTGCGCAGCAAAGAGGCAGTTCTTACCTATTACTGTATCATGTCCTATATGAATCAGGTTATCCATCTTGGTGCCCTGGCCTATGCGGGTATCATGTGTAACACCCCTGTCGATGGAACAATTGGAACCAATTTCTACCCAATCTTCAATAATTACCCTGCCGCAGCTTTCCATTCTTTTGTACCATATTTCGCGATCTTTTTTTCCATTGTAATAAAAAGCGTCTGAGCCAATCACCGTACCCGATTGTATGTATACATTATTCCCAATAATGGAATGATCCATAATTGTAACATTGGGTTGAATGATGCAGTTATTGCCGATAGTAACATGGTTGCCAATAAATGAACCCGGCGCTATATAGGTGCCTTCTCCAATTTGCGCACGATCACTGATAGCTTTGGATGCTTTTTCAAAAGGCTGAAAATGACGTACAATTTTCAGGTAGGCTTCAAACGGCTGAGCAACCACCAGCAATGCTTTTCCCGGGGGAATGGCTTCTGCAGCCGTATTAATAATAATAAAATCAGCCGCCGATTGAATACATGCAGCGTAGTATTTTGGATGATCTACAAAAGCGAGATCACCTTTTTCAACTTTGTGCAGTTCGTTGATACCTGTTGCCTGGCCTTCTTTGTTACCTAGTAATTCGGCTTCAAGAAATTCGGCCAGCCATTGCACAGATACAGGAGATGGAAAACGCATACAATTGAGTTTGGGCAAAAGTAAAGCAAGATGACGATGCCGGTTATAATAAATTGTTTTATAACAAAGCCTTTAACAACACTGCGTGACTAAGATCACATTCAGGATGCAGCCAGATTTTCATTTGCAGCAAACGGATTTGCCATACCCCCCACATGAAAATAAGAACGCAGAAAGCCGTTTTACTACCGGGAAATGCCTTTTTTGCTGCCTGTTCCATTTTTTTTAACGATTTTTTTTTAATGCATTTTTACCCCTCTGTCTATAAATTTATGATACAGTTTATGAAAAAATATTGCACGGATAATTGTATTCTTATTGTTGAATAAAATGATAGCGATCGCTGTAATGCAGTAACAGCAATACTTTCAGCAGTTGTAATTTTATGTAGTGTAATGAAACAGTATTGCAGAAAACAATAAACACGTGTTGCAGGATGAAGCATAACAGCATTTATGAGCCGCTATTATCCACAGGCCAAAACAAAATGTGCATAAAATTTGTTTAATTTTTTTTTTGGATCGGCAAAATATATTTTAATATTGTGTAAGGAAATTTATTTCCTGGTACTTACTAACCCATCCAAATATTAAAGTCCCCGCTTCATCGGGGGCTTTTTTTATGTCCCGTACCGGCAAATTTTATCCGGCAGCACTATAAATACTTACCGGTGACATTTGAAATAATATCAGGCGGATGCCAATAGAAAAATAAATACAGGCATTGCAATAAATTGCTTTTTGGGGTGAAACAGCAAGAATGCCCTCCCAAAGAGTTCCGCCGGGTAATTGCCGTAGTAGTTTATAAACTAATTACTTTACCTTGCTAAAAAACAGGTTTATATGTTAAAATCAATGACAGGCTTTGGCAGAGCAGAAAAGGCAGTAGGTGATAAAACATTTCTGATAGACATCAAATCATTAAATGGCAAGCAGTTTGAACTGATGCTGAAAATGCCTGCATTTTTAAAACCGTTTGAATTTGATATCCGCAAAATAATATCCAAACAACTGGGCAGGGGAAGTATTGACTGCAGCATCAACCTCAAAGAAAGCGGCGCCAGCAAACCGGTAAGTATTAATACGGAATTGGCAAAAGCTTACTATAAACCCATCGCTGCATTGTCGGCAGAACTGGGTCTTGATCCCTCGGCCATATTAAGTACGCTTATAAAATTGCCGGAAGTCATAACGCCTACCGGCGAAACGCTTACCGGTGAAGAATGGAACATATTTGCCAAAATTATTGAAGAAGCCATTGCAGATCTTAACAGCCACCGCCTGGAAGAAGGCAAATCACTGGAAAAGGATTTGTTGCTCCGCATTGGCAATATCCAAAAACAACAGGAGCTGGTTTTGCAACTGGAGCCTCAGCGTAAAATAAAAATAAAAGAAGGACTGGTTAAAATGCTGGAAGAAAACGTAGGTAAAGAGAACTACGATGCCAACAGGCTGGAACAGGAAATTATTTACTACATAGAGAAAATAGATATTACGGAAGAGCAGGTACGCCTGAAAAATCACTGCGAATATTTTATTTCGTTGCTGGATGAAAACAACGATGAAAAAGGCAAAAAACTTTCTTTTATATTACAGGAAATTGGCAGGGAGATAAACACCACCGGCGCCAAAGCATATGATTCTACCATTCAAAAATGCGTGGTGATGATGAAAGATGAGCTGGAAAAAGCAAAAGAACAAGTGCTGAACGCTTTGTAGGTTAGTGGAGGGGTTGATCAGTTAAGTGGATGACAGGAATGAGAAAACCGGCGGTAAAGAAATCAGCCTTCATCTCATCAGACATCAGACATCTATTATTATTTTTGCCGAATGAACGCAGCACAAAAAATTATTATTATTCTTTTTGCCATTTGCAGCCTGCAATTAACTGCTTGTAATACGATAGGCGTATTTGAAAAAAATACCGCTTTTAAAAAACAGGAATGGGCAGGAGGCAACAAGCCTTCTTTTACTTTTACTATAAAAGACACGGTGGCAGCATACAATATTTACCTGGTTTTTCGCCATACAGATGCATATGGGTTTAACAATATTTGGATGAAAGTGTCAAGAAAAGGTCCCGATACCAGTTATACACAACAGGTAGATTTACGTCTTGCCAGCAATGCACAGGGCTGGCTGGGTACTGGCATGGATGATATATGGGAACACCGCATACCCATTACCGGCGGGCCCACCCGGTTCAGAAAAAGCGGCGATTATGAATTTACGCTTGAACAGGTGATGCGCCAGGATCCGTTGCTGCATGTCTTAAACGCGGGTATCAGGATAGAAAAATTGCAGTAGCGAAAAATTGCTGATTTCTGATACAGCGATTTTGTGGTTGTTTCATGCGCCAAATACCAAAGAAATTTCAGAATACCACAATCACAAAATCAGCAATGTTGTATTGAATATGGGCATTCTTAAAAAGAAAAGACTGGAGGTGGTTACCATTGCATATTGGTTTTTGCTGTTGTATATTATTGCGGCACTAATATGGTGGTTTATTGCTTTGCAAAGACAAAGCCACCAGATGGCTGTATACCAGTTAACAGAATTAAAAGCCGATGACCCCGCCTATCTGAAAAAGATTGACCTGATAACTGATGAAGAAAAAAGAAAAAATGCGCAATTTATAGGAGAGGGTTCTATTTTTTTGCTGGTAATATTAATAGGTGCTGTCTTTGTGTACCGTGCTGTTAGAAAACAAATAAAAATGACACAGCAGCAGCAGAATTTTATGATGGCCATTACGCATGAATTAAAAACACCTATCGCGGTTGCCAAACTGAACTTAGAAACATTACAGAGACACAAGCTGGAAGAAAGCAAACAACAGAAATTGATCCACGCTACCCTGCAGGAAGCAAACCGGTTAAATACGCTTACCAACAATATCCTCATCTCCTCGCAACTGGAAGGCGGGGGGTATAAACTATTAAAAGAAGAACTGGATTTCTCTTCACTTACGGCCAATTGTGTGCAGGATTTTCATAGCCGGTTTCCCGACAGAAAATTGAACAGCAGCATTGCAGATGATATTGATATAAGCGGTGACGCCCTGTTACTGCAGATACTGGTAAACAACCTGCTGGACAATGCTATTAAATATGCTCCTGCCGCAGCGGCAATAGACCTGTCATTACAAAAAAATGAAAAGGGCGTGTTTTTGAAAGTAGCAGATGAGGGCCCCGGTATTGCTGCCGAAGAAAAAAAGAAAGTGTTTGAACGGTTTTACCGCATCGGCAATGAACAGGTTAGAAGAGCAAAGGGCACAGGTCTTGGTCTCTATCTCTGTAAAAAAATAGCCACTGACCACAACGCCGACATTAATGTGACAAACAATCATCCGGCAGGCAGTATTTTTACCGTACATTTTTTTATATGAGTAATCAAGATACCGTGATATTGCTGGTAGAGGATGAAGAAAATCTTCATGAAGCGCTAAAGCTAAACCTTGAACTGGAAGGTTACCAGGTGGTTTCTGCCCTGGATGGAATGCAGGCATTAAAAGCGCTGCAAAATCAGTATTTCGATCTAATGATACTTGATATCATGCTGCCAGAAATGGATGGCATAGAAGTGCTGGAGACAATCCGCGTACAAAATAATAATATACCCGTGCTGGTGCTCAGCGCTAAAAACACCTCTGCAGACAGGGTGCTGGGTTTAAAAAAAGGTGCCGATGATTATCTTACCAAACCATTTAACCTGGAAGAGCTTTTATTGCGCGTACAAAAACTGATTGAAAAAAATAAGAAGCTGCTGGATAAGGAAACCATCGGTGATGTGTACCAGTTTGGTAAGAACTCAGTTGACTTTGGAGCGCAGGAAGCCATTAATAAAAATGGCGAGCATATCCAGTTGAGTAAAAAAGAAGCCATGCTTTTAAAGCTGCTCTTTGAAAATAAAAATGAAGTGGTGCCAAGAGAAAAGATACTACAGACCGTTTGGGGTTACAATGTATATCCAACCACCCGCACCATAGATAATTTTATTCTAAGCTTTCGTAAATATTTTGAAGAAGACAGCCGCAACCCCAGGTATTTTCATTCTGTAAGAGGAGTAGGATATAAATACAGCGAATAGTTCGTTAGTTCAAAGTTCGTTAGTTCCTGGTTACGTAGCCGCTGAACTTCCGAACCCGCGAACTTTATAACTTGAGAACTAAAGAACTGAATCAGTTAACTGTTTTTTAAGCTGTTCGGCTTTTTCCAAAGTCTGCCGCATATCAGTCTCTGTATGTACCGGGGTATATAATGCCAGCTCACAATCATTTAAAACCGTTTCCAGCAATTGTATTGTTTCGGGAGATGTATCGGCTTGCTGCAACAAACGCACTACTACGGGCTTATTAAGCTGGCTGGAAGTGAGATTTAATTTTTCTGATAAAATATGCCAGACGGCTTTACCGGTCTCTTTGTAAAAAAGCTGACTGTTTACTGCAGACAATGCAAACCTGGCTGCTTCAAAAGGATCCTGCTGCGCTGCGCTTTCTTCTTCAATGGTTTTTTTTACAGGATTGACAACAGCAGGTTTAGTGGCTGGCTTTTTTCTCGCCAGCTTATAACCAATTGCAAGTAGTACCAACACCGCCAGCGGCGATAACCACAGTAGTTTTTTCCAGTCGAAACCCACATCTTCCTTATTAACAACAGCGGTAGAATGTGTTGCTTTTTTGTTTGCTTTTTTTATGTCTGCTACAATAGAATCTGTATGGATGGTTTTGTATGCATTGATTGACGGGTCAAAATAAGAGAACTCAATTGGGGGTATAGTTAAGACGCCCTGCTTTTTTTCAATAAATGAATATTGAAACATCTTGGTTCCGTTGATGGGCGCTACTGTTTTATCCAGGTTTTCTTTTACTGTTGGTTCAAACCCTTCTGCACCTGCCGGCCAGTTCACCTGGGGGCCATTTATCAGCGGAAGGTTGCCTTGTCCCTGTATAATTACATTCAGGACCGCAGTTTCTTCAGCGGCGATTTCCATTTTTGGTATAGACGCGGAAATGGTAAACCTGCCTACTGCTCCATCAAATGAAGCCGGTTTATCTGCTACGGGTAAAGGCTTTACAACGATGGTTACCGGCTTTGATGCAAGCGTTATGTTTTGCTCCTCCATTTTGCCATCTGTTATGCCATTCATATAATCGTCCAGTAATTGCTGCATTGTTATCCTGTTACCACTGCCTTCCAGCCGCAAAAATCTTACGGTATTGTCTACTTCTACAGGGTCCAGCACAAAACTACCATCCTGCAAAGGGTATAATTGTACCTTTCTTATGATGTGTGAATTGTATAGTTTGCCATTTACTTTCTCAACAGTGGGGTTATTGGCTTCCGGCTGCACCATATCATATACGCTGAACTGGCTGAGGGAAGGGCGTTTGGTAACCCTTGATTCCGATTTTAATCTTGAATATAGTTTATAGGTAGCCACTATTGGTTCGCCTGCATAACAGGTGGTTTTGCTTACATCCAGTTTTACAAACAGGTTATTTTTTATTTTATCTGCTGCATTCTCGCCTTTTTTAAGCACGTATTCTTCGTTTACTTCCGGCGTTTCTTCCGGCATGGTTAAACCCGGAAAGAGGTTATTACCCCGATTTGATTGCCTGGCCGGTGCATTGGTAACTGTTATCGTTACACTATTAGAACGCAGCTGTTTGCCATCAACCATGGCACTGGCGCCGGCGATGGTAAATTTGCCGGTGGCCGATGGTTTTAACACATAGGTAATGCCTTCATATTTTGATGTAGCGCCGTTAATGATGCTCATACCCGTTTGCTGCATAGGACCGGAAACAACCGTAAAGCCATTAAATGCGGGAGGTGTTAAAGACTCAACCGAAGAGGCATTCTCCACTATATATTGCACCTGTACATAGTCATCCTTGCTCACTTCTTGTTCTTCAATAACGGTAGAAAATTTTACCTGCGCAAATGCAGGTGAAAACGCGGCGATTGTTAAAATGAAGAAAAATAAAAATTCCCTGATACGCATTGACAAAATATTTCAGCACGATTTAATGGAATGCAAATATAGTCTATAGTCGCTAGTCACAGTCAGCGGTTGTGGTGGCCGGCAAGTGGTTAACGGCCAGTAGCAACAGGGGCGGCAGATTCCCGATTATAATGGCCCGGGCATTGCAATTTATACAAGCGCAAATTATTGTTGGTAAAAACATCAGCAACAACAGCAGCTACATTTTCACATTTATTCACAGGTCTCCCAATTGTGGTCTTAATACAATTTCTTCCACACATGCCTGTGCGGAAAGTTGCGAAGCCGCATAGACCATTGATGCAATATCGCTGGCCTCCATAATGCGTTTCGGATCAATACCGCTGCCGCTCCATGAATCGGTATAGGCCGCACCTGGAAAAACAGCAGTTACCTTTATATTATGCGGTTTTAGTTCCTCCCGCAAATTTTTTGAAAAACCATGCATGGCAAATTTGCTGATGCTATAAGCGCCGCCATTGGGATAGGCATTGAGTGAGGCAATAGAGCACATGTTGAAAATATGACCGCTTTTCCTTTTCATCATTGAAGGCAATAATATCCTGGTCAGGTGGTAGGCGCTATAGACATTGGTTTGCATCATCTCTTCCAGTGATCCGTCTTTTTCATTGTGGATACTGCCGGGTATAAAACGGCCTGCATTGTTAACCAGCACATCAATATTAATAGCGTTTGCCAATAACCATTCTCCAAAGTCAAGGGCTTCTTCTTTTATACTGATGTCCCTGGCTTTTGCTTTAATCCGGATAGCAGGGTAACTGGTTAGCAGTTCTTCCATGGTCTTATATAAAGCTATTTCATTGCGCGAGCAGATAAACAAGTTATGACCTTTGGCCGCAAATGTTTCTGCAATAGCCCTGCCAAAACCTTTGGAAGCTCCCGTAATCACAATATTCATAGTTGTATCTTATGTCAAAAATAAAAGCGACCAGTAAAGGTACTGATCGCTTTGTAAAATATTTTTTTCAGCCCGTTATATGGAACCGGTGTTATTGTCATTGCTGCTAACCGGTTCATCAATTGCCAGTTCATCTTCTTTCTTTTTGCCTGTAATAAAACGTTTAAAGGCTGCCCAGCCGCCCGCAATGGCCAGTACAAGCAATTTCCAGAATTTAAGTATAACAGCAAACAGCCCCACTTTAGCCAGTATTTTACCAGCCACGAGACCGCCGATTGTCCAGGCTGCTACTTTATCCACCCCCGAATCAAACTCTTCGTATTTATAGCCTTTGTCAAACTGCGCCATTTGCAATACAACGGGGATGTTTTTTTTCACTTCGTCCAGTTGGCCCAGTGTTCCCAGCGCATTTAAACTCAGTACACCTTTGCGTCCCAATACCCTTACATCGTAATTAAGAGTGGTATCCTGATCAGACGCAACCTGGTATTCTTTCGCCCAATGCAAAACTTTTTTTTGTTTGTCGTAATACGGACTGGATGCCCAGCCAATCAGGTGCATAGCATCATAACCAAGTTTCTTTCTTTCCACATTTGACGCTTCACTTTCTTTCTTCAGATCTTCCAGCAGCTCATCATATTTTATTTTATCCGCATCATCGTCTTTTACATAGCCCATTTCGTCGTAGCTGACCATAAAAGCCCAATCTGACTGCAGGTTGTTTAGGTGAAAACTATCTCTTACAATCATACCAAGTACATTAGGATCGGGCAGGTTTTTCCATAGTGTTTCAAGAATGTACTGACTTTGTTTGCCATCAATAAATTTAAAGCCCGGTGGTATGTTCAGGTGTGCCACGCCGTTACTAAGTGCAATATTGCCGGTTTGGTACTGTGTGTTTTTTTCGGCTGAATCAAGTGTTTTGAAAAGAGCATTTAAATGTTCAAGATTTTTCTTGTCTTCGGCAGACATCTTGTTTTTTGTGCTGTCTTTATCACCCGCATACATAAAAAGCGATAAAAATAAAGCAGCAAGAGATAAGGTAATTTTTTTCATTAGGGTTCTTTTTAGGGGTTATAAAAACAAGATATAAAAAAAATTGTGTTCTTTTACTATATGGATATGTATAAGCATTTATTTTTTGATCTTGACCATACTTTATGGGATTTTGAGGCCAATAGCCGCCAAACACTGGCGGAAATGTATACAAAAATGAATTTGAAAGAAAGAGGAGTAGATGATTTTGAACGGTTTAATACAAATTATTCGATACATAACGAAAAATTGTGGGACAGGTACCGTAAAGGCTTTATCAGAACAGAAGAACTTCGCTGGAAACGTATGTGGCTTACTTTACTGGATTTTAAAATAGGCGATGAAAAACTGGCCAGGGAGATGGGGCTTGTCTTTCTTGATTTGTTGCCCACGCGGAAATTACTTTTTCCTTATGCCATTGAAATATTAAATTATCTCACCCAAAAAAAATATGTGCTGCATCTTATTACCAACGGATTTGAAAAAACGCAGCATGCCAAATTGAAAAATTCAGGTCTTGATATTTTTTTTAATGAAGTCATTACTTCTGAAGGCAGCAATAGTTTAAAACCACAAAAAGCCATTTTCGATTTCGCGCTGCAAAAAACAAATGCAACTGCAAAAGAAAGTATTATGCTGGGCGATGATATAGAAGCAGATATAGTAGGTGCGCGCGATGCCGGTCTGGACCAGGTATTCATCAATCATTTAAACAAACCATTACCGGTTATACATCCTACTTACACGGTTAATTCTTTAAAAGAGCTGGAAAATATATTTTAAGAAAGCCACAGATGCGCAGATTGGGATGGGGCTCTCCTATAATCTGCGAATCTGTGGCAATTTTCAATAAAAAAGCCCTTCATTACTGAAGGGCTATCAATTCATTGCAATTAATTAATCTTTTTTTGATTCGCCTTTACCGCAGCATTTGCCGCCTTTGGTGCAGGTCTTTTTTGCTTTTTCTTTGTTTTTTCCCTTATCTCCCCCATGGGCAAAAGCAACACCAGAAACCAGGAAAGCTGCAGTAGCCAGCATCAATATTTTTTTCATATAATTTTTTTTAGCGTAAACAAAAATAATCTTCTGCCGCCAATATTCTAAATAAGAGTTGTTAAAAACTACGCTTGCAGTACCGGGTCATGATTAGTTCCCGAAGGAATGCCGTACTTGGAACTAACCGCAGCATAGTCAATCCTTCGTCTCTTTTTTCCCTTTTTCTCATTACGCTCTTAGCCTTTCTCTTTGTGCTCTTAGCCTTATAAACTTGCCAGCACTGTTACACCACCCTGTACCACCTGGTTTAATTGCACTTCTACCTTTGTACCTATTGGCAATAGCACGTCTACCCGGCTGCCAAAACGTATAAAACCCAGTTCATTGGTTTGAGCCACCTTTTGGCCAACCTGCAAATAATTAATAATGCGTTTGGCCAGGGCGCCGGCAATTTGTTTTACCAGCACTTCTCCTTTAGCGTGACGAATGACCACCGAATGGCGTTCATTTTCAGTAGAGGATTTTGGGTTCCAGGCTACCAGGTATTTGCCCTTATGGTATTGATTATATATTACTTCTCCACTAAGCGGGTTGCGGTTTACATGCACATTTGCCGGGCTCATAAAGATGGATATCTGCAAGCGTTTTTCCTTGAAATATTCTTCGTCAAACATTTCTTCAATAACCACCACTTTGCCATCTGCCGGGGCCACCACTTTGTTATCGTCTTTGGTTAACCGCCTGTTAGGTATGCGGAAAAAAGAAATAATAAACAGTAAGAGCCCAAACAGGCCAATAAAAATTATCCAGCTAAGCCAGGGCAGGTTATAACTGATAAAATAAAACGATAGTAAATTGATTCCGGCAAAAATAATGGCAGCAATAGCAATCGGTTTGTATCCCTCTTTGTGTATGTACATTGCAGTAATGTCTTGAAGGGCAAAAATAAGGAAATGGCAGGTAAATGGCATCGTATAATTACCTGTATGAATTTCAAATGAATGCTAAAGAAATCCGTCTTATTTCATAAACAAAGTCATGTATAGCCACACAAAAGGCGTAGCCAGCAATAATGAATCAAAACGGTCTAAAAAGCCACCATGGCCAGGCATAATGCTGCCGCTGTCTTTTACATTGGCCATCCGCTTTAGTTTGCTTTCAAAGAGATCTCCAATAACGCCAAAAACGGCTACTATAGCAGCAATGGCAATCCAATCGGTTACTTCAAATGCTTCAGCCCACCAGCCCAGAAGCGCCACCACCACAATGCAAAGAACAGCCCCGCCCACAGTCCCCTCCCATGTTTTCTTGGGCGATATTTTTGAAAATGGCGTTTTACCAATAAAAGAACCTACCAGGTAGGCGCAGGTGTCATTTATCCAAAGTGCTATTAAAATACCCAGCGGCAAAACAAAACCAAAAAAATCAATTGATTTACCCGTTCCATTTTTTAGCATTCCAAAGCACCTCAGATCTATCATCATCCCAAGGCTCAAAGAAATATACAATAGTCCAAAAGCCGACCAGCCAATATTTTTTAATTCAAGTTGCCTGGAGAATAAGATTTCCATAATAGGCAGGGCAACAATCGCTATAATACCCAGCCACCATCCAATGGCACTTAGTTGAATGCCAAACAATGTAAACGCATCATTGGTAAAGTACAGCATGATACACCAGCCTGCTATCATTACCCCATATTTATGAAAAGGACTAATAGCAGCATAACCGGTGTCAATAAGGCAAATTAATTTCTGGTATTCTATCCAGCAGCCAAAATGAATGATGGAAAATAAAACAAAAAAACTCCAATGGTTCCAGAGCATACCGGTTAGCATTACGGCCACGAATACACCGGCAGTTGCTGCTCTTGTTTTAAATGTTGCAATGTTTAATGCCATATTATGTTTTTGGGCAAATAAAAAAATGGCATACGCCTAGGCAAGGTTGGATTCGAATGAGGGACCGTCCATGGGCGGTATTTTGTTGATGCTTCTTTTAAGCGAAATTTGCTGTAAGGCCCGCAGCAGTAATACAACCACCACCAGTGCGGGTATACCTATCCAAATGGGGCCGCTTTCTCCAACAGCATCCCTTACAGGTTTTCCATTTACGTACAGGTAATACATATAGCTGATAGCAAAAGCGTTGTTTAGAAAATGCAATACCATATTCAGCCAAATGCTTTTGGAATAGTAAAATATAAACCCCAGCACCATGCCCAATGCAAACCTGGGCAGAAAACCGAAATAAGAAAAGTGCACGGCACTAAAAATAATACTGGTTACTATTATAGCTGCTATCGGCATTTTAAACCAGGCAACTAATATTTGTTGCAGGCTGCCCCTGAACAATGTTTCTTCAAACACAGCAGGGAAAAGCGCCATCACAATCAATGAAAAAATAAACTCGCCCACCGAATGCATTGCCGCCAGCGCTTCTACTTGTGTGTTATAAGTGTCTTCCAGTTTTTTAAAATAGATTTCCAGTGGCTTTGTAAGTGGTATAGCCTGGTTTAGTTCACCCAACGCACCTACCAGCGGAAAGCAAACCAGGGTGATGGCGATGACTGTTAAAAATTGTTTCAGGTTAAACCCCTCTTTAAAACCGAGTTGCTTAAATGGCGTGCGGCTCATCAGCCGCGCGGTAACCAGTGCAGGTATAAAAAACATGACCAGCACCGATACCATTTGCATTATCCTGGATGCATTGGCAAATTGCGGGTTTAGCATGTCTTTTTCAAAGCTAAGCGGTCCTTTGCCCGTCATGGCCATCCAGATACCAAGCCCCACCAGCCCGCCAATTATCAGACCGGCGCCCAGCAAGCCCAGCAAAATAAAAAAGGCTGCCGATGGCGAAATACCTTTGAAATCGTCGTATTCATCATATTCCATCATAAACTATGCGAATAAATTTTTAAATTTGCCGTTCTTTTGAAACCAATGATAACAATAGGCAAGATACAACTTCCGGACTTTCCTTT
>Ga0097621_100002078_pt1 | contig 13700 bp, 13 predicted proteins | sample KBSMisM72_FD_73165 | JGI IMG/M metagenome (GOLD analysis project Ga0097621, IMG submission 73165) | Miscanthus rhizosphere microbial communities from Kellogg Biological Station, Michigan, USA - KBS Miscanthus M7-2 (version 2) (version 2) | ecosystem: Host-associated > Plants > Roots >... | reverse complement strand
CATCGACGCTAGCGCAACAGTTGTAGACATCGGCTGTGGGGCCGGGATGGACTTGTTGCTGGCCGCACATCGAGTTGGCGGTACCGGGAAGGCGATAGGCGTAGATATGACGCCGGACATGCGGGATCGCGCCCGCTCGGCGGCTGCAGCTCAGGGTCTTCGCCACGTCGGAGTGATTGAAGGTGACGCGACTTCGCTTCCCTTGCCCGATGCGAGCACCGACGTGGTTATCTCGAATGGCGTACTGAACCTGGTCCCCGAGAAGGATAAAGCTTTCCGAGAGATCGTTCGCATCCTGCGTCCAGGCGGGCGTCTACAGCTCGCCGATATCGTAGTGCAGGCGCCCCTCTCGGAGGATATTCGCCGCAATGTCGACCTTTGGGCCGCTTGAATTGCAGGCGCTCTGCCGGAGGCAGAGCTCGTGTCCGCACTGACCAGTGTGGGTCTAGAAGGCGTGCAGGTGACACATCACTTTGATTGTTTTCGCGCTACCTCAAAGGAAAAGGTTGCGCAGAAGTTTGGGGTTCACGGCGTGAACGTTTTCGCTCGCAAGGCAGAAGCACAAATGCCAAATCGGAGGAACGTATGATTCTCCGCCAGTTGCTCCACCATGATCCGATTGTAGGGGTGTCGTATGTGTTCGGCTGAGGGGGCAAGAGCTTGGCCGCCGTGTGCGACCCCGTCGAGCAGATTGAGCCATACCTGCGCGTCTCGGAAGAGACCGGCATGAAGATCCGGTACGTAATCGATACACACGTCCATGCTGACCACATCTCCGGTGGCCGCCGCCTGGCAGAAGCCACAGGTGCTGATTACGTATTGCACGAGAGCGCGGGAGCGCGATTTCAGTTTCGTGGCGTAAAAGAGAACGAAGAACTGGATCTCGGCAACGTGCGAATTCACGTATTACATACGCCAGGTCACACGCCCGAGCATATGTCGTTGGTGGTGACGGACAAGACTCGTGGCCCGGAGCCGTGGTTTCTGTTAAGCGGCCACACCCTGATGGTTGGGGATCTCGGTCGGACCGAGTTGGCTTCCAGCGCTGAAGAAGGGGCTCGCTCGCTCTTCCGCAGCATACAGAAACTCAAGACTTTTCCCGATTACCTTGAAGTTCTACCCGGAGCTTTCTCTGGCTCAGTGTGCGGACGTTCGTTGAGTGGCAAGCCCAGTTCGACCATCGGTTTCGAGCGCCGCTTCAACCGCGCGTTTGGGATTGGGGAGGAAGAGGAATTTGTACGCTACATGCTGCAGAACATACCAACACCGCCCGCTGAAGCTAGCAAGACCAGGGCAATGAATCTCGGCGTCAAGACTTCCTAACGCTTGGTTCATGGTCATGAATGCCGAAAACACGCCGATTCGCTTAGGACTGCAAGAAAACGCTAGGCAGTTCTCGCTACTCGTGCTGATCAACATTTTTGTCGGCATGATGGTCGGGTTGGAGCGGACAGTCGTACCGCTCATTGGAGAAAGAGACTTCGGGCTGGTTTCGAAGACAGCCATTGTCTCGTTCATCGTCAGCTTTGGTGTCACGAAAGCCATTTGCAATTTGTTCGCAGCCCATTTCTCGGAATCAGTCGGCCGTAAGAAAGTTCTCGTGCTGGGATGGCTGATTGGACTCCCGGTTCCCTTCATCATTATCTTCGCAAACCACTGGTTCTGGTTCGACATTGCCAACGTGTTGCTCGGCGTCAATCAGGCCCTGTGCTGGTCGATGACGGTGATCATGAAGGTGGACCTGGTCGGTCCCAAACGGCGGGGGTTTGCGCTCGGGCTGAACGAATTTGCGGGCTATCTCGCCCTTGGCTTCACTGCCTGGATCACCGGCTACATCGCCTCGGTTTACACCCTTCGCCCACAACCGTTCTACCTGGGTATTGGTGTAGCGTTTGCTGGACTGTTGGTCTCATTGTTTCTCGCGAAGGAGACGCGACACTATGCCACCCTTGAGGCAAAGCTGCACCACGCGGCTCAAAACTGTGGCAAGGATGACTCTTCTCGGTCACGTTCCTTACGGGAAATCTTCGCGCTGGCATCCTGGAAAGATCGGAACCTTTTTTCTTGCAGTCAGGCAGGGCTAGTCAACAACCTCAATGATGGTATGTCCTGGGGAATTTACCCGCTGTTTTTCGCCAGCCTCGGGTTGGGCGTGGCAGGGATTGGCACGATCAAGGCCGTGTATCCCGTTGCTTGGAGCATCCTGCAGCTCGTTACTGGTCCTTTAAGTGATCGTTGGGGGCGAAAGTGGCTTATTGCTGGGGGGATGGTAGTGCAGGCCGGCGGAATCTGGCTCACGGTCCAGGTGCCGATTTATGCCGCATGGATGATCGGCGCAGTGTTGCAGGGTGTCGGAACCGCCATGGTCTACCCCACATTGCTGGCGGCAATTAGCGACGTTGCACATCCTGAGTGGCGCGCAACTGCTATGGGTGCGTATCGCTTTTGGCGAGATCTTGGTTACGCCCTAGGTGCTCTGATCTCCGGAGTCATCGCCGATCTGCTCGGGATGAGAGCGGCAATTCGAGTCGTTGCCGCGCTGACGCTGCTTTCCGGGCTGCACGTGGCGTTCAGGATGCGTGAGACGCATGGGGTTGCCAAGGGCGAGCCTGAAAGTATTCCAACTCCACTGATACATAGGTAGCGTAGTCGAAGCCGCTTTCCCGACCGCGATGAGGACCAGCGAAAAGGGCGTAATGAAAAATCGTGATGATCAAAACGAAACACCGAGCACGTTCGGCCTCGTTGCCGGTCTCGGCATGGGTGCAGGCATCTTCTACTATCGCTCCCTGGTGAATGCCCATCTTGTCCGTGGTTTGTCGCCTCGCATTTTAATGGTGCATGCTGATGTTCGCCGTGTGATGACTCATGCAGCGGCACACGAAAAGCAGTTGCTCGCAACCTATCTGGCCGGATTGCTCCGTCAACTGGCAGACGGAGGAGCGCAACTCGGGACCATCCCCGCTTTCTCGCCTCAGATTTGCGCACAAGAACTGGAAGAGACGACTCCGCTTCCGCTTGTGAGTCTTCTCGATGTAATCGTCGCCGAAGTCGAGCGCCGTAAACTTCAACGTGTCGCGATCCTCGGAGCGCGCGTCACCATGGAAACGAAGTTGTTTTGGAGGCTCCGAAATGTGGAAGTCGTGAGCCCCAACACTGCGGAGATCGATCTAGTAAGCAAAACTTATGTCCGGATTGTGGAGGAAGAGCACGCGTCCAAGAATGATTATGAAAGCTTGCGGGGACTTGCCCACACGCTCATTGATCGCGAACGTGTCGATGCGATCCTCCTTGCCGGTACCGATCTTTCCTTTGTATTCAACCCGGAAAATATCGACTTCCCGCATCTGGACGGGGCACGGGTCACCTCGGCGACATCATGCGCAGACTTGTGCTCGATACCGCATGAAAACGACAAACGCTTCATGACCTGTTTCAACCCCAACAGGCGATGACCGTCGTGTCGGTCGTCTCGCCGGCAAGTAATGGCTGCGACTATCGACTATCGCATGAGTGGATCAATTGAGGTCTTAGAGAGTCTTCAATGAACGATGCGATACCTGATTGGGCTTCCGTGCAAGCGGCTCGTGAGTTCCTTAAGGTTTATTTTGCTCCCACGCGGTTGGTCATCGCACCTTCACTGAAGAAAGGCGACGGCGCGGGTGTCTATTTTAAGGTCGAATCCGATTTGCCGACCGGATCCTTCAAAGTTCGCGGAGCTCTTTACGCGCTCCATGCCGCGATGGCACGGAGACGAGTCACGGAGGTGGTTGCCTCCAGCACCGGAAATCACGGCGCTGCTGTCGCATGGGCAGCCAAATCCGTCGGAATCCGTGCAAAGATTTTCCTGCCGTGTGGCGCGAATCCGGTCAAGCAATTCCGCATCCGGGCATTGGGTGCAGATATCGCTGAGGGTGGCAAGGACATTAGCGATGCCGCCGAAGCAGCCGTACAGTACACAGAGAACGCCGATGCGTTCTACCTCAACGATGCCACGAATTCTGATGTTCCGGCTGGAGCCGCGACGATAGCATGCGAGATATTGCAGCAATTGCCTGAAGTCGCGGCCGTATGGGTGCCCATGGGGGATACGGCGTTGATCCGCGGAGTTGCGTCTGCTGCCAAGCACCTTCGGACCGAAGTTCGCATTGTTGGTGTTCAGGCAGAATGTGCCCCTGCATACTACCTGTCCTGGAAGAACGGCGTTCCGGTTCCTACGTCGACGTGCGACACGGTTGCCGACGGACTGGCAACGCGTACTCCGATTCGCGAGAACGTAGCTGCGATTCGCGCACTGGTGGATGAAGTCCGCCTCGTGACTGAGGAGCAGATGCTGGGTGCAATTAAGCACCTGCTAGTCAAAGAACACTTAGTCGCAGAACCCGCTGGCGCCGCAACCACCGCCGCTTACATGGCCGATTCGCTCCCTGCGGGGCATGGACCGCTCGTGTTGCTGTTGACGGGCGCGAACATTTCAGAGGCCGTCCTCCAGCAGGCTACGGGATTTAGTGAGAGTCGCCCATAAAATCGCATGAAGTTCTCCGCAGGGAATTTCTGTACCTAGACGGCCCACTCTGTGCAGTAGCTGAAGAGTGGGTCTAGTCCAGTGGCGTTCGCCTTCCAACGGTGAAGGTGGAAAGGAAGTCAGAAGCAGCGATGGCAATGGAAGGAAGCCCTGGGAAGCCTTCGAAGTCAATTTTCGAAACAGTAAAAGGATGCTGAGTGATCTGAACCATCGAAGCAATGCTTCATGAGCCCGACGCAAGTTATTGATTTAGTTGGCGTCCCCGACGGGATTTGAACCCGTGTTACCGCCGTGAAAGGGCGATGTCCTAGGCCAGGCTAGACGACGGGGACGACTGTGAGGCGGGTTTCTGCAGCAAGTCATTGATGTTAGCAGTTGATTCTCGGGAGTGTCAAAATAGCCCGCACGTATCCGGCGATCTCCTCTTTTCCTACTGCCCGTCGCGGACACGCTGCGTTGGCAACCGTTCTGAACTGCACGGTAATGCTCGCTTGGGGATTTTCCGCGAATTTTGTATCCACGGTAAACTAACTTGCATCACCCCTCATGCAGATTCGAGTCCTATTTTTCGGGATCCTAAAAGAGAAGGTGGGCAAGGGTTCTGACTCGCTCTCCTTCTTGGGCGTTCCGACCGTAGCGGACGTTCTGGCTCACTACGCTGACACCAATTCTGATTTGCGGCCGTATTTTGGTTCTATCGCGGTGTCTGTGAATCAGGAATACGCCGATGCACGGACGCTGCTAAAAGAAGGGGATGAGGTCGCGCTGTTGCCGCCCGTAAGCGGGGGCACGTCCCACGCGAAAATTGTCCGCGAGAGAATCGAAACTCAAGCTCTCATCGAATCACTCAAACAGCCCGAGGATGGGGCAGCCATCGTTTTTGAGGGGATCGTACGCAACCATACCCGGGGCCGGCAAACCCTCTACCTCGACTACGAAGCTTACGAAGACATGGCCTTGAAGAAACTCGAAGCACTGGCAGAAGAGGCCATGGCGGAATACAAGGTTCGGGATGTGGGTATCGTCCATCGTCTCGGGCGGATCGAGATCGGCGAAACCAGCGTGCTGATTGCGGTGGCTTCGGCACATCGAGCAGCGGCATTCGAAGCTTGCCGATGGGTTATCGACACCCTCAAGCGCACAGTGCCCATTTGGAAGAAGGAGTATTTCGAAGATGGGGCGGTCTGGGCAGATGGCGAGCCGTTTCCAGCGGAGATTCCTCGACCTGAGGGCACCAATCCTGAAAAGGCAGCATCCAACCTAAGCAGCCAATGATAAGACCTCTGGTTGCCCTTGTCGTTCTGACCCTATCCCAGTGCGTTGCCCAGGTTCCTAAACCGCCATGGGCGGGCGAAACCTCCAGCAAGACAGCATCCAAGCCGGAGGCGGAGACTGCTCCTGCGGAGTCTTCCGACACCACATTCAAGGTGGATGTGAAGCTGGTGAACGTGTTTGTTACGGTTACCGACGCCAACGGCGCGCCAATTGCCGGGTTGAACAAAGAGGATTTCACAATCCTCGAAAACGATAAGGAACAGAAGGTCGCGCTGTTTGGCAAAGAGTCCGCGCTCCCGCTCTCAATTGTTATGCAGATCGATACCAGCCTGAGCACCCGGAAAGATCTACCGTTGGAGCTTTCCTCGGCCCGGCGCTTCGCCCACGCTATTCTGCGTCCGGTGGATGGGATGTCAGTCTACGCATTCAGCGAGGTGGTAAATGAGGTTACTCCCTTTACCGCCGATACCAGGGTGATTGATCGCGGCATCGACCGCATTCGTCTGGGCTCGGCAACCGCCCTCTATGACGCACTCTTCCTGGGCTCCCATGCGCTTGAGCCGCGTAGGGGAAGAAAGGTGATGGTTGTTATCACCGATGGGGGAGACACAGTTAGCAGTGTTAATTACCACGAGGCCGTCCGGGCGGCGCAGCAGGCGGAAGCCATCGTATATAGCATCATCATTGTGCCCATCGAGGCCAGTGCCGGTCGTGATACCGGCGGAGAGCACGCACTGATCCAGCTTTCCGAAGACACTGGGGGACGTTACTTCTACGCGACATCCATCCCTCAGCTCGACGAGGCCTTCCAGAAAATCAGCGATGAACTGCGGACGCAGTACCTGCTGGCTTATTATCCTTCGCAGCGGTTCGCCGACTCCGACTACCGCCGGATTCAGGTGAGCTTACAAAAGAACGTGGGTTACAAGGTGCGGCACCGCACCGGCTATTACACATCAAAGTCCGAGTGATAGCAGGCAACCCTCACCATGTAGAATAGCGGGATGCCTTTTCATGATCGCGGATCTTCCCGTCCGCCGCGCAAGGGAAAGCCCGCCCCTCCGCCATCCGAGACCTCCCACGAAGCTAGTTATCTGAAGGGTTTGGGTGAAAAGCAAAAGGCGGTGCGGGTGAAGCTTACCGACGGCGAGCTAGTCGAAGGATGGATCGAGTACTACGACAAGCATATGGTGCGGTTAACCCGCCAGGACAAGCCCAACCTCTTCATCTTTAAGCACGACATCGTCTACATCAGTGAAGACGGAGGCCGTAAGCAGGGCTAAGTCAATATGCCAACTCCAAATTTTAAAACAGGCTTTGTGCCTGGAATGAGCGATATTGCGCGTGAGGCTGGGGCCTTGCTGATGCCTTATTTTCGGCGGCGCGTTACTGTCGAATACAAAGGCGAAGCGGACCTGGTGACGGAAGCTGATCGCAATTCGGAAGCACTCATTCGAAAGAGAATTCAAGCGCTGTGGCCCGACCATGATGTCCTAGGGGAAGAAGAAGGATTGGTCGATACCGGCAGCGAGTATCGATGGTACGTGGATCCCCTTGATGGCACCACGAACTTTGCTCACAGCTTCCCCATGTTCTGCGTTTCGCTAGGACTCGAGCATAAGGGGCAGCGGATAGCCGGGGTAGTTTACGATCCCACCCGCGATGAGTTGTTTGCCGCCGAAAAGGGAAGTGGCGCGTTCCTGAATGGTGAGCCGATTCGAGTCTCGAAAATTGCCAAGCTGAAAGAGTCGTTGGTGGCTACCGGCTTCCCCAGCCAGAAACGCCACAAGAATCCAAATATTCACTTCTATCACCAGATCACTTTGCTCACCCACGGCATCAGGCGGGCAGGGTCGGCGGCGCTCGATCTTTGCTATGTTGCGGCGGGACGTCTGGAAGGTTTTTGGGAGTTCAATCTCAATCCATGGGACACCGCAGCCGGGGTGCTGATGGTTGAAGAAGCAGGCGGAAGGGTCAGCGGTTTTGACGGAAGCCCGTTCAAGATCAACAGCAATGAAACCCTGGCTTCGAACGGATCGATTCATCAGCAACTGCTGCGCGAGTTTCAGGAGATCTTTGCGGGCCGCGGGTTAGAGGCGCTGCCTGATCCCCGCAATCACGTGAAGGTTTGAGGGTGGGATGAGTCGTCGCAGGCTGGGGTTCGTGATTGCAGTGGTAATACTGGGCCGCTTGTGGTCGGGCGCCGCTGACAAAGTTGATGCGGCCTACCAGCAGTCTTTCCTTAAGTGGAAGGCCGAACTGGTGGACGACCTCAAACAAAACTGGCTGACCCTGGCGGGTTTGTTCTGGCTGAAGCCCGGGGAGAATACCTTCGGTTCCGATAAATCGAATGCCGTGGTTTTTCCCAGCGGGCCTGCCCATGCCGGATCGTTTGTTTTGCAGAACGACGAAGTGACGGTCAAATTTCTTCCTGGCGCCGATGCCCGTATGGCCGGAAAACCGGTAAAGGTGGCGAAGCTGCCGCCGGATACTTCTGGGACGCAGGCAGTGGTGGAGATGGGCAGCCTGCGCATGCGGGTAATCCAGCGCGGTTCGCGCATGGGGATTCGGCTGAAAGATGTCGATAACCCTGCGGTCCGGAACTATCGCGGTCCGGTTTTCTATCCTATCCAGCTAAATTATCGGGTTACGGCGACATGGGTACCGTCAGAGGGAAAGAAATCGGTGGATGTCCCCAATGTCCTGGGTGACATAACGCCGACCCCAATCAGCGGACAAGCGCGGTTCAAACTGAATGGGCACGAATTCCAATTGACAGATTTGGGTGGCGATCCTGACAAGAGTCTATTTTTCGTCTTTAATGACCTGACTTCCAAGACCGATACCTATCCGGGCGGACGTTTTCTAGAGACCGACCCGGTCAAAAACGGTACCGTCATTCTCGATTTCAACAAAGCCTACAATCCGCCTTGCGCGGTCACGCCTTACGCGACGTGCCCGCTGGCACCGAAGGAGAACCGTCTGGCAATAGTGATTCCGGCGGGCGAGAAGTACGATCATGCGCACGGTCATCGCTGATCTGGGAACGTGCGTAGAGGCTAAATCACCAGGACCACGAGGCCGGTCACTACGAGCGCAATTGCCCAGGCGACATTGAGATTGAGCCATGCCTTGCGAAGAACCGCAAGACCGACCTTGGTATAGACCACCCAGGCAATGAGCCCGGTTACCGCAAGATAGGCCGCTGTATGAATGGCGGTGGCGAGTAGCGCCGCGCCAGGCGTGGCTCCGGACATGTGATGGTGACCTGCAATCTGGTCCGCGGCTTCGACCGTGCTGCTGCCCAATAACACAGGCACCACCATTAGTCCCGCGCCGTGCGCCGAAGCCATCAGAAACGACCACACCGTCAGATCCCGAAAGCCAACTTTCATGCGGACCCAGCGGGGGTGATAGTGTCCCACCAGCGAGTAGACTCCCAGCCCAACCAGCAGCCCGGCGACGGGATAGCGGATGGCTTCCCGGGGCAGCGCCATGCCAAGAAATGCCGCTGCCAGCACGACAACGCCAATTGCCAAGGCGTGGCCTAGCGCAATTGGGACGAGCGACCTTGCTACCGCACTTCCTTTTTGCTCCTGCATACCCAGGGCAACCGCGAAGAGCCATCCCATGCCAGGGTTAATGCCGTGGTAGGCCCCGAGCAGCGCCATCAGCCACAATGCCGTCGAGCCTACCTCCGAATGGTTCATGACTACTTTGCCTCCGAGAAGCAGTAGGAATCAGACGAGGCATCGCCGCCTTCGAGCCGTACCTGGTGAGCACGCAGCCCGTCGAACTCGACGAAAAACTTCTCATCGAGTTTCATCCCGCCCTTGGGGTCGGCATCGATCTTTACCATCCAACTCTTTATCCCATCAGGATAGAACTGCTCATCCCAAGGCGAGTACAGCGAGTTGGTAAAATAGATGCGCTTGCCATCGCGGCTGAGTTCAACCATTTGCGGGCCACCGTTGAGCGCCTGCTTCGGCTTCTTGGGATGGGCCGTGCGGCGCACAATGCCTCCGAGGTGGACCGACCCCGTCTGCTTGGGATTGGCGGGATCCGAAACGTCGTACTGGATAAACTCACCTGTTCCCCAGCAGGACACGTAAAGGAAACGGTCGTCGAGCGAGAGGTTGATGTCCGAGACCAGAGGCGGCACTGCTTTGAATCCCTTGAGCAGCGGCGGCAGATTTTCGGGGTCCGCCGGCTCGGCGGGAATTTCAATCACCTTGCGGGCAGTCCACTTGGCATTTTTACCATCGCCTTCGCGCTGCCACATCCAAATTGAGGATGAAAGATCCTTGAGTGAAACCACCACCCCGACGAATCCCCACGTCTTGTTCGGATCATGCGCAGGCCGAAGCTCGAGCACCATCTGCTGCTCCGCGCCCAAGTCGATCTCCTGCAGGTGACGGCGCTTGTCGAGATCCCATATGTGCAACTTGTGACCGTACTTGCCCGCTAGCAATAGTTCTGCATTGAGGCCGTCTTTCACCATGTTGGTTGTGCCCCATTCGGAGGTGATCATGATGTCCTGTCCCAAGTGCCACCAAAAATCGTAAGCCAGTTGCTGTGGGCCGCGATCCTGCTCCCACTGGCCCTTCAACTCGAATGTGTTTGCATCCATCAGGAAAATGCCGCCGGGACCGTCTCCCGTGGCCGACCCAAGCGCGCTACCATAGACGCCGTCCGGGCCGCAGTGGATGGTGTGCGGCGAAGTGTAGCCAGTCTTTTTGATGAACTCTTCCGGCTCGATCACCTTGACGATCTTTGGCTGTTTGGGATCGGGCCTGGTGTCCAGAATGTAGATTCGCGACGACCCGATGCCCGGTACCACAAGGTACCGCCGTTCCATATGCGGATGCGGGGTCTGCGGGCAGAGACACGCACTGCAGGCATTCCAGCCGAAATGATGCAATTCGTTATCGCCGCGGGGAAAATCCGTTTGCCCCACGAGCCGCCCGTAGTCGGAAGAACCCGGCTCAAGATCAATGACGCCCATGGCATCATGTTTTCCATTTTTACCTACGTTGAGCAGAGCCACATAAGCCAGGCGTTCCGGCGGGGCCTGCATCGCCATGCCGGGTGAAGGGTAGAACGTTGGGTCCGGACGCATTAAAGCCATATGGTTCTCCTCAAAACAAGATTTGAGCCGACAAAATTGCCGCGAGGTTTTCTTACCCGCGCTTTAGAGTCACGCCACGAAAAAGGGCGCCGAAAGAGATTCCACGTGAAAACCTGGTTGAGGATGCCGAGTGGATATCCTCAGAGCCGGAAGCCTAGGCTACAGCATTGCGCTTGCGAGCATGATACTCGTCTGCGTCGTGCGAGGCTACTCCTGCCTGCCAACTACAGTCCCTGAAATTGGCTCACTATCGGTACTACGGTCACGATGCCTCAGCAAGCTTCCGGCGTACAATTAAGGAGAACATTTTTGGCAGGGTTCCTGTGATTTCATCTCTTCTTGAGCGCAAAATCGAAAAACGTCCCGACAAAGTCAAATTTTCGGGACGAGTTCTCTTTCTAACCGAAGATCCTCAACTGATCAAACGCCAGCTCGCTGGGAAAGACCTGCCCTGGGATACCAAGAATCCAGCGAATAATCCGAAACTCCGGGACGACATTTCTACCGATGAGATCACCCCCGCGCACTATTGCTTCTATTTCGACGAAACGCTAGGAGAGATTCCTTACCTGGGGCTGAAGTGCGGTGGGGAAGTGCCAATAGGGCGCGGCCAGGTGAAGCAGGGTGGATTTGTTTGCGCGGTCAGCGGCAAGCGTCGCGGCAAAGGGTCGAGCCGGGAGCAGTCTCCTTATGCCGAGATGTGCGCGGGCATTCAGGTGGTGATCGCCGAGAACATTGAGCGTATTTACAAGCAGAATTGCCAGAATCTCGGCGTGCTGACCTCCACGAACTTCTCAGTGATAGACAAGATCCGAGGCGGAGAGGAGATTCCGCTTGAAGAGTTTACCAGAGGCGAAGATGAGATTACGCGGCAGGTGATTGAATATGGCGGGCTGTTTCCTTTCAATGTTGCCCGCCTGCAGAAGAAGGTATTTCTACCGCCGATCAAAACGCGCACACGTGCGATGAATCTGGCGGAAAAGATCTTCGCCCGTCACTTGCTTAACGAGAAAGGCGAGGCGGGTGTCCCTTTTGTGAAGCCTGGTGACACCGGATTCGCCAAGGCCGACTTGCGGTTTAGTCACGAATACGTCACTCCGATGGCGGCAATTTTCTTCGAGCGATACGTTGGCAAAGATGCGCAAGTTAATGAGGCATCGAGCATTTTGTTCTTCCGTGACCACCTGACGTTCCTGGATGAAGTGATTTCTGAGGAGAAGAAAAAACTGGGATTGCTCGATCTGGCGACCCAGCTCAAGCTCAAGCAGCAGGATTTTGCCCAGAAGCAGGGAATCAAGCTTCATGGGGAGCTCAAAGATCGAAAGGGCTCGGAAGGAATCTGTCATTCGATTGTGCTGGAGAGCTACGCGCTTCCGGGTCAGCTGAACATTGGATCGGATTCACACACACCTCACGTCGGAGCCATGGGCTGCGTGGCCTTTGGCATCGGCACCACGGACGTTTTCAACTCGTGGATCACCAAAGACGTTCGGGTCAAGGTGCCGGAATCGGTGCGGATCGTGGTGCACGGGAAGAAGCATCCCAATGTGACCGCCAAGGATTTCATTCTCAAGATTCTCAGCCTGGAATACGTTCGCAGCGGCCAGGCTCTCGCTAAAGTGATGGAATACGGCGGGGAGGCAATCGAGCAATTGAGCGTGGACGAACGGGCCACCATGACCAACATGGCGGCGGAAATTGGTGGTTTCACTGGCATCGTCGCTCCCGACCAGAAGGTAGTGGAGTTTCTGGTAGAGCGCCGGGGGATGGACCGGAAGCGGGCGGAGGCGATGCTGGCTAGGTTATATAGCGACCCGGGCGCCGAGTACGCGCACGTGATCGAGTTGGATGCTGCTGAAATTACACCCATGGTGGCTACGCCAGGGGACCCCGGCAATGGCAAATATGTGCGCGACCTAAACACACCAGTGCCCGTCGAAATTGCCTACGGGGGCACATGTACGGCCGGGAAGAACGAAGACATGGACATGTACGCCCAGGTTTTGGCAGAAGCACTACGTGGCGGAAAAGGGGTCGCAGACTCAGTGCAGTTCTACATCCAGTTTGGATCGCAGGAGACTCGCGAGTACTGCATCGCGCGAGGTTATCTGGAGATTTTTGAGAATGCCGGAGCCCGAGTGATTGAGCCGAGTTGTGGAGCTTGTATCAATGCCGGACCGGGAGTTTCGACCCGGCCGGACCAGGTGGTTATCAGCGCGCAGAATCGAAACTTTCCGGGTCGCAGCGGACCCGGCCAGATGTATTTGGCGAGTCCGCTGACCGTTGCGGCAAGTGCAGTAGCTGGTTATATCGTTGCGTACGAACCTAGTGAACAACCTGTGACGGTGGCTACTGGCCGGTGACTGTCGCCAGCGTCAGCGGGCGATCCAACTCAATAACCAACTCAGTTCCCGTGGGCAATACGGCGGCGTTGCGTTTGTAGAGCCAATATCCAACCGCCACTCCACCACCAATCGCCGCGCCTATCCCGGTTCCTTTTGCTCCGGCGCTTAGGCCTCCGATCAACATACCGTTGCCGGTAATGCCTCCCATGAGCAGCAAATCCTTGAGGTCGTGGCTGGCTCCCTTGAACTGGCCTTCTTCGTTGACATCGCTGCCGTTGTGCAGGTTGGTGTCGACCAGGGTTGCGGTCAGAGGCAGCTTCTCGCCGCTTGCCAGGGTCACGGTTTCAGGAAGAATTCCGATGGTCGGGCGTCCTTTGATCCGGCGCGGTTCGCTGACTTTGGTGACGTGGCCCTGGAGCGTGGTGCC
>Ga0097621_100002077_pt1 | contig 13701 bp, 12 predicted proteins | sample KBSMisM72_FD_73165 | JGI IMG/M metagenome (GOLD analysis project Ga0097621, IMG submission 73165) | Miscanthus rhizosphere microbial communities from Kellogg Biological Station, Michigan, USA - KBS Miscanthus M7-2 (version 2) (version 2) | ecosystem: Host-associated > Plants > Roots >... | reverse complement strand
GGGAGTTGATTTGGTAACTAAATAACCAAGGTGATGCTGTGTAATAATATCCAAAACAAAACAATGACTGATCAATTGAATGTTGGATTTCTTTTTAATAGCTTCCAGCAAAGCTCTTTCCATTTCCTGCCCGGTTACATCTTTATGATGCAAAATACGAAACTCACTATGACCACCTTCTTTGCCCAATTTAAAATCCCCATCGGGTTCTTTATCAAACTGGGCACCCCACTCAATGATTTCTTTTATCCTTTCTACACCTTCTTTCACGACAATCTCCACTACATGTTTATTGCATAATCCATCGCCTGCGATTAATGTGTCTTCAATATGTTTTTCAAAACTATCGTTGTTAAAATCCATTACTCCTGCAATACCGCCTTGTGCATATTTAGTGTTGGTCTCATCGCTCTGTGTTTTAGTAAGCACCATTACTTTTTTATCAGGGCAATCCTGTGCTACTTTCAATGCGTAGGTCAATCCTGCTATGCCACTGCCAATTACGAGAAAATCTGTTTGCATACTCCTATCCCCTAAACGGGAACATTTGTGTTTTGTTAATAAATTATATTTCCAGTATTTGAAATCTTATTGAGTTTCGCTAGTCCACACCTCCATACAAAGTATGCCTATTTAACCAAATTTGCCGTTCTGAACTATTTATTAAAATAATTTTGCCTGTTGGGCTCTTGACGTTAGTGCCCTTTCATAGTACGGAGGAGGCATCCTCCCATGCTTCATTATCTTTCAACAAATTGATTAGTTCATCCACTGCAATAGCACTGTTAATATTCCGTTTCACAATTTCTTTTCCTTTGTATAAAGTGATTTTCCCTACCCCGCTGCCAACATAACCAAAGTCTGCATCTGCCATTTCGCCGGGTCCATTTACGATACAGCCCATGATAGCGATCTTCAGACCTTTTAAATGATTGGTAACCGCCCGAATTTTGGCGGTAGTTTCCTGCAGGTCAAATAATGTTCTGCCGCATGAAGGGCAAGAAATATATTCTGTTTTTGAAATCCTTGTACGTACTGCCTGCAAAATAGAAAAGGATGTGTTGTTGATGAACTGGTGGTTGTTCTTTGTTTCTAAATAGGTTCTTCCTGTTACCTTTTGTATTACCAGTTTTGATGGATCATTCATCAGCCAGATACCATCTCCCATGCCATCTAAAAACAGGGCGCCGCTTTCTGTGGCAAAATGAATCAGTTGTTCATCAATAGAAGTATGACTACTTTCAACCGCTAATATAGCCGGGGTTTTTATTCCTTCCTGTATCAGACCATTTATAAATGTCCTTACTGATTGCATTGCATTTATTGCTGAAGCGTATAAACACAAGACTACTGTATTATCAGCTTTCACTTTTTCAATCAAATCGAAACGATATTCTTTTGAAGTATCTATTGCAACAAAATTGATATGCCCGGATTTTTTTTCTGCCGCTGTAAATTCAATTCCCTGGTATAAGGGGAAATATTTTTCCTTGTCAGTGACCTTTAGCCATGTTGTATAATCACATAATACTTTCAATGTGCCCGGTAATGAGAAGTCAAGGATTTTATTAGCTGTATAAATATAATCTGCAGCAGCATCGCCAATATTCCATTTGTCTGTTGCTTCATTGTAAGTGTACCCGATGGACTTTAAATCAGCATGAGTAATAGATTTTGTCAGCATCTGATCAGAGATTACCACGGGCACATGCCTTGCTCCAATATTACTTACTTCAAATGTTTCTCTTCTTTTATACTCAAAAGGAGAATTGGCAAGGCTATAATTAACAGGATCTTTTAAGCCTTTTTCCTCTGTAGAGATTTGGAGTTGGTTATATCGCTTTACCAAGTCCTTACAAACCGGTATTTCGAATTCAGGATCTTCTGTAAGGCTTACCCGTATAGTATCGCCAATACCGTCTTCCAGCAATGTTCCAATTCCAATCGCAGATTTTATTCTTCCATCTTCTCCATCGCCGGCTTCCGTTACGCCTAAATGTAACGGGTAACATTCCCCAAACTCATCCATCATGTGATTGATGAGTAAACGATATGCCTGCACCATTACTAATGGATTACTGCTTTTCATGCTCAGGATAATGTTGTGATAATCTTCGCTCCTGGCAATCCTTAAAAATTCCATAGCACTTTCTACCATACCCATGGCGGTGTCACCATATCGGCTCATGATACGATCACTTAAACTTCCGTGATTGGTGCCTATACGCATGGCAGTGCCATGTTCTTTACAAATTAAAACCAGTGGAGTAAAACGCTCCCTGATCCTTTCAATCTCTTCTGTATATTCTGCATCTGTGTATTCAATTTGTTCAAACTTTTTCTTGTCAACATAATTGCCGGGGTTTACTCTTACTTTCTCAACTATCCTTGCAGCAATTTCCGCAGCGTTAGGAGTAAAGTGGATATCAGCTACCAACGGTGTATGGTACCCCCTTCTCCTTAATTCATCTTTTATATTTTGCAAATTCTCTGCTTCTTTTTTTGACGGCGCCGTAATACGGACTATTTCTGCTCCCGCCTGAATGCAGCGAATAGATTGTTCTACTGTAGCAATAGTATCCATTGTGTCAGTGGTGGTCATTGTCTGTACCCTGATGGGGTGTCCATTACCTAATAACAGATTTCCAATCTTAACTTCCCTCGTTTTAAGGCGTTTATATTCCGTCAATGATTCACAGTAGCTTTCCATATCTTCTCTTAAGTGTGTTGCAAAATAACAACAAAATGGCAGGGTATGTTTATCCCTGCCACTAATTTTATCCTGTTGATCAATATTCGATTTTATAGGAACCTTTCTCTGGATTTTCCATCATATCTGTTAGTGAGAAACTAAAAGTGACCGTTTTGCCATCAGGGGAAAGTATTTTGCCCGGCCCTTCTGCAAGTTTAGGTGCTTTCGGAAGGACGAAAACGGTGCGATAGGTCATTTCTCCTGTCATCATACTCATTTGCTGCATCATTGCGAGTGTGGAGTCGTTGGCAATATTTTGTTTCATTTCGTCCGTTAACTTGATAGTATTGCTGATTTTACCAGGCACTGCAGTGAAAACAGAATTGCCTCCCAGCGGATTAATACTTTTATCGTCAAATCCCTTTTCGGCACCAGCTGCATTTTCTGAAATCTCATTGAGATTGGCACCTCCTTTTGTTTTACTGAACACATTCAGCTTATCAGCTACTTTTAAAAAGTTATTTTTTACTTCCGTAAGCTGGTTGCTGTTTTTAAAAGGGCAACCCATTTCTATTTTCATTTTATTATTCGCCTCATCCATATTAATATGGAGATACCCATCCCTGTACAGGTTTTTTTCTTCTGTAGTTAAATTTTGTGCAGTATCAATAAAAGATTTGAAATAAATAGTTGAATCCTTTTTTTCTTTTGGTTTTCCTTCCCTTGTACTGTCAGGAATCATCTGGTTGGCCAGTTCAATTAATTTGCCAAGATCGATGGTTAGCGAATAAGTGCCACTTTGATCTGCCTTAATCACAATGCGTTCTTCGGTATCAACGCAGGAGTATAAAGCCAGTGCCAGCAAAAGTGCCAATACAATTTTTATCTTGTTCATAAAACTTATTTATGGCATAAAAGTACAGCTTATTACCAATCTTTTTCAGGCCTTTCCGGGGTGGCGGCATCTGATTTTCTTAACTTATCCTGGAGATTTTTTTCATGCTGCAATAGTGCCTTTAATTTTTCTTCAGCTTCTTTCTTTGTCATTTTAGATGGCTGTGGCTTAGGGTTATCTTTCTTTTCGTTTTGCTGCTGCTTTTGCTGCTGCTTCTTTTTATCATCTTCTTTTTGCTGCTGCTGTTTTTGCTTCATTAAGGCTTTTTGAAGGTTCAACCGAGCGTCTTCATCAGCAGGGTTTAGTTTGAGTGAATTTTTATACGCCTCAATACATTCCGCCAGCTTCTTGTCATTTTGCAATACTACTCCTTTGTTATACCAGGAGCCGGATTTATCATTAGGAGCTTTACTGTTTTGAATCGCTGCATCATAGGCCTGTAATGCTTCGTCTGACTTTCCTTTCTTATACAATGCATTACCGAGATTAAAAAAAGCTTTTTCGTTAGAAGGATCTTTAGATGTTGCCTTCAAATAATTTTCGGCGGCCACATCATATTTCTTTTCTGCATAAGCATCATTTCCTTTCTTGATCAGCTTATCCCGGTTTTGTGAAAATGACAGAGCTGGAAACAGCAAGAACAACAAAATCGTTACCGTTAAAGAAGGCTTATTTGTTTTTAGTGTTTTTGTTGTCGCGATTCTTTTCTTTTCAGAAATGAAAAATTCTACCACGAATAAGATCAACGCAATTGCGATCAGCCATTGGAAAAAATAGCGGTACGTCATAGTCGAATTTTCTGTAATTGACCGTTTACCCAATGTCTTTAATTGTGAATCCATATTTGCCGCTACCTCATCTGTAGAAGATAAGAGCTGGTAAAGTCCATTGCCGGTAACTGCAATATTTTTTAATTCAGCTTCATTTAGTTTGGTTATTACCAGGTTTCCCTGCTGATCTTTTTTCAATTCATTCGTAGCTGGATCCATTATAGTGCTTCCTTCCGGCGACCCAACGCCTACTGTATTCACCATTACACCTTCATCAGCCATTGCCTTAGTTATTTTCAATGCGTTTTCATCATGGTCTTCGCCATCGCTGATCAATACAACCGATCTGTATTTTTTTTCTTTAGTATTAAATGCTGCATAACACATTTTTAGTGCATCACCAATTACGGTTCCCTGCGTGGGGACTACGTCTGGTGTAGCTGATGACAGGTACATTTTAGCTGCAGCATGATCAGTTGTTAATGGCATTTGCAAGTAAGCTTTCCCGGCAAAAACCACGATGCCAATGCGATCGTCGGACAGCCTGTCGATAATTTTTGAGATTAGCTGCTGAGCCCTGCCCAACCTGTTGGGTTTGATGTCCTGCGCCAGCATGCTTCTACTTACATCCAGTGCAATCATTACGTCGATGCCGCTCCGGTTTACATTGGTAGCACCATTAGGCGTGCGAAGATTAGCCATTGCAATTACCAGTATACCAAATGCCGTCACTACTAAAACAAATTTGAGTAAAAATTTAGAAGGACTGTAATCCTGCATTAATTGCTTTACTAATAACGGATCTCCAATTTTTTTAGCCGTATTTTTTTTCCATTGAATTACCAGCAGGTATAAGATAACCATCAGCAGTATTGCTGCCAATGCGAATAAATATTCAGGATGCTGAAACTGGATCATGATGTAAAGACTTAAAGTCTTTTATAAATTGAGTTTAAAAATAGCACAGCAGCAGCTGTTTAAATGTGAATGCAATCACAATTTAACGGCTTAAGAATTACTTTAAGCACAATATGCTTACATCGTGCCTTTAAAGAACCCCAGTTGGGTTAATATCCCTTTTGTGATTTTTAGCCTGACTGCTCTCATATCAATATTTTTATCAGCAGATTTCACCAGGGTTACAAAGAAATATGGATGCTTATTCTCTTCCACCCAGCCCACTATCCACCCGATACTATTATTTTTTTCGTCAAAGCCCCAACCGGTTTTGTAGCTGAGCTGGTAAATGGTGTTGTCTTCCTGTGTCATTACATCCCGTACAATTTGCTGAGTACGTTTTTGAAATGGCAATTGATCGAAGTACAGGCGTTTTACCAAGCCCAGCTGCTCATCTGCTGAAATCTTTAAACTATTATCAAGCCAAAAACTATCAATGCGGTTACCAATGGTCTGGTTACCATAATGGAGGCTGTCTAACCATTTTTGCATAGTATCTTTTCCAATTCTCCGGGCCACTTCCTGGTAGTATGGAACGGCACTTACTTTAAAAGCTTCTTCCATTGTAAGATCTTTATTCCAATCTTCATTCCACCTTTTAACACCATCCCATTTTATCAGCATCTTTTCGTCGACAATTTTACCAATCTCCAGTCCTATTAAAGAGTTTACAATTTTAAAGGTGGATGCAGGAGTAAAACGCATGGTGTCTAATGTCATATTGTACACGGTTACTTTGCCACTGGCGTTATCAAACATTGTAAAACACCCATCCACTTTATTTTCGTCAAAATATTTTTTCAGGCTGTCATCTATCCTGGCTTTATTCACAGAACAGGAAGAGCAAACAAGGAGTAAGAAAGTTGAAAAAAGTAATGAGAAAGTTTTGACTGAAAATTGGGTATCTATTTTTTTGATCATTAAGTTTAATATTATAAAAGTCAAATTTGAATTGCTTTAAATCCCTTTAGAAGTTTTGGTTGATTTACTTACATGCTTAGCTGTTGCTTCCAGCGCTTCATAAAATTCAGCACCATATTTTCTTACTAATGCATCTTTAAGAAAAATATATACAGGCACTTTTAATTTTTTACCTAGCGTGCAGGCTGCCTTGCAAAGGTCTTCCCGTGGTTCATAGTTTACAAACTCAGTTTGTTTGTTTTTACTTTGCTTCACCCGTATAGGGAACAAATGACAACTGATCGGTTTTTTCCATTGTACTTTGCCATCGTTGTACGCCTGCTCAATTCCACATTTTACAATGCCCTTGTTGTCTTTAATGCCGTATACACAGATCTTACTTTTGATGGTTGGTGTTACCCAGCCAAATTCCTGGTCATAAACATACTTGCCCTGCCTTTTTAATTCCATCTTATTTTCTTCGGACAGGTATGGCAATACTGCATCATATATTTCATCAATATTCTTTAATTCTTCCAGGCTCAGGGGAGCGCCGGCATCACCATCTACACAGCAGCCGCCCTTGCATTTATTCAAGTCACAAACAAATTGCTCCTCAATAATTTCATCACTTACCAGTTTGTTGTCAATAGCTATCATAATAGTTGCAAAAGTAGGGCAAAGTATAAAGGAAGCAGGCAGATGTTAAAGGATACTTTTAATTATTTTGTTTCCATTTAAAAGTATTGATGATATGCTCCAAATCAACCTGGAGAAAATCCTGCACGGGCTTTAAAGAATCTGCATTGGGAGTCACATCAAAATAGAGAGCTCCACGGATAAAGTTTTTTGTAGTATCCGTTAAAAAGAACTGCTTGGCGGTGGCCGCATTACCACCTACTTTAAAAAAGACACCACTGATTCCATTTGGCGTATATATAAGGCTGTCCTTAATGGAGTTAGAAACCACGTTGTTTTTATTGGTAAGACTAAAGGCATCTGCTACCATTTTATCAAAAATATTGGCGCCCAGGGAGTCTTTGTATTTGCCATCAGGTTGTTTTATTTTGTATAACGCTTTACCTCCAACCATTTTATAGCTCAGGAAGATACGTCCCCTGAATGCAGGGAAATCAATATTGATCCAGTAAGGATTTTCTGGGCTGGCATCAAAAAAAGTACTGTCTTTGATAATTTTGGCATATACAGGGTATTCAAAACTGTAGGGAAAATTCTCAGCTTCAAATTTTTGGTAACCCCTTTCTGGTAAATCTATTTTGTAGTATCCTCTTTTTTTCGAAATATAAGGTGAGTTACAGGACGCTATAATGCAAAATAATGGAAGTAATAGAAAAGGGGGAATGCAGTATGAAGATTTGTGACCTGTGAAAATATACTCACTGTTTATTTTTGATAATTTTTTTTCAATATATTTAATTATTGGCCATTGATTTTTCTGCATCGGTTATTTGCTCTCTTTAAAGTTTCCCTGATAGGGTTATGTTTACAAACTACTCTTCCGTTTGAGTTAGGTTAATGATCACTTTTACCTTGTCAATCCTGTTTTTATTAATGGCCAAAGGTATAAATGTAAAATCACCGCTGCTTACTTCTTCTTCCACTTGCGGAAATTCACCCGCAATTTCTAATACCAGGCCTGCAAGCGAATCACTATCTCCTCTTATAGATTCAAAGCTATCAATTGGCAAATTCATGGCCTTGCATACATCGTTTATCATTGTTTTACCTTCAAAAATATATGTGTTATCATCTATTTTTTTGTTGGCGCTTTCTTCATCGTCAAATTCATCCCTGATGTCTCCAATGATTTCTTCCATTATATCTTCCAGGGTAACGATACCGGATGTTCCTCCAAATTCATCCACCACTACAGCAAAGTGTATTCTTTTATTCCTGAATTCCTGCAGCAGGTCTTCAATTAGTTTTTGTTCATGCACAAAGTAGGGAGGACGCATCAGGCTATGCCAGTCAAAATTTTCAACCTTACTGGCATTTACGTGAGGAAGTAAATCTTTAGTATGCAGCATTCCTTCTACGTCATCCAGGTTATTTTTATATACTGGCAGCCGGGAATAATGTAACTCTTCAATTTTTCTGATCACATCTTCAAACCTGCTGTTGTATTCAACGCCGCTTACATCCAGCCTGGTACGCATTACCTGCTTAACTGGTGTGTCGCTAAATTTCCTGATCCCTTTCAGAATTTGTTTTTCTTCTACGGTCGCTTCATGATCTGGTAGCAGATCTATGGCGTAATCTAACTGGCGGTTATCTAAAAAAGCAGAATTATTAGCGGAAAATTTATGTTCTACGCCATCTCCTAAATTTACCAGTCGCCTGCTGAACCCCAGCCGGTAAAACAAGCTATTAAAAATTTCAATTAAAAGAGAAGCAGTGGAAGCAAACCAAATCTTATGATTGGTGGCCCATACTTTCGGTAACACTTCTCCAAAAAGCACTAGTAAAAAAGTTACAGTCAATATTTTGATAACAAAATTAAGCCAGAAGCTTAGCTGGAACACTTCCAGCCACCCATCCATCAAGATATTAGAAATAAGAATAATGCCGATATTTACAAAACTGTTCGCAATAAGCATGGAAGCCAGTAAGGTCTTTGGCTGATCAAGCAAAGAAACAATACGACGAAAAGCCGGCTGTTGCTTAGTTTTCAGCATATTAATATCCTTATAAGTAAGAGAGAAAAAAGCTACTTCTGAACCTGCCACTAAAAATGAAACGGTAAATAACACAAGGGCTAAAAATATAAGCACTGCAGATGCTGCGGGTGTAATGGCCAGCAAAGAAATCTGAAGAAGGTTAGCAAGATTAGTGGCCGAATGGTAATCCAAAAGTCTGAATTTTAGTAAACAATATTTTTAAAGAAGGATACAGCTTAGTGTTCTATTTTTATTAAAAGCTGTCAAGTTAAAAAGGTAGTCTTTCCGTGCCTTCTTCTCCAGGATGATTTCCTTCTCCCAGTTCATCTGGCAGATCTACACCGCCTATTCCTGTGCTACCATCAGTACGTTTATCAAGCATAATCAAATTATCGCCCACTATTTCAGTTGCAAATTTTTTATTACCTTCTTTATCTTCCCAGCTCCGGGTTTTTAAGCGTCCCTCAATATAAACCAGGCTTCCCTTGTGAAGATACTTTTGTGCCAGTTCAGCCAGCCCACGCCATAATACCACTGTGTGCCATTCGGTTTGTGATATCAATTTACCACTCCTGTCTTTGTAAGTTTCCGTGGTGGCCAATGAGAATTTGGCTACAGCAATATTCCCTTCCAGGAATTGCATATCGGGGTCTTTTCCCAAATTGCCTATCAGCATCACCCTGTTTACTCCTCTCATGATATTAATACTTTATGATTGGTTCCTTGAAACTAAAACAAATTTAAAGATACACTTTTATCTTTTATGTAGTTGCTGATAAATTTTGGGAAAGGAAGCATTTCCAGGCTATCCGATTTAATTTTTTCATAGCCATCTAATGCAATGGTATTGGTCAGTAGAATCTTTATAAATTGACCATAAATGGTTTGATGAGTAAGCTGTTGTTTATAAATGGCAGAAATATGCTCAATAATATAGGGCGGTTTTTTTGTTTCGCCGTTATGGAAAAACTGGCTCAAAATAACGCTGGAACTAACAGCCTCCTTTTGTTCTGAAAGAATAAATTCGTACAGGTTTTCCCAAGTGTCTTTTTGTCCTCTTTTCCGAACATATACAGATCCTTTATACTCTGCAACAACATAGTAAAGCCATCTTGGTTTTTTAATAATGGTTTTTTCTTTCACGGGGTATAGACTGGTCGTATTATTTAAAAAAGCTTCGCAGTTCTTTTTCAAAAGGCACCTGGAACACAAAGGAATTTGGGGCTTGCAGATAGTAGCTCCAAAATCCATTAGTGACTGGTTATACTCCCCGGGAAGTTTTTTATCAAGCAGTTCATTTGCTAATACGGTAAAATATTTTTTCCCTTCTATACTGTCAATTGCCGTTGAAACGCCGAAATACCTTGCTAAGACCCTATAAACATTACCATCTACTACAGCATGCGGCAAGTTATATGCAAAGGAGCTAATGGCAGCAGCTGTATACGGTCCAATACCTTTTAATTCCAATATATGTTCATAAGTAACAGGGAATTTACCACCCAGGTTTTTTGAAATATTTTTTGCAGTCGCAATCAAGTTTTTACAGCGTGTGTAGTAACCAAGACCTTCCCACAATTTAAATACCTGTTCTTCCGGTGCTTTGGCCAGCTGGTGAAGAGTAGGAAAAGCAGTAATAAATTTGGTATAATAGTCTAAGCCTTGCTCTACCCTTGTTTGCTGTAAAATGATTTCACTTAACCATATTTTATAAGGGTCTTTTTCACCTTTCCAGGGCATTTGCCTGCTGTTATGCAACTGATTCCATTTTAATAGCTGTTTTACAAAGTATTGTTGTTGAGAGGATTTGGGCATGATTTGAATTCTTAATAGAAATTTTACGGTGAAATGGCCTTAAAACTAATCTATCATTTATTTTCTTAAAAAATGACACAAAAAAGTAAAAAAATATTATTTGGCTGATAATCAGGCTTTAGTATTGCTTTTTACAAATTAATGTATTAATTTTCAATCCGGTATCTAAACAAAAATATATTTTATCATGAGAAAAGCAGATCTAATTTCAGAAATATCAGACAAAACTGGTATCCCAAAAGTAGACGTAATGGTAACATTAGAAACAATGTTTAAAGAAATTAAGAAAACATTGATTGGTGGCGAAAACATTTATATACGTGGGTTTGGCAGTTTTATTACAAAAAAACGAGCGGCTAAAATTGGGCGTAATATTAAAAAGAACATTGCTGTGGAAATTCCTGAACACTATATTCCAGCCTTTAAACCAGCGAAAGAATTTGTGCAGGAAGTGAAAAATAAAAAAATTGATGAGAACGCCACACCAGTTCTATAATGAGTGCCAGTGCCTGCTGCCTGCATTATTGATTCAAAATGCCGGATTATTTTCTGAGATCATTTTCAGAGGGAGCAATCCGTGTAAGTCGGCTTTCTTTTTTAATCTGTTACATCATATAGTTTACCTTTGCAGCTCAAAATAATTTTGTGAAAAAGCAACACGTAATTCTAGCATCGGTAGGTTTGGTAGTATTGGCACTACTTATGATTTTTGGAAAGACAGTAGAAAAGAAAGAAAAGCCAATCGTTGAAGTGCCAAAAGAAAACAGTGTTCCCAGTTTCGACATAACTGAATATGAGAGCGATGCCCGTCAAAAACTTACGAGTAGCCAATCTTCTTACCTGGCGAAATTAGAAAACAGTATCTCCCGGGGCGATGTAAAAGATCAGCAAGTTAAAGTATATAACCAGGTAGCGAGTTTCTGGAAGGATTCGGTTCATAACCATGAACTGAATGTTTTTTATGTTTCTAAAGCAGCTAAGTTGGTAAATTCTGAAAAAAACCTCACCTTTGCCGCCCGTCAAATTTTAGATGACCTGAGAAATGAGCGGGATTTGGCTATACGTTCCTGGAAAGCAGAGGAAGCCATTAGTTTATTTGAGAAAGCTATAGAGCAGAATCCAGCAAAGGATTCCCTGAAGGTGGAACTGGCAAGTTGTTACATTTTTGGTAAAGGGATGGCAGGTAACGTGGAGGAAACAATGAAGGGGATACAGCAATTGCTCCAAATAGTGAAGAAAGACTCTATGAATATGGAAGCTCAGCTGGTTCTTGGAATTGGGGGTGTTATTTCTACCCAATACGACAAAGCGATTAACCGACTCGTAACAGTGGTAGAAAACGAGCCAACTAATCTTGAGGCTTTATCCTGGTTGGCAGATGCCTATGCTGCTAAAGGCGATAAGGTAAACGCAGTAAAGTATTACGGCATAACCAAGAGAATGGTTAACAACCCTGTATATACCAAAGAAGTGGATGAACGTATAAAATTATTGAAATAACAATTTTAAGACCCTTACGAGGGTTTTAAAAAAATGGGTTTAATATTATTGATAAAAATTAAAAAATACTAAGTATGCCTTGCGGTAAAAAAAGAAAACGTCATAAGATTGCAACACACAAACGTAAAAAGCGTTTAAGAAAAAATCGTCATAAGAAGAAATAGTTTTTTTTTCTTATGTCAGGTTTTACCTGGTGTTAATGGTTAACGGCATTTATTGTAGTTCATTTTGATTTTGGCTGCAATAAATGCTTTGCGTTATCCCAATGTGTAGTAATGGTTATTAAATGCGTTTTTTTTGACTAAGGAATTAATTATAAATGCAGCACCACAGGGAGTAGAAATTGCTCTCATGGAGGATAAAAAGCTGGTAGAGTTGCACAACGAAAAAGCGGATGCGAACTTTGCTGTGGGCGACTTATATCTGGGTAAGGTAAAAAAACTGATACCTGGTTTGAATGCAGCATTTGTAGATGTTGGCTTTGAAAAAGATGCTTTTCTCCACTACACTGACCTCAGCCCTTATATCCGGTCTATTCTAAAATTTACTAACATTACTGTTACTGATAAAACTGATGAAGGATTTGACTTCGGTAAGTTCACAGTGGAGCCGGAGATTGTAAAGACCGGAAAAATTGCTGAAGTATTAAGCGGGAGACCAAATGTGCTGGTTCAAATCTTAAAGGAGCCCATTGCGGCTAAAGGACCCCGGTTAAGTTGCGAATTATCATTACCTGGAAGATTCGTTGTAATTACTCCTTTTAATGATATTGTTGCTGTTTCCCGGAAAATACACTCCAGCGATGAACGTAAAAGATTGCAGAAAATTATAGAAGCTGTCAAGCCTAAAAATTTTGGCGTCATTGTACGTACAGCGGCAGAAGGGAAACAGACGACCGAATTGCAGGAAGATCTGGCGTCGCTTGTTCAAACCTGGAAAACTATTCAGACTAACCTAAAGGGAGCAACTCCTCCAGCGAAGATTTTAAGTGAACAGGGTAAAACAAACAGCATGCTGCGTGATTTGCTGAACGAAGATTTTAATCGCATTGTTATTAATGACAAAAATATTTTCTCTGATACCAAAGCATATATACAGCGTATTGCACCTGAAAAATTAGACATTGTTACCTACTATAATAATGGTTCTCCCATATTCGACAGTTTTGGAATTACCAAACAGGTAAAAGCAGCATTTGGCAAAACGGTAAACTTGCCAAGTGGCGCCTACTTAATAATTGAACACACAGAAGCGCTGCATGTAATAGATGTAAACAGCGGATACAAAAGTGTAAGCAATAACCAGGAGCAAAATGCACTGGAAACAAACCTGGAAGCAGCAGAGGAGATAGCACGCCAGCTTAGGTTAAGGGATTTGGGTGGAATTATTGTTGTTGATTTCATTGATATGAAATTGATGGAAAACAAGAAACGCCTTGTTGATGCCATGGAGCAGTTTATGTATACCGACAGGGCGAAACATGCAGTTCTGCCG
>Ga0097621_100002076_pt1 | contig 13701 bp, 8 predicted proteins | sample KBSMisM72_FD_73165 | JGI IMG/M metagenome (GOLD analysis project Ga0097621, IMG submission 73165) | Miscanthus rhizosphere microbial communities from Kellogg Biological Station, Michigan, USA - KBS Miscanthus M7-2 (version 2) (version 2) | ecosystem: Host-associated > Plants > Roots >... | reverse complement strand
CTACAAACGTCTTTTTGAGGAGCTGGGCAAGCCCAAGACCGGGGTGTGCTCGAACATCGTGTTCTATCTCGCCGTCAAACCCGAGGATTTCGGGCCCATCGTCGAGAACCTGGCAGTGGTCGGATTGAATCGCCCGCGCGGCCTGCACCGCATCGTGGTGGAGAAGCCGTTTGGCGAGGATATCGCCAGTGCGCAACAACTCAACCAGGCGCTGCATCGCCATTTCGATGAACAGCAGATTTATCGCATCGATCATTATCTGGCAAAGGAAAGTGTGCAGAACCTGCTGGTCTTCCGTTTCGCCAATCTCATGATCGAGCCGCTATGGAACCGCAATTTCGTCGACCACGTCCAGATCACGGTGGCGGAGCAGGCCGGCATCGAAACTCGCGCGGACTATTACGAAGGCACCGGCGCGATACGCGACATGCTGCAAAATCACCTGATGCAATTGCTCACGCTGGTGGCAATGGAGCCGCCGGCCGCGCTGGAGGCCGATACACTGCGCGATGAAAAAGTCAAAGTGCTGCGCTCGATCCGGCCGATTGCCCCTGATGCCGTTGCCGACAACGCCGTGCGCGGACAGTACGCCCCCGGGAGTGTCGAAGGCCGCCAGGTGCCGGGATATCGCAGCGAAGCCGGCGTTGCCCCGATTTCGACCACGGAGACCTACGTTGCCGCCAAATTTTTCGTCGACAACTGGCGCTGGCGTGGCGTGCCATTTTATTTGCGCACCGGCAAACGGCTGGCGCGCCAGATGTCGGTGATCGCCCTGCGCTTGCGCGATCCGCCCCAGCAGTTGTTTCGCGAAACTTCGCTGGCAAACGTGACACCGAACTGGATACTTCTGGGCCTGCAGCCCGATGAGACCATGCATCTGGAAATCCACGCCAAGCAACCAGGCCTGGGGATGCAGACGCGCGTTGTCCAGATGAACGCCGGTTACAGGCCGGACAAGGAACCGCAACGTGACGCCTACGAAGCGCTGCTATCCGACATCATTCGGGGCGATGCCACCAATTTCATCCGCTTCGACGAGGTGGAATGGGCATGGCGGGTCGTGGATCCGATCCTGAAGTTCTGGGCAAAGGGCAGCGATTCCATTTACCCCTATGCCGCGGGCAGCTGGGGGCCGGAGAATGCCAATCTTTTGTTCGAGCGCAAAGATCAGACTTGGCGCAATCAGGCGTGAAGCGCTGCTGCGGACCCTTGCGCAATGACCAGCCTGTCGCGCCCGGCTCCCTTGGCCTCGTATAGAGCCTTGTCGGCCGACTCAATGAGGGCTCTTACACTCTCCCCGTCGCACGGGTACATGGCCATACCAATGGAGATCGTAATGGCCCCCAGTGTTTTGCCATTGTGCGAGACATGCTGGCTACGGACGATTTCAAGCATATGGCGGGCGCTGACGGCGGCCCCCTCCGGATTCGTGTCCGGCAGAACGACGACAAATTCTTCGCCGCCGAATCTGCAGACAATGTCGCCTTCGCGAAAATTCTTTTGCATTGCCTGCGCAGTGCTGCGCAGCACGACATCGCCGGCCTCATGGCCGAACGTGTCATTGAAGCGTTTGAAATGATCGACGTCCAGCATCAGCACGGCGAACACTGCGCCCTTGCGCTTGCAGCGCGCCATTTCCCGCGCCAGCGATTCCTCGAGGAAGCGACGGTTGTAGAGTCCTGTCAAGGGATCGCGGATGGACTGCTGGCGCAAGTCTTCCCGCAGCCGGATATTGCTGAGAGCCAAACCGATCTGATCTGACAGCGCATTGGCCAGTTGCTGCTTGCCATGCTCCTGCGTTCCCTGACCACTGGTTAGCTGTGTACCAACTGCAAACGCAATCCAGAGGAGTCCCATCCGGTCACCCTGAATGATGAGCGGCAGGCACAGATAGGGCCCGCCGGGCCCACCCGACGCAGGCGCCGCATGTTTGCAGACCGGATCCCTGGTTGGATCGGACACCGCATGGACGCGTCCTCGCCGCAGCGCCCAGCAATCATCCGGGACGAACGCCGCAACCTCCTCGAGTGCGTTACCCCAGGCGGCGCTGGGCACCAACTGGTCGCGGGAGTTGTGCATGAGAAAGAGAGTACCTCGCGTGCAGGGAAACAAATTCTCACAGAATTTCGGAACGGCCCGGCATGCTTCCTCGACCGACGTGCAAGACAGCAGCAGGTTGCTCAACTCGGAAAGTATGGCGATTTCCCGATTTCGACTCTCCAATACACTGACGCTGGCCGCGATTTTTTCGTGTGCTTCGCGCAAGGTTTGCTCAACCTGCTTCTGACCGGTAATGTCGCGACCGACTCCGCGGTAGCCGGTAAAACGGCCGCTCGCGTCGAACAGTGGCATGCCGCTGGTGCTGATGTAGACCTGCTTGCCGCCTGGATTCTGCCGACAATAGACAAAGTCCCGAAACGGCTTGTGGGCATCGAGCAGTGCTTTGTGGGCGGCCACTGTTTCATCGGAGGCCACAATCGGGAAATCCCAGCGCGCTCTGCCGATGAAGGACTCCGGATTCAGACCGAGCCATTCCAGTATTCCGCCGGACATATGCGTGAAGCGAAACTGTTCGTCCTGTTCCCAGAACCAGTCAGAAGAGAGTTCCGTGAGGTCGCGGAAGCGCGCTTCGCCTTCCTGCATCGCGAGTTCGGCCCGCTCCGCGCGCTGTGTGCGTTCTGCGAGCGCGGCGTTGGTGCTTTGCAATTCTTCCACCATGTGTCCACGGTGTTCCGCGCGCTTGACGTCATAGAAGATGATGGCAACGGTGATCAGCAGGACAGACAGCGTGTTGAATGCGACCATCGCGCCCAGCCAGACCTGGTGCAATGAATCAGCGGAGACGACGCAAACAGACTCGGGCGCAAAGCGGGCCGCTGCCATTCCGGTGTAATGCATGGCGCTGACCGCGCCGCCCATGATCGCAGCTGCCGCCAGTTTCTTCACTCGCGAGCCGCTGACGGACAACGAGAATGCCAGCTTGAGGGCAACGAAAGCCACCACAATCGCAATCGCGACCGAAACGGCGTAAATCAGAGGATCGTAACGAATCGCGGGGACGACCGGAATCGCAGCCATGCCGGTGTAGTGCATGCCGGCGATGCCGGCGCCAAGGACTATGGCGCCCAGCCCGAGCGCATGCCTGAAACCTTTGCCCCAGCGCACCAGCACCAACAAGAGCGCAGCAGACATCACGGCTGGCACCAGGGACAGCAACGTAATCGACAAGTCGTATGTCAAGGGGATCGGCAAATGGAATGCCAGCATGCCGACGAAATGCATCGACCAGATGCCCAGCCCAAACGCCACGGAGCCGCCGACGAGCCACATCCATATCGAGCGATTGCTCGCCACAACCACGCGGCCAGCCAATTCGAGCGCCACATAGGCGGCGAGGAACGCCACGAAATAAGAGAGCACGACCAGCCAGAGATCGTAGGCGCCACTCATGTTTGCACACTATGCGTTGTTCTGGGGCGATCCCCAAGCGTGAATCTGCGTTGTCGCGCTGGCTCCGTGGACATGGGTCAAGCGGCGCTGCGCAAAGATGCGCTATTCGGCTCCGATCCAGGCGGACGAGTCCATTGTTTCAGAAAGGCGGCGACCTGCTCCGGCGGCAGCGGCTTGCTGAACAGATAACCCTGCATCTGGTCGCAGTCGAGTTGACGCAACTGTGCAGCCTGCTCTTCGGTCTCCACTCCCTCCGCGACGACAATCAACCGCAAAGCATGAGCGAGTGAAATGACGGACCTTACGATGGCAAGGCTATCCTGATTGTTCGTCATTCCCACCACGAAGCTGCGGTCGATCTTGAGCGAATGAATCGGCAGACGGGCGATGTAAGCCAGCGACGAGTAACCCGTGCCGAAGTCGTCGATGTAGATTTCCACGCCGAGGCCGCGGATGGTCTGCAGCATCGGAATGATAGCGTCGACGTTTTCCATGATGACGCTTTCGGTGATTTCCAGATCCAGCGTCCCGCCGGCTTTCTCCGCGCCGTCCGCTGCGGCAATGACTTTTGCCAAGAACTTTTTGTGCCGGAGCTGCAACGAGGAAACATTGACGGCGATGCGCGGTGGCTTGGCGCCATCCAGTGTCCAGCGGACGCAATCCTGCGCCACCCGCGATAGCGCCCAGTTGCCGGCGTCCACGATCAGGCCGGTCTGTTCCATCAGGGGGATGAACTTCATCGGAGGCACCAAGCCCGTCTCCGGGTCCTGCCAGCGCATGAGCGCTTCCAGTCCGGTTAGCCTACCGGTTTTCGCATCGATCTTCGGCTGGTACCACAGCACCAGTTCCTCGTTCTCGATGGCGCGCCGCAGCCGGTTCTCCATGCGCAAGGAATCCGCGACCGTGGCATTCATTTCCGGCCTGTAGAAAAGGAAGCGCGAGTTGGTTTCCTTTGCCTTGCGCAGGGCTGCTTCTGCGTTGGCGAACAACGTCTCCACGTTTTCGCCGTCGCTCGGGAACACGGCAATGCCGGCCGTCGCGGAGACCAGCAGCTCTTCTTTTCCAAGCGTCACTGGCCTACCGAACATTTGGCGGTTATGGGACTCCAGGACACGAACCGCCTCCGCCGCTTGCCATGTCCCGGAAATGGCGACCGCAAAAGTGTCGGCGCCGATGCGTGCCACGTTGTCCGCGTCCCTGAACGACTCCCTCATGCGTTGCGCGACATGGGTCAGCAGCGTGTCTCCAGAATTTCTGCCGAGCGTATCGTTGACAAGGCGAAAGCGATCCAGATCCATGAGCACCAGCGTGACGTCTTTGCCCTCGCGCGCGGCGCTTCCGAGCTGATGCGTCAATCTGTCGAAGAACAGGCTGCGATTGGGCAGGCCGGTCAGCGTGTCGTAATACGCGAGATAGTCGACCTTTTCTTCCTTGGCGATAAACTCCAGGCCGAACGAAATGTCCCCTGCCAGTTCGTTCAGCAGTGAAAGTTCCTCATCATCAAAAAAGTCGCGCTCCGCCGCGTAGAGCGTAAGGATGCCGAAAGCCTGTTTTTCCACGATCAGCGGCAGCACGATTACTGATTTCGCGCCCAGGGCGATGGCCGCCCTCCTCAGGCTCAACTTGTCCGTCTGACCATCAGCGTCCATCAAACCCGGTGCTTCCTCTATGGCATTGTCGATGGCGGCGCACCTGTCCCGGAGTGCGACTTGCGCGATTCCCGCCTGGGCTAGTCCAATTGGAAGGTTTATCAAGCCATTGTCTTCCTGCGAAATCGTGGATAACCCCGACTGGGCGACCGCCGTAAGTTTGCCGGTTGCCCGGTCCAGCACGGAAATCCAGCAGAGCGAAAAGCGGCCATGCTCCACTGCGATGCGACAGGCCTCATCGAACAGTTGCTGGCGATCGCGAATGCGGACGATCGCCGAATTGATGCCGCTCAGCACTGCCTGGATGCGGCTTAATCTTGCGATTTTCTTCTCGTGTTCGCGGCGCTTGGTGATGTCGTGAAAGATTACCTGGATCATGCCGTCGTCGAGCATCTTCAGGCTGATCTCGGCCGGAAACGCGCTGCCGTCCTTGCGCTTGACCATGCGTTCGTAACGCAAATCTTCGCCGACCGCCACCGCGGACATACGTTGCGTATGGACTGCCGTTTCCTCCTCAAGGTAGGTGACTTTGCCGTTCAGTCCCACCAATTCGTCCGCGACGTAGCCGAGTAACTGGCAGCCTCGGGAATTCACCATGACGAAAATGCCGTCTGCGTCGCTTACAAAGATTCCGTCGGAGGCTTGCTCGATCAGTTGGCGGTATTTGTTCTCGCTGTCCTGCAATTGCTGTTCGGCGACCTTGCGTTTGGTGATATCCCTGCTTATGCCAACGATGCCAATGACCTTTCCGGCGTGATCTCGCAGCGGTACCTTGGTCGTGAGGAACCAGTTTTTTACACCATGCGCATTAACGCCGGCCTCTTCTCGATTTAGCACGGTATCCCCGGCAATCACCTTGACGTCGTCTGCCTGATAGGCCTCAGCGATTTCGCGAGGGTAGAAATCGAACGCGGATTTGCCGACCATTTCAGCTTCCGTAGCGAGTCCGCTATGGATGTACGAAGCCCGGTTGGACATGGTGAAGCGGCTGGCCGTATCCTTGGTATATATCGCGTCCGGCATCGCATCGACCAGCGTGCGCAAGAGTGTGCGCTCGGCGGCCAATTCGTGCACTGCGCGCTGGCGCTCGGTGATGTCTTCCGAGATGGCCAGCAAATACTGCGGATTTCCGTCCTTGTCGAGGATCGGAAGCTTCTTCGTCTGCAGCACTTTCGTGCTCCCGTCCTTCGCAGTCAGCGTTTCTTCGGTGATCATGAGCACTCCGCCGCCTGCCAGGGTTTCCCGATCCCTGGCGACGAAGAAATCTGCCTGATCCCTGGGGAAAAAATCATGGTCGCTTTTCCCCAGCATCTCTTTCTCCGAATGGCCGATCAACTTTTCGCCCGCCGCGTTCATGCGCACGAACCGCAGGTCCCGGGCGTCTTTCACGGAAATCATGTTCGGTATGTTGTCGAAGATGGAGGCCAGGAAGTTGCGCGTTTCGCGGACTTGTTCCTCGATGTGTTTTCGATCCATGATTTCCTGCTGCAGCGCCGTCGCATGGCGGTGAACCCTGACGTATAGACTGCCGTTCTCGTATATGCGGCCCGCCTGCGCAGCCAGTATGGTCAGGAGTTTTTCATCCTCCTCGGCGAATTCCTCCGCGCCTAATTTGTCCGTAAGGCATATCCAGCCATATGCGAATGAAAGCGAGCAGATGGGTGCGGCGAGCAGCGAATGCACCGGCGGATAACCTGTGGGCAGACCGATCGCCGGGGGATCCAGCTCGGAGTTTTTCAGGCGACGCGCGTTTCGCTGCGCCTGGACTTCACCGAGTATCCCTTGGTCGAGCACGGGCAAGCCGAATTGCGCGGTCGATTCCGCGCCCAACCCACTGGTGACGAAATGGACTGTCTGTTCATTGTCTTTGTCTTTGACGCCGAGGACGGCGTATCGCGCGCCCATGAGTTCCCGCGTACCGCGGCATATTTCGTCCAGCAACCGCAGCGGATCGCGTTGCGATGCAAGTTGCAAATTCAGTTCGATCAAGGCTGTCAGGCGTTGGTTGGCATAGCGTAGGTCGTCCATCGCGCCGTAAAGTTTGCCGGTGACCAGGCGCAGATGCTCGCTATCGAATGCTTCGATCTCGAGCGGCGGCGAAGATTGAGGCTGTGCCCCGAGCGCCTCGTTGACAACCCGGAGGACCAGCTCGGGTTCGCAGGGTTTGGGAAGGACGTGGGCGACACCGGCAGTCCGCGCCAGATTCTGCGCTTCGCGTTCATGGTAATGGGCGGTATGGAAAATAACGGGCGTGCCGGTAATTTCCGGATCGGCGCGCAGTTGTCGTACGAACTCGTAGCCGTCCATCGTCGGCATCAACACATCGCAAATTACCAGATCGGGCCGTTGGCCACGCACGAGCGACAAGGCCTCCAGCGCATCCTTCGCTTCGAGTACACGGTGGCCTTTGTAGACGAGCAGGCTACACAGGAACTCGCGATTGACCGCATGGTCATCGACGACAAGAATGGTACTCACGTTTTGGCCCTGCGCAGGGCTAGGCAGGCCTCGAGTTCGCCGCGCACGTTCAGATCGGTAATGTCTTTCTCGCTCGACAGGATGAACTCGAGTTTGCCGTTTTCCGTCCTCATGCCTGGTTCCTTGCCGGACTTTTATGCCAAGCCGGCGAGCCAGAACCGCCTTCGGCGGGATAACCGTCGCCTGAATCCGCAATTTCGATTGCGTCTGAGTTTGGCCGATTGGATTGCCCGGGCAGCGAAACGGCGCCGCGGTTTTGATGCGTACTCTCGTGCCTAATGGCAAGCTTGGCCGATTCCTTTAGCCGCCAGCGCTCCGAGTGCGGAGGCGGTATTTTTGCGGTGTCACGCCGGCCGTGAATCGGGGGTGCCATTCTGCTCTGTAACTGGTCCGGGCCCAGGTCCTGCCGGAGCTCGACTGCGATATAAGCGTCTGCCGCCCTCGCAAATCTCGATGGCATAGTGTAGGGAACAGGCAAGGACATGCGGTACCTCCATCGACGAACCGCGCACGGCGGGATTGGCAACGGGAGGTTGCACATGAAGCCCCGATAACCGCGTCGTATTCACGATGGCGGATTGCTAGCGCAATCCCTGACTGTTCTCGGCGTAGGAGGGCGCCCGATACTCCGGGCTATTGGTGTTTTTTCGGCCGCGAAACAGAAGTCACCGCTTCACTAGTCCCAATACCACTCGAATACTGCCTGTTGGAGGGGCGATAGCCCTTGCGACTCCAGCAAACAGGCGAGTGACTGTACACCGTTGATTTCCATTAAGCGATCTATTTCCCGAGGCGCCGCACTGGCGAAATCGGCACTCGAACCGGTAGCGCCTATTGTCACCTGCGCACGGGCAGAAGGCCGGCCGGTCAAGCGCTTTATCGACAATCAGGGACGGGCGATTCTTGGCCTAAAACGTGGCGCCATCGGATGATCTGGAGTCTGGGCCCCAGGCGAATTGCTAGACGCCACCGATTATTTTAATGACTGCTACGCTCGTGTATTTCGGATTCCTCGCGTCCAAAGTTCATCCTGCAGTTATCGATCCTCGTGTAGCCGCACGACGACAGGACCGAAGTCATACAAGGCAGCAGGTTGCGCCCAAATCTCATGTCATACGTCGTCTGTCGCCAACAAAGTGCCCGTGCCAATACACGCGCGCACGAACGAATTGCCCTCTGGCCTGTCTCTTGCTGATGCATCGTATTCCATCGGGTGTTTGAGTTGCGACCGTCCTCAGTGGAAAACGGTGACGTCGATGCAGCCGCAACGACGCGTGTCCATCGGCGTGGAGATGTGGTGGATCTGGTAGGTGCCAAAGGATTTGTAGTTGAGGAATTCTCTCCCTTCACCTCGATCGGAACAGTGCTGCGTAATTTCGGCATGCCGCTCGGGTTGTGGGGCATCGCGCTTTTGCTCGCGGTACACGCGAACCTTCCCGATTACCTGTCCGGACTCAAGATTCACGGGCCGTATCTGATACTGACGGGTGGGCTTTCGCTGAGCCTGGCCTTCAGGCGCGGGAGGGCTTTTTTCGTGCTCTCTTCCCTGTCGCTTGCCTATATCGCATTCGTTTTTTTTCTCGAGCAAGGCAATGCTGGCTTCATCGCGCGAACCGTCTATGCGGCAGTATGCGTGTTCGTTCCGCTCAACATAGCGGTGTTCACGTTGTTGCGCGAACGCGGTGTGTGGAATGCCCCGGGTCTGCGCAGGATGTCGCTGCCCCTGATCGAGGTGGGTGCGATTGTGGCGATCGTGCTATCGGACGCAGCCGAATTTACCGAAATGCTGTATCTCCCCATTCTCGAGCAGGTGGTGCTTTCCCCCAGGATTCACATTCCACAAGTCGGCATTGTGTGCGCGGTGGCGGCCGTGTCTGTCGCTGTCGTGTGTGCGGTGGTGCGTGGGTCCGTCATCGACGCCGCGTTTGCCGCCGCCGCCGCCTGTTTTGCGCTGGCGTGCAACGATTTGCCGTTCCACGGTCCATTCGCATGGTTTTGCACGATGGCGGGCATGATCGTCGCCATCGCGGTGGTCCAGGATTCTCACCGCATGGCGTTTTACGACGAATTGACCGGTTTGCCCGGGCGCCGTGCGTTGAACGAGCGTTTAGGGGCGCTGGATGGGACTTTCACCGTCGCGATGATCGACATCGACCACTTCAAGGCATTCAACGATACCTGGGGACATGACGTCGGCGACCAGGTGCTGAAACTAGTCGCTTCCCGTTTGCGGCGGGTTGGCGGTGGCGGCATGGCGTATCGATATGGGGGTGAGGAGTTCACGATTATTTTCGCCGCACGCCGTGCAAACAGCGTCATGCACCACTTCGAAGACTTGCGCAAAGACATCGAGAACTACAAGGTCACTCTGCGCGACAGGAGCCCGCCAAAGGATGCCGCGAGGGGAACGCCTGGGCCATCGGTCGCCGGCGACAACAAGGGGACGTCGCAATGGATTTCAGTGACTGTCAGCATAGGCGTTGGGGAGAGGACGGACCGGGCACAGCTGCCCGAACGGGCGCTCGAGGCAGCCGACCAGGCGCTCTATCGCGCCAAAGCGCAAGGCCGCAACAGGGTCAGCCGCTAGGCGGCTTGCGGAATTCACGGTAGGCCTTGCAGGCGCGACGCGCGGTAAGCACGTTACAATCCTTATGAGTCGTTCCTTAATCTCAATTGGTCCGAGGAAAAACAATGAAACGTTTTATCGTACTGTGCGCATTTTTGTTTCCGCTGGTGGCCTGGGCGGGGATGGACGAAGGCGTCGAGGCCTATACAACGGGCGACTATGCCAAAGCGCTGGCCGAATTCCAGAAGCTGGCGGACCAGGGCAATGTCGAGGGTCAATATTTTGTCGGGTTTTTGTACCACAACGGGTTTGGCGTCAAGCGCGACCAGAACGAAGCACTCAAGTGGTTTCAGAAGGCCGCGCAGCAGGGAGACGCGCGCGCGCAGTATTACGTGGGAATCATGTATGCGGCTGGTCAGGGCGCGCCCAAGGATCTGCAGACCGCAGACATGTGGCTGACATTGTCTGCGAACAATCCCAAGAGCAGCTACCGCGATTCCCTTTACACCAGGGAAGAGATCAGCAAGATCGAGAAAAAAATGACGCCCGAGCAAATCGCTCAGGCGAAGGAACTGGTCAAGAACTGGAAGCCTGAGAACTGACTAGTCAAGCAGTCAACACGGATCTAACGCACGTCACCCACAGTCTCACCACGAAGACGCGAATACCCTGGCGTTAGCCCGGAGTACCCTTTTAGGTCACGAAGAAAATCGAAGACTAATCACCAGCGACCATATACCGCCACCAAATTCAAGCCTGCGTTTCCCTTGCCTTTCTTCGTGTTCTTCGTGACCTTCGTGGTGAGATTTAAGGGTTCGCGGTTTGAGTCTCAAACTTTCAACAAATCATTTGGCGCGCAGATAAGTGTCGTCACCGTTGATCCAATCCTCTCGTGGCGGAGTGAAGACGTCGTAGGCCACCAGCGTTTCGATTGCTTCGGCGGTATGCGGTACATTGGCGGGGATGAAGATCATTTCATTTGGTCCGACTTCTACGGTCCGGTTTTCCAGCTTGAATCGCCAGACCCCGCTGGTGACGAACGTCACCTGCTGATTGTCGTGGGAATGCAAGGGCACGACATATCCTTTTTCGACCAGGGTCTGTCCAATCATGATCTTGCCGTCCCAAGCCAGCTTGCGCACAAACTTGTCATTCAGTCTTTCCGCGGGAACCTGGTCCCAGTTGATGTGTTTCATGTCGGGTCTCTCGGCAGTTGAACAGTAAGCGCGAGCATATCATTATCCAATTTTGCCTCTTGCCGCCTCGGCTTTCTCCAAACCGCGGCACATGCGCCAGCAAAAAAACGGGGAGCGCAAGGCTCCCCGCTTCAATTGCGATGCGAAAGCTCAGGCCGTCGTTTTCTTGCCTATGTAACCGTAAGCGACATTGTTGCGTTCGATGCCTTCCGCTTCGTAGTGCTGCTTCATCAGCGCCAGTTGGTCGCGGCTCAGATCCTCATATTCGGCCTGGATCTTATAGTTGTAGATGCGCGCGGAATTGGTGCCGAAGATCTTGCGCTTGACTTCGCTGTCCGCGCCGCCAAGCTTGGTCTTCCAACCCATCTTCTGCATCAGATCGTCCGGAATTTCCAGCCGGCGCATGGCCTCGATCTGCCACTGCGGGCTGCCGTACCAGACAGAATCCGAACCCCAGACCACGCGGTCCGCCCCCATCTCGTTGACGAACTGCCCAACCAGGGCCGCGCTGAAGCGCGGATTCGCCACCGCGGAGTTGGCGAAGGTAGTGCCCAGTTCAGCGTAGACATTCTTGACGCCGTATTTGGCGGGAATTCTCGCCAAGTCCGTTGCCCAGCGAATGTTGCCGGACTTCTCGAACAGGGCCAGCTCGGCCGCCGGGTCTTCGAGGAACGGACGCAACGCGCCGTGATACATGACGAAATTGATGCCCGGCCAGTCTTTCGCGGCCTTCGGCAGATCGTCCACCGTGGCGAACTGCCACACACCCGCCCACGATTGCTCGTAGTCGATCGGCAGCAGCCCCTTGTGGATACAGACAGTGCGCGGCCCGGTCTTCATGATTTTCTCGTAGAACGGGTACATCAGTTTCTCGTCGTCGAGGCGCCATGTCGAACCCTTGGTCGTAGGCGAAAGCGGATCGCCCACGGTGTAGCCCTTCCAGGCGTCCGGCTTGAGTTCGGCCGCGGCGCGATCCACCGCATCCATCCAGCCCGGCGTGCCCGGCGTGAACACAAAGTGACCGAACATGCGCCGCGAGCCGGCAACCCGGTTGATGGCATTGCGCGCATCCGCGATGGCTTCGTTGGAGAGCAGCCACCACGTTTCGTCGTCGAACGGCGCCCCGGACAGCAAAGCAACCTTCGTGTCGCTGTCGAGGAAGATCTCCTTCAGATAGTTCTGGAACTTGTAGCGCTGAAGAACCAGCGGAATGTCCTTCAGCATGTCGGGATTCCAGTGCTCGGAAGCGTACTTGCCCAGACCCAGGAGTCCTTCCTTGTCGAAGTCGTCGCGCACGAAGTGCGTCTGATCGTCGAAGATGAACTGTTTCTTGAGCGCTTTGGCACGGGCATCGGCCACATCGGTGTCGGCGGCCTCAGCCTCGGAAACGTTCCAGATCGGTCCGAAAACCTGATTCATCGCCAGGAAGGCGACCGCCATTCCCGAAGTTGTCTTCAGGAAGGTGCGCCGGTCCATGTTCAGCTTGTGTGCGTAATGATCGGCGAGTTCCTTGATCCGTGCCTCGACCTGTTTCTGCTTGTCGGTCTGCGGCAGCGGGTTATATTCGCCGTTTGAAACGATTTGCGTGGGCACCGGCGAGGCAAAGGCTGCCTCTTCGGCGTGCTCGGTCTGCTTGCGTTCTCTATCGGTTAACCACATGCTCGACTCCCCCTCTTGTAGGAATGTTTCATGGGCCTGCTTGGACGTCCAGGTGACGGCATGCCGGGGTGTTTCCACTTATTGCACCAGCCGACCGTCTGGTTTACGTTCTAGCACTTGCAGATATAGAGTCAAGTGTAGCTTTCGTTGCGGCACGGCAAGGGAATCTCGGCGCGGCGTTGTTGCAACGGCGGCCCGCTGAATGCACTCACATGAAAACCCTTCCCGATCCGCGCCGTTACGTACCGTCCTCATTGAATCCGCTCGTTGCGCTTGCCCAATCCCTCGCAGGACTGGATTCTGCGTTGCAGCACGGAAAGTCGGCGCAACATCTATATGCCGCACTCGACCGGTTGCTTCAGACGGGGGATGACGCGCTGATCGAGCAAGCGCTCGATCAGGCGCCTTCCTATGCGGTTTTCCGCATCCTCTCGGAAGCCCTGGATAACGCCCTGAAAGCTCCCGGTGAAGCAACACTGCAATTGCGCATGTTTGCGATTCCGTTACTGATCGTCACGGGAGGGCGTTCGCCGCTGGTCGTGCCGGCGGTAGTCCCGGACTGCGGGGCCCTGAAGGCCGTGTTCGATGCGCACGGCACGCTTGGGACCATGAAGAATTTCGGACTTGGCAACACTTTGGCCTCCGCGGACGGGCTCGCCACGCTCAAGCCCGGCATGCTCTACCGCCGGTCGCGCGAAACCGG
>Ga0097621_100002074_pt1 | contig 13706 bp, 12 predicted proteins | sample KBSMisM72_FD_73165 | JGI IMG/M metagenome (GOLD analysis project Ga0097621, IMG submission 73165) | Miscanthus rhizosphere microbial communities from Kellogg Biological Station, Michigan, USA - KBS Miscanthus M7-2 (version 2) (version 2) | ecosystem: Host-associated > Plants > Roots >... | reverse complement strand
GACCTCGTTCTCGCCGTCGCACAGCCGCCGGATGAGCGCCTCTTCCTGCTTGAGGATGATCTGTGCTGGATCGGCCAGCGAAGCTGCGCCTGCGAGCGTCATCTTTCCCCACCAATTAGCGTTCGATGTATTCGGGGTTTTTCTTCCATCCGGTCCACATGGAGATAAAGTTGTTCCAGCCATGGAGCACCACCATCACCAGGTGCCCAAAAACGAAGGCGATGATCGCCCACATCACCGCGAAGTGCCATAGGCGCGCCAGGTGAAAGCCGCCCATCATCCACGCCAGCCAGGAGAATTGAATTGGCTTCCACACCGCGAGTCCGGTCAATAGCGAGAGCACACCCAATCCGATAGCGGAGGTGTAGGCCAACTTCTGCAGCGGGTTATAAGCTTCAGTGACCGGAGGCTTGGCACCGAAGAAAAAATAGTGACGCGCCATCGGCCACACTCCGCGGATGTCGCGCCGGACAAAGAGAATCTGGCGGTAATTGCCGCTGAACCATTCATAGGCGACGTAGAGCACCCCAGTTGCGATGTAGATCCACATGAACGTCAGGTGCCATTGCAACGCGCCTCCGAGCCATCCGCCCAGCGCGAAGGCTTTCGGCCAGTTCAGCAACTCTTTCTCGGGAATTTTGGCGCCGAAGCTGGGAAAAGCCCGAAAGATTTGCAGGCCGCTTCCCACCAGTACGAACAGGGCTACGGTATTCACCCAGTGACAGAGCCGTACGATGTACGGATGCTCATAGACCGCCTCGGTCACTTCGCCGGTCTTGGGATCTTCAATGGTGAGTGCGCGGGTTGACATGGTTTAGAGTCCGTAAAACTCCGAATAGCCTTGATCCTCCCAGTAACCTTTACCCCGCAATAGGTTGGTCACCGAAAGGCTGGTCAGGTATTTTGCCTGCTTGTAACCGATCTTCGTCGGAATGCGCAATCGCAGCGGTGCACCATGTTCGCGAGTCAGGGGGTGATCGTACATCTCATAACAGAGCAGCGACTGCGGATGCATCGCAGTCGCCATGTCGAGCGATTCGTAATAGTCGTCGGCGCATTCCAGATAGAGATAACGGGCGCTGGTGTCGGCGCCGATCATGTTCAAGAAATCGGATAGCCTCGCGCCTCCAAAGCGGCCGATGACGTCCCAGCCCTCCACGCAGATGTGGCGAGTATTCTGGGTGAATTTCGGCAGAGTTTGAATCTGCCAGAGCGGATAGTTGCCGGGATGTTTTACTGCTCCCTTCACTTCCAGAGTCCACGCCGCCAGATCGACATTCGGGTCATCGACGTCGTAGGTGTTCACATAGAACTGTTCGAGTGGCGCTACTTCGGAATCGTCAAAGGTGGTTGCCATGTGTCCCTGACGGAACAGTACTGCCGACGCCCAGTCGCTGAACGCTAGCCCCTCCTCCAGCAACGGTTCGCGAAGTTTGGGCGTGGCGAACGCGCCCAGCGCCAGCACGGGCGCCAGTTTGAACAGCTCACGCCGGTTCATGGACTTGAATGTCTTCGTATTTTTCTGCTCCGCCATGGCCATCCCATGAGTGCGACGGGAGCATACTCCCGCGCTAGTTGCCGACAGGCTGCTGAACCGCACCCAGCACCCGTCCCAGACCGCTCTCCTGGACAAAGGCGATAACCCGGAGATTTCCCGCTTTTAGTGTAGGGTCGATTTTGAGCTCGACACCTTTGGAAAACTTTTCGCCTGCCTTGAGGGTGCCAACCTTGACCAGGTTTCTGACCACTGCGGTGTGAGACAAAGTGTGGCCCGAATTCTCGCCGCGCGAAACCTGCGATTGGGCATGGTCGAGCGCCAGCGCGAGAAAGACTTCGGCTTTCTTTCCTTGCTTCACCGACGTATCTGGAATATCGACCGTGGCTTGAAGAAGCGCAGGCGAGGCAAATCGAATGCCGGAGAGTTGAACCGCGAGTTTGTGAACCTTTCCTGCCTTGGCGATGGTTTGTTCGGCGGTGTTCGTCTCGCTGCCGGTAAACTCTGCTGCTCCGTCCACCACCATCTGCGGAGTGTAAACGCTGCTCAATCCAAAATGGTTGGCATACGCGCTTTGACGGTCGCTGTAAAAGCGCGAGGAAAACGGATCTTTCCAACCAATCTGGTTCCAGTAGTCGACGTGTTCGCTCAGGACGATGACCTCGGCCCCCGCCACCGGCTGGGCACGATCAAGTTGCTGCAGAAGGGCGTCGGCGGGTGGGCAACTGGAGCAGCCCTCGGAAGTAAACAGCTCCACCAGCACCGGCGACCTGGAGGACGCTGGTGCATCGGTGGTTGCATGGGAGCTCAGCCAGAATGCGCCTATTGCCGCCAGGACAATCGAAATCGACTTCATATGTCGCCTTCTGCTCGAATTGATTTTCAGAAAGGCCGAAAGTTACAGCCAATTTAACGCTAGGGCTCCAGGTTCAGAATGTCCGTTGCTGCTTTTTCCGCCGCATCTTTAGAGTACGCCAGCGGGAAATACTTGCCCTCGGTCCAAAGGGGAAGCAGGTCGGAATAGTGCTTGCTCCCGGGTTGGCCACTTTGTCCGGGAACGTTGATGGCCATGGATTTGTCCCAATCGCTGGTGTCAAGAATTTCGCGATAGCTGGCGCCGGAATTCTGGTGGAAAGTCTGCTCGTCGTAGCCGGTCGCGTCTACCGTTTCGTCGTCGCCTGGCCTGGCAACTGGGGCCGGGTCCATCAGCGCCTCCGCGCCCGGCGCTAGGTCGAGGGAGTGGCGGAATTTCATGAGGTGCAGCGCTCCCCAGGACCATTTTTCGCGATCGAGGCCTTGCAATCCAGTCAGGCGAGCAGCCGCGATCTCCAACGAGTCACGCAGCAGGTGATTCCGTTGATCAACCGCGTACGGGCCGAAATACTCCGTGCGGGGATTGATTAAATATTTCACGACCTGATTCAAAGCCAAGTCGCCGAGTACATTCCAAACCGTCTCCGGCGCAACTTTGTGCAGCGTGGCCCTTGTGACTTCGATCGACCAGAGTTCGTAGAGTGCCGCGACCCCGGAGTCAGGAGTAACTCGCAAGTCCCAATTCAACAATAGTTGCTCGTTGGAATTGGGTGTGGTTCCAACCGCCTGCCGCAACAAACCAACCAATTCCTCGGCTGGAAGCGATGTCACATCGTTCTGCAAGTCCGCCATATCTTGCGCGGTCAGAGAATGTTCCTTGGCTTGGTCGAGCACTTGCTTGATGCGCTTGATTCGATAGACCGAGTACCACTCGAAGCCGACATTGTAGGGATACCCGTCGGGAATCATTTTGTTGTTGGCAGTTGCCACGTATCCCACTTCAGGGTTGAAGGAATGCGGCAGCTCAGCTGTAGGCACGAATCCGGTCCACTCGTAGTTGCCATTGCCGGGAACCGGCAGCAGACCGGTCCACTTGCGAATTGGTTCCAGGCCGGTTGAATGTTCGCCGATATTGCCGTCGCGATCGGCATAAACGATGTTTTCCGACGGAACCTTCCAGCGTCCCATCGCCTTCTCGAAGTCGTCCCAGTTGCGCGCGCGATCAACGGCCAATGATCCCAGGTAGCCCGCCGTTCCAGGTTCCGAACCTACCCAGTGCAATGTCAGTGCGCGCGCGGAATCCTGCCACAGCACCGGACCGTGGTGGGTGAACTTCAGATCAACCGTCACGCTGGGAGCTCCGCGCACCAGGAAAGTTTCTTTAACCACCTGCATTGTCTTCCAGCCATCTGCCGTTTCGTATTGCGTAGGATTCTCCGGGTTCAGGTGCTCAAGGTAGGAATCTTGCTGGTCAAGACCAAAGATGGTGAATCCCCAGGCAATAGTCTGATTGTGTCCGAGCGCCACTCCAGGAAGCCCGGGCTCGCCCGCTCCGATCACGTCCCAGCCCGGAGCCACCAGGTGCACCATGTAACGCAGCGATGGTTCGGCAATCACACGGTGCGGATCATTTGCCAGCAGCGGCTTGCCGCTTTTCGTCAGCTTGCCGGAAATTGTCCAATCGTTGCTGCCCTCAAGCGCCTTACGTGGAAATTCGATACGAGTATCGCTGCCCACCAACCCGGTCAACAGCTTGGTCGAAAGACCGCTGAAGTCGGAGCCCGGCGCTGGATCGAGTTTTACCGGCGGCTGGAAATCTGAAAGTTCAGCCGCCTTTTCCGCGCCTGCTACTGCCACCATCTGGGCGTGCTGCAGTTCACGGAATACATTTCCGGTCATGGCGAACGCTGCCATGCGGTTCAGGCAATCCTCCGGCTTCCAGGACTCCGGCTTGAAACCTGCAATTTGAAACTCCAGTGGCAGACTGGTTTTTAGCCGCTCGGTGATGTAGGCATTGATACCCTCGGTGAAAGCACCGAGGATTTCCTTGGTATCGGCAGAGTAGCTCTCGTACTCTGCTTTCATATCTCCGCGATAGCGCAACAGGCGGGCGAACTTATCCCTTCCGAGAGCTTCGGGCCCCAGAACTTCCGCCAGGCGGCCTTGCCCGGATCGCTTCCACAATTCCATTTGGAACAAGCGGTCCTGGGCGACGACGTAGCCCTGGGCAAAAAACAAGTCGTGCTGGTTCTGAGCGTAGATGTGGGCTACTCCCCAGCGGTCGCGCAGAACCCTCACCGGCTTTTGCAGTCCTGGGGTCTTGATCGTTCCCTGGATTTTGGAGATAGAGCCCTGCGCCCGCTGCTCCAGGCGAGTGGGTGTTTGGGCCTGGGATGAGGCTGCCATGAATATGGCGAGTATCAAAGAAAGTCTCTGCATAGTTTCCGAAGCAGTATAGCTGCTAGGGTTGAGCGGGAAATGCGATAACCACCAAAATCACTAACGTCCACTCACGAAAATCGCGAGGTGTCTCTGTTACATTTGGCGGGAGATACTCGATTTCCTGTGGCTACGGGAACTGAAAAACTCGACGACTGGCTGCGCCAACTTGTCCACGAAGGCGGAAGCGACCTGCTGCTGGTGGCGGGCGTTCCAGCTTCCATTCGTGTGGACGGCAAGCTGCGGCGAATTGGCGCTCAGCCACTGGTCGGAACGGAGATCGAAGCTGCGATCCTGCCGGCACTTTCGGCCTACGGATTGCAGTTGTATCAAAGGTCGCTGATCGCCGATTCCTCATACGCTGTCAAATCCCTGGGACGCTTCCGCATCAATCTTCATCACGAGAGGGGAAGTGCCGCGGCGGCGGTCCGCGCTCTGCCCCCCAGAGTGCCAGAGCTGTCGGAACTGCGCTTGCCCGATGAGATTGCGGCTCTGGCCCAGGTACAACGCGGACTGATCATCGTTGGAGGGGCCACCGGATCGGGGAAAACTACGACGGTGGCGGCGTTGGTAAACGAGATCAATCGCGAGCAGGCGCGGCACATCGTCACCATCGAAGACCCGGTCGAATATGAACATGCGCACATGCGCGGAGTGGTCGAACAAGTCGAAATCGGCATCGACGCAGCGGATTTCCCAATTGCGCTGCGCGCGGCCCTGCGCCAGGTGCCCGATGTGATTGTGGTTGGAGAGATGCGCGATCCGGAAACCGCTCATATTGCACTGGCTGCAGCTGAGACCGGGCACCTTGTTCTCACAACGCTTCATACTACCGACGTGATTTCCACGGTGTCGCGCATTGCAGATTCGTTTCCCCCGGAGCGGCAGAATACGATTCGCCAGGAAATGGCGATGGCGCTTTCCGCTGTTATGACGCAGAAACTATTGCGGACCAAATCTGGCGGACTGATCCCCGCCGCGGAACTATTGATGGTGAGTTATGGGGCCCGGCAACATATCCGCCGCAACGCTTTGCAGCATCTCCATCAGGAGATCACTTCCACCCGGCGGCTGGGGTCGATCACTCTGGAACAATCCCTGGTTTCACTTGTGGTGCAGGGAGAAATCAGCCGCGAAGATGCTCTGCTGGCGGCTATTCACCCCGAGGATTTGGAAGGATCGTTGAAGGTTAAGGGGCTTTGAGCCGTCGGGCAATCGCCCTAACCCAGCATGGCGGCGATACAATTGAGGGATGCAGCGCTCAGGAATTGCCTATCTTCCGTTGCATGGTGGTACCGTCCCACGATGGCTTGCCGACCGGATGACACGGTTGGGAACGGCCATTGCTGAGCATGTAGTATTACATTACGGCCCCGCCGGATTCCTCTCCCGTCTCTCCGATCCCTTTTGGTTTCAGGCGCTTGGCTGCGTACTGGGAATGGATTGGCACTCCTCGGGCATCACAACCTCCGTGCTCGGCGCTCTCAAACGAGGCATCAACCCGCGTGCCCACGAATTAGGTCTTTATGTTTGCGGTGGGCGTGGGCGCCATTCCCGCCAAACTCCGAACGAATTGCAGAATTATTCACTGGGCACCGGCCTCGATGGCGATTCCCTGACACGAATCAGCCGTCTGACGGCAAGAGTCGATAACAATGCCATTGCCGACGGATTTCAACTTTACCTGCACAGCTTCGTGGTTTCCTCAGCAGGTGACTGGACCATCGTTCAGCAGGGCATGAACGGAGTAGAGGCACTGGCCCGCCGCTACCACTGGCATTCGGCGACGGTTCAGGACTTCACAGTTCAGCCGCACAGCGCGATTGTCGGTGACAACCGGGGCACCATCATGAACCTGGTGGATGCGCAGTCGATCCCCGCTCAACAAGCACTACTTCGGGTTGTGCAGCAACGTCCAGAAGCGACAGTACAGACCGTTCAGCGCCTGCACATGCCGAAGCACCATGATGTTCGCCCTTCGGATGTCGATCTCCGCCGCTTGGGAGCTGTGCTGGCCGTGGCCTACGAACGCGAATTTCGCGACTTCGCCGAGCTGCTTTTGCTGGAAAAACTTGGGCCGCGCACGCTACAGTCGCTAGCCCTGGTCGCGGAAGTTGTCCATGGAACCCCAGTACGATTTTCTGATCCGGCGAGATTTTCTTTCGCTCACGGCGGAAAAGATGGCCATCCATTTCCGGTTCCGCTGAAAACCTATGATGAGACGCTTGGGGTGCTGCGACGTTCCCTTCAAGCCGCCAAGCTGGGCGATTTTGAGAAGGCGGAGGGACTCCGCCGCCTCGATAAGCTTGTGCGCTCTCTAGAGAAATCGAATAATCCAGACGCTAACTTCGACCAGGTGATTAAGCAAGAAAAGGCGATTTCTGCGGCGATCGGTGGTCGAACTGTTTGGGACGATAAGCCCGTTTGTTCCCAACTAAAGCTGTTTTGATGTGGCGGGACAAGAGTATCCGCGCCACATTGTTCGAGCATCCACTCGAAGAGGAGCGTCATGACTGACAAATTGGACCAAGCGATACGGAAGCAGCTGGTTGAGACCTTAGAAGGTGGGGGCGCTCACGCGACATTCGACGATGCGGTAGCCGATATACCAGCAAAGCTGCAAGGCGAGAAGCCAAAGGGCATGCCGCATTCCCTCTGGATGTTGCTGGAACATTTGCGCATCGCGCAAGCTGACATTCTTGACTTCTCTGTCAATTCGAAATACGTTGCTCCGAAATGGCCGGAGGGCTACTGGCCTAAGACTCCTGCGCCGCCCAACGATAGGGCCTGGGACAAGAGCGTAGAGGCCTTCCACCAAGATTTGAAATCAATGCAGGACTTGGTGAAGAACCCGAACACGGACTTAGTAGCTAAGATTCCGTGGGGAGAGGGCCAGACGATTCTACGCGAGGCGCTGCTGGTGGCGGATCACAACGCCTACCATATAGCGCAAATTGTGGACGCGCGCCGTTTGTTGGGGGCCTGGAAGGAGTAGTCCTTTTCCTAGTAATTGCGACCAAAAAATCGCCTTCTGCCCGCCCCGTTCTGCCGATGCCGCCCACTCCGATGCTAGCGCCGAGGGTTTTACCTCCGCCGACAAACAGCAGATTCCTTCCGTTGGTCGGAATGAAAAGGGTTAGTGGGTGGGGTGGCCACCCGAATTAACGCCGGAAGCGGTTCAGTAAGTAGACTACTAGTGAAAGCACAACACTCAGCAGGATTGAAGTTGCCAAAGGAAAATATACTGTCGTGTTTTTGCCGCGGTAGATGATGTCGCCGGGGAGGCGTCCGAGGGGCAAGTTGAACCGGCCCAGCGCGATCAATGCCAGACCCACAACCAGAATTGCCGCGCCAGTCACAACGAGGATTCTGCCTACATCTCCCACAAAACAAGTCTAAATGACAAAAGGCAGCTCGGAGCCCCCCGAAGCTGCCTTGAACCCTCCCGGTTAGAAGGGCATGTCACTGCCATCACAGTAGCTGCAGGAAGTTGCACCAATGTTGCGCTGCGGTGAATATCCGGTAAATCGCGGCTGCTAGAATTTGGTTCATGAGTCCACGAAAAACAGAGGTTTCGCGGCGCTTGCAGAAGCGCGCGGAAAAATTGATTCCTGGCGGCGTGAATTCTCCGGTGCGGGCGTTTCGAGCCGTGGGCGGCGATGCGCCTTTCATCGTGCGCGGAACGGGTTCGCGAATCTGGGATGCCGACGACAATGAGTACATCGAATATCTGGGATCGTGGGGCCCGCTGATTCTCGGTCACGCGGCACCCGAGGTGGTCGAGGCAATTATCGAGGCGGCGCGGAAGGGCACGAGCTTCGGAGCATCCACACCGACTGAAGCGGATCTCGCCGAGATGGTAGCGGCGGCGTTTCCCAAGGTCGAGAAGATTCGTTTTGTCAGCTCCGGGACGGAAGCCACCATGTCGGCGATCCGGTTGGCGCGAGCCCATACCAAGCGCAAATACATCTTGAAGTTTGAGGGCTGCTATCACGGCCATGCGGACGCGCTGCTGGTCAAGGCGGGTTCCGGCGTGGCTACGCTAGGAATTCCGGGGTCGGCGGGAGTTCCCGAAGAGTTCACGCAATTTACCCTCGCCCTTCGCTTCAACAGTATCGAGGTGCTGGAGCAGGCGTTCTCCAAGTTTAAGGACCAGATTGCATGCGTGATCGTGGAGCCGGTAGTAGGAAACATGGGCTGTGTTCCTCCCGGGCCAGGATATCTCAAAGCTCTGCGCGAAATTACCAAACGCAACGGCACGCTATTGATCTTTGACGAAGTCATGACCGGATTCCGACTGGCATTGGGTGGGGCGCAGGAACTCTACGGAATTACGCCCGATCTCACAACGCTAGGGAAAATTATCGGAGGCGGCCTGCCGGTCGGAGCTTACGGAGGTCCGCCGGAAATTATGGATCTGGTTGCGCCACTGGGGCCGATGTATCAGGCCGGAACCCTGTCGGGAAATCCGCTGGCCATGGCCGCGGGCATCGCCACCTTAGGATACTTGATGGCTAATCGGGGTGAGATTTATCCGCGACTGGAGAGTTTAAGTGCTGATCTGGTGAAAGGGGTCTCAGAAGCAGCCCGGGAAGCCGGAGTTGGGCTCACGGCCAACCGCGTGGGATCGATGTTTACCTGGTTCTTTACGCATAAGACCGTTACCGACTGGGAATCGGCAGCGACCAGCGATACCGACGCTTTCGGTAAGTTCTTCCGATCCATGCTGGACAGCGGGATTTACCTGCCACCTTCCCAGTTTGAGGCGGCGTTTTTGAGCTCCGTTCACACCGAGGAGGACGTGCAGGAGACGGTTGCGGCGGCGCGTGAGGCATTTGCGGGGATGCAGATGTAGCCGGGGAATATCAATAATCTCTGCCCTTGTCATTTCGAACGAAGAGAGATAGATCTGCTTTTGGCCGACATCCTTTCTGTTGCTGCAGGCCTTTCTGGAAACTTTCCTGACGCCCCTGTAGTCTAACGAGAGAGGTGCCATGAAGCTTCGCGCCCTGATTCTTCCGCTGCTGCTTGCAGGCTCTCTGTTTGCGGCTGATAACTCTTTGCTGCCGAACCAGTTCGCCGGATGGCAGGTTTCGGGCACAATCCAGACTAGCAAAGATCCCGCCGTGGCCGATGCTACCAACGCGGACGTACTCAAAGAATTCGGTTTTACCGATCTCGCCACGGGGACCTACACGCGAGAAGGCGGCAAACTGACCCTCAAAGCCGCCCGCTTCACCGATACCAGCGGAGCTTACGGGGCGTTCACCTACTACAAGCTGCCGCCCATGCTGAATGAACAGATTCCCGATCAAGGATCCTCACTGAACCAGCGGGTGCTTTTCTATCGGGGGAACATCCTGGTGGATGCTGTCTTCGATCACTTGACCGCGATGTCTACGGCTCAACTCCGTGAGTTGGCGAACACTCTGCCGCGACCGAGCGGGAATGCCGGAAATCTACCGAGCCTTCCGGCTTATCTGCCCAAACCCGCCTACGTAAAGAATTCTGCGAAGTACATTGTCGGTCCTATTGCGCTGTCGCGAGTGGCTTCGCCTATTTCCGGAGATCTCGTTGACTTCAATGCTGGAGCAGAAGTCACGTTAGCCCACTACGACACTGCCGGTGGCGAAGCGACCTTGGCACTGATTGCTTATCCCACGCCGCAGATTGCAACTGAACACCTGCGTCGTATCGATGCGGCGCGCCAGCAGGCTGGTTCACCACTGGCGAATGCAGGTCCCTTCTTCGACCGTCGCACCGGACCAATGGTGGTGGCGGCGACAGGTCAGCTTTCTGACAATGAAGGAAAGTCATTGGTTGGTTTGGTGAACTATGAGGCGGACGTCACGTGGAACGAGAACACCCTCAACGACAAGAAAAATAACATCGGCAATCTGGTTGTGAACGCGCTTTTACTCTGTGCCATCCTCATGGGATTTGCTTTGGTGATCGGGGTGGCCTTCGGAGGGGTGCGAATTCTCATTCGAAAGGTATTTCCGGAGACGATACTTGGGCGGGGGCAGGAGGTCGATTTCATTTCCCTCCACTTGGCGGAAGAGGCGACCGAAACCGCCGAACCGCAGGCTAAATAGCTCAATCGATGGGAGTTATCCTATTGTAGGGGCAGGGATGTCTCACGAAAGAGCACTTTTGGCAAGTATTGACTGTTTCCGTAAGTTATTGAAAACAAATCCATTTATTCCCCAAAAAACCCTTGACACCCCCCTTTTCCGGCTCATAAGATTTCGCCAGAAAGTTTTGACGGCTTTGACCCCGTTAGAGCTATTCTCCCTACGAAGGAAAAGCCACCCAAGTTGCCGGGTGGCTTTTCTGTTTTCTGAACATTACGCGCTTGTGTTGCGTATTTTCTGAGAGCAAACTGGCGTCAATCGGAGCCGACTTTATGTTTTGCGACAGTTGTGGAACCGCCTTACTGCCTAATCAAACCTACTGCAGTTCTTGCGGCAAACAAATTCGCGGGGGGATTCACATTTCTTATCCGCGGCGCGGCCGGGTGCAGGAGCATATTCGACTGCTCGGGATTCTTTGGCTCGCACTGGGCGCCATCAACACTGTTGGTTCGTTGGGCATTCTGTTCGCCGCCAACTTTGTTTATGGACATGTCTTCACTCCGGACAACGGGCCACCGGTCCCACGCAATCTTCTGCATTTCATCCTGATGTCGGTGGGCACCTTCGTCTTGGCAAAAGCGGCTGTGGAACTGATCGCCGGGTGGGGATTACTGCGCCGCGAACCCTGGGCACGGATGTTGACCATCGTTTTGGCGTTCTTTTCTTTGTTCAATATTCCATTCGGAACCGCATTGGGGATTTATACCCTATGGGTACTGCTGCCGTCGGAGTCGGACCAGGAGTATCGAGCGGAGAGTAAGGCAGCGTAACGACTTTACTTAACCAGGTAGAATGCCTCCTGTCTTGGCACGAAAAACTTGTAGCCGTCATCGGTCAAGTAAGCGTCGTCTTCCATCATTACGAAGAGCTTCTGCCCGTCCCACTCGGGTACTGGAGTTACGGTATTCAGCTCAATCGAGGTATAGCACCCCTTCCTGAACGGTTGAGCCTGCGATACCCCGATATCCTCGCGCTTCCCTGATCGGTAGTCGATATTGGGGCCGAGACCGTGGCCCTGATTGCCAATTGGATGGCTGTAAATTTTCGCTTCGATTCCTCGCTTTTCCATCGCATCCATGGTCGCGTGGTAGACATCGCCGGGCAGAAGTCCAGGTCGGGCCTTGGTCGTGAGAACGTCTTGGAGCTCATTTGTGTTCTTCAGCGCACGCTTCAGACCCTCGGGAGCGTCCTTTTCTCCTGGCAGCAACACATATGCCTCTTTCTGCCAGTCGGTATTCAGGCCCATGTAGGTGATGCCGAAGTCCACGTGGACAACATCGCCTCGCTGAATCACAACGTCTTCTTTCGAAACGGCGAGGAAACCTCGAGACGTCTGGTTTGGCATGCCTTTGCGCTGGATTCTAAGATCGGGTTGGAACCAGGTATCAACGCCATTGGCAGAAAGCTGGTCGTAAAACCATCGCCGCAAGTCGCCTACAGTTGTCTTTCCGGGACAAATTGCCTTATTCGAGAGACCCCGCCGGGTGATGAGATCCGTAAGTTGAACCAGGGATTCATAGGTTCCGAACTCTTCCGGAATGCGGGTATCGAGGTACTCTTCGATGAGCGGTGCGGCGGGAACGAAGTGCTGCACGGCCTCCGGCCCCATCTTTTCCGCAAGGAAATTGTATGTGTCGTAAGTGAGGCTACGTTGAACGCCGCGTTTGGCGTTGAAGCTGAGCCCGATTTTCTTCGGTTTGTACTGTTCGTAGAGTTCGCGCAATAGCTGATCTGTCGGACGCGGGTCATCCTCCGACTCGAAGAAGCGCTTCAGTGTTTCTTCGGAATATCCGGTGACAGCTACCTTCCTCAGACCTTTTTCGCCGGTGTCGATAAAAACAAAAAAATCCCTGTTTCCCTCATAAGGACGCGGAGGAGCCACAAACTGAGTGAGGGGATCCTCATGGAACTCCTCGCTAGCAACGATCCACATGTCGATGCCGTGACGCCGCATCATGGGAAGGATCATCTGATGCCGCTTCTCCAGCCAGTTCTCGCGGACCGTTATCTGCTCTGAGAGCGGAAGAATTGTCGCCTGGACCCTCTTATCGGCGGGCGCAGCGGCAACAAAGATGACGACGAATTTCCCGAAGCAAGTTAATGCAAGGCAAGCTACACCGAAAAGCAGAGCTTTGCGCATCGAGTCCTCATGATGGGGATTGAGCGGCGTCGGACCCTTTCATCTTCCCGGGCACTCACCGTGAAAGTCAAATAATTCACAATTTCAGGACTGGGGAGAGCGGTCGATGTGGAACCCCGGGCTGGCGGAGGAAAACGGATAGAGGACTGGCCACCAGTCCTAGGCGGACCGGTCCGAGATGAATGGTGCGGCGAAATTTCACGTAGTCGGCAACATTGCGAATCGGTTCAATGGTAAAAGCTTTTTCCCAAACCGTGCGCTTCCCTATCCGAGCGCAGAATTCATCGCGGATAAGCTGGACCGCCATTTCTGCGGTCGTGACGTCCATCGGCGTCATGAGTGCCTGAAGCTGGTCTGGAAGAATCGCGAACTCATGCAGCAGATATTTTCTCTGTTCACGAAAAGTGCAGGAGCACTTCGAGCAAAGTCTTTGGATTGGGATCCCACAGGAAAATCGGCCGACTGCTCCGCCCTGTGGCGCTGTAAAACGCTTGCCTAGGTGACATCTTGCGGGGATTGTACATCGCATTTTTCGGAAGGCCCGCAAATCGCCGCGATTTTCGGAAATTAGGAACTGCCAATGGCCCAAAATGGGATTTCTGCCCGGATCGGAATCAAAGAGGCCATGACGGGCATCTGCTTTAGGATGCCCGAACTTTTCGAGCCATTCTCCTTGCGCAACCTC
>Ga0097621_100002073_pt1 | contig 13711 bp, 13 predicted proteins | sample KBSMisM72_FD_73165 | JGI IMG/M metagenome (GOLD analysis project Ga0097621, IMG submission 73165) | Miscanthus rhizosphere microbial communities from Kellogg Biological Station, Michigan, USA - KBS Miscanthus M7-2 (version 2) (version 2) | ecosystem: Host-associated > Plants > Roots >... | reverse complement strand
GCGCGGTATCATTGAAAAGCGCTAGCTGTGAAGAGCGTTCTGATCTCATTACTCAAGTTTTATAAGTTGGCGATTTCACCGCTTCTACCCCCTTCGTGCAGATTCATTCCCACCTGTTCGGAATATGCTGTTGACGCAATCTCCCGCTACGGCGCCCTGCGCGGAAGTGGGATGGCTTTACGTCGACTGCTTCGTTGTCATCCGTTCCATCCGGGTGGATACGATCCGGTTAAGTGAACTGGTGAATTGTTATACCGGAGGTTGATACCTCTAATAGGCGATGCAACAAAAAAGACTTTTACTGGCGTTAGTGCTCTCCTCGGCGATCCTGTTCCTGTGGAGTTATTTCTATCCAGTTTCGCCGCCGAAACCCAATCCGGCTGCCACGCCTTCACCATCAGCAAGCTCGACGACAACACCTGCGGCGACTGCGACAACGCCGAGTTCGCAAACGAACTCAGCACCGGCAGCACCAGCTTCCAATGTCAGTGCCGCGGCTAAACGAATAATTACGATCAAGACCCCGCTGTATGAGGCGAAGTTCGATACGCTCGGCGCCGAGCCAATCAGTTGGGTAATAAAGAAAAATAAGATAACCAACAGCGAGATCTTTTCCGTCTCCGGTCGCAAAAGTGACCGGCATCCTCTCGAACTGATTTCTCCGGAAGGATTGAATCGACAGCCGCGAGTCGTTCCGTTTCAACTGCACACCGGCGACGCTGCCCTTGACGCGGCGCTCGCGTCATCAACTTACAAAGTCGAGGGCGTTCAACAGGAAACGGGCGACGTCGAAGTCCAGCTCGGACAAGGTGAGAAGAAAGAGATCACGTTTGTATTCGAAGACGCAAACCGGGTTCAGGTTCGTAAGAAGATCGTTTTTGATGGCGACTATTACGCCACCGATCTGTCGTTAACGGTTAAACGGGGCGATGAAACGATACCGCAGGTCAAGCTTGCGATCGGTCCCAGCATTGGAGATCAGGGTGTGCCGCATCACACGTTTTATTCAGTGGCGCCCGAAGCGATTTCTAACGTCAACGGCAAGGTCGAACGACATCCACCCGCAGGCATCAATGGCAACAGCAGCAGTCCCGATAAACTCGTACTAAACGGACCGATAGACTGGGCCGGCGTTGCCGATACGTATTTCGGGATGGTGGCCGTGCCCAACAAGCCCACTGAGGGGCTCGAGTACCGAACCGCGGCGTACGAATATAAACCCGCGAAGGGAACTCCGGAAAAAAGATTCCTGACCACGGCGCTAATGCCTGTTCCAGCCGACGGATCGCGGATTGTGATCTACGCTGGTCCAAAGGATCACGACCTGCTGCAGGAAGCCAGTAAAGAAATTGGTGGGATGGTCCAACGTCAACAGCCAATCGATCTCGATGGATTGATCGATTACGGTTGGCTGAGCTGGCTGTCACGGCCGCTCGCCGTTCCGATTCTTCGCGCGATCACTTTCCTGTTCCAGGTAACCGGCAGTTATGGTCTCGCGATCATTTTCTTCACGATCATCATCTACTCGCTGTTCTTTCCGCTGAAGTGGCGTTCTTCGAGAGCAATGAAGAAGGCGCAAAAGCTCGCGCCAAAGATGAAAGAGTTGCAGGAGAAGATGAAGGGGATGAAGCAGAATGATCCCCGCATGAAAGAGTTGCAGATGGACCAGCTGCGATTGATGAAAGAAGGCAATCCGCTGGGCGGCTGTTTGCCGTTGCTTATCCAGATGCCGTTTCTCTTCGCGCTGTATCGAGCGATTACGATCTCGCTGGACTTTCGTCAGGCAAGTTTTCTGTGGATCCCTGATCTATCGTCGGCCGAGCCATATCTCATTCACATACTTCCGATCCTGATGACGGGCACGATGGTCGTCCTGCAACTGGTCACGCCGGCCCCTTCTGCAGATCCGTTGCAGAGAAAAATGATGGCGGTCGGTATGCCGCTCGTGATGCTTTACGTCTTATGGAGTGCTCCGTCGGGTTTAGTTTTGTACTGGCTCGTTGGTAATATCGTCGGGTTCACGCAACAGTTTCTGATCAACCGTTGGACTAAGCCTGATGATGAGGAGGTCCCGGAGCCGCCGCCGGCAAAAGGAAAAGCGGGACCGAAGAAAAAACTAAATGCGCCGGCAACGGGATAGCGAAGGACTTGATCGATGACCGAGGTTTCCGAACAAGCAGCGGAGTTTCTTAGAGACGTCTTCGAACAGACCGGTCTACAATTGCGTGTTGGAGTGAAGCAGGGCATTGCCGGCGAGGTGCTGGACATCGAAGGCAATGACGCTGAATTACTGCAAGCGCAGACCGGAGAGCTGCTCGAGGCGCTGCAGCACTTGCTCAATCAGGTTTTCGGAAAGAGTCTGAGTGGCGGCGCGCGGCTGGTTTGTGACGTGAATGGGTTTCGCGCCACTCGCGAAGCAGAGCTTCAGGCCATGGCCAACCACGCAGCGAATAGAGTGCGACAGACGGGCAAGCCATTTACGTTTGAACCGATGAGCGCCAACGAGAGACGAATCATTCACCTGACGCTTGCCGACAGCGAAGATCTCTATACCGAGTCGATCGGTGAAGGCGCAGATCGCAAGTTGAAAATCGGTCCAAAGAGTCCTGCCCGCAAGGACTCGTAAGAACCCTCCAGCCGTAACACAATCTTCCCGTAGTTTTAAGATGAATACGATCGTCGCACTTTCTACACCCAGAGGACGTGGAGCTCTCGCCGTCATTCGTCTGAGTGGTCCAGCGGCGATCGAGCTCGCGCAGCAGATGAGTGATCTCGACGAAGTTGAAGCGCGCCGCGCAACACTCATCACTCTGCGACGTCCTGCGGACAAAGAGATCCTGGACCAGGTTGTCTTGACGTGTTTTCAAGCTCCGCATTCTCTCACTGGAGAGAACCTAGTTGAGATCAGTTGTCACGGTTCGCCGGCCGTCGTGCGAAGCATCATCGATACGACGCTCGAGTTGGGCGCCGTACTAGCTGGTCCAGGCGAGTTCACGCTTCGGGCTTTGTCGAATGGAAAAATCAATCTATCCCAGGCGGAGGCTATTCGAGATCTGATTGCGGCGCAGACTGACGCTGCAGTGAAACAGGCGTCACGGCAATTGAATGGCGAGCTGTCGAATGCGCTTGGTCCATTTAAAGAAAAACTTCTCGAAGTGATCGTGTTGTTGGAGTCGGCGCTCGAGTTTGTTGAAGACGATCTTCCGGCCGTGCGTGCGAACGAGATCGACAACGACTTATTGGCGGTCGCTACAGGCGTCGGGAAGCTGGCGCGGAGTTACAGTGCCGGCAGGTTAATTCAGGAAGGCATCCTGGTTACGATTACGGGCCGTCCGAATGTGGGCAAGTCCAGTTTATTCAATAGTTTAGTGGAACGCGAGCGAGCCATCGTCACGGACGTTCCCGGCACCACGCGCGACACTTTGACTGAAGCGATCGATCTTGACGGCATCCCGGTGATCCTTACGGACACGGCAGGACTTCGTCAGACGTCCGATAATATTGAGACGCTCGGCATCGAGCGAACACGCCAGGCGATGAGCGATTCGGATCTGGTGCTGGTCGTGCTTGATGGCGCTGATGATCTTGGACCATCCGATCGTGACTTGTTGGACCAGACGGAGAACACCCCTCGTCTTGTCGTAATGAATAAGAGTGATTTGCCTGGCTTCAACGTCTCGGCAAGTTGTATTCAACAGCTTCGACCGATTAATGTATCGGCACGTACGGGCGAAGGTTTGGACGCGCTACGCACTGCGATCCTTGCGAGGGTAAACAGCAACGGTATCGATGATGGCGGGCTGCTGATCACAAACGCTCGCCATTACGATCTGTTGTGCAGCACTCAGCGCGAACTCGAAGTCGCACGAGCTGCTTTGAGTGAACGTCACAGCGAAGAGTTGGTACTGGTGCCGCTGCACAACGCCTTGAAGTTTTTGGGGCAGATCACCGGAGAGACTACGACGGAAGATATACTGTCGGAGATCTTCGCCACGTTTTGTATCGGAAAGTAGTTATGTCGTTTGATGAGACCTTCAATGTAATCGTCATCGGCGCCGGCCATGCTGGTTGCGAGGCCGCGTCGGCGGCGGCTCGCCTCGGCGCTGAAACGGGACTGATTACGTTGAATCTCGATCTCGTCGGGCAGATGTCCTGCAACCCTGCGATCGGTGGGATTGCGAAAGGCCATCTTGTTCGAGAAATGGATGCGCTCGGCGGAATTATGGGTCGCGTCATCGATCGCACAGGCATTCAGTTTCGACTACTAAATCGTTCGCGCGGCCCGGCGGTTCAGTCGCCAAGGGCGCAAGCCGACCGCATGCGGTATCGAAGCGAGATGCGCCAAACGCTTGAAGCCACTTCGAATCTTCATCTGCGGCAGGGAAAGGTTGTCGATTTTATTCTTGACCATGGACGACTCGCCGGCGTCATGTTGGAGGATGGCCGCAGATTTGGCGCCGAGGCTGTTGTGGTTGCGACCGGCACGTTCCTTAACGGACTGATACATACGGGACGTCGGACTTACTCCGGCGGACGTGCGGGTGAGCCCGCGTCGATTGAGTTGTCTGAATCGCTGAAGCGCCTGGGATTTCCTGTCGGCCGGCTCAAAACAGGAACTCCGCCGCGGCTTGATGGAAGAACAATCGATTGGAACGCTTTCGAGCCGCAGCCAGGCGACGAAATCCCGGTGCCGTTTTCGTTTTCGACAGACAGCCTCGAGCAGGAACAAATCAAGTGCTATATCGGCTACACCACCGAGGCAGTACACGATGCGATTCGCGTAAACATTGCCGAGTCGCCGCTATATTCGGGAAAGATCAAAGGCATCGGTCCGCGGTATTGTCCTTCAATAGAAGACAAGGTCGTCAAATTCTCTGATAAGTCGCGCCACCAGCTTTTTCTCGAGCCCGAGGGACACGACACAAACGAAGTCTATTTAAATGGCTTTTCGACTTCGCTACCCGCTGAGTTGCAGCAGGACCTCGTGCGGATGATTCCCGGTTTAGAGCAGGCGCGGGTCATCCGGCCGGGCTACGCAATCGAATACGACTTCGTTGATCCGCGTGAGCTGGGACCTGATCTCCAAACGCGTCGAGTGCCCGGCCTCTTTCATGCGGGTCAGATCAACGGTACGACGGGCTATGAGGAAGCTGGGTGTCAGGGCTTGCTGGCAGGCATTAATGCGGCGCTCTACACGCAGAAGCGTGAATCGCTGCGACTCCGGCGAGAGGAGTCATACATCGGCGTTCTGGTCGAAGACCTTATCAAACAAGGAGTCGACGAGCCGTATCGGATTTTCACCTCCCGCGCGGAATACCGGCTCGCGCTGCGGTATGACAACGCCGACTCGCGGCTTGAGCAGTACGGCAGGGAGCTTGGACTCGTCGGCGATTCCGACTGGGATCGGTTCAACGCCCGTCAGGCGCGACTCGCGAGTCTGAGAAATGCGCTCGACAACGTTAAACTGCGGCGAGCAGACGCTCAGCATGCGGCAGTCAGCGCGTTGATCGGCAGCGACTTAGGCGACTCCATTACGCTTTCGCAGCTCGCAAAGCGTCCCAAAGTCACTGCAGAGTTGATAATGTCTCTCTTGCCGACGGAGCTAAAGCCAGTAGCCGAAACCGATCTCAACTCCGTCCTGGCAGACTCGCTCTATGCTGGATACCTGGAAACCCAAAAGGCGGCAGTCGCAAAACTCTACCAACACGACACCCTCAAGATACCGCGCCAAACCCCGTTCGGCGCGATCAGCGGTCTCTCAAACGAGATTGTTGAACGGCTTGATCGGGCTCAGCCTCTCACTTTTGGCGAGGCGCGACGGCTCCCAGGTCTCACGCCGGGAGCGCTATCCACCTTGCTGGCCTACCTGTCAGCCCAGCAAAGGTCAGCCTAGTCAGCTAATGTTTCACGTGAAACATTTTGCCCGAGACTCCCGGTGTGGTAGGTTAGGGCGGCCACCGGAGCCGACGAGGAAATCACTGAACAATGGCTAAGTCCATAGCCGTCGCCAACCAAAAAGGCGGAGTCGGAAAGACCACGACCGCTGTAAATCTCGCGGCCGTTATTGCCTCCTGGGGGCAGCGAGTCCTGCTTGTCGACGCCGATCCACAGGGAAATGCGACCTCGGGAATCGGAATTCAGCGAGGCAGCTTTCGTCGCGGCCTGTATCACAGCATCGTTCTCGACCAGCCGCTCTCATCGGTCGCGCTGCCGACGTCCATCCCGTCACTCAAAGTAATCCCTTCAAATAAAGACCTGGCCGGAGCGGAAATCGAGCTTGTCGAGGTCGTACAACGAGAGTTCCGGCTAAAGAGCGCCCTCGCGGCCGTCGAGGCCGACTACGATCACATCATCATCGACTGCCCACCTTCGTTAGGTTTGCTGACTCTGAACGCCTTGACCGCCGCTAAGTCGTTGCTGGTTCCGATTCAGTGTGAGTACTACGCCCTCGAAGGCGTAACTGAGCTCTTCGATACCCTCGCACGGATACGCCGCATTCACAATCCGGGGCTAATGATCGAGGGGCTGCTGCTCACGATGTATGACGAGCGGACCAATTTGTCAGCTGCGGTTGCTGCGGACTTGCGGGATTTCTACGGATTACAGGTGTTTCAGACGGTCATTCCCAGAAATGTCAGACTCGCCGAAGCACCGAGTTACGGCAAGCCCATTATCAACTACGACGCGCACTCCAAAGGAGCTGAGGCTTACTCACAATTAGCCAGGGAGATTATCCATGAATCGAAAAGCGCTGGGACGGGGGCTGGGAGCGCTCCTGTCCTCTGACAGCACGATCGATCTCGGTGCTGAACCTTCGGAAGTCGACCTCGACTCGATAGTGCCGGGGCCAATGCAGCCCCGAACGCATTTCGACGAAGCCGCCCTCGAGAGTCTGGCGGAATCGATTCGAAGTCACGGGATCGTGCAGCCCTTGCTAGTGAGACGTAAGGGGGACGGCTATGAATTGGTCGCCGGCGAACGACGTTGGCGTGCGGCTAAGCTGGCCGGAATCACGCGTGTCCCGGTAGTGGTAAAGGAGGTTCCTGACGAGAGCCTTCTCGAAATCGCGTTGATTGAAAACATTCAACGGGAGAATCTGAACCCGATCGAAGAGGCGCAGGCCTACAGGAAATTGATCGAAACGGTTGGGTTGACGCAAGAGTCTCTCGCCTCGCGCGTAGGACGTGACCGTTCATACATAACCAATTATCTGCGGCTTCTGAAGCTGACGGATGATGTCCAGCAACTGGTGAAGGAAGGCCGGCTCTCAACTGGACATGCGCGGGCGCTACTGGCGTTGAATCACCCAGATCTTCAGCGGCGCATTGCGCGGCAGGTCATTGATGGCGGCCTGTCGGTTCGAGTAACCGAGCAGTTAGTGCAGAAAGCGAGTGAGGAGAAACCCGCGCGCCGCCCGCCACTTCCGATTGACCCGAACATTAAAGCGGCCGAGACAAAGTTACGCCGAGCCCTGGGCACGCAGGTGAAGATCCTTCAGGCCGCTGATGGGAAAGGGAAGTTGGAGATCAGCTTCTTCAATACCCGGGACTTGGATCGAATCTACAACCTGTTAGTCCCGCCTGCGCAAATGTAATAGTGGAACTCGAGCGCCTCAGTGTCAGTGACCACATTGTAAAATACCACATCACAATCTAATCTAATCCTCAGAGCCTTTCCTTTGTGCCTTTTGTGCCTTTTTGTGGCCCGCCTTCGGTTGACCCTGTTTTGCCACCATGTTAGACTCGCGCGCTTTTCGGCAGCCACAATTTGTACATAAGATAGAGGAATCGGATGATTCTGTTAGAGGCCTCAATTCAGTTGGTTCCTGATGGGACGTTACTGCTTCACCTGTTGATGGTGGGCGTGATGGTCTTCGTCCTGAACCGCACTTTATTGAAGCCCATTAACCAGATCCTCGCTGAGCGCGAAAAACAGATTGCCGGCCGTCTTAAAGAAGCCGAGGCCATGGCTTCCGAAACGCAGGAAAAACTGAAGCGATACAACGATGCACTGCGTGAAGCCCGCACCGACGGCTACAAGCTGCTGGAAAAAGAACGCGCTCAAGCGATGAAAGAGAAAGAAGAAAAACTGCGACAGTACCGTGAGCAGATGTCGAAGGAAGTTGCTGCGCAAGTCGAGACTACGCGCAGACAAGAGCAGACGGTAAAGGGAGAACTCGAGGCGCAGGCCGCCACGATCGGAAGTTTGATAAGTTCTCAGATACTTCGTCGACCTACTCGATAACCAGACTGTCGACCAATCCTTAGAAAACAAAATGCTGTTACTCGTTTCTGGAGAATGGATGGAGTGGTTCAACTACCCTGGCCTCGAGCTGTGGAAGTTTATCAATCTGGCCATCTTCACCGGTGCCGGTATTTTTGTACTGCGTAAACCGATTAGCCAGGCACTGATGGCGCGTCGTGGCGCGATCCAACAGGAACTCGTCGCTGCGCAGCAGGAGCGTGAACGAGCATTGGCGCAGGTCCAGGAAGCCGACAATCGTTTGAGTCGACTCCACGAAGACGTGCGCACGCTTCACCGGCAGGCTGATGAGGAAGCGAGAGCCGAGCGCGCGCGTTTGGCTGCCGCCACGCAGAGCGAAATGGAAAAGCTCAAACAGCAGTCACAACGCGAGATCGACATGGCCGGCAAGCTCGCACGCAAAGAGTTGCGGCAGTTTCTCGCGCAGAGAAGCATTGAACTGGCGCGCGAATCAGTGCGTAATCAAATGAGGCCCGAAGACGACACCGCATTGATCAAAGAGAACCTCGGCGATTTGAGGAGGACCACGGTTTGAGCTTGCAAACGGTTGCACGCCGCTATGCGGCCGCCCTCGCCGACGTGGCCATCGAACGACGGGAAGAACGTGAAGTTCAGGGAGAGTTGGACCAGTGGGCGGCGATGATCGAATCGCATGCACAGCTAAAAGAAGTCTTCTCCAATCCCACGATTGTTTACGATCACAAACGCAAACTACTTGAAGAGTTGATCTCGCGCACTCGAGTGCGAGAAACCACCGCGAGCTTTCTTCGCGTCCTGCTAAAAAATCAGCGTCTCTCCCAGTTGCGAGAAGTGGCAGCTCGTTATGGTTACGTGCTCGACGAGCGCGGCGGAATTGTGGCAGCAGCTGTGACGACGGCGAGACCGCTTCCGGAGGACTTACGGAAGCAGCTGCACGATACGCTGATTGCCGCTACTGGTCGCAAGGTGAGACTGTCTTTTTATACTGACGAAACAATTCTCGGCGGTATGGTCGCACGGATTGGCTCAACCATCTTCGACGGATCGGTGCAAAATCAGCTCGAACGTTTGGCCAACGACCTCGCGGGTCGATAATTTTGTAGCGCGTGGGTAGAGGAAATTATGGAACCAATTAGAGCCAGCGAAATCAACGAGATCATTCGCAAACAGATCGAGAACTTCGAAACGGGCGTTACGGTCACCGAAGTCGGAACCGTCATCAAGGTCGGCGACGGTATCGCAGAGCTGCACGGTCTTGAGAAAGTCATGTCGGGCGAACTGCTCGAGTTTCCGCACAACGTTAGCGGTCTGGCCCTCAACCTGGAAGAAGACAAAGTCGGTGCGGTGTTATTCGGTGACTTCCAGACAATCAAAGAGGGCGATCTCGTAAAGCGCACCGGACGCATCATGGAGGTGCCCGTAGGCGAAGCACTCGTCGGACGTGTGGTCGACGTGCTCGGCAACCCGATTGACGATGCTGGTCCAATTGTCACTGACACCTACTATCCCGTCGAGCGGATCGCTCCGGGTGTGGTCGACCGGCAGCCAGTAAAAGAACCACTGCAGACAGGTCTGAAAGCGATCGATGCGATGGTGCCGATCGGTCGCGGACAGCGCGAACTGATCATCGGGGATCGCCAGACTGGTAAGACGGCAGTTGCCGTCGACACGATAATCAACCAGAAGGGCAAAGACGTAATCTGCATTTACGTGGCGATTGGGCAGAAGGCTTCGACCGTGGCCCAGGTAGTCAGGACGCTGCAGGAGTACGGCGCGATGGACTACACGATCGTGATCAAGGCGACCGCATCCGATCCCGCTGCGATGCAATATTTGGCTCCGTATTCAGGCGCCGCGATGGGCGAGTACTTCCGCGACAGTGGACGTCACGCGCTCACCATTTACGACGACCTTTCCAAGCAGGCGGCCGCGTATCGCGAGATTTCCTTGTTGCTGCGACGTCCACCGGGCCGTGAGGCTTACCCGGGCGACGTTTTCTATCTGCACTCGCGTTTGCTGGAGCGCGCCGCAAAACTTTCTGACCTCAAAGGCGGTGGTTCACTGACGAGCTTGCCGATCATCGAAACACAGGCGGGCGACATCTCGGCGTACATTCCGACGAACGTGATCTCGATTACTGACGGACAGATCTTCCTTGAAGCCGACCTTTTCAACAGCGGTTTCCGTCCGGCAATCAACGTCGGTAACAGCGTGTCGCGCGTAGGCGGTTCGGCGCAGATTAAAGCCATGAAACAGGTTGCCGGAACACTTCGTCTCGACCTGGCCCAGTTCCGTGAGTTGCAGGCTTTTGCTCAGTTCGGTTCCGACCTGGACAAAGCCACGCAAGCTCAGCTCGCACGCGGTCAACGTCTGACGGAGATTCTGAAACAACCTCAGTATCAGCCGATGGACGTTGCCAAGCAGGTGCTCATCATTTGGGCAGCAACGAACGGTTACACCGACGACGTGGCGATCGAAGATGTTCGAACGTTCGAAACAGGCCTGCAGAAGTTTGTTGAAAACTCGCATCCGGGTCTGCTTACTGATATCGCCGAGAAGAAATCGTTGACGGATGAGATCAAGGCGGGATTGAAGCAGGTGCTCGAAGACTTCAAAGATAGCCTGAAGAAGGAATCGACTGATTTCGCTGCTGCTCCAGCAAGATCCGCTGCCGAAGCCGCAGGCGCACAGCCGGCAGCTTAACGACTAAAACTTAATGCCTAATCTTCTCGACATTCGCCGGCGCATCAAGTCGGTCAAGAACACGCAGCAGATCACGAAGGCCATGAAGATGGTGTCTGCGGCGAAACTCAGGCGCGCGCAGGAACGCGTTGTAACAGCGCGTCCCTTTGCGAACAAGATGTCGGAAGTTTTAGGCGAGCTCGCGAACCGGACGGATGAAGACTTTCATCATCCACTTCTCGATCAGCGCGGCGATCAGCGTTACCTGCTGGTGCTCATAACCGCCGACAAAGGTTTGTGTGGTGCTTTCAACACCAACCTCACGAAGGCTGCGCAGGCTTTCATGCGCGAGAACGCCGACAAGTCGGTCGAGATCATGGCGATCGGACGCAAGGGTCGCGATTTCTTCCGCAACCGCCGTGCGACGATCACGGGCGAGTATATTGGACTGACTGGTAAGGGACGCGTCGAGTTTTCAGAAGCGCTCGAAGTCGCTCGCGACGTTATCAAAACTTACACCGAAGACACGAGCATCGATAAAGTTTTTCTCGTCTACAACGAGTTCAAATCTGTACTCTCACAGCGCGTCGTGTTGGAGCAGTTATTACCAGTCTCGCGTGCGAAAGAAGAAGATCCGGAAGCGAAGTCGCAGCAACCGGTGAACCTGGTTGATTACATCTACGAGCAACCACCTGAGGAGATGTTCCGGTATCTTCTGCCGCGTCTGATTGAGACGCAGATCTTTCGCGCATTGCTGGAATCAATTGCGTCAGAGCAAGGCGCACGCATGACGGCGATGGATTCCGCGTCGAAGAATGCGGCCGAACTGATCGAGTCTTTGACACTCAATATGAATCGCGTTCGTCAGGCAGCGATTACCAACGAGATCATCGAAGTCGTGTCGGGTGCAGCCGCGCTGTAGCCACCAAAAGTTTAGCCACAAAAGGCACATAAGGCACAAAATAGATTGCTGTGGCCGGGTTGAAAAGCTTCCTAAGTCGTTACTTACCGCTAGTAGTCTGGCTCGGTTTTATTTCCTACGCTTCTTCAAACAGTTTCTCAGCTTCAAACACTTCCCGGATTATTGGACCACTCGTGCTGTGGTTGTTTCCGCACACCAGTCCCGAAACGCTCGACATCATCCACTACACCACGCGTAAGATCGCGCACTTTACCGAGTACGCGATTCTCGGGTTCCTGGCCGCGCGCGCGTTTCGCACGTCGCCACGGCCGGCGATCAGCGAGCGCTGGTTACTGATCTGCGCAACTCTCGTCGTCGTTTATGCGTTAATGGATGAGTATCATCAGAGCTTTGTACCGTCGCGGACGGCTTCGATTGTCGATAGTCTGATTGATATGGCAGGTGGGTTAACAGCGCTGTTGGTGATACGTAAGAGGCAGTCCACAGAATCTGCGTAATCTGTGGATACATGTATAATCTCCCTGGAGGCACGAAAATGGGAATTCTTGATCGACTCAGCCCGACGTCACAGTTTATTGAAGTCATCGAATGGCTTGACGACTCGCCCAATACACTCCTGTACCGGTTTCCGGTCAAGGATCAGGAAATCAAAAACGGAGCGCAGCTAATCGTTCGTGAGACGCAGGCTGCGGTTTTTGTACACGAAGGCCAGATTGCCGATCAGTTTCCCCCCGGCCGCTATACCATCGACGGCGGCAACACTCCCATCCTGTCGAAGTTAGGGGCATGGAAGTACGGCTTCAACTCGCCGTTCAAAGCCGAGGTTTACTTCGTCAACACCAAACAGTTCACAGATTTGAAGTGGGGCACACCCAACCCGATCATGATGCGCGATGCTGATTTCGGCATGGTGCGTTTGCGAGCTTTCGGAATCTACTCAATGCGCGTTTCGGACCCGCAGGCGTTTATCAAAGAGGTTGCAGGGACCAATGCGCACTTCGTCACGGAAGACATTGAAGGTCAACTAAAACGCACGCTCGTCGGAGGCTTCAGCGACGCGCTCGGAGAATCCAAAATCGCAGCACTCGATCTCGCGTCGAACTACGATGAGCTCGCGAAGTTCACACGATTGAAACTGAACGAAGAGTTTAAGACGTTTGGACTCGAGTTGACGAAGTTCGTTATCGAAAACATCTCGTTGCCGCAGGAAGTCGAGGCGGCAATGGACAAACGTACTTCGATGGGCGTGATTGGCGACGTTGGGCGTTACGCTCAGTTCCAGGCTGCTGATGCGATGCGCGATGCGGCGCAGAATCCGTCAGGCGGCGCCGGAACTGGCATGGGGCTCGGTGCGGGATTCGCACTGGGAAATGCAATGGCAGGTGCGATGAGCGATGCGATGAAGCAGTCCGGATCACAATCTGGACAAGGTTCGGCGCAACAAGCCGCACCGGCAGGTGCGCCGTGTCCGCAGTGTGGACATCCGAACGCGACCGGCGCAAAGTTCTGCACAGAGTGTGGCGCGAAGCAAGGCAAAGCCACCTGTGCAAACTGCAAAGCGGAGCTGGCGCCCGGCGCGAAGTTCTGTACCGAGTGCGGTACAAAGGTTTAGCCACAAAAAGCACAAAGGCACATAAAGCACAAAAAAATCTCTTATCACATTTGTGCTTTGGTGCCTTTTGGACCATTTTGCTATTCTTTTCTTCTCCCTAAAATCCCCCGGTGTTAAGACGAGGCGGCGAACCGGATGTTCAAAGCGTTGACGCGTCCACGCAGAGTTGTCATCACGGGAATGGGGTGTGTCACTCCGCTGGGCATCGGTCGCCATGCATTCTGGGATGGGCTAATCACCGGCAAGAGTGGCGT